>Ga0207695_10003251_pt1 | contig 23099 bp, 17 predicted proteins | sample KBSC54metaG_FD_184354 | JGI IMG/M metagenome (GOLD analysis project Ga0207695, IMG submission 184354) | Corn rhizosphere microbial communities from Kellogg Biological Station, Michigan, USA - KBS C5-4 metaG (SPAdes) (version 2) | ecosystem: Host-associated > Plants > Roots > Rhizosphere > Soil...
CATCCTCGGCAACCCGGCCCTGCGCCCGCTCCTGTTCAACAGCGCCATGGTCAACGGCCTGATCATGGCCGGCGAGCCGCTCCTCGCGGTCCTGATGCTCGGCCCCCTGGACCTGTCACCGTGGGAGTTCGGCCTCGCCTTCGCCATCCCCTGCCTGGGCGGCCTGCTCGGCTCCCGCCTGGCCCCGCGCCTGGTCGCCCGCCACGGCCGCGCCACGATCCTGCGCACGGCCGGGACGCTGCGCGCGGTCTGGCCGATCGGCCTGGCCTTCCTGCAACCGGGCCTGCTCGGCCTGGTCATGGTGATCGTGCTGGAGATGGGCCTGATCACGACCATCAGCGTCTACAACCCGGTCCTCGCGACCCACCGCCTGGAGCAGGCCGGACCGGACAACGTCACCCGCGTCCTGTCCGCCTGGTCGATCACCACCAAGACGAGCATCGCGGCCTGCACCGCCGCGTGGGGCCTGATCGCTACGGCCACCAGCCCCCGCTTCGGCCTCGGCCTGGCCGGGGCGCTGCTGCTGGCCTCGCCGTTGCTGCTGCCGCGCGGTTCGCGGGCCGGAGTCCTCGCTGGGCCGGCACCGGTCCCGACTGAGTCAGCGATTCTGAACCCGACACCGATTCCAGCCCCGGCGCCGGTTCCGAACGCAGCGCCGGCCGCCGCCGACTCAGCAGGCTGAGCAACGAAAAGCCCGGTGCCGACCGCCCGAAAGCAGTCGGCACCGGGCCCTCAAACACTCAGAACCCTTAAGCCGGCACCACATTCACCAGCTTCGGAGCCCGCACGATCACCGTCCGCACCCCGCGCCCCTCCAGCGCGCGCTGCACGCCTTCGGAGGCCAGCGCCAGCTCGCGCAGCGCGTCCTCGCCGATGCCGGGGGCCACCTCCAGGCGGTCCTTCACCTTGCCGGCCACCTGCACCACGCACGTCACCGTCTCGTCGACCAGGTACGCGGGGTCGGCGACCGGGTAGGCGGCGCGGGCCACCGAGCCGTCGTGGCCCAGGCGGGACCACAGTTCCTCGGCGATGTGCGGGGCGAACGGCGCGGTCAGCACCACCAGGGCCTCGGCCGCCGAACGCGGGACGGCCGACAGGCGGGTCAGGTGGTTGTTCAGCTCGATCAGCTTGCTGATCGCGGTGTTGAAGCGCATGCCCTCCATGTCGGCGCGGGCGCCGTCGATGCTCTTGTGCAGCACGCGCAGCGTGGCCTCGTCGGGCTCGGTGTCGACGACCGTGACCTCGCCGGTCTCCTCGTCGATCACGTTGCGCCACAGCCGCTGCAGGAAGCGGAAGCTGCCGATCGAGGCGCGGGTGTCCCAGGGCTTGGACATGTCCAGCGGGCCCATCGACATCTCGTAGATGCGCAGGGTGTCGGCGCTGTACTCGTCGATCATCTCGTCCGGCGAGATGACGTTCTTCAGCGACTTGCCGATCTTGCCGAAGTGCTGGGTGACCTGCTCGCCCTCGTAGGTGAACGCGCCGTCCTGCTCCTGGACCCGGGAGGCTTCGACGTAGATCCCGCGGGCGTCGGTGTAGGAGGCGCCCTGGATCATGCCCTGGTTGTACAGCTTGCGGAACGGCTCGGCGCTGGTGACGTGCCCCAGGTCGAACAGCACCTTGTGCCAGAAGCGCGCGTACAGCAGGTGCAGCACCGCGTGCTCGGCGCCGCCCACGTACAGGTCCACGCCGCCGGTGTCCTCGGGGTCCTGCGGCCCCATCCAGTACTTCTCGGCCGCGGCGTCGACGAACCGGTCGTCGTCGCCCGGCGACAGGTAGCGCAGGTAGTACCAGCACGAGCCGGCCCACTGCGGCATGGTGTTGGTCTCGCGGTGGTACTGCCGCGGGCCGTCGCCCAGGTCCAGGGTGACGTTCACCCACTCCGCGGCGCGCGCCAGCGGCGGCTCCGGGGCGCTGGTGACGTCGCCGGCCTCGAAGGTCTTCGGCGAGAAGTCCTCGACCTCCGGCAGCTCCAGCGGCAGCATCGACTCCGGCAGCGCCTTGGCGACCCCGGCCTCGGGACCGTCGACCGCGTACACGATCGGGAACGGCTCGCCCCAGTACCGCTGCCGCGAGAACAGCCAGTCGCGCAGGCGGTAGGTGACGGTGCCCTCGCCGATCCCCTTGTCCTCCAGCCAGGCGGTGATCGCGCGGATCGCCGCCGGGACCGGCAGCCCCTCCAGCGTGACCTCGTCGTTGGCCGAACCGGTGATCTGCGCGCTCTTGGAGTCGTAGGACTCGGTCCAGTCCTCGACGTCGGCCGGCCAGTCCGCCGGCGGCGCGACCACGATCCGCATCGGCAGGTCGAAGGCCCGCGCGAACTCGAAGTCCCGCTGGTCGTGCGCGGGCACGGCCATGATCGCGCCGGTGCCGTAGCCCATCAGCACGTAGTCGGCGATGAACACCGGCACGCCCTCGCCGTTGACCGGGTTCACCGCGAACGTGCCGGTGAACACGCCGGTCTTCTGCCGGCCCTCGGTCTGCCGCTCGACCTCGGTCTTCGCCGCGGCGGCAGCGCGGTACGCGGCGACGGCCTCGGCCGGGGTGGCGTGACCGCCGGTCCACTTCTCGCGGGTCCCGGCCGGCCACTCCTTCGCCACGAAGGAGTCCACCAGCTCGTGCTCCGGCGCCAGCACCATGTACGTCGCGCCGAACAGCGTGTCGGGCCGGGTGGTGAAGATCTCGATGGTCTTCTGCGAACCGTCGACCGCGCTCACACCGAAGTGCACACGCGCGCCCTCGGAGCGCCCGATCCAGTTGCGCTGCTGCAGCTTGATCGGCTCGGGCCAGTCCAGCCGGTCCAGGTCGGCCAGCAGCCGGTCCCCGTACTTGGTGATGCGCATCATCCACTGGCGCAGGTTGCGCTTGAACACCGGGAAGTTGCCGCGCTCGGAGCGGCCGTCCGCGGTGACCTCCTCGTTGGACAGCACCGTGCCCAGGCCCGGGCACCAGTTCACCGGGGCCTCGGCGATGTAGGCCAGGCGGTGGGAGTCGATGATCGTCGCCTGCTCCTGCGCGGACAGGTCGGCCCAGAGGCGGCCGTCCGGGGTCCGGCGCGCGCCGGAAGCGAACTGCTCGATCAGCAGGCTGATCGGGCGGGCCTTGTCGGCCTGCTCGTCGTACCAGGAGTTGAAGATCTGCAGGAAGATCCACTGCGTCCACTTGTAGAAGGACACGTCGATCGTCGACACCCCGCGCCGGGTGTCGTGGCCGAAGCCGATGCGGTGGATCTGCTCCTTGTAGCGCGCGATGTTGGCCTCGGTGCTGACCCGGGGGTGGATGCCGTGCTCGACCGCGTACTGCTCGGCGGCCAGGCCGAAGGCGTCGAAGCCGATCGTGTGCAGCACCTTGTGGCCGGTCATCATCTTGTACCGGCCCAGCACGTCGGTGGCGATGTAGCCCAGCGGGTGGCCCACGTGCAGGCCGGCCCCGGAGGGATAGGGGAACATGTCCAGGATGTAGGCCTTGGGCTCCATGGTGTCCGCCGGACAGTCCGGAACCTCGAAGGTGCGGTGCGCGGCCCAGTACTCCTGCCACTTGGGCTCGATGTCGGCCGCTACGGAAGCGGTGTACCGGAACTTGGGTTCGTCGCTCGCAGGCTTATGCTGTGTGGTCTGCTCGCTCATCGTCGTCTCAGTCCTCGGGATACGTCTGGTCAGAATCACATCGGGGCGGGAAATGAAAAAACCCCTCGCGCATGGAGGGGAGCCGCGCTGACCGGAGCTTTTGGCGCTCCGTCCTATTCAGCGCGGCGAACTAAGAAGCAGCGTCACAGCCCGCATGCTCCAAGGGTACCAGCGGCGTCCGCCCGATATCGGCCCTACCTGCGAACCAGCCCCAGGACCAGCAGGATCTGGGCCAGGTGGTAGGTGACGATGATCGGCACGTCCAGCTCCCAGTCCTTCCGGACGAACCGCGTCCAGCCGATCATCGCGTCCGACACCGCGAACAGCAGCGCGCCGGGGATGAGGCGCAGATCGCCGGTCCACCAGGCCGCGACCACCATCAGCGAGATGACACTCACGTAGGCCAGGACCGGGACGGCCAGCGCCGGGTCCTCCTGCGCGGCCGCGTTCCGGACCCGGAGGCCGACCGTCGCGAACAGGGCACCGGCCAGGACCAGACCGGTGATGACGAAGGAGATCGCGTAGCCGCCGTGTGCGTGCAGCCGGACGAAGGCGGCGATGTAGGCCGCGTGCGCGAGCAGGAACGCGGCCAGGCCGGCCACGAAGTTCCGGTCCGCCGACGGGGAGTCCTCCGGCAGCATCAGGAAGACGTCGCCGATCAGGCTCAGGACCAGCGCCACGACCGTCATCACCACGAGGTAGGCCGAAGCATGGTCGTGCGCGCCGGCGACGGCCAGGCCCGCGGCGATCAGGACGACCATGGTCAGCGGCTTGGCGACGTACTCCGCACGGCGCGCGCCGGCCGATGCCGGGTCCATGGCCCGCCGGGAGACGGCGGTCCAGTCGGCGAAGGCGACCACGAGGGTGAGCAGGATCAACGTGAGGGGCACAGCGGAAAGCTACTACCCGGTAGCTTCGCTGTCAGCAGTGCTGCGCGCTAAGTCTCTCCTTGTATATATGTACGACGCTCAAATGTTCAGTCCTCGCGCGGCCGCTTCCGGAACACCCGCGGCGTCGGGAAGGCCAGGAACCCCTCGGCACGTCCCGCCGCGATGGCGATCCGCGCCAGGTCCCGCGCCTTCGGGAAGCACAGGTAGCGCGGCTCCCACACCGGCCGGTACTTCATGTTCGCCCGGTACAGCGACTCCAGCTGCCACCACCGCGAGAACACCGACAGCACCACCCGCGCCAGCCGCAGGAACGGCCCGGCCCCGATCCGCCCGGCCCGCTCGAAGATGCTGCGGAACATCGCGAAGTTCAGCGAGATCCGCTCCACGCCGTGCTCGGCGCCGGCCTTGATCAGGTCGATGACCATGAACTCGACCAAGCCGTTCTCGGTCCCGCGCTCGCGCCGCATCAGGTCCAGCGAGAGCCCGTTGGTCCCCCACGGCACGAAGGACAGCAGCGCGCGCAGCGCCCCGTCGCCGTCCAGGCACTCGACCATCACGCACTGGCCGTCGGCCGGGTCGCCGAGGCGGCCCAGCGCCATCGAGAAGCCGCGTTCGGCGCCGCCCTCGCGCCAGTCGTCGGCCCGGCGGATGAGCCGGGCCATCTCGTCGGCCGGGATCTCGGCGTGGCGCCGGATCCGGGTCGTGTACCCGGCCCGCTCGACGCGGTTGTAGGCCTGCCGGACCACGCGCATCGCGCGGCCCTCCAGCGTGAACTCCTCGACCTCGACCACCGCCTCGTCGCCGAGTTCGACGGCGTCCAGGCCGAAGCGGGTCAGGACCTTGCCGCCCTCCTCCGAGGCGCCCATCACGGCCGGCACCCAGGCGTGCTGCCGGGCCTCGGCCAGCCACGCCTCGATCGCCCCGGGCCAGGCCTCGACGTCCCCGACCGGGTCCCCGGAGGCCAGCGAGACCCCGCCGACCGGCCGGTAGGCGATCGCCGCCTTGCCGGACGGCGACCACATCACCGCCTTGTCCCGGCGCAGGTTGAAGTAGCCCAGGGAGTCCTGGTCGCCGAACTTGTCCAGCAGCGCGCGCAGCCGGTCGTCGTCCTCGGGCTGGTGCCGCCAGGTGCCGCGGCGCGGCTGGAACAGCGCCCAGGCCACCGCCAGGATCATCACGCTGCCCAGGAAGTTGACCGTGACGTCCACCCAGTGCGGCACGTCGACCGCGGTGTCGTACCACCAGATCCCGGTGCCGGCCAGGCCGGCCTTGAGCGTGTAGAGCGCCTGGTCCCCCAGGCTGGTGTCGGCGTCGGCGTCGTTCCAGGCCACCAGGGTGACGCCGAGGACCGTGGACACCGCCGCCGAGACGGCGAGCACGATCGCCGCCAGCCGGACGTTGGCGGAGTCGAAGACGGCGTAGAACTCCTTGCGGGCCCAGACCACCAGGCCGATGAACAGCGCCTGGACCAGGAAGGACACGATCAGCGGCGCCAGCGGCCGCAGGTCGGCGGCGGTGACGTCGTACAGCAGGGCGCTGATGGCCAGCCAGCCCAGCGGGCCGACGAACAGGCCCAGCACCATCAGCAGCCACCAGGCGATCCGCTTGCGCCGGCGCACCGCCGCGCCGAGCATCAGCATCAGCACGCCGAAGCCGATCGAGGGCACGCCGAGCAGGAAGCCCAGGCTGAACAGGATGTAGTCCGGCAGCCGGTCGATGCGCTCGTTGGTCCGCGGCGACAGCGCCGACAGGATCGAGGCCAGCGCCACGATCCGGCAGTACCAGACCAGCAACGTGGGGATTCGGGCGCGGAAACGCTGAACGCGGCTCGCGGTCGCGGGCTCTGTCATGCGAACCTCTCCGTCATCCGTACCCTTACCTCCGGCTGTGGATGGTTTCGACGCTGATAGCCGTCCAATCTACTCAACGTCCGAGTTCATCCCGGAGTGCCGTGAGCGCAGCGTGGCGGGTCATGCAGTTACGGCGGCGGCGCAGGAGATAACTGGTACTCTCCGGTCACCGCGGGTGGGGCGGTACTCATGCGATCACTGGCGGACGGATGTTGGGGGCATAACCCGATGGAGCAACAACCCGGACGGCGGCAGCCTGGACGGCAGAGTCAGGGGCGCACCGGCGGGAACCGGTCTTCGCGCCCACCCGAGGACTTCGTCGAGGACGACCCGACGATGGTGCGGCCCTTCGTGAAGGCCTCCTCCGGAGGCAACGCGGAGAACGGCGGCGGTCGGCGCGGGCGTCAGGGTGCTGACGGCCGGGGCGCACAGAACGGACGCGGCCCGGAGAACGGACGAGCACCCCAGAACGGACGCAACCCCCAGAACGGACGGGGAGCGCAGAACGGACGCCCGGCGCAGAACGGGCGGGGCCGGCCCAACGGCCAAGGCCCGGGCCCGGGCCCGGAGGGCTTACGCTCCGGGGGCCAGGGCAACGTCCCCGGCCCCAGGCCGCCGCGCGAGGGGCGGCCGCAGGGGGTCCCCGGCCTGGTCTCGACCCCGATGCCGGCGCCGCGCGCCGTGGCCGGGCGGCGGCGGGCCGAGCCGCCGGCTCCGTACCCGGAGCTGGATCCGCCGATGAGTGACCTGACCACGACGATGCCGATCCTGGCCGTCCCGGCCGACGACGGCTACCCCGAGGACGGGTACGACGGCTACGACGGGTACGACGAGGACGGCTACGACGGCCCCGACTACGACAACGCACCACCCGGCGAGCACGGGCACTACCACGACGACGCCGACTTCGGCCGGCACCGCGGCGGCACCAGGCCGCCCCGCGCGCTGAAGATCGGCGCGATCCTGGCCGGCGTCGCGGTGGTCGGGGTGGCGGCGTACAGCGTGCTCGGCGGCTCGGGCTCGCCGAACACCGGACCGGTGGCCGCCGGGGCGAGCACCTCCGGGGCGGCCGGCGCCCCCGGAACGCCGTCGGACAGCGCGTCCGACGCGGGCGCTCCGGCTCCGACCGGGACGCCGACCGGCTCCGCGGACAGCTCGTCGCAGACCACGCCGTCGGCGTCGCACAGCACGAAGACCTCGTCGAAGCCCTCGACGACGTCGCACTCCTCGTCCAGCAGCGCGCCGACGACCTCGCGGCCGAGCAGCACGCCTTCGACGACCGGCGCCACAGCGCCGCCACCGCCGCCGAGTTCTCCCTCGCCGACGTTCACCTCGCTCGGCCCGGGCTCCAGCGGCCCGGCGGTCACCCAGCTTCAACAGAACCTCAAGAGCTGGGGCGGCTACTACGGCTGGCCGACGCTGCACGTGAACGGCACCTACGACACCGCGACCAAGAACGCGGTGGAGTCCTTCCAGGACGCCAACCAGGGCACTTCGCCACCGGACCCCTACGGGGTGTACGGCCCGGCGACCGACAAGGCGATGCAGCAGGCCATGGGCTGATAGCCGGATTCGGGCCCCCGACAGAACATCAGAGTGATAGCGTCGGTGATCGCCCAAAGTCGCGCCCGGCCACGAAGGATGTCACCGGCAGGCACCATGTCATCACCGAAACAGCCTTTGGAGCCCGACTTACCCCGGAGATCGAGGCGGTCACGGCACACGGCGGAACACGTTCCGTCACCCGCCGGCGACCAGCACCGATCCCCAGAGCGCACCGAAGCCGGCGCCACCCGGCCCCGGCCCGCGAACGGAGGAGTTCAGCGTGGCTGAGACGAACGGCGGTCGGCGCCACCCGGCCCCCAGACAGACGCGCCCGATGCTCGACCAGGACTGGAGCGCGAGCGGAGCGCCGCGCACCGACGCCAATCTGCCGATGCCGCAGCCGAGGACGGCCGAGCCGCCGTCGTGGGTGCCGGGGTCGGCACGGCGCGCGGGGCAGGTGCAGGGGCAGCAGGCGGGGTTCGGGCAGGCGCCGGGGACGGCGCCGGGCGGTCAGCATCCTTCGTTCCAGCCGCGGCCGGCGGCGGCTCAGCAGCCGGCACCTCAGCAGCCGGCGGCTCAGCAGCACCCTTCCTTCCAGCCTCGGCCCGCCGCGCCACGGCCCACAGCTCCGACCGGGCAGCATCCTTCGTTCCAGCCGCGACCGGCCGCTGCGTCTCAGCAGCACCCTTCTTTCCAGCCCCGGCCCGCCGCGCCGCAGCCCACAGCTCCGACCGGCCGGCATCCTTCCTTCCAGCCGCGACCGGCCGCTGCGTCTCAGCAGCACCCTTCTTTCCAGCCCCGGCCCGCCGCGCCGCAGCCCACAGCTCCGACCGGCCAGCATCCTTCCTTCCAGCCGCGACCGGCGGCGGGCGGACAGCACCCGTCCTTCCAGCCCCGGCCGAGCGCCGGACCGCAGCAGCCGACCGGAGCTCCCGCCGCGCAGCACCCCTCCTTCCAGCCCCGGCCGAGCGCCGCGCCGCAGCAGCCGACCGGCGCCCTGCCCCAGCGGCAGTCCGCGGCCCCCTCGGCCCAGCGCGCCGAGGGCCTGACCCGCGACCTGCGCACCCCGGCCCCGGCGCGCCGCCGCGAGCCCGAGTGGCTGCGCCCCGCTCCCGAGCGCCGAATACCCGGCGCCGAGGAGCGCAGCACCGAGGTCACGCGCCTGTCCGACCGCGCGACCGGGCGCGACCTGATCCAGCGTCCGCCCAACGACACCGCGCTGATGCCTGCCACCACCTCGGGTTCCGGGTATGGCGGCGGCTATGGCAGCGGCGGCGGCGATGACGACGACCTGCGCCCCTTCGACCGCGGCGGCTCCGGCGGCCGGCACCGGGGTCCGCGCCGTCCCTCGTTCCGGGCGGCCGTGCCGATCGCCGCGGTGCTCGCGGCCGGGGGCGGGGCACTCGGGCTGGTGCACGCGGTCTCCTCCGGGGCTCCCGGGTCGGCCGTGGACATGGCCTCGGGCAACAACGGGACCATCACCACCGACCTGAGCAACGCCCCCTCCGCCTACGACGGCTCCACCTCCGGCTCGAACCAGGGCGCCAGCACCGATCCGGCGACCTCGCCGCTGGACGCGACCACCGACGGCGGCGGGACGCACTCGACGTCGAACCCCGGCCGGCAGACCACCGCCGCGCCGCCCGGCACGCACAGCACGGCGCCGGGGACGACCACCCCGACCAGCGCGCCGTCCGGACCGGGCACGCCCGCCAGCTCGGCGCCGGGACTGCCGTCGAACACCCCGCTGCCGCCGACGAGCCCGGCCCCCAGCACCCCGGTCACGTCCCCGGTCTCCACCACGCCGGACACCCCGGCACCGCCGACCTCGACCACGACGCCTCCCGGCACGCCGGCGCCGCCGACCTCGACCACGCCGGGCACCCCGTCCTCGCCCGGCCCCACGACGCCGACCTCGACGAACCCGACGCCCACGAGCCCGCCGCCGTCGACCCCGTCGGCCCCCGGCTCCTCCAGCCCCAGCACCCCGCAGATCTCCCCCAGCGCGGGCACCCTGCAGGCCGGCGACACCGGCCCGAACGTCTCCATCCTGCAGACCCTCCTGGACCGCCTCGGCACCCCCACGTGGGTCCCGGTGACCGGGGTCTACGACACCCGCACCACCGAGGCCGTCGCCTACGTCCAGAACATGCTCAACATCACGGCGGACCCGCGCGGCGTCTGCGGCCCGACCACCGCCGCGGCGATCAACACGCTGGCCGCGCACTCAGGCTGACGCCGAAAGGTCGCGCCGGGACCGGGAAACTCCCGGCGCGACCATGAAAGCCCGAACAGCACGGCTGAGGGAGACCTCAGCAGTCCGGCCCATAGAGCTCGTAATACCGTTCCACCAGCCCGCTCCCCGCGATCGAGGCATCGGTCCGCGCCACATCGTGCCCCGCCGCGAACCCGTTCCCGGGCCGCGCCAACGTGCACGCTCCCCACACCAGCGCCGCCATCGTCAGATCCGACTGCCGCGCCGGCACCCGGTCCCCGCGCGCGATGTTCACCGGCCGCCCGCCGGCCAGCACGGTTACCGGCCCGTTCGGCAGCACGTACCGGATCCCGGCCCGCTCCGCCTCATCGACGCGCTCGGCGCGCTCGGCCAGCCCGGCCAGGTCGATCTCCGACCCCCGCGACGAAACGCTCGCCACGAAGCAGTCGCCCGGCAGGAAGTCCAGATCCTCGCCGCCGAGACCGGTCCGCCCGGTCGCCGACACGATCAGCGCCGGTCGATGCCCGTCCAGCAACGCCGGCAGGTCCGGCGCCGTCAGGTATCCGGCCTCGTGCGCCGCCACCAGCTTGCGCCACTCGGTGTCGTGCACGGCGACCCGCATCCGCTGCGCCCGCATCACCGCCGCCAGCTGCTCGCCGACCATGCCGTATCCGATCACCAACGCCGGCGCGCCGTCGAAGCCCTCCCCCGGCACGAGGTCACGGATCGAGCGCACCACCGACTCGGCGATCCAGTGCGCCTCGATCCCGCGTTTCACCGCGCTCTGAGCCACGCTGAACACCGGCAGCGGCACCGCCTTCCCGACGGCTTCGAGCTCTTCGATTCCCGGCAACGACTGCTCGACCAGGCCTTGGAAGCCCGGCAACAGATCCGGTGCGAGCTTCATCAGCACCGGCACCACATGCCCGCCGTCGTCGATCACCACGCTCGGCTCGTCGACCCGCGCCGCGTGCAGCCGCAGCGCGATCTCGGCGTCCGACACCGGCAGCACCGCGATCCCGAGCGTGGTCAAGTGCGCCTCGACGCGCTGCCGCAGTTTGTACGGATAGTCCTTCTTCAGAACCGTCATCGCCTCGGGCCGCGCACCCAGCGCGATGAGCGTCTGCGCCTGCACGACCAGGTCCGACAGCAGATGCCCGACCAGGACCACCCCGCACCCGCAGAGCGGCTTGTCCGGCACGCGCTCGGGCAGCCCGGCCAGCAACGGCACCTGGTTGGCGAACGCCTCCGTCTCGAACGCCGTGAACGGCACGCCTTCCAGACAGCCCAGCGCCCGCGCCGCGTCGGCCTCGCTGATCTCCGCGCGGTCCAGCAGGGTCGCGGACAGCACCAGCTGCGCGCCCTCCCGATCACGCGGCCGGCCCGTCGGCGCGATCGCGATCAGCATGCCGCCCTCCCCGCCCTCGCCGCCGACCCCGAGCGGCACCAGCCACGCGCCCGGCCCGAGCCGGTGCCGCCGCGCGGCGGCCGGGAACGCGGCCTCGATCCGGTCCAGCACCTCGGCCAGCACCAGGCGGCCCTGCTCGGCGGTGCCCTGAAGCTCGGTGATCGCGGTAGCGGGGCCCGGGTAGGACATGTCCATCACAGCCCACGTATACCAGATTGCTCATGAATGACCGTTTCATGACGCACCTCGGCGCGACTAGTCATGCATACGCACACCCGCCGGGGAGTCGCTGCGCACCATCGACAAATCGAGCCGCACCAACGTTGTGCGAAGCGTCAACCAGCTTCACGGACGGAGCCGCACGACATGGATGGATCGTCCGCGCCCGGATCCCGCCCTCGCGGACGTGGACACACCCGTCCCATTCCGTGAGCGAGAATGAGGAGATGACCATCGGCACCACTGACGACCTCACCCCGGCGCAACGGGCGGCCGCGGTCCGGCGCCTGGAGAAGGCGATCGGCTCGCTGGCCGGGGTGGCGATCCAGCGGATGGAAGAGCGCCTGGCCTGGTACCGGAACATGCCGCCGGACAACCGCTCCTGGATCGGCCTGGTGGTGCAGGCCGGTATCGCGGCCTTCGTGGAGTGGTTCCGCAACCCGCAGGACCGCACCGCGATCAGCGCCGACGTCTTCGGCACCGCCCCGCGCGAGCTGACCCGCTCGGTGACGCTGCGCCAGACCGTCGAACTGGTGCGCACGACCATAGAGGTCGTCGAGGAGGGCATCGGCCAGATCGCGCAGGGCCCGACCGAGCAGGCGGCGCTGCGCGAGGGCATGCTGCGCTACTCCCGAGAGATCGCCTTCGCCGCCGCCCAGGTCTACGCGCAGGCCGCCGAGCTGCGCGGGGCCTGGGACGCGCGGCTGGAGGCGCTGGTCGTCGACGAGCTGATGCGCGGCGACGTGCTGGACGACACCGTCCGCTCCCGCGCCGCGGCCCTGGGCTGGGACAGCGCCTCGGGCCTGGTGGTCGTGGTCGGCACCACTCCGAAGCCGCTGGACAACCGGGACAACGTCCGGCAGCACACCGCGCTGGTCGCCGACGCCGTGCACCGCGCCGCGCGCCGGGCCCGGCTGACCGTGCTCACCGGCGTGCAGTCGGACCGGCTGGTGGTGATCATCGGCGGCGCCGAGGACCCGCTGACCGCGACCCGCGCGCTGGCCAACGAGTTCGGACCGGGACCGCTGGTCATCGGCCCTGTTGTCGAAGACCTCCTGTCGGCGGGCATTTCCGCCCAAGCCGCCCTGTCCGCGGTGCGGGCCGCGGGCGCCTGGCCCGACGCGCCGCGCCCGGTGCTGGCCGCCGAACTCCTCCCGGAGCGCGCCCTGGCCGGGGACGAGGCGGCGAAGGCTCAACTGGTGGCCGAGGTCTACCGTCCGCTGGAGTCCGCCGGCGCGGCGCTGCTCGAAACCGTCTCGGCGTATCTGGAACAGGCCGCGTCGCTGGAGAGCGCCGCGCGAATGCTGTTCGTCCACCCCAACACCGTGCGCTACCGGCTCAAAAGGGTGAGCGACCTCACAGGTCTGCATCCCGCCGAACCGCGCGCCGCTTTCACCCTCCATATGGCGCTGGCCTTGGGAAGGCTCGCCGGGCCCGCGAACGGTTTGTAGGAACCCTCCAAGATCCGGACCATGATCTTCGTCCGCCCCGCTAAAGGCAATCTCGCGGTGGACGAACCAGAGTTGATGGCGTGCTAGTTCTCGTCGCGCCGGGCCAGGGTGCCCAGACCCCCGGATTCCTCACCCCGTGGCTCGAAGTCCCGGGCTTCGCCGACCGGCTGACCTGGTGGTCCGCCGTGGCCGGGCTGGACCTCGTGCACTACGGCACCGAGGCCGACGCCGAGACCATCAAGGACACCGCGGTCGCGCAGCCGCTGCTGGTCGCCTCGGGCATCGCCTCGGCGCTGGCGCTGTTCCCGCACCCGGCCGACGCCTTCAAGGCGGTCGGCGCGGTCGGCGGGCACTCCGTCGGCGAGATCGCCGCCGCGGCCGGGACCGGTGTCATCAGCGCCGAGGCCGCCATGGTCTTCGTCCGCGAGCGCGGCCGGCTGATGGCCCAGGCCGCCGCGGTCACCCCGACCGGCATGACCGCCGTGCTCGGCGGCGAGCGCGACGAGGTGCTGGCCAAGATCGCCGAGCACAACCTCATCCCGGCCAACAACAACGGCGCCGGCCAGATCGTCGCGGCCGGCACTCTCGAAGACCTGGCGCGCTTCCAGGACGACGGCCCGTCCGGCGCCCGCCTGCGCGCGCTGAGCGTCGCCGGGGCCTTCCACACCCAGCACATGGGCTCGGCCGTGGAGCAGCTCGCCCGGCTGGCCAAGGGCATCACCACGCGCGACCCGCGCACCCGCCTGGTGTCCAACGCCGACGGCGCGGTCGTGCACGACGGCAACGAGGTCCTGCGCCGCCTGGTCGCCCAGGTGTCGAACCCGGTGCGCTGGGACCTGTGCATGGATACGTTCGGCGAACTCGGGGTAACGGGCATCCTTGAGGTACCGCCGGCCGGAACCCTCACGGGCCTGGCCAAGCGGGCCCTCAAGGGTGTGGAGACCTTCGCCCTGAAGACGCCGGACCAGCTGGACGCCGCGCGGGAGTTCGTCGCCAAGCACGCCGAGGCCGACGAGAGCAACGACGCCAACCCGCTGGACGCCGCCCCGACCTGGCGTCTGGTGATCGCCCCGCACGGGGGAACGGTGCGCCGCGGCGCCTTCCAGGCCGGGGACACGCTGGAGCGGGACACCGCGGTGGCGACGGTCGTCGCGCGCGGCGACGAGCACGAGATCACGGTGCGGCACGAGGGCCAGGTCCTCGAATGGCTCGTGGAAGACGGGGATCCGGTCGCGCCGGGGCAGCCGCTGCTGCGCGTCCACCCGACAGGCTCGTTCAACTGAGCCGGCCCGACACTCGGTAAAGGGGATCCGATCATGGCAACCATCAGGGAGAAGCAGGGCGCGGCGCACACCCGCATCATGGGTGTCGGCGGCTACGTGCCGAGCCGCGTCGTCACCAACGACGAGGTGATCACCTGGATCGACTCCTCCGACGAGTGGATCCGGACCCGCTCGGGCATCGCCGAGCGCCGCTGGGCCACCGCCGAGGAGACGGTCCTGGAGATGGCCGTCGAGGCCTCCGGCAAGGCGCTGGCCGCGGCCGGCATCGCCGGGGACCAGATCGGCGCGATCATCGTCTCCACGGTCTCGCACTTCCACCAGACCCCGGCCCTGGCCTGCCTGGTCGCCGACCGCCTCGGCACCAACGGCGCGGCCTACGACATCTCGGCCGGCTGCGCGGGCTTCTGCTACGGCGTGGCGCAGGCCTCGGACATGGTCAAGGCCGGCACCGCCGAGTACGTGCTGGTGATCGGTGTGGAGCGGCTCTCCGACCTGACCGACATCCACGACCGCGGCACCGCCTTCATCTTCGGCGACGGCGCGGGCGCGGTGGTGATAGGCCCGTCCGACACGCCCGGGATCGGCCCGGTCGTGTGGGGCTCGGAGGGCGACAAGTACGGCACCATCACCCAGACCTTCCCCTGGGGCGAGGCTCCCGAGCCCGAGGAGGAGGACGGCGAGGTCCGCGGCCCGTTCCTGCAGATGGAGGGCCAGGCGGTCTTCCGCTGGGCGTCCTACCAGATGGCCGAGGTCTCGCTGAAGGCGCTGGCCGAGGCCGGCATCACCGCGGGCGACCTGGACGCGTTCATCCCGCACCAGGCCAACATGCGCATCACCGACCGCCTGGTGAAGGTCCTGGACCTGCCCGAGCACGTGCCGGTCGCGCGTACCATCGCCGAGTACGGCAACAACTCCGCGGCCACCATCCCGATGGCCATGGACCGCATGCTCTCCGACGGGTCCGCGCCGCACGGCGGCCTGGCCCTGCTCATCGGCTTCGGAGCGGGCCTGGTGTACGCCGCTCAGGTCGTCGTTCTCCCCTGACCGTTCCATGACCTGCCCCAGCCGCTGAATGCCCTGCCCCAGCCACTAAATTCGTTCCGGGCCCCGCGCCCTCGCGGATCCCACCCACCCAGAGAAGAAAACAACGAAGGAGCGCCACACAATGGCTCTGACCCAGGAAGAGATCCTCGCGGACCTCGCCGAGATCGTCGAAGAGGTCGCGGGCGTCGACAAGGACGACGTGCAGATGGACAAGTCCTTCACCGGCGACCTGGACGTCGACTCGCTGACCATGGTCGAGGTCGTCGTGGCCGCCGAGGAGAAGTTCGGCGTGAAGATCCCGGACGACGCGGTCAAGGACCTGTCCACCGTCGGCGACGCCGTCGGCTACATCCAGAAGAACCAGGCCTGAGCCGCGCGCTAGGCACGCTGTAACGCAGTACTCGTAATACCGCACCACGGCCGTCCGGCCGGCAGAACCCGTAGAACTCCAGGATTGAAGGTAAGGCTCGTGACTGCTCGCAAGTCTGTTGTCGTCACCGGGGTCGGTGCGACCACGCCGCTCGGCGGGGACGCCGCCTCGTTCTGGGACGGGTTGCTGGCCGGACGCTCCGGGGTGCGCGACCTGACCGAGGACTGGGCCGAGGCCCTGCCGGTGCGCTTCGCCGCGCGGGTCGCCGTCGAGCCCTCGGCGCACCTGAAGCCGGTGGAGATGCGCCGGCTGGACCGCTCGGCGCAGTTCGCGCTGATCGCCGCCCGCGAGGCCTGGAAGGACGCGGGCTTCGAGGGCAAGTTCGCCGAGCCCAACCGGCTCGGCGTGATGGTCGGCTCGGGCATCGGCGGGGTCACGACCCTGCTGAACGCCTACGACGACCTGATCCACAAGGGCCCCCGCGCGGTCGGCCCGCGCACCGTCCCCATGCTCATGCCGAACTCCCCGGCGGCCTACGTCGGCCTGGAGTTCGACGCCCGCGCCGGCGTGCACGCGCCGGTCTCGGCCTGCGCCACCGGCGCCGAGGCCGTCGGCCACGCCATCGAGATGATCCGCTCCGGCCGCGCCGACGTGGTCCTGGCCGGCGGCACCGAGGCGGCCATCCACCCGCTGCCGATCGCGGCCTTCGCCAACATGATGGCGATGTCCAAGCGCAACGACGACCCGCAGCACGCCTCCCGGCCCTTCGACGTGGGCCGCGACGGCTTCGTCCTCGGCGAGGGCTGCGGCATCCTGGTCCTGGAGTCGGCCGAGCACGCCGCCGCGCGCGGCGCCCGCGTCTACGCCGAGGCCGCCGGCGTCGGCTTCTCCGCGGACTCCCACGACATCGCCCAGCCCGAGCCGGACGGCCGCGGCGTGGCCGAGGCGCTGGCCTTCGCGCTGGAGGACGCCGAGCTGTCGGCCGGCGACGTCAAGCACCTGAACGCGCACGCCACCAGCACCCCGCGCGGCGACCTGGCCGAGGTCATGGCCTTCCGCAAGATCCTGGGCTCGGCCGCCGAGGACGTCGCGATCTCGGCCACCAAGTCGATGCACGGGCACCTGCTCGGCGGCACCGGCGCCATCGAGTCGGTGGCCACCGTCCTGGCCCTGCACCACCGCCAGGCCCCGCCGACGATAAACATCGAGACGCTGGACCCCGAGGTCACCCTGGACATCGTCCGCGACAAGCCGCGGGCGCTGCCCGAGGGCCAGATCGCGGCGCTGAACGACTCCTTCGGGTTCGGCGGCCACAACGTGGTCGTGGCCTTCCGGTCCGTCTGAGGACGCTGACATGTCATTAGCCGAAACCGTGGCGGCGCCGGCCAAGCCGGCCCGCGAAGACACCGGGTCCGATTCAAAGGATGGCCGCAACCCCGTCACGCGCCTGGAGCGCCTGTTCGACGCGGGCACCACGGAGCTGCTGACCCCGGTCGGCGATTCCGGATTCCTGGCCGCGGCGGGCCTGATCGACGGCGTCCGCACCGTCGCCTACGCCTCGGACGCGACCATCCAGGCCGGCGCCATGGGCGCCACCGGCTGCCAGGTCATCCTGACCGCCTACGAGCACGCCCTGGCCGGCGGCCACCCGATCGTCGCGCTCTTCCACTCCTCCGGCGCGCGGCTGCAGGAAGGGGTGGCCTCGCTGCACGCGGTGGGCCAGGTCTTCGCGGCCATGACCCGCGCCAGCGGCAAGATCCCGCAGCTGTCCGTGGTCCTGGGCCCGGCGGCCGGCGGCGCGGCCTACGGCCCGGCGCTGACCGACATCGTGATCCTGGGCCCGGCCGGCCGCATCTTCGTCACCGGCCCGGACGTGGTCCGCTCGGTCACCGGCGAGGATGTGGACGCCCTGCGCCTGGGCGGACCGGAGCCGCACGGCCGCCGCTCCGGCGTGGTGCACGTCGTCTCCGACACCGACGACGCGGCGTACTCCACCGCGCGCAAGCTGGCCTCGCTGCTGGGGAACCAGGGCACGCTGGACGTGGCCGCGGTCGAGGACCGCGACCTGGCACATCTGCTCCCGGCGTCCCCGAAGCGGGCCTACGACGTCCACCCGCTGGTGAACGCGGTGTTCGACAAGGCCGGCGTGGAGCTGCACCCGAAGTGGGCTCCGAACGTCGTGACGGCCCTCGGGCGCTTCGGCGGCCGCACGGTCGGCGTCGTCGCCAACAACCCGCTGCGCTTGGGCGGCTGCCTGGACTCGGCTTCGGCGGAGAAGGCGGCGCGATTCGTCCGCATGTGCGACGCGTTCGGCGTCCCGCTGATCGTCCTGGTGGACGTCCCCGGCTACCTGCCGGGCGTCGGCCAGGAGTGGGACGGCGTGGTCCGCCGCGGCGCGAAGCTCCTGCACGCCTTCGCAGAGTGCGTGGTCCCTCGCGTGACCCTGGTGACGCGCAAGACCTACGGCGGCGCCTACATCGCGATGAACTCCCGCGCTCTCGGCGCGACGAAGGTCTTCGCGTGGCCGACCGCCGAAGTCGCGGTCATGGGAGCCGTCGCCGCGGTCCGCATCATCCACCGCCGCAAGCTGGCCGACGTCTCGGACGACATCCGCCCCCAGATGGAGCAGGAACTCGCCGCCGAGCACGAGAAGGTGTCCGGCGGCGTGCAGCGGGCGATCGAGATCGGCGTGGTCGACGAGGTCGTCGAGCCGGGCGCTTCGCGCAGCGCGCTCGCGGCGGCCATCGCCGCGGCCCCCGGCGGGATCGGCGGGGACGCTCTGGTGCGCGGGCAGCACGGGAACATCCCGCTGTAGTCAGGTCACCCCACGCAGGGACCCTGTCCCTGCGTGGGGAACGACTTCAGATGCGCCAACAGCGCGTCGAGTTCACAGGTCGCCAAGCAGATGCCCTGGTCCCCGCTTCCGTAATACAGGTGGACCACCCCGTCGATGACCAGCGCGCCGGCCGGGAAGGTCACGCGGTTCACGACACCGGTCAGCTCCGACTCGGTCTGCGGCGTCAGCAGCGGCGCGGGCGTGCGCGCGATCACCCTCCAGGGCTCTTCCAGGTCCAGCAGCGCGACGCTGATCTGCCATTCCGGCTCCTCCTCGCTGTCGGAGTTGCAGTAGAAGAACAGCCAGCCGGCGTCGGTGCGGATCGGCGGGGCGCCGAGTTCCGGGCCGCGGCGGACACGCTTCTTCGCCAGTTCGGCGCGGTCGCCGGGGATGAGGACGGCGCTGTCGTCGTAGCCGTCGACCGCGGTGGCGACGTGGCCCGGCGGCGGGTTCTTCACCTCGGCCAGACCGTCGAAGAGGGTGTGGAGGATCGCCGCGCCGGGCGTGTCGGAGCACCAGGTGAAGAACCAGAGGTACTTGCCGCCGATCGGCTCGGGGAACAGGGTCGCGGCCTTCGACGGCGCGCCCTGCGGGCCCACGACGCCGTGCTTGGTGACGGTCTCGGCGCGCAGGTCGGGGGTGGTCGCCAGGGCGATGCGGACCTTGATGTCCGGGGGCGTGCCCTCGACGGCGGTGTAGTAGATGTAGTACTCGCCGTCGAGGTACACCACGCGGGGGTCCTCGCAGCCCAGGCCGTGCTCGTAGGGCTGGTCCGGGGCGAGGAGCGGCTGCGGGCGGCGGACGAAGGACACGCCGTCGGCGCTGTCGGCGATGCCGATGGAGGACACGTACTCCCCCGCCGTGCTGAAGTTCACTCCGTTGGTGGCGCGGTACAGCATGTGGACGACGCCGTCCGCGCCTCGGACGACCGTGCCGTTCAGCACCGAGCCGGCCTCCCAGGGCTGGTCGGGATTGCGGCGCAGGATCGGGTTGGCAGGATGGCGCTTCATCAACATGAAGTCATCCTGCCGTAGATCTCAGCCCTCCAGCAGGACCCTGCCATAGTTGGCCATCGACCGGTTGTAGCGCGGCAGGTGCTTGGCCAACGCGACGAGCACCAGCGACAGTCCTTCGCGCTCCCGGCCGAGCGTGGCCAGGCAGAGGGCGATCGTGCAGTCCAGGGCGTCGGACAGGTGGTCCTCGCCGCCGGTCTCCTTCTCCCGGAGCAGGTGCGCCAGCCCTTCCTCGACGCGGCCGACGTTGCGCAGCGAGCTGGACATCTGGATCACAGCGCGGCGGCGGTTCTCACCGGTGAGACCCCCGGTCTCGAGAGCCTGGGCGTACATCGGCACGGCCAGATCGGAGTGGCCCCAGCTGTCGCGGGCACTGCCCCGGTGGAAGATCGCGTCGGCGTCGCCCTCGGGGAGCTCGGCGGCCAGCGCGTCGACCTCGGCGAGGAACTTCTCCTCGTCGTAGTCGTCGATGGCCGCGAACAGGGCGGCGACACGACGGTTGACGTCGGCTTTCAGGGCGGCGGTCAGGGCGGTCGTCATGGCGGTTCCCCACTTCGTCGGTGAGATCTGCGGTGCGTGGACGATCGTGCCGGAGGGTTACGATCGTCGAAAGTCCTTCGGCCACCGCCGAAAGACCCACCGCTCCACGGCTTCGGGAGGGCCCCATGGCCATCAGCCTCGGCTTCGGCCCCGCCGACCTCGCCCGGTGCCGCTTCGCTGTCTCGCCTGCCTTCGAGACCCTGTCGGCGATCCGCGACGCGACCGGCTCGCAGGGCCCCGGTGCGCATGGCCGCTGGTTGGAGAGCCTGCGCGGGGCGCTGCCCGAGCTCGGCCTGGAGCCGATCGTGCTCTTGCAGCCCCGGCGCGGCTACACCCCCGACTTCCTCGCGCCGCCTCCGACCGCGCCGGTCGGCGACTTCGATGCCGAGCTCACGCGCATCGCCGCCACTCCGGCGCCGGTGGTCCGCCGCGAGATCGAACTGGCGCTGCGCGACACGCCCGGCGCGGCCGACACCCCGACCGGTCGTCTGCTGCTCGGTGACCCGGCGGAGGTCCTCAGCCTGCTGACGCAGCTGATCCGGGGCGCCTGGGAGGCCTTGGTGGCGCCGCACTGGCCGCGTGTCAGGGCGGTGCTGGAGGCGGACGTGGCGTACCAGTCCCGGCGCCTGGCCGAGGGCGGCCTCGACACGCTGTTCGCCGACCTGCACCCGACCGTCCACTGGACCGGCGACACCCTGCTCCGCGACCCCGGCGGCGACGAACACCACGACCTCGACGGCCGCGGCCTGATCCTGATGCCGAGCGTCTTCAAGTGGGACGAGGTCATCATCATCACCGACGCCCCCTGGCAGCCGACCCTCGTCTACCCGGCCCGAGGCCTCGGCAACGCCTTCGAACCCCGCCGAGGCACCCCCGCCGCCGCACTGACGAAGCTCGTCGGCCGCACCCGCGCGCACCTCCTGACGGGCCTGGAGGAACCGGCCTCCACAAGCCGCCTGGCCCACAGGCACGCCCTCGCACTCGGCACGGTCTCGGAGCACCTCACGGTCCTGCGCGAGGCCGGCATGGTCGTCGGCGAGCGCCACCGGCACGAGATCCGGTATCGGAGGACGGAGTTGGGGGATCGGGTGGTGCAGGGGCACTGACGACGCGCCGCGCGGACACCGACCGCATGCAGCGCGGCCGCGAGACTCCCGATCTCGCTGTACGGGACCAGGTCATCCGCCCCGCCGTGCAGGAACTTGCGCGACTGCTCTCACCATCCCTCCGCCGCCACCTCTCGCGTGACCTCCAGAAATGCCGCCAGCGCGGGCGCCGCTTCCCCGCCGCTCCACGCGACCCCGACTCCCCAGCTCGCGGCCTCGTGCTCGATCGGCACCCAGCGGATGCGCTCGGCCGCCACCACCACCGGGGCGCGCGCCGATACCAGCGCCACGCCCACACCGGCTGCGACCAGGGCCATCACCGTCTGCAGGTCGTTCGCGCGCTGTAACACCCGCGGCTTGATGCCCTCGGCCGCGAGGTAGCGCTGGACCTGGTCGACGAAGCCCGGTCCCTTGGTCTGCGCCAGGGCGACCATGCCGTGCCGCCTGATCAGCTCCCGTACTCCCGGCTCGGTGTCGGCGTTGCCGGGGACCGCCAGCATCAGGTGGTCCGTGCCGAGCTCCAGCACCGAGAACTCCGGATCCACCGGCAGCCGTACGAAGCCGGCGTCCAGCTGTCCCCGCCGCAGCCGCTCCAGCTGCACCGCCGTGGCCATGTCGTCCAGCGTCACCCCGACGTCCGGGTGACGCCGCCGGAACTCCGCCACGGCCCGCGGGGCGATGTCGATCGTCGAGAGGCCGAAGCCGAGCGCCAGCCGTCCCGCGCCCCCGGCCGTCAGCCGCTTCGCCCGCAGCTCGAACGCGTCGAGCCGCTCGACCGCGTCACGCGCGTCGGGCAGCAGGGTGCGCCCGAGCGGCGTGAGGCGTGCCCCGAGTCGTCCCCGCCGGAACAGCGCGCCGCCGATCCGCGCCTCCAGGGCCTGGATCTGCTTGGTCAGCGCCGGCTGCGTGACCGCCAGGGCCTGCGCCGCCGCTCCGAACGTGCCGTGTTCGGCGACCGCCACGAACGCCCTCACCAGCCGATCTTCCATTCCTTCAGCTTATCGGTCGGCCCACAGCATTCATTGGACTCATCGATAGTGCTGCCCTTTGCATGGACGGCATGATGCTTCGCGCCGCCACCGTCCAGTTCGAGCCCCGCCCCGGCGCCAAGGAGTACAACCTGGCCCGGATCGAGCACTTCGCCCGCGCCGCCGCGGACGACGGCGTCCAGCTCGTCGCCTTCCCGGAGATGTGCCTGCTCGGCTACTGGCACCTGACCAAGCGCGACGCCGGCTACCTGCACGACGTCGCCGAACCCGACGACGGCCCGTCGATCGCGCGCATCAGCGCCCTGGCAGCCGAGCTGCACCTCGGCATCGGCTTCGGCCTGCTGACCGAGCGCGACGGCTGGCTGTTCAACGCCTACGCCGTCTGCCTCCCCGACGGGACCGTGCACATCCACCGCAAGCTCCACGCCTTCGAGCACGAAGCGATCTCCTGCGGCGGCCGCTACACCGTGTTCGACACGCCGTGGGACGTCCGGGTCGGGGTCCTGATCTGCTACGACAACAATCTGATCGAGAACGTCCGCGCCACAGCCCTCCTCGGCGCCCAGATCCTGCTGGCCCCGCACCAGACCGGCGGCACGAACTCGGTGAGCCCTCACGGAATGAAGCCCATCCCGCTGAGCATCTGGGAGAGACGGCACGCCGACCCCGCCGCCGTCGAGGACGCCTTCCGAGGCCCGAACGGCCGCGAGTGGC
>Ga0207695_10003252_pt1 | contig 23096 bp, 19 predicted proteins | sample KBSC54metaG_FD_184354 | JGI IMG/M metagenome (GOLD analysis project Ga0207695, IMG submission 184354) | Corn rhizosphere microbial communities from Kellogg Biological Station, Michigan, USA - KBS C5-4 metaG (SPAdes) (version 2) | ecosystem: Host-associated > Plants > Roots > Rhizosphere > Soil...
TCCAATAGACGCCTTCCATGAGCGATCCTCCGCCATAACGCGGAGTGATTCTTGATTTGCTCACTGAATCAATAGGCTGGTTAGGTCTTCACCCTAGGGTCCGTACTCAATACCGCTCATCCCCGCGAAAGCGGGGATGAGCGGATGTTATTTGAGCCTGAGCCATTGATATTGTGCAGGTCCAGTTGAGTCCGGACCCTAGGTTGGTGACTCAATCAGGTAATTGAATTTATTAAAGAACGTCATGGCCCGGCTTGTCCGGGCCACCCATGATCTCCGCATATAAGGATGCGGCGCGACGCCGCCGCGGATCATTCCGGGGCTCGGGCGATCTTGGGTCGCCCGGACAAGCCGGGCGATGACGATCGACAGAGGAAATAATTGAGTCCGGCCCTCAGGACGGATCGACATCCAGCTTGAGGCTGACGCTCCGCGTCCGGCGGACAGGCTCGTGGGCTTGAACCCCCTCAATCAGCTGCGCTGACAGCTCCCCCTGAGGGGGAGCATCTGCATTAGTCCACCTCGCCGATCGGCATGCCGGGCGGCGGCTCGGGCTTCTGCTTGGGGTCGGCCAGGACGCGCTTCAGCTCGTCCTTGTCCTGCAGCAGGGCGGCGAGGCGGAGGCGATGGGCGCGCTCGGCCGGATCGACGCCGGGCGCGGCCTTCAGCTTCACCGCGAGGTCCGCCAGGGCCTGGCCGATCTCCGAGGCCGCGCCCGGCGAGGTCGCGGGATTGCGGGCCGCGGCCGCCAGGTCGAGGACCGTGCGGGTCTGCACCCGCCGGGCGATCTCGGCGTAGCGGCCGGGCGCGGGGGTGAAGGCGGCGGCGAGCAGGCGGTGGGTCACCTCGCCGACGCCGGGCTGAAGCGGATCGCGGCGGTGCTGGTCGACCAGCCGGTTCAGCCGGGCGGGCGCGACCAGCGCGTCGACCACGATCTGGGCGCCCACGTCGGCGGCGACCAGGCTGTCGTAGACCGGGCCGCCGGCCGTGCCGAAGGTCTCGATCGTCGACTGGCGGTCGTCGTCGCCGGGCTGGCCAGAGGAGAGCAGCGGGATCAGCCGCTCGGGCGTGTCCAGCGCCGCCGGCGTCATGGCGGCCAGGAGCGAGGTCAGCGCCGCGCGCTGGCGCTCGGCCGGGACCAGGGCGGCGGCGGCGTTCCTGTCGCCCTTGACGCCATAGCCGAAGTCGACGCCGCCCACCGACTTGGCGGCGGCCTCCACCTGGTAGCGGTGCAGCAGGTAGATCGGGACGAACTTGCGGCGCAGCGCCTCCAGCGCCTCGCCGGGGCGAAGGGCGCGTTCGCCGAACTGGTCGAGGGCCACGCGGCGCACGGCCATCATCCGGTCGAGCTCGGCGATCGGGTCGGCGCCGTCGTCCCAGATGGCGCCGGCGGGATGGCCGGAGTCCACGGGGCGCGCGTCGCCGTCCTGCACGAAGCGCAGGTGCTCGGCGGCGGCCTTGGCCTTGGCGGCCAGCACGCGCTCGCCGGCCGCGCCAGGCGGCGCGTCGGCGTACATCCAGTCGACGATGAAGCGGTCCCAGTCGCCGATGTCCTTGCCATAGGCGTCGGAGAGGTCGATGCGGCCGCCGGTCAGCTTCACCCGCGGCGGCGGGTAATCCATCACCGAGGGCCGCCCCTGGGTCGAGGCGCCGAAGTTGTGGGCGAAGCCCAGGGTGTGGCCGACCTCGTGGGCGGCGAGCTGGCGCAGGCGGGTGATCGAGACCTGCACCGGGTCGTTCGGCCCGCCGGTCCCGTCCTGGTCGGCGCCCACCAGGCCCTCGAAGATCAGCATGTCCTGGCGCACGCGCAGCGCGCCCAGCAGCACCGAGCCCTTGACGATCTCGCCGGTCCGCGGGTCGACCACCGACTGGCCGTAGGACCAGCCGCGGGTGGCCCGGTCGACCCAGTTGATGACGTTGTAGCGGATGTCGAGGGGGTCGGCGCCCTCGGGCATGATCTCCACGCGGTAGGCGTCCTTGAAGCCCGCCGCCTCGAAGGCCTTGGCCCACCAGGAGGCGCCTTCCCGCAGCGCCGTGCGGACCGGCTCGGGCGCGGCGCGGTCGACGTAGAAGACGATGGGTTTCCTGACCGGGGAGACCGCCGCGGCCGGATCGGTCTTCTCCAGCCGGAAGCGGTGCGCCAGGCGCACGGCGATGTCCTTGTCCAGGGGGGCGGCATAGTCGTAGACGATGGAATCGAAGGCCCCGGCGCGCGGGTCGAAGGCGCGCGGCTGGTAGCCGGGCTCCGGCAGCCGGATCAGGCTGTGGCGGACGGTCAGCGTGATCAGCTTGGCGTCCGGGGCGATGTTGCGGGTCTCGGGGCCGGGCGTGTCGGAGGCGAAGGTCTGGCGCGCCTCGAATTCCAGGTTCAGCGGGAAGACCTTCACCGCCGCCGGATCGGCGATCGAGAGGTCGGGGACCAGCTTGTAGCCGCGCTCGCCGCCGCGCTGCAGGGCGCCGGGGACATCCTCGGTCTCGCGGGTCAGGAAGCTGGCGAGGTCGACCAGGATGCGGCCGTCCGGCGTGACGCCCTCGACCTTGCCGGCCCAGACCGTGGAGGTGGCGAAGGCGTCGTGGGCGGCGGCCTGCTCGTCGGCCGAGGCGTGGGCCGCCACGAAGCGAGGGTTCTCGTACTCGGCGATCACCTTGCCGCCGATCCGCCGGAAGCTGAGGATCTCGCTGCGGCCGATCCGCGCCCGGTCGAGGCCCACGGGCGCGGAGCCCAGGCCGGTCTTCAGCGCCGTCACATAGAGGAACCGGCCGCTGGCCCCGCCGGCGTCGGCCGGCGGCAGGGCCACCAGGATGCGGCCCTTGTCCTTGTCGACCCAGGTGGGCAGCAGGCCGTCCTGGCGGGCGAGGCCGGCGGTGGCGTCGGCGGGCTTGGCCGCGGACCCCTTGTCCTGGCCGGCCTTCTCCGGGGGCGCCTTGTCCTCGAACGCCGAAGCCGGACCGGCGGCCAGCAGGATGGCGACGGCCGCGGCCGCGCCGAACAACTTACGCTTCACGAGTCTGTCTCTCCCCCCCAACGCTGTCCCGCGACACTAGGCCGACGCGCCCGCTGCGGCCAATAGACCCGCCGCCGGCGGATATTGCGGCCGACCTAGGGTCACCCGCCTTGACGCGCGCGGAAGCGTCGTTTTACGGTGTATGCACATAAACCCAGCCCCTCGCGTCCTGGAGAAATCCATGCCCACGGACCTGCGCCGCCCCAATCGCACATTCACCATCCGCCAGCTCTGCCTGGAGTTCAAATGCACGCCCAGGGCGCTGCGCTTCTATGAGGACAAGGGCCTGCTGACCCCGGCCCGCGACGGCCTGAACCGGGTCTATTCCTACAAGGACCGCGCCCGGCTGCAGCTGATCCTTCGCGGCAAGCGGGTCGGCCTGGCGCTGGCCGAGATCGGCGAGATCCTCGACCTCTACGAGGTGGACGACGGCGGCGCCCAGCAGGCCGCCAAGTCGCTGCGCAAGTTCCACGAGCGGATCGTCGCCCTGGAAAGCCAGAAGGTCGACATCGACAACGCCATCAAGGAGCTGAAGGAGGGCTGCGACGCCCTCGAGCAGCGCCTGGCCCAGACCCGCCCCGACCTGCTGCCCCGCGCCGCCGACTACGATCAGATGTTGCGCCGCAGGCTCGATGGCGTGGAACATAGCGAAGCGAAATAGCCGCCGCTGACTCGTGTCGCGGGCCCCGTTGCACTAGGGGTTCGTGCATCCGGACGGCCGGCCGTCCGATGCACGGGGAGACCACCGCGATGCCCTACAAGCCGCCTGTCCGCGACTACGCCTTCCTGCTGCGCGACGTGCTGGAGCTGGAGCGCCACGCCAACCTGCCGGCCTTCGCCGACGCGTCGATGGACACCGTCGACCAGATCCTGGAGGAGGCCGGCCGCTTCACCGCCGAGGTGCTGGCGCCCCTGAACGGCGTCGGCGACAAGGAAGGCTGCCACTGGCACGCCGACAATTCGGTCACCACGCCCAAGGGGTTCAAGGCGGCCTACCGCCAGCTGGTCGACGGCGGCTGGCCGGGCCTGGGGTCGGACCCGGCCTATGGCGGCCAGGGCCTGCCGCACGTGGTCAACCTGGCCTTCTCCGAGATGAGCTCGGCGGCCAACATGGCCTTTTCCATGTACCCGGGCCTGACCCACGGCGCCTATTCGGCGATCCACGCGGCCGGGACCCAGGCGCAGAAGGACCTCTACCTGCCCAAGCTGGCGTCGTTCCAGTGGGGCGGCACAATGAACCTGACCGAGCCGCAGTGCGGCACGGACCTGGGCCTGCTGCGCACCAAGGCGGTCCCGCAGGCCGACGGGACCTACAGGATCTCGGGCCAGAAGATCTGGATCTCCTCGGGCGAGCACGACCTGACGGAGAACATCGTCCACCTGGTGCTGGCCCGGATCGAAGGGGCGCCGGCCGGCACGCGGGGCATCAGCCTGTTCATCGTGCCGAAGTTCATCCCCGATGCGGACGGCAATCCGGGCGCGCGCAACGCGGTCAAGTGCCTGGGCCTGGAAGAGAAGATGGGCATCCACGGCAACGCCACCTGCGTGATCGCCCACGAGGAGGCCACCGGCTGGCTGATCGGCGAGGAGAACCGGGGCCTGTCGATCATGTTCATCATGATGAACGAGGCGCGGCTGGGCGTCGGCATGCAGGGGATCGCCCAGGCCGAGGCCGCCTACCAGGCGGCCGCCGAGTTCGCCAAGGACCGGCTGCAGGGCCGCTCGCTGACCGGGCCGAAGAACCCCGACGGGCCGGCCGACCCGATCATCGTCCACCCGGACGTGCGCCGCATGCTGATGGACGCCAAGGCGATCATCGAGGGCGGCCGGGCCTTCCTGTTCTGGACCGCCCTGCACGGCGACCTGGCCGACGCCAGCCCCGACGAGGCGGTGCGCCAGAAGGGCCACGACTACATGGCGCTGATGACCCCGGTGCTGAAGGGCTTCCTCACCGACCGCGGCTTCAACGTCTGCTCAGACGCCATGCAGGTACACGGCGGCTCCGGCTTCACCGAGCACTTCCCGGTCAGCCAGTACCTGCGCGATTGCCGCATCGCCCTGATCTACGAGGGGACCAACGGGATCCAGGCGCTGGACCTGGTGGGCCGCAAGCTGGCCGCCGACGGCGGGCGCGGGGTGATGGGCTTCTTCGCCGAGCTCGACGCCTTCGTGGCGGCCAACGAGGCCGACGCGGGGATGAAGCCGTTCACCGAGGGCCTGGCCCGGGCCAAGGCCGAGCTGCAGGAGGCGACGATGTGGCTGATGCAGAACGGGCTGGCCAACCCCGACAACGCGGGCGCGGCCTCCACCGACTACATGCACCTGTTCGGCCTGACGGCGCTGGCCTACATGTGGGGCCTGATGGCCAAGGCGGCGCTGGCCAAGATCGCGGACGGGGCCACCGACCCGATCTATCCGGAGAAGCTGACCGTCGGCCGCTACTACATCGCCCGCGTCCTGCCGGAGACCAGCGGGCGGCTGGCCAAGCTGAAGACCGGGGCCGAGACGCTGATGGCGCTGCCGGCCGAGGCGTTCTGAGGGGCAGGAGGCCCGCCCGATGGCGACCTATCGCGCGACCACGGACTGGAGCCGGGCCGAGCCGGGCGAGGACTTCCTGAAGGGCCGCTACGGGCGCGGCCACCGGGTGGCGTTCGGCTCCGGCGTCGAGGTGCCCGGCACCGCCTCGCACCAGGTGGTGGGGAACCGCTGGGCCGCGCCCGACGCCGTCGATCCCGAGGAGATGCTGGTGGGTGCGATCGCCCAGTGCCACATGCTGAGCTTCCTGCACGTCGCCCGCGAGGCCGGCTTCGTGGCCACCCGCTACCGCGACGAGGCGGTGGGCGAGATGACCAAGCGCGAGGACGGCGAGATGTGGGTGAGCCGGGTCACCCTGCATCCGGAAGTCGCCTACGAGGGCCCGGCGCCGACGCCGGCCGAGCGCGAGGCAATGCACGAGAAGGCCCACAAGGTCTGCTTCATCGCCAATTCGGTGAGGACGGAGATCGTGGTGGAGGAGATGGCGGGGGCGGCTTAGTTCTTCTTTTGTTCTTGCGCCCCTGGTGACGCTTGTCTAAGCTTCAGGCGCCTATCGGTGAGGACGGGAGACAGGAATGGGGGCGAGGCTGTGTTGGTTCGCCGTGAAGGGGGTCAGCAGAACTGCGGCGCTCGAGGACCTGGAGCTGGAAGTTCACGGGGAGCCCGTTGACGACCTGCCGCACTGGCTCGGGGTCGGGACCTTGCCGGAAGACTGGCTGTTGTTCGTCTTCAACGACGATCTCAAGGCCGCGTTCGAAGATAGGTTCATCGCCCTGCCTCGGCATGGTCCGGCGGTCGCCTGCGCCATCGAGGAGCACGTGATGTTCCAAGAGGCCCGCGGCTACGCAGCCGGGGCGGAAATCTGGCGGATCACCCACGATCCGAACAAAGGCCGCAGCCTCTATCATCTGGAGGTCGCCGGCGAGCCGCCGGCCAGCTTCGAGGCCACCCGCCGACAGGCGATCGCCGAACAGGACGCCGAGGGCGGAGAGGACGCCGGCGTCGACCTCATCTGCGACGTCCCACTCGACATCGCCAGGTCGATTTGCGGGTTCAAGCACGACGACGAATGGCCCGACGGCCTGCAATTCACCGAGCTCCGCAGGGTGGGAGCGGCTAAGGCGTCGTCAGGTCCGGGTTTCCTGCAGCGGCTGTTCCGTCGCGGCTGAGCAGCCCGGCCAGCCGCGTCTCCAGGCCGGCGGCGTCCTTCAGGTCGCATTCCCAGATGGTCTCGACGCGCCAGCCGAGGGCGGCCAGGGCTTCGCGGGTCTTGGCGTCGCGGGCGCGGTTGCGCTCGACCTTGCCGACCCAGTAGTCGCGGTTTTGCTTGGGCGTGCGGGCGCCTCGGGCGCAGTCGTGGCCGTGCCAGAAGCAGCCGTGCACGAAGAGGGCGAGCTTGCGGCCGGGCAGGACGATGTCGGGCTTCCCCGGCAGGTCCTTGCGGTGCAGGCGGTAGCGCGCGCCCAGGCGGGTCAGCGCCTTGCGCACCGCCAGCTCCGGCGAGGTGTCGCGGCCCCTCACCTGGCGCATGACAGCGGAGCGTTTCTCGGGAGAGAAGACGTCGGTCACGAAAAACGCCTGGGTCCGTGCACTCGCGGGGATGGGCGGAATGGGGGACGGCCTGATTGGCGAAGCACCTTCGGGTGCTTCCTGTTCATTGATCTCATGGCAGATGCGAGCCTGTGGGCCTCAGCAAGTCAAGGAGCGGCCCTTGGCCGCCCGCAAGGCGGCGCGCCTTCGGCGCGTCCTTGAGTTGCTGAGGCCCACAGGCAGACTGGCCGCCGTGAGTTCAATGGCGCGGTGTGGCCGCCGGCCCTTTCGAACGCCACGGTCATGGCCGAAGCGCCGGTGGCGTACGGCCGAAACGGAAGGCTCCGACGAGGACATGGGCGGCGATCCGGCGTAGCACCGGCGCTTGGCTGAACGGCGCGAACAGCCAGCGGCGGATCCAGGGCCCGAAAGCGCCGTGCGACTGGAAGAGAGGAGTCAGCGCCCGCGACATGAGCTGGTATGGCCCGGTCTGACGACGGCGCCGCGCCTGATAGGCCCGGAGACGCCGGGGGGCGTCCACATGCTCGGCGAGTTCGACGGCGTCGATCAGGCCGAGGTTCGCGCCCTGTCCCAACTGCGGGCTTGTGCCATGGGCGGCGTCGCCGATCATGACGAAGGCGCCTTGCGACCATCGACCCACGCGCACGTCGCGATAGATGCCGCGTGAAAAGCGTTCCGGCGCGTCGAACTGGGCGACCAAGGGACTGACCTCAGGCCAAACCGTGCCGACCTGCGCCTTCCAGGCCGCGAAGCCGTCGCCGAAGAAGCCGTCCATCTGCGTCGTCGGCAAGGACCAGAAGAAGCTGACCAAGTCGCGTTCGCCATCAGGGCCAGCGCCGATCGGCAGGACGCCGATCATCATGGCGGCGCGGTCGTAGCGCTGGCGGAGCGCGCCGGCGAAGGCGCCCTCGGCGTCCCGGGCGTTGGCCCAGACGGCGCCCCATGGATAGACGGGCGCGCGAGCGCGGGGTCGGAGGCGGCCGCGCAGGCCGGACCCGGACCCGTCGGCGACGATGACCAGGTCGAACGGTCCGTGACAGCGGCCCGCCCGGTCGACCAGCGTCGGCGTCGCCGCATCGTCGAAAGCGACGATCTCGGCGCCGGTGCGGACTTCGATCCGGCCGCAAGCACGGCCTCGTGCAGGACACCGAACAGACTGGCGCGGTGGATGCCAAGGCCGAAGGCGCCTGGCCGCCACTGCTCATAGGCCATTTTCATGAGCGGGCTTCCGGCCAGATCGAGGCCTTCCAACCGGTCCACGTGAGCGCCAAGCGTCAGGATCGAGTCCAGCAGGCCGAGAGACCGCAAGGCGGCCATCCCCGCGGGCTGCAGCAACAGGCCCGAACCCAGCGGGCGGGGCGCCTCGAACGCCTCCAGCGCAATGACGGCATGGCCGCGCCGATGCATCGCCAGGGCCGCCGCCAGTCCGGAGACACCGCAACCGACGACGGCGACGCGCAAGACGCTCGGCGCCCTACAGCCCCTCGAACAGCGCCGTGGAGACGTAGCGTTCGGCGAAGCTCGGGATGATGGTGACGATCAGCTTGCCGGCCATGTCGTCGCGGGCGGCGACGTGGAAGGCCGCGGTGAGCGCGGCGCCGGAGGAGATGCCGACGGGGATGCCCTCCTCGGCGGCCACGCGCCTGGCCATGGCGAAGCTGTCCTCGTTGGAGACCTGCACCACCTCGTCGATCACCTGGCGGTCGAGGATCGAGGGCACGAAGCCCGCGCCGATGCCCTGGATCTTGTGCGGGCCGGGCGGGCCGCCGGAGAGGATGGCCGAGGTCTCGGGCTCGACGGCGATCATGCGGACCGAGGGCTTGCGGGCCTTCAGCACCTGGCCGACGCCGGTGATGGTGCCGCCGGTGCCGACGCCGGAGATGACGGCGTCGACGCGGCCCTCGGTGTCGTTCCAGATCTCCTCGGCGGTGGAGACCCGGTGGATCAGGGGGTTGGCGACATTGTCGAACTGCTGGGGCATCACCGCGCCGGGCGTCGCCTCGACGATCTCGCGGGCGCGGGCCACGGCGCCGGCCATGCCGCGCTCGGCCGGCGTGAGCTCCAGCTTGGCGCCCAGGATCAGCAGCATCTTGCGCCGCTCCATGGACATGCTCTCGGGCATGACCAGGGTCAGCCGGTAGCCCTTGGCGGCGGCCACGAAGGCCAGGGCGATGCCGGTGTTGCCGCTGGTCGGCTCGACGATCATGCCGCCGGGCTTGAGCACGCCCTTGGCCTCGAGATATTCGATCATCGCCACGCCGATGCGGTCCTTGACCGAGGCGATGGGGTTGAAGAACTCCAGCTTGGCGACGACCTCGCCCTTGGGCTTCAGGGCGGCCATCAGCCGGGGCAGGCGCACCAGCGGGGTGTCGCCGATGGTGTCGAGGATGGAATCGAAGATCTTGCCCCGGCCGGCCCGCTGGTAGCGGGCGGCGTCGTAGACCTTGTCGGGGGTGGAGTCCATGAACCGGACCTTTCGGGATTGCTGCCCTTCAAGGGCGCGAACCTAAGGGTTCCCGATAGGATTGGAAGGGGCGGCGGCCTACTCGGCGGCCATGGCGGCCGATCGCGCGAGCAGCGGCTCCAGGAGTTCCTGGGCGAGCCAGCGGACCACGGGGGCGGCGACGCCGTCGCCGGCCACGTGCAGGGCGGCGGTGGCGGCGGCCGGCAGGCGGTAGGTCTCGGGCAGGCCCATCAGGCGCGCGCCTTCCCGCGGGCTCAGCAGGCGGGTGCGCACCCGGCCGCCTTCGGCCACCACGACGACCTGGCGAGAGGAGCCGCCGCGCGGGGTGCGCAGACAGCCGGCCAAGCCGTCGAACCGCGCCTCGGCCCGCTGCACCCGCCGGCCGCCCTCGACGCGCATCCTGCGGTAGACCGCGCCGACGGTGCGCCCGCCATAGGCGCCGGCGGCCTCCAGCTTCGCCCGGTGCAGCGGCGCCATCAGCTCCAGCCAGCGCGCGGTCCGCTCGGGCGTGTGCCAGGCGACGGCGGCGTCGGGCTCCAGCACGGCGGCGAGGTCGGTGTTGCGCCGCGGCGGCGCCGGCGTGCGCCACCAGACCCAGCGCGCGGCCAGCGCCGGCGGCAGGGCGGCGGCCGCGGCCTTCACCGCGCGGGTGTGGAAGGGGCTCTCGCCCACCAGGGCGGCGGGCGCGGGCTCGCGCGTAGCGACCACGAACACCCGCGGCCGCGACTGGGGCACGAAGGCCGCGGCGTCGATCTCCAGGGCGCCGAAGCTGTAGCCCTGGGCGGCCAGGGCCTCACCCAGCGCGGCGAAGTCGCGGCCGCCGTGCGAGCTGAGCAGGCCGCTGACGTTCTCGATGACGATGAGGCGGGGGCCGCGGCCCTCGCCGGCCAGGGCCTCGACCAGGCGCCAGAAGCCGAAGAAGGCCGAGGAGCGGCCGCCGGCCAGGCCGGCCCGCGCGCCGGCCAGGCTGAAGTCCTGGCAGGGGCTCGACGCCCAGGCGAGGTCGGCCTGGCCCGGCAGGTCGGCGGCCGTCAGCCGCCAGACATCGCCCGGGTGGAAATGATCCGCCGCGCCGGAGGACCCCGCCGGGAAATTCGCCCGATAGGTTTCGGCCTTGACCGGGTCGAAGTCGTTGGCGAAGGCGCAGGCCCAGGCCTCGCCCAGGCCCAGGCGGGCCATCCCGCCGCCGGCGAAGAATTCATAGAAGGAGAAGGGCGCCCGACTCATCGTAGTTTTAAGTCTATCCTGCGCCGCCCAATCCCAAAGGAAGCATCTATGCGCCGCTTGATCGTGCTGACGGCCCTCGCGCTCGGCGCCTGCGGCGGGGGCGACAAGGCGTCCGACGACCATCCCATGCCGCCGGACCTGGCGAGCAACTTCTCCCAGCCCCTGGACGCGCGCGGGACAGACCCGGACTGGGGGCTGAAGATCCGCGGGACCGCGCTGGTGCTGAGCCAGCCGAACCAGCCGGACGTGGCCGGGACCGCGCCCGGGGCGGTGATCACGGCGCACGCGGCGTCCTGGACGGCGGCCCTGCCGGACGGCCGGAGCATGAAGGTCAGCCTCTACGCCAGCAGCTGCGCCGACCCGGTGAGCGGCGCGACCTATCCGATGTCGGCCGAGGTGCAGCTGCCGGGCGCGACGCCGCTGGGCGGATGCGCAGGACCGCCGGCGGCGGGGCGGGCGGCCGTGGCGAAGCGGTAGGCGGCGTTCGCCGCTCCGGCCTTTCACCTCTCGCGCGTCATCCCGGTTTCGCGGGGCGAAGACCGGGCGCCCAGGATCGCCGTGGTGCGGGATGGGGGCGGCGGGGCCGCTGCGCTCTCACGGGCCCGGCTTACGTCCATGGGTCCCGGACAAGCGCGCGCCGCGCTTTCCGGGATGACCCAAGGGAGGGGGAGGGGGAGGGGGAGGGGGAGCGTGTGCGTGCGGCGGCCTGCATCCGTTTCGGATGCTGGATAGCCCTGAAGCCCATGGCGGATCGGAGCTGCAGCTTCGGGCTTCGTCAAGGACGAGCGCTTCGCGCTCGCCGCACGGCGGCGGCCCTATGGGGCCGTCCTTGACCAAGTCCGCAGCCGTAGCAAACTCGCCCCCATGGACTTAAGGCGCAGTCCGTCCGGGACGCGACATGCCGCCCCGCCCTGGAGGCTGTTAGGGACCAACTCGGGCCGCGGGCGTCTCTTTTCCTTCCCCCTCGATGGGGGAAGGCCAGGATGGGGGTGCGCGCAGGGTCTTGGCGGGTGGATTGAGGACGGCGCCGAACTCAGGCCACGCCGCCAACTCAGCGGCGACACCCCATCCCAACCCTTCCCCATCGAGGGGAAGGGCTTATCCCCCAAGGACTTACATCGTCCCGAGAGATTTGCCGCGGGTGGGCCAGGTCCCTAACAGCCGCTAGGTTGGCGCCTCAATTCATTGGCTCGTCATTCCCGGCACAAGGCCGGGAATGACGAAGAGAAAATATTGAAATTGCAGCGCGATGATCGGGTTTTCATCCTAGCCCCGCCCGACGTCGATCTGGTCGATCTGTGACTTGGGCTCGGGCTGGTGGCGCAGGGCCGGCAGCGCCAGTCCTACGCAGATCGCCGCCGCGGCGGCCGCGGCCCATATGGTCCTGAGCGTCATGACAGGTCCCTCAACCAATCCTGCGCGAGCCCATGGTTTAGCTTGTTGAGCTTAATTCCACGGGAACGAAGGTGCTGAATCGAGGGTGAACACCCCTGGGAAGGGTGCGGCGGAAGGGCGCGCCCGAACCGGACGCGCCCCCCAAAGCCCACTTCTTGAACTAGGCGCCGATGTCGCTGGACGAGATGTCGGCCAGGGTCTTGCCGACCAGCAGCACGGCCGACTCGACATGATGCTCGCCCACCTCGTCGGCGAAGACGATGACGTCGGCGCCGACCTGCACGGCCACGAAGTCCGCGCCGGCCGCCATCTTGGCGTTGGCGTCGGTGAGCGCGCTGGCGAAATCCGCCTGGGTGTCGGTGACGAAGTTGGTCGCCGTCACCGCCGGGGCGTCGTCGAACACCAGCCGGTCCTCACCGTGGGTGAAGTCGGTGATGTGGTCGATGCCGGCCGCGGTCTTGGCCCCGCTGTCGATCACGAAGGTGTCGTGACCGGCGCCGCCGGTGAGCAGGTCAGCGCCCTTGCCGCCGCGGATGAGGTCGTCGCCGGCCCCGCCGTCGATGGTGTCGTTGCCCTTTCCGCCCTCGAGCCGGTCATTGCCGCCCAGGCCGGAGATGCTGTCGTCGCCGGCGCCGCCCTGGAGCCGGTCGACGGCGTCGGTCCCCGTCAGGGTCTCGGCCGCCACCACGGGGGGCACGCCGTGGTTGTTGTCGTCTTTGTTGTCGTCGTCGTCGCCGGGATTGTTGGCGGCGCCGGGACCGCGGTTGGCGCCGTGATCGTCGTTGGCGTCATGGTTGGCCGGATCGTCGAGACCGCCGCCGCGACCGCTGTTGCTGCTACTGCCTTTGGACATGGGATTCCCTCTCTGCAAGACCTACCCCCGCGACGACAACGGGGCGTTTCGGGGAATATTCCCCTAGGGCGCGAATTCCGGCTCAGGCGCGCGGAACGTGTTTTCCTTGCCCGCGCCGGCGAGGGGGCGGCAAAATGCGCCGACAGACGTCGAGACGGACGCGCACCGCGTCGAAGCCCCCTGGGGAGCCCGCCATGGAAAAGGCCTACGACCTGGTGATCCGGGGCGGCAGCGTGGTCGACGGGACGGGCGCGGCGCCGTTCGAGGGCGACGTGGCGGTCAGGGACGGCGCGATCGCCGCGGTGGGCCGCGTGGCGGGCGCAGGCGCCGAGGAGATCGACGCGCGCGGCCAGGTGGTGACCCCCGGCTTCGTCGACATCCACACCCACTATGACGGCCAGGCCACCTGGGACCAGCGCATGCAGCCCTCGTCCTGGCACGGGGTGACCACGGTGGTGATGGGCAACTGCGGCGTGGGCTTCGCGCCCTGCAAGCCCGCCGACCACGACCGGCTGATCCAGCTGATGGAGGGGGTCGAGGACATCCCCTTCCCGGTGCTGGCTGAAGGCCTGCCGTGGAACTGGGAGAGCTATCCCGACTATCTGGACGGCCTGGCCGCGCGCCGGTTCGACGTGGACATCGGCAGCCAGCTGCCGCACGCGGCCCTGCGGGTCTTCGTGATGGGCGAGCGCGGCGTGAACCGGGAGCCGGCGACGCAGGCCGACATCGCAGCCATGGCGGCGATCGCCAAGCGGGCCATGGAGGCCGGCGCCCTGGGGTTCGGCACCTCGCGGACGCTGAACCACCGCTCCTCGGACGGCTCGCCGATCGCCACCCTGACCGCCGGCGAGGACGAACTGACCGGCATCGCCCTAGGGATGGCGGCGGCCAACGGCGGCGCGGGCCGCGGGGTGCTGCAGGTGGTTTCCGACTTCAACGATCCGCAGGCCGAGTTCGACATGCTGCAGCGGATCGTGGCCGCGTCCGGCCGGCCGCTCTCCTATTCCCTGCTGCAGAGCCCGCGCGACCCGGAGCAGTGGCGCTACATGTTGGAGCGGATGAGCGCGGCCAAGGCGGCGGGCCTGACGATGCGGGCCCAGGTGGCGACCCGGCCGGTGGGCGTGCTGTTCGGCCTGGAGCTGACGGTGAACCCGTTCTCCAGCCACCCGAGCTATCGCGAGATCAAGGCCCTGCCGCTGGCCGAGCGGGTCGCGCGCCTGCGCGACCCGGCGTTCCGCGCCCGGCTGCTCGCGGAGGAGGCGGAGAACGCGCGCGCGCCCGGCCTGTCGCCGGCGCGGGCCTGGGACCGTATCTATCCGATGGGGCAGGACAATCCCGACTACGAGCCGACGCCCGACCATTCGATCGCCGCCATCGCCGCGGGGCGCGGGGCCGACCCCTATGGGGTGGCGCTGGACCACATGCTGGACGGCGGCGAGGGCGAGGGGCGCGGCATGCTCTACCTGCCGCTGCTGAACTACGCCCAGAACACGCTCGATCCCGCCTACCAGATGCTGCAGCACGACTGCGTCGTGCCGGGCCTGTCGGACGGCGGGGCGCATGTGGGGATGATCTGCGACGGCAGCTTCCCGACCACCAACATCGTCCACTGGACGCGCGATCGCACGCGCGGGCCGAAGTTGGCCCTGGAGCGGATGGTCAAGGCCCAGTGCCGCGACACCGCCGAGACGGTGGGCCTGTTCGACCGCGGGCTGGTGCGGCCCGGCTACCGCGCCGACGTCAACGTCATCGACTATGCGAACCTGAAGCTGAAGGCCCCCAGCGTGGCCTACGACCTGCCGACCGGCGGCCGGCGGCTGATCCAGCGGGCGCAGGGCTACACCGCCACCCTGGTCGCCGGCCAGGTCACCTATCGCGACGGCGAGCCCACCGACGCCCTGCCCGGCCGCCTGCTGCGCGGGGCGCAAGGGGCGCCCGCCGCGATGGCCGCGGAGTAGCCGTGGCCAAGCTCGATCACATCGAGCTGCCGGTGCGCGACTGGCAGGAGGCGCGCAACTGGTACCGCGACTGCCTGGGGTTCGAGGTGGAGGTGGAATTCCCCGACAGCCGCACGGTCGGCATGCGCGACGACAACGACCTGACCCTGTTCCTGCACCAGAGCGCGCCGGTGGTGGCGGCGCCGGGCCTCAGCTTCACGGTGCAGGTGGCCGACGTGGAGGCGCTGCACGCCCGGCTGCTGAGCGACGGGGTGGTCTTCGAGCACCCGCCGCAGAAGGTCTATTGGGGCTATGGCGCCGAACTGCTCGATCCCAGCGGCTACCGGCTGCGCCTGTGGGACCCGCTGTCGATGACGGAAAAGGGCTAGTCCTCCCATGAACGATGTCGCCCGTTTCGAACCCGCGGTCCTGGAGACCGCCTGCGAATGGACCGCCGCCGACGTGGCCGATCCGGCGCGCTGGACCGAGCGCCTGTCGGCCGCCGAGATCGACGAGCTGGACGAGGCCGTGCAGCAGGCGTTCGGGATTTCCGACGACCTCCTGAAGATCGGCAAGGCGGAGTTCCCGCTGCCGACCCTGGGGCCGCGGCTGAAGGCCATCGAGCGGGAGCTGATGGACGGGCGCGGCTTCGTGCTGATCCGCGGCCTGCCGCGCGAGCGCTGGTCCAACGACGAGATGAGCATGGCCTATTGGGGGATCGGGGCGCACCTCGGCCGGCCCTGGCCGCAGAACGCCAAGGGCCATCTGCTGGGCGACGTCACCGACCACGGCAAGGCGCCCGACGACCCCACCGCGCGGGGCAACGAGATCGGCCTGGTGGGGCTGGACTTCCACTGCGACGGCTCGGACCTGGTGGGGCTGATGTGCCTGCAGACCGGGGTGTCGGGCGGGCTTTCGGCGGTGTGCAATTCGGTGGCGCTGCACAACCGCCTGGTCCGCGAGCGGCCCGACCTGGCCGCCGAGCTCTACAAGCCGCAGCCCTTCGACTCGCGCGGCGAACAGGCGCCGGGGAAGCCCGGCTGGTACCCGATGCCGGTGTTCACCCGGCACGGGAAGCGGCTCTTCACCCGCCTGATCCGGCCCTACATCCTGGCCTCGCAGCGACACGCCGACGCGCCGCGCCTGACCGAGGCGGCGCTGGAGGCCCTGACCTGGATGCAGGCGCAGGCGGAGGGCGGGGCCTATTCGGTGCTGATGGATTTCCGGCCCGGCGACATGCAGTTCATCAACAACTACCACGTGCTGCACGGCCGCGAGCCCTACGTGGACGACCGCGCGGCCGGGAAGGTCCGGCATCTGAAGCGCCTGTGGCTGGAGACCGAGGCGCTGGCCGAGCGGCCCAAGATCTTCGCCAACGTCATGGGCGGCCACTGGGCCAGGAACGCCAGCATCAGCCGGATGGACGCGGCGAGCTAGGACGGATCGGTTATAATAGTTTCAATGGCTTGCAGGTAGGACTCCGGGGCACGTGGAGTTCCACATGAGCACGATTTCCGGCAGCCGCACCCTGCATCGCCTGATCTACGCCAGCCGGGTCACCATTCCGCCGATCGATCTCAACGAGGAAGTCGGCGAGATCGTGCGCGCCTCGATCCGCCGCAACCGCGAGGTGGCCATCTGCGGCCTGCTGCTGGTGCACGAGGGCTGTTTCCTGCAGGTCCTGGAGGGGCCGGCCGAGGCGGTGCTGACCACCTATGGGCGCATCTGCGAGGACCCGCGGCACACCGAGGCCAAGGTGCTGGGCGCGGGGCCCGCCGAGGCCCGCGCCTTCGCCGACTGGAACATGTGCGCGCGGCGCATCACCCCGGCGGACGACGCGATCCTCGACACCCTGTCGCAGCGCGCGGCCTTTGAGCCGCACAGGCTCACCGCCAGCTCGGCGCTGCGCCTCCTGCAGGCGGTGCGGGGCATCCAGGCGCGGACGCAGCTGAAGGCCATGCGCTGATCCCGCCTTCGGGGCGAAGGACACTCCAACGCATGGCAATCGGGGCGACTCGCCCCCATAAGACAGCCATGCCTTCCGCCGTCGCCGAGCGCGATCCCGACCCGTTGCACGAAGCCCGCGAGATCCTGCGCCGCACCTTCGGCCATGCGGAGTTCCGCGGCATGCAGGCCGACGTCATCGCCGAGGTGCTGGCCGGCCGCAGCGCCATGGCCGTGCTGCCCACCGGCGGCGGCAAGAGCGTCTGCTACCAGATCCCCAGCCTGATCCGGCCGGGCCTGGGCCTGGTGGTCTCGCCGCTGATCGCGCTGATGGCCGACCAGGTGGCGGGGCTGCAGCAGTCGGGCGTCGCCGCCGCGCGGCTGGATTCCAACATCGACCCCGAGGAGAAGGCCCAGACCTGGCGGCGGATCGAGGCCGGCGAGCTCGACATCCTCTACACCTCGCCGGAAGGGCTGATGCAGCCCTGGATGCTGGAGCGGCTGTCGCGCACGCCGCTGGCGCTGATCGCCATCGACGAGGCCCACTGCGTCAGCCAGTGGGGCCACGACTTCAGGCCCGAGTACCGGATGCTGGGCCGGCTGGCCGAGCTGTTCCCCGGCGCGCCCCGCCTGGCGGTGACCGCGACGGCGGACGCGCGCACCCGCGAGGACATCCGCGCCGAGCTGCGCCTGGCGGACTCCCTGGAGTTCGTCGACAGCTTCGCGCGGCCCGAACTGGTGCTGTCGGCGGAGCGCAAGCGGGGCGCCGGGCACAAGCGGGTGGTGGAGCTGGTCACCGCCCGGCCGGACCGTTCCGGCGTGGTCTACGCGGGCTCCCGCGACGGGACCGAGAAGCTCGCCCAGGCGCTGCGCGACGCCGGGGTCCCGGCCCTGGCCTACCACGCGGGCCTGGACCGCGAGGCGCGCAACCAGCGGCTGGAGCAGTTCCTGCAGGCCGACGCCGCGGTGATGGTGGCGACCATCGCCTTCGGCATGGGGGTCGACAAGCCCGACGTCCGCTTCGTGATCCACGCCGACCCGCCGTCGTCCATCGAGGCCTATTGGCAGGAGATCGGCCGGGCCGGCCGCGACGGCGACCTGGCCGAGGGCATCACCCTCTATGGCGCGGCCGACATGAGCTGGGCGCTGCGGCGGATCGGCGAGCGCGACATGGAGCCGGCGGTCAAGCAGGCGCAGGTGGGCAAGGTGCGCCAGCTCTACGCCCTGCTGGACGGGACCGGCTGCCGGGCGGCCACGGTCCGGCGCTACTTCGGCGAGGACGGCGTGGAGGCCTGCGGGCAGTGCGACCTCTGCACCGGCCGCGTCGAGCTGAGCGACGCCACCGAGCCGGCCCAGAAGGCGCTGTCGGCGGCGCACCGCCTGGGCGGGCGTTACGGGCGCGGCCGGCTGGTGGACCACCTGCTCGGCAAGACCAAGGACGTCAGCGACAGCGAAGCCGCGCTCTCCACCTGGGGCATCGGCCACGACCAGCCGCTGGCGTTCTGGCGCGACCTCGTGGAGCAGCTGCTGTTCGAGGGCCTGTTGCGCGAGGACCCCAATGACGGCCGACCGCTGGTGGGCGTCGGCGACGCCGAGGCCGTGCGCGCCGTGTTCCGCGGCGAACGGCGGGTGATGATCCAGACCCGCGCCGAGGCCCCGGCCAAGGTGCGCCGGGCGCGCAAGGGGCGCGAGGCCCTGGCCGCCCTGTCGCCTGGCGACCAGCCGCTGTTCGAGGCGCTGCGCGCCTGGCGCTCGAGCGAGGCCAAGAGCCAGCACGTGCCGCCCTATGTGATCTTCCACGACCGCACCCTGATGGAGATCGCCGGGACCAGGCCCGCCAGCCGCGCGGCCTTGGAACGCATCAACGGCGTCGGCGAAGGCAAGCTCGCCCGCTACGGCGAGGCGGTGCTGGAGGTGGTGCGCGGGTTCGAGGCCTAGGTCACGCCCGCTTGCGCTTTCCACTGTCGGGTCTAGCTTTCCGATTCGGAAAGTGAATGCCGACGTGCCCGCGGTCCAGCTCGATCCCGTCGTCCACGCCCCCCTGCGGCTGCAGGTCTGCGCCCTGCTGGCGGGTCGCGAGAACCTGGAGTTCGCGACCTTGCGCGAACGGCTGGACGTCAGCGAGTCGGTGCTCTCCAAGCATGTGAAGGTGCTGCAGGCGGCCGGCTACGCCGAGGTCCGCAAGGCGACGCGCGCCGGGCGCCAGCGCACCTGGCTGGCGCTCACCCCGGCCGGGCGCGCGGCCTTCGCCACCCACGCCGCGGCCCTGCGGATCCTCCTGCGCTAGAACTTCGCCTTGGCCTCGACGCCCCAGGTGCGCGGGTCGTTGACGAAGCCGGTCAGGTTGTCGAAGTCGATCCCCCCTTCCAGGGAGATGTGGTTGGTGATGTTGCGGCCGAACACCGCCAGCTCCCAGGCCTCGCCGGGCGCACGGTAGCCGACGCGCAGGCCGCCTTCGAGCAGGTAGCGGCCCATGAACTCCTTGGACTCGTAGAGCAGGAAGTTGACCTTCGAGCGGTAGGCCCAGTCGGTGAAGGCGAACAGCTCGCCCTTGGACAGCGGGATCGAGTAGCCGGCGGTGAGGTTGGCGACCCACTGCGGGGCGTTGGGCAGCGGGTTGCCGTTGATGTTGACGGTCCCGGCCAGCGCCCCGGGGGGATCGAGCACCGTGCAGGGCGCGCCGCACGGCTGCGTGGCCAGGTTGGGGTCCTTCAGCTCCGTATGATTGTAGGAGAGGCCCGCGGTGAGCATCAGCCGCTCGACCGGCTCGGCCTCGGCGTTGAACTCGAAGCCGTAGCCGTCGGCGTGTTTGGCGTTGATCAGGCGGTTGAAGTTGGCCCCGCCGCCGACCGCGGTCAGCTGCAGGTTGGAGACCCGATAGTAGAAGACGTCGGCGTCCAGCCGCAGCCTGCGGTCGAGGAAATCCCCCTTCACGCCCGCTTCGTAGGACATGTCGGTCTCCTTGGACGCCACCGAGATGGTGTCGCCGAAGAGCAGGCGGCCCTGGACCGACGGGGCGCGGTAGCCCTTCGCCACGCGGGCGTAGAGGTTGATGTCCTTGTCGATGGCGTAGGTGGTGTTGAGGTTGAAGCTCACCTCGTCGCTGGTCGGGTTGGCGCGCTCCACCGGCGTCGGCGGCGCGCCGAACGGCGAGGTGATGCGCTGCGCCAGGAAGTCCTTCTTGTCGTTGGAGTAGCGCAGGCCGCCGCCGACCTTCCATTCGGAGGTGACCGCGTAGTCGGCGTTGCCGAACAGCGCCCAGGAGGTGGTCTTCTGGTGCTGGTAGGCGAAGCCGTCCTGCACGCCGCCGGCCAGGGTGTTGTAGTCGAAGCTGTCGATCTTCACGTGCTCGAGGAAATAGAAGGCGCCGAGCGTGTAGCTGAGCGGGCCGCTGGTCCCGGCGACGCGCAGCTCCTCGCTCCATTGGGCGTGATAGGGCAGGCCGTCGGCGCTTTCCGACGGGAATGGAATGAAGCCGGGGCCGAACGGCGGGGCGAAGACCGCGCCGAAGCCGCCGTCGATGTCGCCCCGGCTCAACACCTTGGCGTGCTCGAAGGCGGTGATCGAGGTCAGCACCGGACCGCCGAGGTCGTAGGTCATCTTCAGGTTGGCGCCGCTGATCTCGACCTTCTGCAGCGAGCGGGGCTCGGCGTCCTGGGCGATCTTTTCGGGATCGAACCCCGGGACCAGGTTGTCGGTCCCCGGCTGGATGATATTGGCCCGGAAGATCTGCGGCGAGCCGTCCAGGTGCATGTAGTGGGCGCCGACGAGCGCGCTGAATCGATCGTTGGGCGTGAACAGCAGCTGGCCGCGCAAGGCGTATTCGTCATAGCCGCCAGTGGCGTTGTTCTTGTGGGTGAAGGTGTTGTCGATCCAGTCGTCGCGGTGCTGGTAGAGCCCCGAGAGTCGGCCGGCGAGCACGCCCGGCATGATCGGCCCGGAGACCGCGCCCTCGAGATTGACCGTCCCGTAGGTGGCGTAGGAGGCCTGGGCGTAGCCGCCGAAGCCCTGGGTGGGTTTGGCGGAATCGAATTTCAGGACGCCGGCCGGGGTGTTGCGGCCGAACAGGGTGCCCTGCGGTCCGCGCAGCACCTCGACCTGGTCGATGTCGAAGAGCGGCAGGCCCTTGAGGATCGGGTTCTCCAGCACGACCTCGTCGTAGACGAAGGACACCGGCTGGGAGGCGTTGAGGTCGAAGTCGGTGTTGCCGAGGCCGCGGATGTAGGGCCGCGGGAAGGTGCGGCCGAAACTGGATTCCAGCACCAGGCTCGGCACGCGCGCCGACAGCACCCGGATGTCCCCGCCCGAGGATCGGATCACCTCGAGCTTGTCGCCGCCGATGGCGGTGAGCGACTCGGGCACGTCATTGATGTTCTCGGACCGCTTCTGGGCGGTGACGATCACCTCTGCGACCGTGCCGGCCGAGGGCGCCGCCTCGGCGGCCTGCGACGCCGTCGCCCAGCCGGCCGCCAATCCGATGACCGCCGTCGCCGCGCCGCCCAGCAGCGCCGCCCGCGTCAAGCCTGACCGCATCATCTCCACCCTCTCCTGCATCGCCCGACTCAGCTTCGCGTCGTCGGACCGTCGCCGCGACGATACAGAACTGCTGCGTAGCGTTACAACGACCGGTGGCGAGAGCGGCGCTTCCGCGATGATTTGCGCCGCCGTGGTGCAGTTCTGCACCACCCAGGATGGTTAGACGTCCACCTCGGCGTCGAGGGCGTTTTCCTGGATGAACTCGCGGCGGGGTTCGACCAGGTCGCCCATCAGCCGGGTGAACATGTCGTCGGCGTCGTCGGCGTGGGTGACCTTGACCTGCAGCAGGGTGCGGGCGTCGGCGTCCAGCGTGGTTTCCCACAGCTGGTCGGCGTTCATCTCGCCCAGGCCCTTGTAGCGCTGGATGGCCAGGCCCTTGCGGCCGTTGTCCATCACCGCGTTCACCAGGTCGATGGGCCCGCGGACCACGGTCGTCTTGTCGCGGCGCGTATAGGTCGCGCGGCCCTCGAAGATCACCGCCAGCTCCTTCGACCGCTCGGCCAGGCGCCGCGCGTCGGCGGCGTGCAGCAGCAGCTCGTCCAGCACCACCTTCTCGGACACGCCGCGCTTGACGCGGGAGAAGACGAAGCTGTTGGCCTCCCCGGCCGCGCCGGTCCAGGCGCCGTCGCCCTCCTCGGCGTAGAGGTCGAGCCGGGCGGCGGCCTTCATCGGATCGCCGCCCGGAGCCAGCAGGCCGGCCAGGGCCGACTGCTCGATGGCGAAGGCGGGCGCGCGCGCGGCGAGCCGCTCGACATTGGCCTTGGCCCCGCGGGCGGTCTGCACCATGGCCAGCAGGTCCGCGCCGGTGATCCGCTCGCCGTTGGACAGGTCGAGCGTGGCGCCGTCGACGCCCTCGTCGATCAGGTAGATCTCCAGCTCGGCGTCGTCCTTCAGGTAGCGGACCGACTTGCCCTTGGACGCCTTATAGAGCGGCGGCTGGGCGATATAGAGGTAGCCGCGGTCGATCACCTCGCGCATCTGCCGGTAGAAGAAGGTCAGCAGCAGGGTGCGGATGTGGGCGCCGTCGACGTCGGCGTCGGTCATCAGCACGATCTTGTGGTAGCGGATCTTCTCGATATCGAAGTCTTCCGAGCCGATGCCGGCGCCCAGCGCGGTGATCAGGGTGCCGATCTGCTCGGAGCCCAGCATCTTGTCGAAACGGGCGCGCTCGACGTTGAGGATCTTGCCGCGCAGGGGCAGGATCGCCTGGTTGTCGCGGTTGCGGGCCTGCTTGGCCGAGCCGCCGGCGGAATCCCCCTCGACGATGAAGATCTCCGACTTGGCCGGGTCCTTCTCGGCGCAGTCGGCGAGCTTGCCGGGCAGAGAGGAGATATCCAGCGCCGACTTGCGCCGGGTGAGCTCGCGGGCCTTGCGCGCGGCCTCGCGGGCGGCGGCGGCCTCGGCGATCTTCTGGACGATCAGGCGGGCCTCGTTGGGGTGCTCCTCGAACCAGGAGCCCAGGCCCTCCTGCACCAGACCCTCGACGGCGGGCCGGACCTCGGAGGAGACCAGCTTGTCCTTGGTCTGGGAGGAGAACTTGGGGTCCGGCACCTTGACCGAAAGCACGCAGGTCAGGCCCTCGCGCGCGTCCTCGCCGCCCACCGAGACCTTCTCGCGCTTGGCCGCGCCCGAGCTTTCCGCATAGCCGG
>Ga0207695_10003256_pt1 | contig 23082 bp, 19 predicted proteins | sample KBSC54metaG_FD_184354 | JGI IMG/M metagenome (GOLD analysis project Ga0207695, IMG submission 184354) | Corn rhizosphere microbial communities from Kellogg Biological Station, Michigan, USA - KBS C5-4 metaG (SPAdes) (version 2) | ecosystem: Host-associated > Plants > Roots > Rhizosphere > Soil...
GGCAGCGCTGGCGCTCACGCGATACCTCGGCAGCCTGCTTTACCATGTGTCCGCGACCGACCCGTGGACGTTCGCCGCTTGCGCGGTCCTGTTTGCGGGCGTGGCGCTGATGGCCAGCTATGTTCCGGCGCAGCGGGCGACTCGTGTGGATCCGATCGTGGCGTTGCGGTAGCAAACCAGGGCCGGTCCATGCGCTATGATTTCGATTCTGAGGAGGAAGTATGCGACGTCGGGATTTCTTGCCGGCACTGGCAGCATGCGCCGCGGCGGCGCAGACGCCCGCCCCGGTGGAGCGCAAAGGTCGGCTGAAGCAGTGCGTGACGCGCGGAGTGTTCGCCCGCGGGACCAGCTTTGAGGACATGTGCCGCGAGGCGGCCGGGCTGGGATGCAAAGGCTTCGACCTGATCGGGCCGGCCGACTGGCCGATGCTGAAGAAGTACGGGCTGGTTCCGACGATGTATCCGCCGGGGCCGGGCGGCACCATCCCGGACGCGCTCAATCGCAAGGAGAATCGCGAGGCGCTCGAGGCGAAGATGCACGCGGCCATCGACGAATCGAAAGCCGCCGGCGTGCCCAACATCATCACGTTCTCCGGCAATCGCAAGGGAATGGCCGATGCCGAAGGCGCCGACAATTGCGTGGCCTTTTTGAATCGCGTGAAGGCGCACGCCGAAGACAAAGGCATCACGATCTGCATGGAGTACCTCAACAGCAAGGTGAATCACAAGGACTACATGTTCGACCACATCGCCTGGGGCGTCGACGTGATGAAGCGGGTGAATTCGCCGCGCGTCAAGATCCTGTACGACATCTATCACGCGCAGATCATGGACGGCGACATCGTGCGCAATATTCGCGACAACATTCAGTGGATCGGCCATTTCCATACGGGCGGAAATCCGGGGCGGCACGAAATCGACGACACGCAGGAATTGAACTACAGGTTCATTGCGAAGGCCATCGCCGACACCGGGTATACGGGATATGTCGGCCACGAGTACTCCCCGGCAGCGGGGCGGGATGCAATCGCAAGCCTCAAACAGGCGATGGAAATCTTCGACGTGTAATTCCGGGTCTCAATTCGCGGTTGGTTTCTCGGCGCGATCCACGATGATAACGTCCAAGGGAGCCTTGCCCGGCGTTAGCTTCAAGCCAAGCTGTTTCTCCAACGCCGAAAAGATGGAGGGACCGGCAGCGGGATCCGACGGTGGCAGATCTGCCGGCACGCCGTTCAGCGTGACGGGGCCGCCTATGTGGCGCTCGGGCACATATTCTACGTGCACATCAAACCGCTCCGTCAAGCCGGTCTGATCCACTACCGGCAGGTCCACCGCACTAGCCAGCATCCTGCCGGCGAGTTCCGCCATGCTCACACCGAACCAATCGGCGATCATCAACGATCCCTTGTTAGTCGCGCGGCCCATTCCGCAGTAATTCGGCATCGCCTCACCCGGTTTTGGCGGCGCCGGACGCCGTATGTTACTGAGGTCCATCTCGATGCAGCTACCCGCCTTGGCTGGCTGCAGTTTGGAGCCGCCGTGGGCGACCGTCAGAATGTACGCAGCAGAAGTCCTGGCCTCTTTGTGGAGCTTCAGCTTGAATCTCGTTTCCAGCAGCGTTTGCAGCATGGGAGCAGGCGCCTGCCCGGCGGCGGCGGTTTCGGACTTCGCGAAAACATCGTACTTCTCCGTATCGAGCCAGACGGGCCCACCCTCTACTTCCATCCGGTGCGCACCCAGACCTGACCCAACCAAGGCGTCGCCATAGGCCAGCCGGATCAGTCCCCGGAGCGACACGCAGGGCAACGCCAGGTTGCGTGCGGAGATGGCAGCATGGGCGCCGGAACCGGGCTGGCAATTGGGACTGAGCTTGACCGAAGCTACGTCGAACGCCGGAGGAGTCGATTGCGCGAGGCTGGCCGGGACAGTGACAAGGAAAAAGACGAAAACGCTGGAACGCATCACGCATATCGTAGCGCGGCTCAAGTGTAGAACACCCCCAAATAATTGATCTAATACCTCGCGGACTTTGGCGGCGATAGCGGGAGGCGAGTACGGCTTCTGCAGATACGCCAGTCCGCGGTCGAACACGGTGCGCAACCGCGAAACATCGCCGGTGTAACCGGAAGTGAACAGGACGCGCATGCCGGTGCGCAAACCGGTGAGCCGATCGGCCACTTCGGGTCCGTTCATGCCCGGCAGGATGACGTCCTTGACCAAGAACTCGATCGGGCTGCACATACCCACCCACCAGCGTCAGGGCATCGGGGCCGTTGGATGTGGACAGCACACGGTAGCCGCACTCCTCCAAAACATCGGAGGCAAACTGGCGCACGTCCTCCTGATCTTCCAAGAAGAATCGTCTCGCGGCAGCGGCGATCGCGTGGAACGTCCTGCGCGTCCTCGGACACCTGCGACTCCGAGGCAATCCGCGGCAGGTAGATCCCGTCTGCTGTGAGTTGACAACGATGGCTGTGAGGAATGCGCTCAACGATCCGGTGAAGCCGGAGACGGCGAAGGTCATACGTCAGTTTCCGATACGCCCGGCTGCTCCGGCCCAAACTCGCCCAGATTATGCCTGCGGCGCCGCCATGTCCGTCAGCATTACGCGCCGCATTCGACCGCCTCGAATCGGAACTCCACGCCTGCTGCGAAGAGGAGCGCCTTGCTGCCTAACCTTGACGCATTCGAATTATATTTTCTTCCGCAAGGACTCTAGCCGGCCGGCTGGAGTTGGACGAGCGGTGCGGCGCCCGCAAGCGGCAGACTTGTCCTTGGACTGCTCCGGCGCCTGTTACCCTGCCCTTTCGGCTCATACACGCATCGTGGCTCTTCAGCCAGGAAATCACCGGTCAACGCATAGGACCGCGACCGTGAACCACCGCACAAATTGCGATATTCGCAGTCACCGCACTTCCCTCTCAGATTGTCAGCGTTGCGAAGCATCTGGAAAAGGGGCGATTCGCGGTATACGGTGGCAAGCGAGTCGTGGCGGACGTTACCGGCAGCCAGGGGTAGGAATCCACTGGGGAAGATCTCTCCCGTGTGAGACACGAACACGAATCCCTTGCCGTCATTGATGCCGGCCTGCCTCTGAATAATCTCAGGACTGACCTGCCGCGTCTCATTCTTCCCTGCACCTGCGGCCTTTCGACGTTGAGCCACGTACCGGCGATAGTGTTGCGCTTCGGTGGTCTTGATATCGAAGGGGGCCACCTTCGACAGATCGTATAGGAAGGCGAAGACCTCTTCATACTCTTCCGCAGTGAGATCCTGCGACGCCGACGCGCGGCCCGTCGCGACCAGGAAGAACACGCTCCAAAGTTTCGCTCCCGACCGCTCCACCAACTTCGCGATCTCCCCCAGGCGGCCGACATTGTGCCTGGTAACAGTGGTATTCACCTGGGTCTGTAAGCCGATCTTCTGAGCATGTTGCAAGGCGCCAACGGTACGTTCGAAAGAACCACTAACGCGGCGGAAACCGTCGTGACTCTCCGCGTCCGGCCCATCGAGACTGATTGCCATGCGGGCTACGCCAGACTCCTGGAACCGTTCGATGGCGGTCTCAGTCAGTAGGGGAGTCGCACTCGGGGTGACGGTGGTACGCAAACCAAGCTGTACACTCCTTTCCAGCAGGGGAAAGAGGTCGGGCCGTTTCAGGGGATCTCCGCCTGTGAAAACCATTAGAGGATCGCCGAAGGCCCGGACTTCTTCAAGCAATCGGAATCCCTCTGCGGTGGACAATTCGAGGGGATTCCGTTTCTCGATCGCGCAAGCACGGCAGTGCACGCATGCGAGATCGCAAGCCTGTGTGAGTTCCCAAATGACAAGGAACGGTGCTTCGTCGAAATTCCTCATTGTTTAATCGTCCTCATGTCTTTAGGCTAAGGGCTCGGCCGGAGCAAAGGCAGTGACGGAGGTCACCGCGTCGCTAAGGACTTATGACCTCCCCCCAGTATGTCCGACGCCGTGACCGAAGTCACTGGATGACCCGGCAAATCGGCGTAGCATGGACCAGGCTATGAAACTGCGATTACAGGGCAACTCGGTACGACTTCGCCTGACACGGTCTGAAGTCGAGCGGCTGCGGGAAACCGGGCTGGTGGAAGAGTCGGTAGACTTCGGCGCCGGAGAGGCACTGGCGTACCGGTTGCAAAGCAGGCTGGAGCAAGACCCGGTGGCGGCCGCGTTTGGCCAAGGCATCATGACGGTATCCGTCTCCAAGGACGCCGCTCAAGCTTGGGCTGGCTCAGACGAAGTCGGCCTGTACGCGCAATCCGGTGTCCTCACGATTTCCATCGAAAAGGACTTCCGCTGCCTGACCCGGCGCCTCGACGAGCAGGAGCCCGACGCCTACCCGCATCCCGGCCAGACGTCGGAGACGCGATCGTAAGGGAGCTGACTTCATGCCCATCGTCATCGGAGCGAAAAGAGAGAGCGATTTCACGGACCCCATCGGGATGCTGGGCGATTGCCACCGCCGCATCGAAATGTTCCTCGACGTGCTGGTGCGCGTTAGCGAACAGGCGCACGGCGAGGCGTTGAACGAAGAGCAGCGAGGCGCACTGGAAACCGCCCTTCGCTACTTCCGCGAAGCGGCGCCCAAGCATACCGCCGACGAGGAGGAGAGCCTGTTCCCCCGCCTACGCCGGATCGAGAGCCCTGATGCCCGAGCGCTCATGGCGCGAATTGAGTCCCTTGAAGAGGAACACATATGCGCCGGCCGAAGCCACGGCGAGGTCGACGACCTGGGACGGAGTTGGCTTCGAGACGGAAAACTGCCGCTGGAACAGGCATCACGAATATTGACACTATTGCTCCAACTGCGAGATCTTTATCGCCATCACATAGCGATCGAGGACAATGAGGTTTTCCCTGCCGCCGCCGCGGTCCTCACCGCGATCGACCGGCGCGCCATCGGAAGCGAAATGGCCTCCCGACGGTTAGGCTCTCGCGAAAAATGACGCCGGCATTTCGTCGTCATCAGGAACTGAATTCCCGGCTCAGTCGCGCGAGCGCCAGGTGACAGGCCAAATTCTCGAACTGGTTGGAAAGCGGCGTCTCGGAGTCAGCGTGTCGAGAACCGTCCGGCTTTCAGCTTAAGGCGGCCTCGACCTCTCTTGCCAGCGCTTCCAGTAATTCGGCGTAGCAGCCTCCGCCGGAATTCTCCGACAGGTGGGCCAGACTGCCGATCCAATGGGACAGATGGCGTTCGAGGAACTCGGCGCGCGCACGTTGCACGGACTCCACGTCTGCGTTGCCGGCGGCTTCGCAGTGATTCAGCCAGGCCAGGAATTCCAGTTGCGTGAGCAGGTGATCTGGAGCGGCGCGGCCGTCGATCTCCAGGCCGAAAGTCTGGTAGTAGAGCTTGTTTTCAAGTACCACGTCACCCGCCGGGCGATTCAGCAGCCATGCGCTTTCGAGCAGCGGGCATCGGGGCTGGGGGAGGCCCGCTTCAAACAAGTCAATGTAGAGCGAACGCAGTTCCGCGAGCGTGTCAGGCACACTTTCGCAGAGTTCGGCAAAGCGCTCTAGATGGCGCTCGTCCGGATATCCCAGCGCGAAGCGGAAGACCGCCCAGGTGTTTACTGTGCTCGATACCATATCGTGAAGTACTTTCTGCCGTCGCGATCCTGCTGCGAACCGTTCCAGATGGCGACTGCGAATGGAGTGCCGGCGTTCAGATCGGGGATTTGCAGGGTCACGGACCATTTGCCGCCGGCGTATTGACCCTGTGCGGGGAACAATTGTCCGGTGCGTTTGGTGGTTTCCCGGCCGCTGGCCTCCATAACTGCCGCGCCGCGAGTGGAATCCCAGACGAAGATGCGTACCGGATGGCCGGCGTCGCCCATTTGGAGCGAAGGATTCAGGTCGCCAATCACAGGCTTTGCCGGAACCATGAAGGCACAGGCATCGGAGAAGCGATCCGTGGCAGCCGATTGCGTCACCAGGTGGTCACCCTGCCATGCACGCTCGGCCTTCGGGAGGACGGTCGTGTCGTGAGTCTTGTCGGACCATTGCAGGCGCACGAAGTTGCCTGCGTTCGTATGAAGGAATTGCGCCTGAACGGACGAAACTTCGATCGCCGCGGCGGAGTCGGTGGGATATAGGGGCGGCGTACGTTGCAACGATAATGTCATCGGAGCGGCGGATTTCCAATCGGCGGCCGCCGGGTCAAGCGGGTTCTGCGCCAGCGCGACCGCGGCGCAGAATAGCACGCAAGCAAAAGGTTTCATGCTTTGTGCCCTCCCCCAATTTGGATGAGCTGTTCGTGCTTGGGGATCTGATAGCGTACGTGCTCGTCGCGCCCGATCAGAAGCTGCAGCACCTCGCTGGCGCCGCCGGACTGGGCGCGCTGCAGTTCACCCTCCAGGCGGCGAATCACGTCGACCACTTCATCGCCAAACAGGTACTTCAGGTAGTCCATAGGCATGCGGGGATCTTCGAGCACGCTCTTCCCGTAGCTGCCCGTCCGCGGTGGGTTGAAGGGGGGCACGTAGAAGACGTTGGGCTCGGTGCCTTTTTCGGGGAACAGCCCCAGCGCGACTTTGTATACGTGAACCAGTTTGTGGACGGCGGAGTCAGGGTCATCCAGGAACCCCACAAAACGCAGCCGGCCGGGACACTGCTTCGCGCAGGCGTTGACCTCCCCCTTTTCGATGCGCGGATAGCAGAAGATACACTTCTGCGCCTTGCCCAGCAGTTCGTTGAAGTAGATCTTCTTGTAGGGGCAGGCCTTCATGCAATAGCGGTAGCCTTCGCAGCGCTCCTGGTCCACAAGTACGATGCCATCCTCGGCGCGCTTGTAGATCGCTTTTCGCGGACACGCTTCCAGACACGCAGGATTAGTGCAGTGGTTGCACAGCCGCGGAAGATAGAAGTAGTAGTTCTCGCCCAGCATGAGCGCGCCGACATCTTCGTCCCAGTTCGGCGTGTTGCGCACCTCTTCCTGCGGCATAGCTTGCATGCCGCCTTGAAACAGGCGCTCCGCGTAGTTGTACTCGAAAGTCTGGCCGTAATCTTCCTTGCTGGGCAGTTCGGAAGGCCGCAGTTTGCCATCTTCGAAGCCGCCGCCGATCTTGTCCCAATTGCGCGGATAACCCTGGCCGGGACGGGTCTCGACGTTGTTCCAGTACATGTAATCCATGCCGTCGCCGTCGGTCCACAGCTTCTTGCAGGCCATGGTGCACGTCTGGCAACCCAGGCACTTGTTGAGGTCGAGCACCATCGAGATCTGATGTTGCGGCATGGCTAGGCCTTCCCCTTTCCGGTTCTGCGGATGGTCTGCAGGTCGGCCGCGGTTGGTGTGTACTTCACGATGTCCACCCTCACGTCGCGATTGTTTCCGGTCGGGCCCCAGTAGTTCAGTTTGAAGTTGACGTGTCCGTACCCGCCTACGAGCTGGGTGGGCTTGATTTTGATCATGGAGGTGGACTGCCATCCGCCCTGCAGGAAGCCCAGGTAACGCTCCCAACCGTGATACATGGTGAGGCGCTTGCGCTTCTCGCCGGGGAGTATCTGCACTTTGCTGACGAAGCTGCCGTTATCGTTGAAGACCTTCACCCAATCGTTGTCCGCGATATTGCGAGCCTTTGCATCCTCGGGATGGATGTAGCAAATCGGGATGCCGCGCTGCAGGCGCAACTGGTAGCGAGCGTCGCGCCAAGTGGAATGGATGGACCACCGCCCGTGCGGCGTGTTCCAGAAGAACGGATATTTAGCGCTGTCGGCAAGCGGTTCCTTGTAGACCGGAAGTTGCTCACCGAAATCGAGGAACCAGGGGTGGTCCAGGTAAAACTGCTGCCGTCCGGTAAGGGTGCGCCAGGGGCGTTTCTCGTCCACCTGATGCTGAAACGGCGTGTAGGCCCGGCCTTCCTCGATCTCGCTGTTCCAAGCTTCCTCGTCGATCTTCTTGAAGCGCTGCGGGTGCTGCTTCAGTTGCTCGAAAGTCATGCCCTTGGTCTCCGGCGAGCCGTCGAGAATGAAATTGGCGCCGTCTTCCGGCTGCTGGAACTTGCCGTTGCCGCTCCATAGGTCGTAGGTCTTAGTGAAGTCGCGGCGCCAGTCGAACTGCTGGTCATGGTAGGGTGCGAGTTTGCGTTCGGCCGCCAACTGCGCCACTTTCTTCGCCAGGTCGCGGAAGATTTCCCAATCGGGCTTCGAATCGTAGAGCGGGTCGAGCACCTTGTTGAAGGGGTGAACGTAGCTATGGCAGTCCGTGGTGCTGATGTCGGACTTCTCGTAGTAACTGGCAGCAGGCAACACGACGTCAGAAAAGAGCGCCGTTGTGTCCATGCGATAGTTCAGGTCGACGATGAGGTCGAGATCCTTCCACAACGACTTGAGGATGTACTCATTACCCTTCGCCTGGTTCAGGTAGTTGGCGCGCCACACGATGAGCGCGCGCGGCTTCTGGTCGCGCTTCTTGGGATAGAGCGGCATCCAGCCGTTTTTGATGCTTTCCTCGATGTAGTGCTCTATGGGTTTGCCGTTGTAGAGGTGGGGATCTTTGTTGGACGAGTGGAGGTAAGTCCACAGCGTCATGTTCTGCATACGCTGCTTCTTGGCGCCTTCGGGGAAGGCGTACGCCTTGAAGCCGCGCTCCGGCCAGACGCGTTCCTGGCCGACGTAGTGATTGAAACCTCCGCCGTTCTTCCCGGTGTTCCCCGTGAGCGCCACCAGCAAGATGAGAGAGCGGTTGATGAGGTCGTTGTGGAACCAGTGATTCAGGCCCGCGCCGTGGATGATCATGGCCGGCTTGCGAGTCGCAAATTCGTGCGCGAACTGCTTGATGTCGCTGAGGGCCAGACCCGTTGTCTGCGCCACCGCTTCGAGCGTATATGGCGCCAGCTTCTGCTTCATCAGCTCGAAGACAGTAGTCACCTCTCCGTCGGAATAGTGCAGGTCCGGATCGGCGCCGTTAAGCGCGATAGTCTTTTCCTTCGACCCCATGGAGCCGGGCGCCTCGTGGCGCTTGCCTGTCTTCGCGTCATGGAAGAAGAACCGGTCGGTCGATCCTTCGGCGCGAACAAACAGGTTGGTGCGCTTGTCCACCAGCAGCGGAAGATCGGTCTGCTCTTTGACGTAAGGCGTGTCGTAGAGATTGTTATCGACGATGTACTTGGCAACGCCCAGCGCCAGTGCGGCATCGGTGCCGGGTTGGATGGAGAGGAACAGGTCGGTGTGCACCATCGACGAGTTGAAGTCCGGCGAAATGCCGACGATCTTCGCGCCGTTGTAGCGCGCTTCCCACGCAAAATGAGCATCCGGGATGCGGGTTTGCGAGATGTTGCTGCCCCATAACACGATGTACTTGGAGTTGAACCAGTCGGCGCACTCGCAGGATTCGGTCTGCACGCCCCACGTCAGAGGCTCACCCGGCGGCAGGTCGCAATACCAGTCGTAGAAGGAGCAGAAGACACCGCCGGTATACTGCGCAAACCGCGAGCCGGCGGCGAATGATACCGGACTCATGGCGGGGATAACGCTGAAAAACGTGTTGGTGTCAGGTCCGTACTGATAGATGTTGTCGAGCAACTTGCCGGCTACCATGGTCAACGCTTCGTCCCATGTCGCCTTTCGCCACTTGCCTTCGCCGCGTTCGCCCGCGCGGATCAGTGGTGAGCGGAGCCGCTGCGGTCCGTAGACGTATTCGGTGAAGCACGCGCCCTTCTGGCAACCGCGCGGATTGTAGTCGGGAAGGTCCGCGGAGATGCGAGGGTAGTCTGCTGCCTGCTCTTCGCGAATCATCACGCCGTTGCGGACGTAGACATTCCAACTGCAGGATCCAGTGCAATTCGCGGAGTGCGTCGAGCGGACGACCTTGTCCCAGGTCCACTGTTTACGATATAGGTCTTCCCATCCGCGGTAGGGATACGCCCGTAAGGGATCGAGTGGACCGGTAAAGGCTTCCAATTGCGGTTTGTCCGCCTTGCGGCAGCCGGGGATGGACGCTCCCAGCGCGGCGAGTGCACCGAGTTTGAGGAAATCGCGCCGGTTCTTCATGGTCGTTGGCTCCTGGCTTGCTTGGTCGGGGGCTGCCATCTTCGGATGTAGGCGAGCAGGTCGCCGATTTGCGATTCGCTCACCCCTGCGCGGCCGAACGCCGGCATAGGGGTGTTTTCGCGTCCGGCGCGGATGGTCTGCGAAATGAATGCGTCGGTTGCTGCCTGCTGGAACACCGGGTTGGCCAGCGCTGGTGCGATCACCCCCTTGCCGTCCATGCCGTGGCATCCGGCGCATTCCTGCGCGAATAATGCTGCACCGCGCGTGGCTTCACCACGCGGCGGCGCGGGAGGCAGAACCATGGCAGGCGCGGATGTCCGAAGATAGGCCACCAGAGCCGTCACCTCGGCATCACTCAAGCCGCCCGCCTTGGGACCCCAGCCAGGCATGCGGGTTCCCGGGCGGCCTTCGCGGATATTCTCCGCGAGGCATTCATCGTCTTCCGCACGGATGAACGCCGCATTCCGGATCCCCGGCACGAAGCGAGCGAATTTCTTGTCCCACCGGCTATGCAGCCCGGTATCGTGGCAAGCGGCGCAGTAGCGGTGGTAAAGCGCGGCGCCGTCCGGAGCAGGTGGATGCAGGCGCGCGTACTGTTCATCGATCTTATCCGGCGCAAGATATTCGGCGGGCAAGTCGCGCTGGCGCAGGGACAGCATGAAAACCGTAAGGGCTTCTACCTGTGGTTGGGAAAGCGCAGGCATAGGCATCAGGCTTCCGGCAACGATGCCGGCCGGATCGCGAAAGTGCTCCGCGAACCAGTTCCAATTGGTTTGCGAGCCTTTAAGATTGGCGCGCACGAACTGGTGCTTCGTCTTAAGCCCCTCGTTGTCGAGCGCCGGGCCGAGTTGTCCACCTTTGCCGTTGAGCTTGTGGCAGCCGTTGCAGCCTTTCTGTTCGAACAGTTGCATGCCGAGCACGAGTTTCTCGGCCGAGCCCTTAGGCAGAGCACGCGGATCGTGGCACGATGCGCAGGTGGCCTCAGTGAACTTCGCAGGCAGCAGGGGGTAGTCCCAGAAATAGTCTTCCGCCTTGGCCTCTTCGAAGTTGAGCGCGGCGCCCTGGCCCTGATGGCATACCGTGCAACCGAACTTCTCCACGCGATGGATTGCGAGCAACTTCTTGGGATGCACGCGGTGAGGATTGGGCACGTCCGTCATCCGGGGATCGTCGATGCCCAGATGGCACGTCACGCAGCGGTCCACGGTGTGCAGTGCAGGCACCACGACTTGGCGAATCTCGATCGGCAGATTGCGCGCCGTTGCGCGAGCGGTATCATCTTTGGCTTTGCTCAGGAGAATGCCGCGGAATACTGCCTGGTGTCCTCGCCAGTCGGCGGAGACATTTTCGCGGACAGCAGCCGCTACCAGGAATCCGGCGGTCACTACCGAACAGATCACCGTGACCCACTTGAAAGGACGGGATGGATCGCCTGACATCATGCCTCCTAATGTGTGGGCCACTGGCTGGGCCACCAGTAGAAATGCCAGTTTGGTCCGCGGAAAATGGAGCCCATCGCGGTCAAGACCACGAAGCCCGCCAGGAAACAGGTGAACAGGGCAACAGCCGACATACGGATGCTGCCCGTGCGGCGCAACACCCACAGCGACCAGGCCGAAAACATCGCCACGATCACCGTCGCTGGATTGAGAATAATGATTGCGATCTGCGGGATGGTGGGGAACCACGTGCGGAGCCAGCCAAAGTTGACGGTGACGGCCAGCAGCGCGATTACGCTAGTCAGCCCATAAGCAAGGGATTGCCAGAACGTCCGCCGCCCCGCCGGACCGCCGAACCAGATGCCCACACCGCGCGGATCGCGGTCCAGGTAGGGAATCAGGCCCAGCCCGATCAGCACGATGCTGGGGATACCGACCCCACCCATGAATGCGGAGTACGAGACCAGTTCCTGGAGCCCGAGGAAATACCAGGGCGCCTTAGCAGGATTCTCCGGGATGGCCGGGTTTGCCATTTCCTTGAGAGGCGCATCGAAGAAGTAACTCAGCACCAGCGTTACTGCGATGGTGAACATGAAGGCCGCGAGTTCGGCCCACATCAGGTTTGGCCAACTCGATACCGACCCTTCCGGTGACCGCCCCACCACAGGAGTCCGGCCGCGTACTACCGCCATAAGGCCGTACGTTTTGGTGGGAGCGAATACTTCGAGATCGCGATCTCCGATGCGTGCCGGCGGCGCCGGTTTCGATTCGTCCCGCGAGAGGCCCCCATCCTTGCGCACACGCCAGAAATGAAGACCCATGAACGCGGAGATCAATAGCGGCAGGACAGCGACGTGAAGCACGTAGAAGCGGATCAGAGACTCCTGGCCGACATAGTTGGCGCCCAGTAGCAGTTGTTTCTGAAAGCCACCGGGATCGAACCATGCGGTGATCCCGATGGCGTCGGTCACCTCGCGCGGCGAACTCGCGATATTGGCTCCGATGGTGACCGCCCAGTACGCCAACTGGTCCCACGGCAGCAGATAGCCCGTGAAGCTGAGTCCCAGCGTGAATACCAGCAGTGCCAAGCCTATGAGCCAGTTGAATTCTCTCGGCCGCTTGTACGACCCGGTATAGAAAACTCGCGCCATGTGCAGGAACACCGCCAGCACCATCAGATGCGCGCTCCACCTGTGAATATTGCGGATGAACCGGCCCGCCGGCACTACGAAATGAATGTCCTTCACCGAGTTGTAGGCCAACTCTACGCCTGGCTTGTAGTACACCATCAGCAGAATTCCGGTGATGGTCAACACGACGAAGGAGGCGGTGAGGATCAGGCCCAGGCCGAAGGTGTAGGCGAAGCGCAGCGATCGACGGTCTGTGCGCACGCTCTGCATGTGCAGAAACAGATTATGTAAGGTGCTCTGCGAGCGCTCGCGATCGGTCTCGGGTGCCTTCCCGTTGCGCATGGCCGATTCGCGGATATGGCGAGGCGTCTGCTTGAGGTTTTCGAGGAATTCCTGAATAGGCGTCATGGCGTCAAACCTTGAAACGGCTCCCCTTCGGCACGGCTGATTCGGCATTCACCTGCAACTGGCCGTCTGGGGACAAGACGATTTCCAGCCACGGCAGTGCGGCCGGCGCTGGTCCGCCAACCACCGACCCATCGGTGGAGAAACGCGATCCGTGACAGGGACACGCGAATCCTTCGCCTTCGTTGTGCGCCACCACGCAGCCAAGATGTGTGCAGACGGAGGAAATCGCATGGAAGCCCTGTTCCTCGCGGAACAGAAAGAAGCCGCCGGTTTCCACGCGGGTTGTCGAACCGACCGCGAATTGGGCCGGGTCGCCCAACTTGAAGACCCGCAGAGGACCAGGTTGTACGGCGGGTTTGGGCAGGCGCATCACGCCGGCAAGCGCCGTACCCATGGCGATCACCACTCCCCATAAAGCAGTAAGGCCTAGAAAATCGCGGCGTTTGGGAGAATCAGGCATAAGTCCACTCCTGGCGGAACAGGAATCGCTCCATCGTGATGGCGTGCGTCGGGCAGCGCTGCGCGCACAGAGCACAGCGGATACAGCGATCTTCGTCTTTCAGAATCGCCGAATCGCCGGAGCCGGCTCCGTTTTCGGCCAGCAGCGTGTCAATCTCGGGCGACGGCGCCAGTTGGTCCAGCGCGACCAACTTCAGGCACAGCGTGGGACAAACATCCACGCACCCGCCGCACAGAATGCACTTCTCGCCGTCAAAGATCGTATTAACGCCGCAATCCAGGCAGCGGCCGGCCTCGCCCGCGGCCTGCACCTCGGTATAGCCGGTTTCGACCAGGCGCTTCGGGTCGGCCAAGCGCTCCTGTGCGGATGCGACCGGAATGTGCGCGCGTCTACGGCCTTCGTAACCTGCCTCGCGCTGGTAGTCCTCAATTTCGAAGTGCAGTTGCGCTTCCTGCTGGCGGATCTCACGGCCAGTCAGGAATTGGTACACACCGCGAGCAGCCTTCTTTCCGCTGGCGATAGCATCGATCATGAGTCGCGCGCCGTATGCCACGTCGCCGGCGGCGAAGACTCCCGGCGCAGGGGTGGCGCAGGTTTCGGCATCCACCTGCAGTCTGGAAACATCTCCCAGAAAACTGAGATCGGCCATCTGGCCCACCGACAGCAGCACGGTGTCGGCTTCCACGTCGACGGTCTCGGAATCGTCATACACCGGCGCAAAGCGGCGGTTGGCGTCGAATACGGAGAGCACTCGCCGGAAGCGCACCCCGGCGACGACCTTTTCGCCATTCTCTTCGCGGAAGAGGAATTCTTTGGGACCGAGTCGATTGTGGCGGATGATGCCTTCTTCCTCGCCTTCGACGATCTCTACTTCGTCGGCGGGCATCTCCTCACGCGATTCCAGACAGGCAAGATGGACCTCGCGCACCGCTTCCTGCCGCAGCGCGACCCGCGAAATATCCGTTTCCGTCTGGCGGGCGACCAGGCGTTCCGAATCGTCGTGGGCATAGCGAACGGCGGAACGGGAGACATCGAAAGCAACATTGCCGCCGCCGATAACCACCACTCGGCGTCCGATGGGTAGCTTCTCTCCGAGCGACATGGCACGCAGAAAATCGATGCCGCCATAGATGCCTTGGGCGTCCGACCCTGGCAGTTGCAGCATGCGGGCACGCTTGGCGCCCACCGCGATGATGACGGCGTTGAAATCGCGGCGAAGTTCCTCGAAATCGAGATCGCGGCCGATCTTCACGCCGCAGCGGAACTCCACGCCCAAGCCCCGGATCAATTCGATCTCGGCATCGATGAGGTCGCGCGGCAGGCGGTATGCGGGTATGCCTGTGTACAGCATGCCCGCGGGCCGCGGCTCGGCTTCAAAGATGGTGGGAGTCAACCCCATGAGGGCGAGGTCGTGAGCTGCGGCCAGTCCAGCGGGTCCGGAACCGATGATCGCCACGCGCAGCCCCTCCGGCCGCTGATACTCCCGGGATGCCAGGAACCGGGCCAGATTGGTCATCTCCTCCAGCCCGTCGCAGGCCCCTTCGGAAAACTCGCCGGGAGCGCGAAGGTGGCCGGAGTGCTGGTCGGACACGAACCGCTTGAGGGCGCGGATGGCGATTGGCTGGTCTATCGATCCCCGGCGGCAAGCAGCCTCGCAAGGGGCACCGCAGACGCGTCCACAGATCGAGGCGAGCGGATTCGGCCCCCGTGCGATAAGGTACGCCGCCTCGTAGTCTCCTGCTGCGATGGCGCGGACGTAGCCTCGGGCGTCGGTGTGCACCGGGCAGGCGAATTGGCACTTGATCTGACGACGCCAATACTCCTCGTTGGGCACCGTGGCCGTAAACCGAGTTTCCGCCGGCTGGATCATCTCATCCTTTGATACTGCGGATTCACGATGTATCGCTGTGACCTAAGTCACGGATATCACTAGTATAGGGTCGAAATATCATGAATAAAACCGTGCGTCTACTTCGCCGGTCTCCCGAACCATGTGAGGTGGGTTGTTCCCTGTATCGAACTGTGAACCGCCGACCCGGCGCGCCTTAACGTCTCGATCAGCGGTTGGGGGCGGAATGAACTGCGCAACACCACCACTTCTCCAGGTCCAAGTGCTCCCACGGTCTGCCGAATCTTTCCGATCGGATGAACTCCACGCTCCAGCATGGCGTCCGCATCGATTTCCGCCACAACGCGGTCGGATGTCAGCCAGGATGCGTCATCTCCAGCCACATCCTGTTGCGGTTCCAGAAGAGGTAAGTCCCGAGCGCCCTGCTCCGTCACATTGCGAAGCCGCAGAATCATCGTCTGGAGATTGATTCCGCCGATCTTGGCCGCCTGCTCCAAGGTCGCGACTTTGGCTACGGTCCGGCGAACCACCGGATTGCGCAACTTCGCGAACGCGGGCGCCATCTCAATCAGTACGCTTTCGAGTTCCGGATAGGCCTCGATCATTGCGCCAACCGTGGTTTCAGGACCGATCGGCAGGCTCATTGGACACCAGCCGGCGCCGGTTCGGCGTATTCCAATAGCCGGCGCTCGCCCTCAAGGGCGCGGATAGGGCCGACATCCTGCGTGACTTCCAGCGTTCCCAAGTAACGGCCGTCCGCGGCCCTTACCGCAAAGTAGCGGATGTGAACGAATCGGCCGACAAACTGGATCCAGAACTCCGCCACGTTTTGCCGGCCTTCCCGGAAGTCGCTGATGATCCGCTCCACTACATCCACGCTTCGCGGAGGATGACAGTTCTGAACCATGCGTCCGATGATGGCGCGGCTTCGCGCGAAAACCCGGTTCGGACCTTCCGAAAAGAACGCCACCCGATCGTCGGCATCCACAAACGTGAGGTCCACCGGAAGCGTGGAGAAGATGGCGATCAGTTGTTCCAATGCGAGCGCCCCGGTCGGAAGGCAAACGCCGCCGGCTGCCGCACTTCTCTCCGGCTGTAGGTCTGCGGGCTTGTAGCCTTCGCGAGGAGCTACCAGGCACCAGCCGTATCGCGGTGACGACGCCCAGATCTCGGCCCACTCGTCGGCCGAAAATCTTTCCAGGCAAATCGGGAGCAGGATCTGCTCCTCTTTGTAGATCATTTCGTGAACCGCGCTCGCCGCGGTGGCGCCGGTTGTGGCCGCCAGGATTTTCCACTCCGCAACTGTGGTATCCGCCTGGCGCAGAGCGACGCTGAGATCCTTCAGGAGTTCCCGAATCTGGTCGTCCTTACCCCACATCACTTTGGAAGGGCCGGTGATCCCGTGGTGTTCCAGACACGTGAAGAGCAGGTGCTCTTTGCGCTGATAATGCTTGTCGACATCCTGGAGTTCGTTGAGTGCTCGCCTCCATTCGAGCAGGGGGGCCGCCGCGTTGCCGTCATCCTCGGTTTCGAGCACCCCATTCATCGCCCGCTGAAGGCGTGCGATGGACTGGCGCAGGGCCTCGTTCTCCCGGCGAAAGGTGTCTACGGGATGACCAGGAAGAACCGGCGGCGGCGCCAACTGGACCAGAACTTCCCGGGTGACCTGCGAGTGGAGGTCGCACATGCCCTGAATCTCCTCTACCGGCATACCATCGGCGATGAGTTCCTGCTCCATAGCCATGACTTCGGAGTAGTCGGTCTGGCAGACCAACTCTTTCAGGCTGGTCCGTACCTCGTCCGGCGCCTCGCCGGCGTGCAGGCGCTTGATGATTCCTTTCAGAATGCGCACCCGCTGCGCCCGGTTGTCGATTAATTCGCTCATCGTGTGTCCTCAACCCGAGAATAGGATGTGTCGGTGTGATATTCAGTGACTTGGGTCACGGGCTGGGCCGCCTTGCCACTTCCCGCGCGACGTATCGCCAGTCCAGGGAAGCCACGCCATCCGGATGGCATCGTCCGCGCACACGCCGATGCAATGCTCTTCGCTCCCACACAGCTCCGGAAGGGTCAGAACCGCAAGAGCGCTATCCATTCCCAAGCATGCGTGACGGGTGGGAGAGCGCAGGGCTGGTGAGTGGTCTTGCCACTGCCGGATACGGAGGTGGCAGCAGCAGCGTGATGCTGAGATTGATCGCAAACAGGCTCACGGCAGTCAACTCGGTAACCGCCGATACCGGCAGAATCTGCCACGCAATCCGCAGATTCGCCTCGTACGCTGGAACCTCCGAGGCCACGCGCAGCAGGCATCCGAGATTCAGGATGGCTAGAGAGGCCGACATGAGCCCTTTGCTGTACAGCAGCCGCATGCCGCAAAACGCTGGCAGTACTCTCTGGCCGATTGCGAACACCATCGTGGAGAGAAACCCCACCGTGAGAGCGTGGCGAGAGGCGCCCCAGATGCCACCGTGGGTGTCAGCCAGCGCCGCGTACACGCCAAGCGCGGCAGCGATGAGAAGCCAGACGTAAGCGCCACGAACGAAAGCTGGAAACGAAGCCGAGACCCCCAGGGTCTTGGCTGGTTTTATTGGGCGGTGAAAAACACTTAAGGCGACGCTGGCGAGAATGCCGGCGCCGAATAGAAGCAGGGTCGCAATTTGAAGATGTCCCAAGAGCGCTGCTGCGAGGCCGCACCCCGACGCCGCCAGAGCTGCCATCAGTCCGCGACGGGATGGCTCGCGAAGACCCAGGAAGACGGGCAGCCACCTCGCGTTGAATCCCCACACGGCCAATACAGGAAAGCCCCAAGCCGCCAGGAACAAGTAACGTTGATCCAGCCAGTGCGGTATTACCGGATGTTCGGCTGTCGCTGCCAATACCACGGTCTCAACCTGGTTGAAGATCAGCGCCAACAGGAACGCAACGGTCGCTGCGATGACCAGCTTCATCCATGTTTCGATAGGAGCCCGCTTGGTTGGGCCCGGTTGTGCTTTGTGACGACTCACCGTCACGAAGAAGATCAGGAACGCAATCAACTGGAGCGCCGCCGATGCCGGCAACAGAATACGCCAGTGAAACTCCGTGACGTTGGCTGCCCACCGCAATGTGATTCCGGCGGTCCAGAGTGCCCAGCTAGCCCATGCGCGACTCACCGCCACGGGCATTAACCCGCCCATTTTCGAGAGCGAATAGTAGCCGATCCCAATGATGAATGTGCCGATCCAACCGAAGATCTGCGCGTATCCGTGGGCCTGCAGCCAAGCCTGGGAAAGGCCCGCAAGGGAATGCCGTCCGCTGATCGAAACCAGATTCCAAACGCCGAGAAACGTCCCCGGCAGCACCAGAAACAGCAGGCCGGTGACCACATAAATAGTCACCATCCGCTGTAAGGCGATCTCGGTTTCAGCTGTAGTCTTTGTCGCCATGTCCCTGCGCCTTCCCGAGCTATCTTTTCTCCAGCGCAATCGCGCGCGGGAACAAGATGTTGTTCTCCAGGTGGATGTGCACGTGTAAATCCGCCTCCAGCACCTTCAGACCTTCATAGAGCGCCTTAACCGTACTGCAAGCATACGGAGGCAGTTCGAAGTCGTTGGTCAGCGTGCGGATTTCGCCAAGAGCATCTCCCGCGCTCACGTGCTCTCGCTCCATCATGGCGATCGGGTTGGCGATCGTTCCAAACGGAACGGGCGGCATCGGCCGATTTTGGACCTCGGCGCGACCGTACTGCTCGATGAACGGAAACAGAATCGCTTCTTCCTTGTGCATATGCATTTCCATCTCCGCGCGCAAGGCCGCGAACACTTCCGCCATGCGTGGAAGGACCTCGGGGTCGCGAGCGCCATGGACGGAGACCACTTTATCCAGGCGGTGGCCCAAGACTGGCAGATCGAGTTTCAAGTATTCATGGTGCGTTCCGACGATGTGCCTCACCAACTCATCGAGCGGTGCCGTCTGCCAGTCTCGACTGGCCACGCTAGCAACCTTGGCCTCTTCAATCTCCCGGATGATGGTCTGCGCCTTGACGCCCTTGGCCAGGCAAGCCTCCTCGAATGGTTGCTTCCCGCCGCAGCAGTAGTCCAGGCCGTGTTGCTCGAGAATGCGAATCGCGCTCAACGAGGTGGCGGCCAGATCGGCCAAAGTCATGGTAGTCGTCATCGGATCTCCTTTTCTTGCCCTTCTGTTTGATCTTGGCGCGACGCGCAACCTGGGTCAGTGACTCAGGTCACGCGGAACCTTCCGGACGACGACTCAAGGTCCGGATAAGCGGTCCGTACTCTGGAATCGGGAGTTTCCGAGATTGTTCGCTTCCCAGCCGCTGTGCGTAGCCAATTTCGAATCGGTACCTGAGTCAGAGACTTCCTGGGGCGGACGCTCCAGTTCGCCAAACCCCTGACAAGTCCGAACTCGCAGTAGATTTCGGTTGCCGTCTCTGTTACCGCGGTGGGATCGCAAATCATGCGCGTGTCGATGTTTCATCCTCGCGGTTTGGCTGTTGCCGCTCTGGGAACCCATCGTTGACTTCCAGAATGGCACTCGTGTATCGCGGGTGGTAATTACCGTGTCCCTCCGGCGGCTGCGACCGGCACCTTTCCGGTTTTGGCTCCCCCGTGCCGGTCCCCTCAGAAAAGCAGCTTCTGGACTTGGGAGCCGCGCCCACTCGCTTTCGGATCCCACGAGACCGCCGAACGCAGCCGACAGCCCGCCCGCCAACCATGCCGCGTCCCGGCCGAATTGCATGCGATCCGCGCATCCGAGAACGCCCATGATCTCCCCCTTGATCGACAGCTGCGGTGCCGCGTCGCACAATGGTATTGCATCGGTTACCGGGTTCGGTATGATCAACGCGGCTGGGTTGTTCGCCCGACAATTGCTGTCCGCTGAAAACGCTGTATCGAAGGCTGCTGTCCTCGACCGCTCCGAAACATACGGTGCTGATTCGGGTGCTGATCGGATGGGTGTTCGTTTCGGAGGGAATTCAGAAGTTCCTTGTAGACGGCCTGGGAACGGACCGTTTTACGAAGGCCAGCATAACAGCTCCCGCCTTCACGGCTCTCTTCATCGGTGTTGCCGAGATTGTTTTTTGGGACATCGATCCTGGTGGGCCTCGTAACACGGTTGTCCGCCATTCCACTTCTGAGTGATAGGGCTTCTCAACTCTGCAAATTCAGCGATTTAGCGCGGTTTTGCTGCCAGCCTGTATGGCTGCCATTCTTATGGGCAGTTTCAGCACCTTATAGGCGCTACGCTCCATTCAGGCGCGTTTGATGAAACTAGAGAACGTGTAACTTGTTGAAAAGATGGAGCGGGAGACGGGATTCGAACCCGCGACGTCCAGCTTGGGAAGCTGGCATTCTACCACTGAATTACTCCCGCCCTTCGGTAAATCTTCTAGTTACCTCATTCTAAAAGAGATCCGGCAGCTCGAAGCCGTCTCTCCAGTCTCTGCTGTCTACCGTTTTCCGCCTGTTCGGACGACAAAACAGACAACAAAACGGACAACATGGACAGGGTGAGAATGTGCCCTCCGATGTTTCCGTTTTGCAGCCGCCTCATCATCTCGAATTATATTCTAACGCAAATAGTCTAGGGGAGATCGGGCTCGGGCCTGCCCGAATTCCGCCCCGTTTGCCGGACTCTCGATTTTTTGGTGAAACCGGCGCGCCGTGCGATTGTGAGGAAGTACAGCCGCGCCGCCGCAAAATACCGGCGTTCAAAAAGGAGCAAACCGAGTGTCAGCCTCCCCCGCAATCGAACCGGCAGCGCCCGTCAAGGGGCCGGATATCATCGATCATTTGAAAAGTTCTGAGCGGCTGATGACCGCCCGTGAACTCGCATCAATCCTTGCGATCAGCCCGAAAACGATCTATAGCTACGCAGAGCGCAACATGATTCCACATTTCAAGATCGAGGCCAGTGTCCGCTTCCGTGGACGCGACGTGGCTGAATGGCTGTACAAGCACGCGAGCCTCAGACGAGTGAAGAGATGACGTTAGTCGACATTGCATCCGAAGGGACGCGGTTTCAAAGGACTGGAATGGAACATGAGCACTGTCTATCGAATTGAGATCCATGCGGGCTTGCGGAGCCGGAACTCAAAATGAGAGCGTACTCCGGCCGACGGCCAAGCCTAATTTCGAGGAAATGCCGAACTCGATCGGGGTGCTAGAATTGCTACGGAATCCCAGTGACAGGTGCGAAGCGGCGTGCAGACCTCCGATGTGACAGGCCGAACGTCTCAAGAATGTTCGGTCTGCATTCTATTGTTTTTAAAAGGCTTGCTGAGAGTGCCGGAGGGCTGTTTTTCCGGTGCTACAGTACCTGCTACAGTTCGTTGCTCACGTCTTTTTCTTTGGAATTTTGACTTCCTTATCGATCAACTGCACCGTCTGCTGACGAAGCTCCGGGAAGAGATGCTTGTACCGTTCCAGCTCCTTGCTCTTATGGCCGGTGTGTTTTGCAATCACGTTGTCCGGCACTCCTTGTCCCAAGAGGACCGAAGCTGAAAAGTGGCGCCAATCATGAATTCGGGGTCCCACCTCTCCGATCGTTCCGCTCCGAATGCCAATTAGCCGGCAAACTCTACGGAACCGCTTGCCGAGATCCCAGGCGTATGGTCGTTTGAAGTCGCCTTTGAACCTGGGATTCGGTTTGGCCGGGAAGAGGTATTCCGACGTACCGTAGCTCGGGAGCTTCTTCAGCGCGTCCACCGCTTCGTCGGAAAGCAATGCGGCCTTGGGCTCACCGTTTTTCGTGATCGGAACCATAATGAACGGAAGATCGCCGTCCAGATTGTGGACGTCGCTCCATTTTCGGGGTAAGAGAGATCCCTTTCGGAGGGCAGTCGTCGTAGCCAACACCGAGAAGCAGTCCAGTTCGTAGTCACCGAGCTCCTGGCACTTTGCACGAAACTGGCGGAATTCGTCCGGCATCATGAGCGAGTCGCGGCCAGCCGGTTCCTTTTCTTGTCGAACAGCTTTTACGGGGTTGACGTCGTATCGTCCTCGTTTGATGTTGAACGAGAAGATACCTGATAGGATCGTGCGGTATTGGTTCTTGCTGGATGCCGAAAGGGGAGCATCCGTCTCCACTTGCTTCTTTGCACTTTTGGTGCGCTTTGCCTTCGGATCGTATTTGGCCGAGCCGTCGACGGGGACCCACTCAACTTGATGCAGGCTCTTCAGAAAGCTCTCAATAGCTTCTGGCGTGATATCGCGGGCCGCGAAATCCTTGAAGTGTTCGAGGATCTTGGGGTAACGGTATTCGAACTTGCTGTTAGTCTGTTTGCCGCGATTCTCCCACCAATACTCCGCAAGCTCGGCGAAGAGGGCTTTTTCGAAGCGACGATTTGGAAAATACCGTCCTTCGGCGACCTCGGTCTTTCGTTGTCGCAGCCTCTCGGCAGACAGTTGGGTGTTTCTTTGGCCAGTGCTTTCCCAAACTACGGAGCCTCTTTTCTTCCCGGGTACCGCGTATCGGATGTAGGCGATCCCATTACGCAGAAAGACGCCCCGGTACTTTGTCTTCATGTACTTCCCCGGCATGTGTGTTTCCTCTGAACCTCGATAGCGGCGACGGTTTGATGGTGTGCTGATCGAGCCACTTCCTCAGCTGCAATCTGGAGAAACGAATCGGTGCTCGCTCCCCGCGCTGTGGGAGTCGGATGTACGGAATCTGTGCTTCTGCAACGTATCGCTCCAGGGTTCGCGGGCTGATCCCGAGCAGAGCCGCCGCATCTTTGCAGTTGAGCAGTAGGTCGTCGCTCATTCCGTCCATCCCATGCTGATCGGCGGCC
>Ga0207695_10003263_pt1 | contig 23062 bp, 22 predicted proteins | sample KBSC54metaG_FD_184354 | JGI IMG/M metagenome (GOLD analysis project Ga0207695, IMG submission 184354) | Corn rhizosphere microbial communities from Kellogg Biological Station, Michigan, USA - KBS C5-4 metaG (SPAdes) (version 2) | ecosystem: Host-associated > Plants > Roots > Rhizosphere > Soil...
TGCCCCCATCGCGCGCCGTGGCGCTCTCCGAGCGTGACACTCGCGGCGGACGCACGTATGAAGTGACCGCCGGAAGCGTGAGCGCGGCGCGCGCAACGACACCGGCCGCGCTGGAGCGCGACCTCGACGGGGATCTCGACGCCATCGTGCTCCGCGCGCTCGAGAAGCGACCGGAGGATCGCTACCCATCGGCGTGGCACCTCGTGGATGACATCCGCCGGCACGAACACGGCGTGTCCACGACCGCGCAGCCGCACGCGTCGTAGCGCATCAGCCGCGCCGACTCACCCGCACTTCATCACCCGCACCGGGATGCCGCCGTTCCGCGTGCGGAGCAGCGGCGCACACTCCAGCCCGAGCTGCCGCTCGAGGATGCGGTCCGCCGACAGTACCACGAGCGTGCACCCCGGCCACCCGCGTCGCGCCACGCGGCCCAGCGTGGCGTAGAGATCGCGCAATGCCGGCGCATCACCAATGCGCTTGCCGTACGGCGGGTTGGTCACCAGCCACCCGGGTACCTCAGGCGGCGTCACGGCGGACAGTGCGCGCCGGGAAAACTCGATGTCGTCCGCCACGCCCGCGCGTGCCGCGTTGGCGTGCGCCGCCTCCACGGCGCCCGCGTCGCGATCCGACGCGAGAATCGGCGCGCGCGCGCGTGGCAACACAACACTGTGCGCCTGCTCGAGCAGCGCCTGCCAGGCGCGTATGCTGGCACCGGGCCAGTGCACGCAGGCAAAGGTGCGCGCAATGCCCGGCGCGATACGTCGCGCCAGGAGGGCGCCCTCAATGGCGATGGTTCCCGCGCCGCACATCGGGTCGAGCAGGGGCGCGCTCGTGTCCCAGCCCCCCGCGACGAGAAGCGCCGCCGCCAGTGTCTCGCGCACCGGTGCCTTCGCCGTTGCCGCGCGGTAACCACGCCGGTGCAGCAGCGTGCCCGACGTGTCGGCGCTGATGGAGCACTCATCGTGAAGCACGCGAACCACGAAGAGCTGTGAATGCGGCGCGCCAGAAGCATAGTCGCCGCTATCGTCGTCGCCATTGTCGTCCGCCGCGGCATCACGCGCGCTCACCGGTGCCACACCGCCAATGCGGTCCACGCGAGCGGCAATGGCCGTCGCAATGCGTTCAGCCACCGCGCCGGAATGATAGAGCTTCGACTTGCGGCACGTCACGCGCAGCTGCACCGCGGTGCCGGGCGCGAGGTAGCGCTCCCAGGGAAGCTGCTTCGCGCGGCGTTCGAGCTCGCTGAGTGCGCGCGCCCGGAAGCGACCCACGCGCGCCATGACGCGGCTCGCGATGCGGGAATGCAGGTTGGCGCGAAACATCGTCTGCTCAGCGCCGGAGAACGCCACGCCGCCGGGCTCCACGGCGCCGGGCAAAGCGCCGAGCGCGCGCAGCTCCGCCGCGACGAGCGTCTCCAGTCCGGGAGCGCAGACCGCGAAGAGCTCGAATGCCGGCGCGCTATCGCTTCGCGCGACGCGCACGAGTCGCCTTGGTGGTTCCGCTCTTTCGCGCATCACCGCCGCCCTGTCGCTTCCCGGCTGGCGTGCCCTTGGGGTCCACCAGCTCCAGACTGCGCCAGAGATACCAGCACGCCACGGTGCTGAAGGGCGACCAGGGCGCGCCGATACGGTGCACGCGCTCCGCCGCAGGCAGTTTGCGCAACCGGTACGCGCGCTGGATCGCCTTGCGGATGCCGAGGTCGAGGTGCGGAAGCACATCGGGGCGCCCCAACCGGAACATGAGGAACATCTGCGCCGTCCACACGCCTACGCCCTTCACCGCCGTGAGCGCCGCGATGATCGCGTCGTCGCCCAGGTCGTGCAACGTGGACAGCGGCACCTCACCATTTGCCACCCGGCGCGACAGATCGCGAAGATAGCCGATCTTCTGGCGTGAGAGTCCCAGCGCGCGCAGCTCGGTGTCGGGCGTGTCGAGCAGCAACTGTGGCTCCGGCGTGGCACCGCCGAAGCGCGCCAGCAGACGGGAATGAATACTGAATGCCGCGCTCCCCGAAAGCTGCTGATACACGATTGCGCGCACGATCGCATCGAAGTGCGTACCGTCGACGCGAACCGTGTACCGGCAAGGGCCTACCTGGTCGATGAGTCGAGCGAGTACCGGATCAGCCCGCCTGAGATGATTGATGGCTTTGCGATGCATGCGCGATAAGGAAAATCACAGCGTGACGGAGCGGGATGGATATTGCGGTGGTGGATGGCATGGTAGCAACTTCCCGGCGCTTCCGCGGTATCAGAGCGACACGCTGTCGCGGTGCGGGCTGCCGCCCATCCACCAACTTCATCAGTGCGTGCACGGCGCGCGCAGAGGGACCATCGAGGTCATGAGACCCACATCCATCGTCGCGCTCGCGTCAGCGCTCGCGGGAGTGTTCGCGCTCTCGGCGTGTTCCAACTCCACGGAACCTGGTAATCATTCGAAATCGGGCTTTGCGCCCTGCCCGTCCGGCGCATCGCCCGTCACGGTGTCACTTCCTGTTGGTGGCGTGCAGGTCCTGGGAACGCCGCCTTCGCTCGACTGCGTGTCGCTGTCGGCGACGTCCGGCGCAACGTACGTGGTAGTCGCCGGCAATGCATCGCCCACCCCGGACGACACCATGATGTACAGTATTTCGGACAGCGGCTCGGGACTGCTCGCGCGCATGCTCAAGGACCGGCTGCTGTCGCAACAGCGCACGACGGTCGCGCCGGCGGCGGCCGGTCTGTTCTCGAGCATGGCGGAGGGCAGATTCCGCGCCCGCGAGAGCCGCGCGCTGCATCTGACCGACGCCGCCTGGCGTCGCGCGGCCTCCAGCAACATGCTGAGCCTGTCGCGCACGCGAGGCGTGGCGCGCATCTCCGGGGCCGTTGCCCTGCCATCCGTGGGCGACACCCTGTCGTACAACGTGCCCGACGCCACATCGGACAGCGTCTGCACCGACTTCACGCATCAGCGCGCCGTGGTCAAGGCGGTCGGCGCCCATGGCATCATCGTGCAGGATGTGACGGCGCCCTCGGGCGGATTCACCACGACAGACTTCAATTCGCTGAGCGCCGAGTTCGATTCCGACATCTACGCGGCCGACACGCTGCACTTCGGTCAGCCATCGGACATTGACGGCAATGGGCACGTTCTGCTGCTGCTCACGCCGCAGGTGAATGCGGGTACCAAGCGCGGGTCGCAGGGCGTGCTGAACGGATTCTTCTTTGGCGGCGACCTCTTCCCGCCGAGCCTGTGTCCGGAGAGCAACCAGGCGGAGATCTTCTACCTGCTCGTGCCCGACCCCACGGGGAAGTTCAGCGATGCGCGGACAACGTCTGACGTGCGCCAGAGCATCCGCGGCACGATCGCGCACGAGTTCCAGCACATGATCAATCTCGGTGTGCGCATTCGCGACAATGCGCCCGACGAAGCCACCTGGATGAACGAGGGGCTCTCGCACTTCGCGGAGGAAATTGTCGGGCGCCGGGAGGACGGCTTCTCGGACATGCAGCCGCTGAACATTGGCGATGTCGCGAGCAATCTGGATGACTTCAACGCCTTCTATGGGCAGAACCTCGGTCGCTTCCGCGAGTATCTCTTCCACCCCAACCGGTATGGAGCGATCAGCGTGTACGCCGACACCAATCTCGCGGTGCGCGGCGCGGCGTGGTCGCTCTTGCGCTGGAGCGCGGACCAGTACGCGAACAGCACGAGCAGCATCGCGCCATTCACGCGGGCGCTCGTCGCGGGTCCGGACACGGGGCTGGACAATCTCGTGGCGCGTACGGGTGCTCCAGTCGACTCGCTCATGGCGGGATGGCTCATGGCCAACGTGGCGGACGACGCGGGCGTCACCGATCTGCCTGTCCGCTTCACGTACAAGAGCTGGGACATGACGAGCGCCGAGGAGGGAATCAACAACGGACAGTATCCGCTGCCGCTGATCTCGCTCGCGGCGGACAGCGCGCGCGTGGACACGGTTTCGTCCACCGCCGCGCAGTACTACATCGTGTCCTCCAGCTCCGCCGCCATCGTGCTGGGCGCGGTGGCGCCCGACGGCACGCCGCTCTCGTTCGCGGGAGCGAGATTGTATATCCTGCGGGTGCAGTGACTGGTAGCTTGTAGCGGGTAGCTGTCGACCGGGAATGGCGGGGGTGGCGCATACCAGTCGGCAGCTACCAGCCACCAGCCACCTTCCCCATGCGTCTCCTTCTCAAGTACTTCCTTCGCGGCCTCATCGTGATCGCGCCGGTGGCGGTCACGGTGTACGTCTGCTGGATCGTCTTCCAGCGGGTGGACAGTTGGCTGGGATTGCCGATTCCCGGAGCGGGATTCGTGCTCACGCTGCTCATCATCACGCTGGTTGGAGCGCTGGCATCGAATCTCGTCACGCGCGGCCTCGTGTCCTCGCTGGAAGGCGCCATGGAGCGGCTTCCGTTCGTGCGGCTGCTCTACACGTCCACGCGCGACCTGCTCAATGCCTTTGTGGGGGAGAAGCGGCGCTTCGACAAGCCGGTGGTCGTGACACTCACGCCGGACGGGAGCGTGAAGATGCTGGGATTCGTCACGACCGATGCGCTCGACCGCCTGGGACTCCCCGGGCACGTGGCGGTGTATCTCCCGCAGTCCTACGCGTTCGCGGGCAACCTGCTGGTTGTCCCGGTGAGCCGGGTCCTCGCGCTTCCCGCCGACAGCGCGGAGACCATGGCATTCATCGTGTCGGGGGGTGTGACGAGCGAGGAGATGGGTGAGGCGGGAAGCGGCGGCCTGCGGCCGCCTGCGGGAAGCGGGCGCCCGTGGCGCCCTGAGGGAAGCGGCTTGCGGGCCGAAGGCCCGCAGCCTGGGGGAAGCGCCGGCCCCGCCTGATTCCCTTTCGGGATGAAGGCCCCTTCCCGCAGGGGCCTCTGGCCCCGCTTCCCGGAGACTCAGCTCGTCGCCGCCAGTTGCTCCGTCATGATTTCCAGATCGAACCCTTCCTTCCGCACGCGAAGGTCGTAGTACAGCAACGTCGTTACCACGCCCAGGAAGGGATAGGCAAAGCACATGATGATCGCGCCGACGACGGCCGAGACGGTGGGGTTGCGCGCCAGCACGAGGTTCACCCCCAGACTGAGAATCGTGAAGACTGCGCCATAGATCACCCACGCCAGGAGCATCGTCAGCAGCACACGCCACATCTGACCACCGGCAAGGCTCCAGGAGCGTGAAACGGAGTTCATCGCACCTGTCTTTTCCAGCATCAGCACCGCGGTCACGAACAACGTGCGGAGGATCAGATAGATCAACGGCGCGATGCACAGAAGGACCAGCAGGCCGATCAGGACACCCGAGTTCTTTCCGAGCAGCAGAGCAAACGCGACGGCCGGAACCACGAGCAGCGCGACCATTCCGACGCCTATGACGACGCCGCGCAGTATGAGCGCGCCAATCAGGCCGGGCAGACGCCGGGCGGCGGTGGCCAGTGCATCACTGACCCGGGCGGTACCCTCGAGATACGACTCGGAGACGGCGACGACGATCGCGCCTTCCGCCAGCACGGCGCAGAGGATCAGCACCATGGAAAGACCAAAGACACGTCCCGGGTGCAGCATATCCACCCCCAGGAGGGCGACCAGGACGATGTAGGGGAGCAGGACGACTGCCGTCACCGCCGCGAGTTGTACGTAGCTCTGGCGCAGCAGGCGAAAGGATGCGTCGACGATTTCGGTGGCGGAGCGCGGCTTCAGTTGCGTGGCGGTCACGATGTCTCCTGATGAAGAGATTCTTGTGTTTGCTCCCCTCTCTCAAGCAGTCCCGGCCATGTATATTGGTACCAATTGAATTGACGAACAGGATACTGTGAGCGATACGACGCCAGAACATGCGGCGACCCGCGCGTCCACCACTGACGGCCTTCCGGTTGCGCCGTCGCTGGGGCCGACGCTGGATGCCACGCACATGCCCCATCAGCGGGCCGAGAACTATCACCGCATTGCGTTCATCAGCGGGCTTGCGATACTTGGCGCCTTCGGCGCCGGGTTCATCGCCATCGCGCTCATGCGGCTGATCGGACTCATCACCAATATCTCGTTTTTCGGCCAACTGTCCACATCGTTCGCCTCGCCCGCGGGCAACCACCTGGGGCTGTGGGTCATCGCCATCCCGGTCCTTGGCGGCATCATTGTCGGCATCATGGCGCGCTACGGCTCGCCGCAGATCCGCGGCCACGGAATCCCGGAAGCCATGGAGCAGGTGCTCTTCAACCAGAGCCGCATCTCGCCTCGATTGACGATTCTGAAACCGGTGTCGGCGGCCATCGCGATCGGAACTGGCGGGCCCTTCGGTGCGGAGGGCCCGATCATCGCTACGGGCGGAGCGCTCGGATCGTTGATCGGCCAGCTCGTCAAGGTGACGGCGGATGAGCGGAAGATCCTGCTCGCGGCCGGCGCGGCCGCCGGCATGGCGGCCACGTTCGGCAGCCCGGTGTCCGCCGTACTCCTGGCGATCGAGCTCCTCCTCTTCGAGTATCGCGCGCGATCACTGGTCCCGGTGGCGCTCGCCGCTGCCACGGCCACCGCGGTGCGCATCGCCTTCATGGGATCCGCGCCGATCTTCCCGATGGAAAACATCGTGGAGCCCAGCGGCCGCGCGCTCGCCGCGTACATCGTGCTCGGCGCCGTCGTCGGCTTCTTCTCGGTGTACGTCACGCGCGCCGTGTACGTGCTGGAGGATGGATTCGACAAGCTCCCCGTCCACTGGATGTGGTGGCCGGCAATCGGCGCCGTCGTCGTCGGGGTGATCGGCTTCTTCTCGCCGCACACCATGGGCGTGGGGTACGACAACATCGAGCACATCGTGGCCGGGAACATCGTCGGCACCGCACTGTTGTCGCTCGTCATTCTCAAGTTCGTGTCGTGGGCCGTGGCGCTCGCGAGCGGCACGTCGGGCGGCACGCTCGCCCCGTTGTTCACCATTGGCGGCGGACTGGGCTCCCTGCTCGGCGCCGCGATCATTGCCGTCGCGCCGAGCCTGGGGGTGGACATCCGCATCGCCGCGCTGGTCGGCATGGCGGCCATCTTCGCCGGCGCGTCGCGCGCGATGCTCACGTCGGTCGTGTTCGCGTTCGAGACCACGCGCCAGCCCATCGGCCTGCTCCCGCTGCTGGGCGGCTGCGCTACGGCGTATCTCGTCTCGCTGCTGCTCATGAAGCACACGATCATGACGGAGAAGCTGGCGCGGCGCGGCACGCGGATCGATTCCGAATATTCGGTGGACTACCTGTCGCAACTGCTCGTGCGCGACATCGCGACACCGGACATCGTCGTGCTGCGCGGCGAGGATGGGGTGGAGGAGGTGCGCGACTGGATGGCGTCGCGGGACCCGAAGTCGCTGCATCAGGGATTCCCGGTCGTGGACGACGACGACAATCTGCTGGGGGTCGTGACGCGGCGGAATCTCCTGAACCTCGACCTCGACGTCGAGTGCAAGGTGAAGGAGCTCATCACGCGCCCGCCGGTGGTGATCTACGACACGAACACCGCGCGCGAGGCAGCGGACCACATGGTGCGCGAGCAGGTGGGTCGTCTGCCCGTGGTGACGCGTGCCGCGCCGCGCCGGATCATCGGCCTGGTGACGCGGAGCGACCTGCTCACCGCGCACGCGCGGCGCCTGGACGATCGGGACACGCTATCGCGGCAGATCGAGCTGGGGATGCCGGTGATGCCGTGGCATTTCGGGAAGACGGGGAGCGGCAGCGAGAGGCCGTAGGCCGCCGCCGCAGGCGGCGTCTGCGGGAAGCGGCGGCCGTTGGCCGCCTGCGGGAAGCGCCGGCCTGCGGCCGGCTGAGGGAAGCAGGCGACCGGGCCTGAAGGCCCGGCGCCCTGAGGGAAGCGGCGGCCTCTGGCCGCCTGCGCAGGGAGGGGGGAAGCCGTTCCCCGCAGTCGTGCTTCGCGCGACGCTTCCCGGAGTAGCGGCGCGCGCCGCTACTCCAGCTTCGCATCCAACTCGAACTTCACATTCCCCTTCAGCGCCCCCGACACCGGACATCCCTCCTTCGTCCCCTCCGCCAGCTTCGCGAATGTGGCCGCATCCACGTTCGGTACCTTCGCGCGCACGCGCAGCTTCATCGTCGTGATCTTGAAGCCGCCCGGCACGGAGTCGATCGTGCACGATGCCTTCGTCTCGATCCGGTCGGCCGGCGTGCCGTTCTGCTCGAGTCCCAGCGCCAGCGCCATGCTGTAGCACGCGGCCTCGGCCGCGGCAAGCAGTTCTTCCGGATTCGTGCCGGGCGTATCCCCGAAACGGGTTCCGAACGAATACGCACCCCCGATCTTGCCACTGTCGCCACTGAATGATCCCTTCCCTCCCTTCAGGCCGCCTTCCCACACGGCCGATGCGTTGCGCGTCGGCATGATTCGCTCCTGTCGTCTGACGTAGTCGTGCATGATTCCGGCGGAACGCTCACCGCGTCCCTCCACAACATCTCCTGTTTTCTCACACGCGGCAAGCCGCGCGCGCGCGGTATATTTCCACGATGAGACGCGTTGCGCTCTACCTCGCGCGTGCGCTGCTGATTCGCTGCCCCGTCTGCGGGTCGCGAGGGCTCTTCGCGTCGTGGTTCCACATGAAGCCACATTGCCCGCGCTGCAACCTTGCCCTCGACCGTCACGAGAGCGAGGACTATTTCCTGGGCGGCATGATGTTCAACATCGTGCTCGCGGAGCTGGCGTTCGTCACTGGCCTGGCCATCTGGCTCGTCGCCTCGTGGCCGGATCCGCCATGGACGCTGATCGAATGGGTCGGCATTCCGTTCATGGTCATCGCGCCCATCCTGTTCTATCCGCTCTCGAAAATGATCTGGCTCGCGTTCGACCTCACCTTTCGACCACCCCGGCTTGAAGAATTCGAAGCCAGGGACTACGACTACCGGCGCGGCGTGCCACGCTGAGTGCTCGCGCTGCCCATTACCCGTCGCTCCTCATGCCCGACCAGACTTCCACCACGCCGCTGCCGCCCAGCATTGATCGGGTGCTCCGCTACTTCCACGCACTCGGCCGCGAGGAGAAGATGCAGGCGCTCGTCTCGTACGCGAAGAAGCTCGAGCCGCTGCCGCATCGCTACGACGCGATCGATCGCACGAACTTCAATATTCCGGAATGCCAGACTCGCGTGGACATCTTTCCCGAAGTACACGACGGCCTCCTGCACTTCTACGCCGACGTGAATGTGCGCCAGTCGCCGACGATCGCGGCGTTTCTCGCGATTCTCTTCTCCGCCGTGAACGACCAGCCTCCGGCCACCACGCTCGCCATCCCGGAGGATATCGTGTCCACCATGATGGCCAACATCGGCCTCGGCTCCCGCGAGCCTGGCCTCAACGCCATGGTGCACAGGCTGAAAGGCCATGCACGCGCCGCACTCTGAGCCAGGGCTTTTGCTCCTGCATTCGTAATGCTCCACCGCAACCGCCCCCAGCCTCCGCTTGGTTCTCCCCTCGGTGCGCCGCCGCCGAATACGGAGGACGACCTCGAGCTGCTGCTCTCCGAGCCGTCGGCCGGGGTGCTCGACGCGCTGCGTGACTGCGCCGGCGACGTCATCGTGCTCGGCGCGGCGGGAAAGATGGGACCGACGCTCGCGCGCATGCTGCGCCGCGCATTCGACGCGCTGCGCCGCACCGATCGGGTGATCGCGGTCTCCCGCTTCAGCTCAGGAAGCACCGAGCAGCGGCTCCGCGCCTGGAACATCCAGACCATCCAGTGCGACCTGACCGATCGCGCGGCGGTGGGCCGTCTCCCTGACGCGCCCAACGTCGTGTTCATGGCGGGTCAGAAGTTCGGCACGAGCGACGCACCCGCGAACACGTGGATGATGAACACGGTGGTACCCGCCTTCGCGGCCGACCGGTATCGCGACGCGCGCATCGTCGCGTTTTCCACGGGCAACGTGTACCCGCTCGTGCCGCGCGCCGGCGGCGGCGCCAGCGAGGACACGCCGCCCGCGCCCATTGGCGAGTACGCGGTCTCGTGTCTGGGGCGCGAGCGCGTGTTCGAGTGGCACGCCGCCCAGCGCGCCACCCGAGTCGCGATCGTCAGGCTCAACTACGCGGTGGATCTGCGCTACGGTGTGCTGGTGGACATCGCGCGCACGGTCTGGCGCGGCGAGCCGGTGGACGTGCGCATGGGCTACGTCAACGTCATCTGGCAGGGCGATGCGAACGCGCGCGCCATCCAGTGCCTCGCGCGTGCGGCCGCGCCTCCGTTCGTGCTCAACGTCACCGGCCCGGAGACGCTCTCCGTGCGCACGCTGGCCGAGCGCTTTGGCCAGTTGCTCGGCCGCGAGCCCGTCATCACGGGCGAGGAAGCGGAAGACGCACTGCTGAGCGACGCGTCGCGCTCCGTGGAGCTGTTCGGCCCGCCGGCGGTGTCCACGGGACAGCTCATGCTCTGGGTGGCGGATTGGGTGCAGCGAGGCGGCGCGCTCTACGCCAAGCCCACCGGATTCCAGGAACGACAGGGACGGTTCTGAGCGATGGATCTGCGCGCGCATCTGCTCGCGGGCCAGGTGATTCCCGCGCATCCGCTCGCGCTCGACGAGGCGCGGCGGCTCGATGAACCCTGCCAGCGCGGGCTCACGCGCTACTACGTGGACGCCGGCGCGGGCGGCATCGCGGTGGGCGTGCATACCACCCAATTCGCGATTCGCGATCCGCGGCATGGACTGCTGCAGCCGGTGCTGGAGCTGGCAGCGACCACCGCGCGGGAAGCAGCCGGCGTGGCCAATCGCACCGTCGCACTCATTGCCGGCGCCTGCGGGCGCACGGAGCAGGCGCTGCGCGAGGCCACGCTCGCGCGCGAGCTCGGCTATCACGCGGTGCTGCTCAGCCTCGCCGCCTGGCACGACGCGAGCGACGCCGAGGTGCTCCAGCATTGTCGTGAGGTGGCGGCGGTGCTGCCGCTGTTCGGTTTCTATCTGCAGCCCGCGGTGGGCGGCCGCGTGCTCGACTACGAGTTCTGGCGCGCGTTCGCCGAGATCGAGAACGTCGTCGCCATCAAGATCGCGCCGTTCGATCGCTACCGCACGCTCGACGTCGTCCGAGCCGTCGCGGACTCCGGACGGCGCGATGTCGCACTCTATACGGGGAACGACGATTCCATCGTCACGGATCTGCTCACGCGCTTTCCATTCGGTCCGGACGGAATGCGCATCGTGGGCGGGCTGCTCGGCCAGTGGGCCGTGTGGACACGGCGTGCCGTGGAGATGCTGGAGGCCATCAAGCGCGAGCGCGACGGCGCGCAGCTTTCATCGGACTGGATGCGATATGCCGCGGCGCTGACAGACGCCAACAGCGCCATTTTCGATGCGCGCAACCGCTTCGCGGGGTGCATTCCCGGCATCCACGAGGTGCTGATGCGCCAGGGACTGATGCGCGGCACCTGGTGTCTCGATCCCGCCGAGCGGCTGTCGCCCGGGCAGCGGGAGGAGATTGAGCGGGTGCTTGCGAGGTATCCCTGGTTGGGGGATAGGGGGCTAGGGGGCTAGGGGGCTGGGGGATAGGAGCTAGGGGTGGAAGCGGGGCGGGGGTCAGGCTGCGGGGGACGAGCCGGCGAGCTTGTTCAGGATTCCTTCCATCCGTTCCAGTCGCGCGGTGAGTTCCGTGAATCGTCTCTCGTCCGCGGACGGTTCCTTCATGATGAACGTGAGCGCGCCGCCTACTTCGAGGCGTGCACAGTCAATCTGTCTGATGTCGTGCACCCCCTGGCGGCGGGCGGCGGAGATGAGCTCGCGTTGGGTGATCATCTCGCGTTTGAGTCGCTCGGTGAGTACGTGGCCGTCCTTCACGAGAATGATCGCCTTGCCCTCGGCGAAGCGATCGAGCTTCGGGTGCAGGAAGAGGAATCGCACCACGAGATAGTTGAGTGCCAGCAGCACCGCGGCGCCGAACAGCCCGCCCAGGAGCGAGTTGTCGTTGCCGATGATGGCGTTCTGCACCGTGTTGGACAGCACGAGCAGCACCACCAGGTCGAACGGATTGAGCTGGCCGAGCTCGCGCTTCCCGCCCAGCCTGAGCCCGACGAGCAGGAACACGTACACGGCGACGGTGCGAATGAGCTTCTCGAGAAGCGGATTGCCCGGCTGCAGCAGATCGTTCCAGATCACATGCATGGCGAGGTAGGGTGGAAGGTGAGCGACGACAGCGCGTCGCCCTGACTATATCCCGCCAGCGGAATCCCGGCCATGCAGCCGCGCAAACCATCCCCGCGCATCCGGTGTCCCATCTGCTGAAGAGCATTGGTGGCATCGGACAAGGGTGGACTTATGCGTGGCATGGCGAAGGACGAACAGCAGCGGGGCATGACGGCGGCGAGTGCGGCGCCCATGACGAACGGCAGAGAGGCAGCTCCCAGGCTGCAGCGGTCTTCCACGCGGCGCGCTTCGCGCCCGGAGAGCTGGGTGAGCCGCGACGGTTTTCAGGTGGTCGCCCGTGACGACGAGGGGATGGGATATCTCGTGCTGGAGCGGTTCGACGCGGGGCTGCGGGTACGGGCAACGGCGCTCGCCGCCATGCGCTATCTCTCGGGCACCACGTCGCTGCTGGTGGATCTGCGGTGCACGCACCCGGGCGACGCCGCCACGGCGGCGTTCCTCACAAGTCTGCTGTTCGACACCGAGCCGCTGACCGGCGAAGAGGTCTTCGCCCCGGCACCAGCGCTGCCCGCCGCCGGCGCGCAGGCGCGCTATCTCGCCCGGCACGTCACGGTGCTGGTGAGCCGTGCCACCAGCGCGGACGCGCTGAGCTTCGCCTGCAACCTCGCGCAGCTGGGTCGAGCGCTGGTGCGCATGACGGACGCGCCGGAACGCGAGCGCTGTGCGTGAGGTGGGGCGCTCGGTGGCATGGCTGTGACGGCGAGTAACCAGATCGCCGAGCTCAGGCACTCTGCCAACTGCATCTCCGAAGATTTTACCGTGTAGCTTGCTCCTGGTAGCATGTACGGCGACCAGGAGCATGCATCATGAATTCCCAGTTTGTCCAGCGCGTCGTCTATGCGCTCCTTCGCATCGTCGTGACGTTCGTGTACATGCAGCACGGTTGGCAGAAGCTGTTCGGCGCGTTCGGGGGATTCGGCCCGCATGGCGGGCCGGCGCCACTCCACTCGCTCTTCGGCCTGGCCGGCGTGATCGAGACCTTCGTCGCCCCATTCGTGCTGTTCGGCCTCTTCACCAGGGTCGCCGCCTTCATCATGTCCGGCGAGATGGCCGCCGCCTATTTCATCGCGCATGCGCCGCGCGGATTCTGGACTATCCTCAACCATGGCGAGACGCCGGTGCTCCTCTGCTTCGCCTTTCTCTTCTTCGCCGTCTTCGGCGGCGGATACTATAGCCTCGACACATTGCGGCGTGGGACACGTGCTAGGGGGCTAGGGGGCTAGGGGGCTAGGGGCTAAGGGCTAAGGGGCCTGGGAATCGCAACCGCCGGGAGTGCCGTTTCGGCTCTCCCGGCGGCCCCAGCCCCCTAGCCCCCTAGCCCCCTAGCCCCCCACCCACCCCCCGTATCATCAAGAACTCCCCCACGTTCTCCGCCGTCAGCACGCCCACCAGCCGGCCGCGATCGATCACGGGCAGCGTGCGACAGCGGCACGCCTGCAGCCGCGCAAAGGCGTCGTCGAGCGGTTCCGCCGGTGACGTGGTCTCGAACTCACGCTGCATGCTGTCGGCAACCGGCGAGTCGGGGCCATGCTCGGACAGGCCCTTCACCATCCCGTTGCGCGTGAGCACGCCCACCACACCATTGCCGTCTACCACGGGGAAATCCTGCTGGAACCCGCCCAGCACCGCGCTCACCGCGCGCGAGAGTGGATCGCCTGGCGCGAGCGTCTGGATGTCGCGAATCATGACGCGCTCCACCGGCACACCCGCGAACGCCGACTGTGTCTGCACCGACGCCGCTTCGCCCGCCGCACCCAGCCACACGAAGAGCGCGATCAGCACGAGAAACGGACTCGAGAACAACCCCACGATGCCGAACAGCAGCGCGAACCCCTTCCCCACCTCCGCGGCAACGCCGGTGGCGCGCCCGTAGCCCACGCGCATGGCGAGCGCCGCGCGCAGTACGCGTCCGCCGTCCATGGGGAACGCCGGGAGCACGTTGAAGAGGAACAGCCAGACGTTCACCCACATCAGACGCGACAACAGCGGGGCGTTCTCCTCCACGAGCGCATTCACATTCGCCGGCATGTGCAGCGCCGCCATCACGATCCACAGGATCACCGCGATCGCCACCGTCACCGCCGGCCCCGCCAAGGCGATGAGCAGCTCCTGCCTGGGCTCGCGCGGCATGCGCTCGAGCTGCGCCACGCCGCCTATCGGCAGCAGCGTGATCTCCCGCGTCGACACGCCAAAGCGGCGCGCCGTGAGCGCGTGCCCGTACTCGTGCAGCACGACCGAGAGAAAGACCAGCAGGATGAAGATCACCTCGGCAACCGCGCCTGCCGCGCCGCCCCCGTTCCGATACCCGATCCACGCCACCCATGCCACGAGCAGCAGGAACGTTGCATGCACGCGTACATCGATGCCCGCGAACCGCCCGAGCTTCCATGACCATTTCATCTTGCGACCCTCGCCTCCACCGGATATGAAGAATGTAGTGGAGCGACTCACGTGACGACGCACGACCCAGCCGACGGCGACCCGCGCAAATGGCTCATCGCCATTACGGTGATGACCGGCACCGTGATGGCGGTGCTCGATTCGAGCATCGTCAACGTCGCGCTGCCCGACATGAGCGGCACGCTCGGTGCCACCATCGAGCAGATCACGTGGGTGATCACGGCCTATATCCTGGCCAACGTGATCATCATGCCGATCATCGCGATGCTCAGCGCACGCTATGGCCGCAAGAACATGTACATGGCGAGTGTCGTCGCGTTCACGCTGGCGTCCATGGCGTGCGGCGCCGTGCGCACGCTCCCGCTCATCATCGTCTTCCGTGTGATCCAGGGACTCGGCGGCGGCGTACTCATCACCGTCTCCCAGGCCATACTGCGCGAGAGCTTCCCCACCGAGGAGCAGGGACTCGCCATGGGCGTGTACGGCATGGGCGTCGTCCTCGCGCCCGCCTTTGGCCCCACGCTCGGCGGCTGGCTCACCGACACGTATTCGTGGCCCTGGATCTTCTACATCAACGTGCCCATTGGCGTGCTCAACCTCGTTCTCGTGAGCCGCTTCATCCAGGACCCGCCCTATCTCATCCGGGAACGCAGCGTGATCGACTGGCTGGGGCTCGGCCTCATGACCGTCGGCCTGGGCGCGCTGCAGCTCATGCTCGAGGAGGGACAGCAGGACAACTGGTGGGACTCGTCCTTCATCGTCGCGCTGGCCGTCATCTCGGCGCTGGGCCTCGTGTTCTTCATCTGGCGCGAGCTGGTCACGCGATACCCCGCGGTGGATCTCCGCATCCTGAAGAACAAGTCGTTCTCATCCGCCACCTCCATTGGCGGTGTGCTCGGCATGGGACTCTACGGGAGTCTCTTTCTCCTGCCGCTCTTCCTGCAGGAGCTGCTCGGCTACCCCGCCATGACCTCGGGTCTTGCCCTCATGCCGCGCAGCCTGGCCATGGCGGTGATCATGCCGATCGCCGGCCGCTTCTACAATCAGCTCGGACCGCGGTTGCTCGTGGGTGCGGGCCTCGTCATCAGCGGATATTCCTTCTGGGAGCTCAGCACGCTCACCACCCAGACGGGCTTCTGGGACATCTTCATTCCCCAGGTGTGGCAGGGCGTCGGCTTCAGTCTGATCTTCGTGGCGCTCAGCACCGCGGCGCTCGCGACGATTGATCGGGCGAAGATGACCGCCGCGACGGGTCTCTATAACGTCGTCCGGCAGGTGTTCGGCAGCGTGGGCATTGCGGCCGCGGCGACGGTGCTCACGTCCTCCACGTCGCGCTATCATGACATCCTGGCCGCACAACTGAATCAGCGCGAACTCATCGCGAATGGCATGCTGCGCGCCACCGCGGCCGCCATGCAGCGTCTCGGACTGGACGCCGCGGCGGCGCACGCACGGGCGCTCGACCTGCTCAACATCCGCGTGATTCGCCAGGCCACCGTGCTGGCGTACAATCACGTGTTCCAGCTCATTACGATCCTGTTCATCATCTCCGTGCCGCTGGTCATGTTGTTGCAGAAGCGGGCACTGGAAGGGCGCTCGGAAATCATGGCGGAATAGCGGCATCACCTGAGGCCGCCAGTTGGCGAAACTTTTTCCGCGTATGCGGGTCTCTGAACGCGCGCACGAGCGATTCGCCACGTGAAGTCGCAGTGGCTGGAATGTGGTCCTTCGCGGGAGAGGTCCGTATGCAGGCATACGCGCGATCTGTGGCTCGATACGCTGTCGTCGTGATGTGCGTGGCGGCGGGTGCATGCGGCGGCGATGGGAGCACCGCGCCGGATCCGCCTCCCGACATCGCCGGTGCCTGGCGGATCAGCGTCACCGTGCACAACAACGCGCTCGCGATGAGCTGCCAGGCCGCTGGTCCGGCCACCATTACACAGAGCGGCGCGACCTTCACGGGCGAGGTGAAGGGCTCCACCGGAAGCTGCGACCTGCCCACGGACACGACCGCCACCAGCGTGGATGGTGACATCACGGACGGACAGATCGCCGGCCACACGGTGACGTACACGAACAGCGGTTGTCACTACAGCGGGACCGTCAGCGGTACGCCCGTGAACGCGATTTCGGGCGACGTGAGCTGCACGGTAAACCAGGGCGGGCAGGCGTATCCGTTCAACGGAACGTGGAACGCGGCACGGTAACAGGGGCAGCCCATGGGGCAGCCCCATGGGCTGCCCCTATGCTCGCTGCGCTACCGGCTTCTTACCTTCCCCAGCAGCCGCAGGATCTCCAGGTACAGCCACACGAGCGTGACGAGCAACGCGAAGCCGCCGTACCACTCCATGTACTTCGGTGCACCCTGCTTTGCTCCCCGCTCGATCAGGTCAAAATCCAGCACCAGGTTCAGTGCGGCGACAGCCACGAACACGATGCTGAGCCCGATGCCCAGCGGCCCGGTATTCTGCAGCAGCGGCATTCCGACGTGAAAGAGCGATAGCACGATGGACAACACGTAGAAGAGCGCGATGCCCAGCGTGGCCGAAATGACGACACGCCGGAACGTATCCGTCGCACGGATCAATCCCGTTTGATACGAGATGAGCATGGCGAGCAGCACCATGCACGTCAGCCCCACGGCCATGAGCGGCAGGCCGTGATACTGGATGTCGTAGATCGCCGAGATGGCGCCGAGCGCGAGGCCTTCGAGTACGGCGTAGAGCGGCGCCGTGAACGGCGCCGTGGCCGGCTTGAAGATCGCGATGAACGCGACGACGAGTCCGCCCAGCGCGCCCACGAGCGTGGCGGGCCCCACGATCGCGGGATTGCCCTTCGTGGCCACCCAGACCCAGCCGGCGGAAAAGACAGTCAGCGCGACAAGCAGGATGGACTTGTAGATCGTCCCCGAGATCGTCATCCGCGCCGCGCCGACATCGGCGGCGACGCCACGAAAAACGGATTCCTTGAGTGCGGGATTGGTGCGATTCATGTCAGTCAGGGAATGGGAAACGGATACTGCATAATATAGAGGACGGGCGACAGGCAAGGGGGAACGAGGCTCCCCAGTCCAGTCGCCCGTTTCCGGTTCTATTGCCCGGCGCCCGGTATGGGTGGTTCCTGGACCCACCCGCTGGGCCGCCGCGCCCAGATCGTTCCGTCATCGCAGATGACGAGCACCTCGTTGTCGCGTCTTACCGCTGACACCGGACGGCGTACCTGAATGGTACCCTCGGTCGGCGAAATGGATCGCGATGACTCGGGGGACAGATTGGATCGCGGCGGCTCGGACGGCTCCGGCGGCGTATCCGATTGCGGCGCCTCCGGCCGCTCCTCCTGCACCACCTCCGGCTCGGACATCGCCTGCTCGATGTCGTACCGATCTTCCTTGCGCGGCGCGTCGGCCATTATTGCCGGCGCGGGCGGGACCTCGCGCTCCACCGGCGTGTGGTGCGTGGGAGCCGCCGGAGGCGCAGTCGGAACATCCACGTCAGCCGCCTCCACCGGCGGAGGAGGAGCCGGCGGTGCCGGGGGTGCCGGGGGTGCCTCCGGCTCCGACCGCGACGTGACCGGACGTTCCCGCAACCGCGGATAGTTATGCACGTAGTCCCACACGCGCGAGAGGAGATTCACCGACTCCACGTGCTCCTCATCCAGCCGGCTCGCGTATTCGCCGCGCGCGGCGTCGAGCTGCTGCTGAACGTCGCGCGCGCGCGTGCGCTGCAGCTCCGCTTCCCGGGCCGCCGCATCGCGCTCCGTGGTCGCGAGCGCGTACTGCTCCTTGAGAGTAGCCACGTACGACCGCAGCGACGCGCTCTTCTCCGTGAACTCGCGTTGCGCCGCGGCGAGCGCCCCTTCGAGCCGGGCCCGGTCCTCCTCGAGTGCCTTGAGGCGCGCCATGAGCTCCGAGCGCAGCTCCGATGCGGCCGTCCGTTCGACGTGCAGCTCCGCCGTCGTGCGCTCGAACAGGTTGCGCGCGGCGGCAAGGTCCGCCTCCAGTCGCACAGTGGTGCGCGAGCTCGCGTCACGCATCGAGGCCAGTTCGGCGCGCAGGTTGAGCGCGCTCTCCTGCGCCGCGGCCAGCTCCGAGGCCGCCGCCGCCCGCCGCGCGATATTCTCGTGCCGCTCCGTCTCCAGCGCCGCGGTCAGCCGCAGATCCACATCGCGCGTGGCGGCGCGCGCCGCCTCGAGCGCCTGCTGCTGCGCGGCGATGGTCCGCTGTGCCTTGTCGAGATCTGCGGCGAGCGCGGGACGATCGCGGCGCAGTACCGCGAGCTCGGCGAGGACTTCATCATGCTGCTGCGCGTGCGACGTCATCTCGGCGATCATGCCCTTCATCCGCTCGATCACCCGGTCACGCCCGCGAATCCGTGACAACAGCACGCGCCGCACGCCGGTGAGCTGAACACGCGCAACAAAGGCCGCGATCAGCGCGCCCACCACCACGCCAATCATGGCCCAGAATATCACAATCGCTGCGGACACATCGTTCAAGGATGACCTCGGCTTCGGAGCTGATCCGGCCCGCGTCGGCCGGTGAGAGACCACGACCGGGCTAACGCAAGCGCCGCGCCCGGCAAAGCTTCCGTTTGCTATTGGACAAGTCTAATCAGTGCAATCGCTTGAAAGATGGGGTCCGATTCCGTGGCGCGAACGCATCACCAGTCTTTGCCAGGAGTTGTGGAGTGTTCGCCACTGATTGGGTTGCTGTTCTGGGACATGACCTGCGCCTTCTGGATGGCGTCCAGCTCCCGGCGCGCCTGCGATTCGGTGATCTGTTTCACCGATTCGCCGCTTTGCGAGGAGCCGAATCCGCCGCCTGGCGACGCTCCGGCTCCGGTCTGTGGCTGGCCGGCATACCCCGCCTTGGTGAGGTTCCCGCCACCCCCTTCCGCCTTGTGCGCCAGCCCGGTCCCGAACCGGTCGTTCTCCGAGGCGAGCGTCCGCACGGCGAGCTCCAGATTCCACTTCGCGTCGGCATCGTGCGGGTCCGCCACCAGCGCATCCTCGAATGCGGTAATCGCGGCGCGCAGCCCGGGCTTCCGGTCGGTCTGCCCCGCCGCGTACTTCATGTACGCGTTGCCCAGGTTGAAGCTCGCGCGCGCGCGCACCTGGCGCGAACCGCCAAGTGAGAGCCGATACGCGTTCATCGCATCCTGGAATCGGCCCATGCGGTAGAGCGCATTCCCCATGTCGTACGAGAGCGTGGCGCGCTCGTCGGCGCTCGCCCGCGGGCCCAGCGCCTGCAGCCTGGCGCGGAAGCCGTCGTATGCCTCGCGGAACCGGCCAGCATGGTACAGCGCGCCGGGCCCTCCGTGCTCGCCGGGCTCTCCCTGCGCGCCGATCGCGGCGAACAGTCCCGCCGTGAGGAGAACCATCACACCCGCCCGAGCGCCCGCCCGCGCCCCCACCCCGCCCGCGAGCCGGCGGCGCCAGCGCATCGCGCGACCAGCGCGCCGCGGCAACCCCAGCGCCGATTCGAAAACCAGCACCAGAATCGCCAGCGCGAGCGGCCACTGGAAGCGATCCGGAATCGCCGCGCGCGCCTGCGACTCCGCCGCGCCCGTGGCCAGTTGCGCAATGCCCGCCACGATCGGCATGACGCTGGCGTCGCCCGACCAGTGCGCGTACACACCGCCCGTCTCGCGCGCGATGTCGCGCAGATTCTGCTCTTCGAGATGCGACACCACTTCGTTCCCCAGCCGGTCGCGATGGTATCGCACGACGCCCGCGGAATCCACGTCGGGAATCCTGGCTCCGGCGGTCGTGCCGATTCCCACCGCGTAGCCGTGGATGCCATCGTGCTTGAGCGCGCCGATGGCGCCTTCGAGCTTGCCCGCCACGTCCTCGCCATCGGTGAGGAACACGGCCACGCGCGCGCCCTGTCCGCCGGACCGCACCAGCGATGACGCCGCGACGTCCGCCGCCGCTTCGAGATTCGTGGAGACGCTGGGAATCTGATTCGCCGCCGCCTGATCGACGAAGCGCGCCAGTGCGGAATGATCGAGCGTGAGCGGCAACTGCAGAAACGCGCTGCCGCCGAAGATCACGAGCCCCACGCGATCGTCGGGCAACCGGCGCGCGATGGCCAGCGCCGCCTGCTTCGCCGCATCGAGTCGCGAGGGCTGGGCGTCGCGCGCCTGCATCGAGCGCGAGAGATCCAGCACGAACAGCACATCGTGCGACGCGGCGTGCAGCGTCTGCTCGCCGCTCCCCGAGCGCGGGCGCGCCATCGCCACGAGCAGCGCCGCGCACGCGATCGCGAGCAGCACGCGTCTCGTAATGCGCCAGCGCCGCGATGGCAGCGGCGACGACCGGCGCAGCACCGCCAGTTCGCCGAAGCGCGCCAGCGCGGCGGAGCGGCGCCGGTCCGCCGTGCGCAGCAGATGGAGCAGCGCCGGCACCGCGAGGATGATCGCGATGAGCCAGACGGGATGATCGAACGTCATGTGCCCGGCACTGTGCGCAGCCAGAGCGAGCGCAGCGACAGCTCGAACGCGAAGAGCACGAGTGCGGCGACCGTGAGCGGCAGGTAGTACTCGTGCCAGCTCAGGATGTCGCGCACCTGGATGCGGCTTTGCTCGAGCGCGTCGATATGGGACACGATTCCCTGCAGCGCATTCGCGTCGGACGCGCGGTAGTATTCGCCGCCACTCTCGTGTGCGATCGCGCGCAGCAGATCCTCATCCTGCGACGACAGCGACGGCGCCGCCGACTGATACAGCCTGCCCCGCCCGCGCACCCATTCGTCGGGCAGCGCGGCGTGGGCCCCGCCCGCCGCCATCCCCACCGCGTACACACGTACGCCGATGGCACGCGCCAGCGCCGCCGCGGTGAGCGGGTCCGGCGTGCCGGTGTTGTTGCCACCGTCGGTCACGAGGATGATCAGCCCGCTGTTGCGTGGCAGGTCCTTGAGCAGGTTCTCCGCCATGGCGAGCGCGGGACCGATCGCGGTGCCATCGGGCAGCAGTCCGATGTCCGCATTGCGCAGCATCTGCAGCATCACGCTCTCGTCATCGGTGAGCGGTACCTGCGTGAAGGGGCGGCTCGCGAACAGCACCAGTCCCATGAAGTCTCCCTGCCGCGCATGCACGAAATCGGCGAGCACCTGCCTGGCGGCGCCGAGGCGGGACGGCGCGAAATCCTCCGCCTTCATGCTGCTCGAGATGTCGAGCGCGAAGACAATATTCCGCCCGCGGAGGTTTTCGTTGCGGACGACGCCCGGCGTACGCGGACGCGCGAGCGCGAGGATGAGCAGCGTGAGCACGGCGGCGCGCAACGCCACGGGCAGCCACACCCACCGTTCGCGCCCCTTCCCCGATCGCGCCGGTTCCGGCAGAAGCGCGAAAGTGGGCAGAGGGAGCGACACGCGCGGCATCCGGGCGCGCCGTGGCCACCGCAGCCAGAGGTATGCGCCCACGACCGGCAGGAGCAGCAGCGCCAGCGGGTCAGCGAAGCGCATCGCGCTCCTCCGGAACATCCAGCCGTTCGCGCTCGCGCCACACACCCAGCAGCGCCCGGGCGCGCGCGAGAAACGCCGCTGCCTCCGGCGCGTGCGGCCGCCAGCGCGCGAACTTCACGAGATCGGCGTCCTCCAGCAGCCGCGCGAGCTGCTCTCGCAACCCTCCGCCCGAGAGCGGCGCCGGCAGCAGTCCGAGAATCTCGGGCGTCGTGCGATCGAGCGCGCACAATCCGTGCGCGCGCTCCAGGTAGCGGCGCAGCGTGCCACTCACGCGTTCGTAGTATCGGACCACATCGCTCGTCGCCCACCCGGCGCGCTCAATGTCATCGAGCTCCTGCAACGCGGCGGCGCCGGCATCCACCGGCGTCGCGGCCGCGAGCGCAGTACTCGTGCGCTCCGCGGCGCGGCCGCGAAAGCGCCACGCCAGGATCCCGAGCACGACGAGCAGCACGACACCGACGCCCAGCGCGATCCAGCGCGCTCGCTCCGCACCGGGAAGCGGCATGACATCCTTGATGTCGCGCATGCTGGCCGCGTTCTCCGGCAGCGTGGGCACGATCTCGATAGCGCGCGCCGCCCCGCGTGCCGTATCCGCTGTCGCGGACGGCGGCCGGCGGTACGCGAGATCGAACGCGGGCGTACTGGTGGACCCCGCGCGGAAGAACGCCAGCACCACGCGCGCGGTGAGCGCGCCCCCTGATGCACGCCACGCGCCCGGATCGAGCACGCGCACGCCATCGGGCAGCGGCGCGTGCAGCCGCGGCGATGAATCCAGCGGCACGGCGCCCGCCGGCAGCGTCACGCGCAACTGCACGGCGATCGGATCGCCCACCGTGGGATGCTCGGCGTTGCTCGTACTCTCGATGCGCTGCGCCTGCAGCGGCGCCGGGAACGTCGCACTCAGGACCGCCGCGCACGCGAAAGCCGCGCAGACAGCCCCCGCGTGCACGGCAGCGACCGCGAGCACCCGCATGCGTGCTGGACGACTCGCGGGCTGCTTCATCGCCGCAGCATGCGCTCGCGCATGCGGAAGAA
>Ga0207695_10003264_pt1 | contig 23061 bp, 16 predicted proteins | sample KBSC54metaG_FD_184354 | JGI IMG/M metagenome (GOLD analysis project Ga0207695, IMG submission 184354) | Corn rhizosphere microbial communities from Kellogg Biological Station, Michigan, USA - KBS C5-4 metaG (SPAdes) (version 2) | ecosystem: Host-associated > Plants > Roots > Rhizosphere > Soil...
TCCGGCCCACATTCATCGTTCCTCCACCCTGCCTCATTCATCGTTCCTCCACCCTGCCCACATTCATCGTTCCTCTACCCTGCCCAAATTCATCTTCCCATTATGATAATGAATGCTATAGCCGGAGATTTTGATAAATTTTTCCCTGAATTTCTTTTGCAGCCCGTCGGATTGCTTTTTTCATCCCGGGCCAGTCCTTCTTTTACCACTTCAGCCATCAGGCTCTTTACGAGGGCTTTATCCTCTTCGGCCTGTCGCTTGTCCTTTTCCGCCTGGACCTTATCATGAGCCGCCTGCTGCATATCCTGCTCGGCTTGCCGTTTGTCCTTCACCGCCGTCTTTCCCGACCACTCTACCAGGCACACGCCACTCATAAACCAGGGTCCCCGCACATATGAGCAGGAATAAAAAGAACAGCCCGCATAATAAATTATAACGTGCAGCAGCGCTTGTCCTTCTCGTGAGGAGCATGACAACACCGGCGGCCATGGCAAAGAGCAAACCCTGCCAGAGGGAATGGATCAGCGTCCAGCAGATGGCTTGTATCATAATTATTTCTTTTTTTCCATCTTGTTCAATAACTCCCGCAATTGCTGCAGGTCATCGTCTGACGTCTTCTCATTTCCCAGCAAGGCTACCATCATGTTGCCTACGGAACCCTGGTATAAGGTGTCGATGAACCTGTTCAACAAATGCCCTTTCGTCCCCTTTTCCTCCAACGCCGCACTATAAACATGCTTCATGCTCGACTCATCCCTGGACAACATCCCCTTCTCCGTCATCAGCTGCATAAGCTTAAGGGTAGTAGTATACTGGGCAGCCTCCCTCCCCTCATTCAGAACATCATGGACCTGCCGCACTGTGGATGGACCATACTGCCATAACATCTGCAGCACCGCCAATTCCGCCTTTGTCGGCTCCGGCCCCTCACTTCCCTCCTTTTTAAATCTTTTCATATCCCCAAGGTACGTAAAAAAACGTACGTTCAAAATATTAGAGTAAATTTTTAAAAAAATTCTTTTCCTGCACACTGGTGCGGGACACACTCTATAAATTTATATATCTTGTATCAAAATACCTCCGTCACGCCTGAACAAGTACTTTCGACTACCAATTATGCCCAGGGCATTTAGCACCCTCCCGCTGCTTCTCCTGATATGCTTTTCATCAACCCGCTCCCTCGCATCGACAGGAGAACCCGGCCGCTCCACCCAACAGGAGGCGCTGGCTTACCTTCAGACGATCCACTTGCCTGACTCGAGCATTCACTGGCCCAACGCCCGCGGCCACCTGTTCATGGAAAACCTGCGGGCCAACGTGCAACACCCGCTCAGCATGTACCAGGGCAGCAATACGAATTTCTGCGGCTATGCAGCCCTCTCTTACCTGCCATTGAACTACGACCCCCTTCAATACGTAAAGTTTATGCTCACCCTCTATGAGGAAGGCCAGGCAACCTGGAACAAAATTAAATTCACCCCCTCCCCGGAAGTGATGCTCGCCGCCGGTACCCTCCGGTTCAAAGGGATACTGGATATCCATCCGGCCGATCAAATGTGGTTCCTGGTGCTGGCAGATCACTTTAGAAGCTATCTGAATCTCTTCCACCGGAAGTTCCATATGGGCTCGGAAGATACTTTTTGGGCAGCCTGTAATTTGGGAAAATTCAATCGTATGATCAGACAGCTGATGGGCTATAAGCTAAAAGCCATTGGGTCCGATCTGATCCGGCCCGGCATAGCCGATGTATATGCCTATCTGCAAAATGCTATACAGACAGGCACTACCTATCTGTATGTCAACAACACCTACCTGCACGTAAAAAATCATGATAAATCACGGTTCAGCTTCCCTACCCATTACCTTGTGCTGACGGAGATCCAAAAGATCGGCGATATCTTTCAGATCATATATTGGGATTACGGCGGCAGGACCCTCCGGCAGGTGACACCCCAATTCCTTAAAAAGATAATCTTTGGCGTTACCTGCTGTTTAAAAGATACCCATGAGGAATAAACAAACCCATATCGTGCTGTCGACGATCGTCATCTTGTATATGTGCTCATGCAAGACACTGAACATATCCCGTTACTACCACACCCACCAATCCGTCCTGGACAGCATCGGGCAGGTGTATGCCCAGGCATATAAACAAAAGCCCTTCTCGATAGAATTCACCGATCGCAAATTCGATAGACTCTCCCTCGAATTAACAACAGACACCCTCACCTATATCTATGAATTCTGGGTGGGAGAAGACCGTATGAAAGACACATTGAGAAAGTATGGATTCGACACCCATGCAGTCGATAACCTCATTACCAACATGCGTTCGGTGGATTGTACCTGGATCAATAATCTCGATTATTATACGGAAGAGCGTAAACATTCCCTTACCTACGTCACGCTCTGGCCCCGCGCCTTCAACTTTCCCTTTGTCAAGAAAAAATATTATATCCTCACTTATTTCCAGCAGTCGCAATATTTCGACAGCGAAGGCAATCTGCTGATGGGTCGCAGGCTTCGCCGTATCCGAAAGATCAACGCCGAGGTCTTCCGCCGCATCAATGACAAAGTATGCTATACACTCTCAGATCGATTCCGGTAGGTCTCAATACTTCACAACAGGCCAACCCTTCTCATACACCACAGGGCTGATCATCAGCACTCTCCCTGCAGGCTTCTCTGCACGAAAAGCATGATAAGCGATATACACCCGCCCCTTCTCATCCCGAAAAATGGAATTATGACCGGGGCCCGTCCAATCGGCGTTCTTCTCCAGTATTACGCTGCTGCTGCTGGCATTCGTCTGCCCCAGCCGCTCGAAAGGCCCAAAGGGATCCTTTGACCGTGCCACCATGACGGCATAATTCACCGGGCCGCAACAGTTATCACCGGAATAATACATATAATAGTAACCGTTGGCATAATCGATCCATGTCCCTTCTACCAGCTTATCATACTTTCCCTCCTGCCGGGGATGAAGCACAGGCTTGGCCGCCGAGCCAGGCTTAAAGCTTTTCCAATCGTCGCTGAGCTCCTGCACCTGGATGGGATGATGGTCCGATCCCCAATACAACAGTTTCTTCCCGCTCTTCGGATCGATGATCGCACATGGATCGATGTCCTCAAAAGCCTTGCCGCTGATAAGCGGCGCGCCCATATCCACAAAAGGCCCCTGAGCGCTGTCCGCAAAAGCCACACCAATACACTTACCCGTGCTATCCGCCTTGCTCTCGGCCGAATAATACATGACATACTTCTTCACCTGAGGATCATAGATGACATGGGGCGCCCAGTAATCCTTGCTTGCCCAGGCTGCACCCGCGGGCAATGCATCCCCCTCATCCTCCCAATGGGCCAGGTCGGTAGAGCCGGCCAGCTGAATATGCACATACTTGCCGCCCACCACACTGTTAGTGGCATACCCATAATATTTATTTCCTGCGCGTATGACGGTGGGATCTGGAAAATCGTGATTTAACACCGGGTTCACAATGCCATGCCCCAGGCTATCCGCAGCCTTCCCCGCCTTCCATTCCAGCGGCGCCAGATACAGCCCCTTTTTATCCCAGCCGGTGTTGGATATAAACCATCCCTCCTTCTCGTCATAGACCACTTCCGCTGCATGGACAGGCAACGTACAGACAAGGTTCTCTTTGGGAAAGTTCTCAGGGTCTGCCGACCAATACACATCTGTCTGGTTGTAATTCGTTATCGCCCGGCAAATAAAAAGATAGAACAGCCCTTTTCGTTGGACGACAAACGGGCTTTCCGTATCCCCACCCCAGTCCAGTCCATACGGTTCCACATGCACAACTTTAGGCCCGCTCCAATGCATCATGTCAGGCCCCGTCCTAACGGCCACCACACTCCGGTGATCGACCTCGTTATAAGTCCGGCAATAGTAATAGTAATACTTGCCATTATACTTCATGACATAAGAATCCCGCGCATGCCCGGGATCGCTGAACAAAGGATTCAACGGATGCCGCTGCCAGTTGTTCAGGTCAGTGCTCGTCGCCATACACAGCTGTCCCCAGGAAGCATAATTCGGCGCATCCTTTTGCATGTTGCCAATGTTATAGAACATATAGAATTGATCCTTGTCCTGCCGTACATAGGGCGCCCACAATACCCGCTCAACGCCTTCCTTGGCTGTCAACGCATAGTCATGATCCTCCCACTTCTCCTGGCGCAGCGAACCCGCAGTGATATGAAAGAATTTTGTCTCGCCGCCCCAGGGCCTTACAGGATGATGACCGATGATTCCATACGCATGCCAGACCCCATCCTTACCCCGGACAAAAGTATGATCGTTGGTGTACCAGGTAGTGTCCTCGGCACGTCTTGTTTCATTCGGGTCAAAAATATGTGTAAACTTTCCCGTAATGACGGGCACTTCCGGCTGCCGCGCCATAGCCGGAGGATACTCATTTTCCACAGGCCAGTCATCCGTACGGAACGGCCCCAGGGGAAGCCCCTCCCTGCTAAAGACATTGCCGATGGCGGCATTGCTGAAACCATAACGGACAGCCACAGGCCGGGGAACTTCCGCACTCCGGACTATAACTTTGTCATGATCCACAGTAGCCCGGGCCGGATGAAATATCCTATCCTCCCCAGCTACATACAGCTCGACCGCCTCTTTACCCCGGATCTCCAATCCTCCTCCGGCATTATCCACATAGACAATCACCCGATCCCCGTCAATCCTAAACCGCTTAAACAAAGGGCTCCTGTAAACCATTCCCGGCCGGTGATACGTCTCCGCCAACGCCCAATTCGCCAATCGCTGGCCGACATCATGCTTGTCCGAAGGATGGACATTCCCCACATCCGTCACAAGATCGGTAGTAACCACCATACCTGTATTGCGGATCGCCAGGCACTTCGTCTGTTCCTCCCGCATCAGCGCGCCTACATTTGCCAGTTGATACCGGAAAGGCGCCACCTGTACATAATAAAAAGGAAGATCCCGGCCCCATGCCTTGCGCCAGCTGTCCGTCATGGCGGTAAATACACATGGATAGGCCCCGGCCGTCATGGTATTGTTCTCCCCCTGGTACCATATCGCACCCGCCAGGGAATAGTTCGTGATGGGAGCGATCATGGCGTTATAAGCATACCCCGGCAGATGCGGCACCTGTCCGTTGGGCAAAACTTTTTCAGCTGCCTGCGCTAACACAGGATCGCTGCTGATCACGCTGTCGGGGGTCCATACTTCCGCGGAAGAGCCGCTCCAGCAGGATTGTATCAACCCAATGGGAACATGCAGCGACGCATACAGCTGCTTCCCAAAAAAATAAGCCACCGCGCTAAAAGCCGGTAAGCTTGTACTATCACACACCTCCCACGAACCTGCACAATCCCGTTGCGGCCCGGCAGCGGAAGCCTTGGCAACATGAAAAAATCGTAGCCTGTTCAAATGAGCCGTAGCATATTCAGCCCTGACATCCTGTAAACCCCATTTCCCGCACATCTCCATGTTACTCTGCCCGCCGCATATCCAAACCTCCCCGATCAAAACACCGGACAACAAAAGATCATTTACCCTGATACTATACGGACCGCCCGCAGCGGGCGTCTCGATCATTACCATCCAATCCGCGTTCCCCGTTACCGTCACGGCAGGATAGGTCTTATTGTCCCAGGAGGTGGTCACCGTCACCTTCTCATTGGGCTCACCCCAACCCCACAGCTTTACCTCGCTGCGCTGCTGTAAGACCATATCGCTCCCCAGCACGGCAGGCAGCCGTACATTACCATAAGAGGAAATAAACATAAGCAACAACCACGCGATCCGGCAGCTCCTACCGGCCACGCATCGAAAAATTGGGTATGACATAACTATATACATCGTATTTTAATTCGCTCCAGCTGCTGGGCTTTGGAAAAGCCCTTCCTGGATACAACAATTGAGAGTCGGGTATACACTTGATACGCACCCTGATAAATGCACGCCCCTTTGTCAGCCGGGCCGGGATCAGGAATTCATCATCCCGGAATTGCCGGTTGGACGTCTGCACATTGTACCCTCTCAGCCCCAGCTCATCACGGGGCCCGGAATACATGCATGTATTGGCGCCTGCCAGGTACCACAAACCCGCACGCTCCCATTTTTCTCCAGTCTGTACATACACTTCCGCCGTTTGATTGGGATAGCTGTAATCCAGCGTTCTTCGCAGCAACGCTCCTACATTCCCCGGATCGAGCTTAACCCTGAATTCAGTTATTCCGTTCGTATGCCTTCCATCCTCTTCATGTGCAGGATACAGTTCGGCTCCTGCCTTATACCCCGGTATCTTGCTGACATCGATACCCCATGCACCCTTTGGCAAAACATCCGGCCCCCACTCATACCTGGAAGATATCTTCTCCACAGCCGAAGCATCCGGAGAATGATAACCATGCCTCTCCTCATCTGCCAGGGCTCCTATATCCAGCGAATCCGTTTTCACCAGCGAAGGCGCCGGCAACCCATACCAATAGGTAACAGCCTCATAATGCTCACGACTTACGTTCTCGCTGTGTTCAAACCTGATCACGGCACGCTGGCCAAACGGCATCAGGTCCGCTATCAGGAATCTGTAAGCAGACTGGATCAGGTCCTTTCCATTGACAGCCGACTGCCGGTCCTTCGATCCGCAGGGATGACCCGCAAGCGGTAAGGTCATATTCTCTCCACCCCAATAATCACCGCCCCCGCCCCATTCTTCCGTACCTGTACCATATGCCTGCGGCGTCTGGCTGTCGTCAAAAAAGAAACGGGGATCGCCTTCCAGCGTATACAAGTCGGCGTTATGACTAAAGATAAAGGAAGTGCCCAAAAAACTGCCTGACCAGTCCCGGCGCCCTTCCACACCCCTTGTATCGAGCCATACCATGTCCTGCCCCAGCACAGGTTCGGGTATGTCCACATAGGTTGCATGAAAATAACTGCATAGCTGAGGGCGTATTTTCAAAGGTTCATACCTTATCTCATATTCCAACTGAACGCTGTCAGACACACTGCCCGCTATCTCAAATCTGGCATGCCGGAAGAATGGCATGGGATAATAGCAGGACAGTTCGATCTTGTCATTCGGATAATCATATCGCACATTGATAGGCAGCCCCTTTACCAGGTACTCCTTCTTCTCCCGGTTAAAAAAAGTCCCCGCCCCAAAGAACAAACATAAAGGTGCATCCACCGACGGAAAAGCAGCATCATCCCAGGTTATACGCAGCCGCAAACGCTCGAGGTCTATCGCCTGATGCAGCGGGAACCTCAGTTTGAATGCACGTACAACGGACGATCTCTTTGCTACCGAAGCCAGCAAAACCATTCCATCCTTCAGCCCCGCCTTCCCACGCACAGTGGTTATATTCTTTGGCGCAATGTCCGTACCCGCATGACCCATCAATGCAGCCACATCCTCATCAGGACCTTTTCCGGCGCTTCCCTCCGTAAAAAGATGATAAATATAATAGCCCGTACCATAGAACGTCCTCGAATAAGCGATCCTCATCGAATCCTGAAAGGGCATGGGCGTCCAGATGAGGTCGGCGCCTTTGGTCGTCGTCCATGTCCAGTCCATGGGCTCCCGCAAAACATTTCCGGAGATAAAACTTGCCTTCGCAACAGTCCTTACCGCATTTACGGGGCTATCCGTAGCCGTCTCTTTTACAATATTATCCCGGCCGTCGATAGTAAAATGCCAGGGGCTGCCATGCCAATGATTGGCCCTGAAGAAGTATAATACCCCCTTGCCTTTTACATCTAATGTCACATTCTCATCCTCTCCATTCATAAAAAGGAAATGACCCGCATCTCCGCCCCGGCTCATACGGTCATACGTACTGCGCATATAGGCCCGGACCCCGATGCGCTGCTGCGGCAGGAGGTCCCATCGCCGGTAAGCATCCAGTCCGGCAGGTGATTGCTGCGCATACAGCGCCACCGGAAAACATATGATCAATAACCAGCGAAATATCATTGCTTACCAATCTTTAATTCAGATGTATATCTTCTTACACGCAGCGCAGCCTGCTCTTTATGCGCCGCAAAGCCCTCCAGCTCACATAGCCGCATGGCATATTCTCCGATCATGGCGCTTGCCTCAGGCGTACACCGCTGATACGTACAGTTCTTGATAAATTTACCGACCCAAAGACCGCCGGTATACCGGGCAGCACCCATGGTAGGCAGTGTATGATTCGTACCGATCACCTTGTCCCCGTACGCCACATTGGTTTCAGGCCCGAGGAACAACGCTCCGTAATTGGTCATATTTTGCAAAAAGACCTGTGGGTCCCGGGTCAGCACTTCTACATGCTCATATGCCAGGGCATCCGCCTGCCTTATGGCTTCCTCCTCATCTTCCACAAGGATGATCGTCCCATAATCCTCCCATGCAGCACGGGCAACATCGGCAGTCGACAGCGCCCGTAATTGCCGGTCGATCTCCACCAGCGTTTGCCGCGCCAGCGCTTCCGACATAGTGATCAGCGCTGCCGGGGAGGTAGGTCCATGCTCCGCCTGTCCCAAAAGATCACAGGCAACCATTTCCGCATCGGCCGTCTCATCGGCAATGACCAGTATTTCGGTTGGACCGGCCACCAGATCTATGCCCACCCTGCCGAACAATTGCCGCTTGGCTTCGGCTACATAAGCATTCCCCGGCCCGATGATCATATCCACAGGCGCTATGGAATCCGTACCGATCGCCATGGCGCACAAAGCCTGTACACCTCCAAGAATATATATTTCATCCGCCCCCGCAAAATGCATGGCGCAGACAGTGGCATCAGGTATCCGTCCATTGATAGGCGGAGTACAGGCGATCACCCGCCGGACACCAGCCACCTTGGCCGTCAGAACACTCATATGGGAAGAAGCTACCATAGGATATCGCCCGCCGGGAATATAACATCCGGCACTGTTCACAGGTATATTCTTATGACCTAAAAATATACCCGGCAGCGTCTCTACCTCGATATCGGAAATAGAAGCCAGCTGCTGCTCCGCAAAGTACCTTATCTGTTGCTGAGCAAATAAGATATCATCCTTCACCTGCCGCGGCGTACGGGCCACTATCCCGCATATCTCTTCATCCGTAAGCCGGAATGACTCGGGGCTCCATTTGTCAAAAGTCGCCGAATACTGCCTCACCGCCAGATCCCCATTGTCCTCTATATCTTTGATAATATTCTCTACCGTATCTCTAACTTTCATATCTGCCGCCTTGATCTCAGACGCACTCTTTCCCTTTTTTAAAAACCTTGCCATTACTGTATGTTTTAATGAACTAATTTCCCCATCGTTGCTCGACATAACCTATTTCATCATCTGATCGATCACTGCCTTCGCCGCCTCCATATTCGCCCCCTTCGTCACCTCCCAAAAACTCTGCCCCTGCACTATCTGCACCTGCGTGGTGACGATCCAGCTCTGTATCCAGCCGGTCAATGTGCACCAGGCGCCCCATCCGGCATCCGAATTGGAAGCCCAATAGTCCCATTTACCATAATCGAAGGCCCTGAACCAGGCCCCATCCAGGTCTTTATGCTTCACGCTCTGCACCTGTATCCTCGTCAAAAAATCCGACAGCCGGCGGGTAGCATCCACATATCGTCGATCCCCCGTTGCCCTGGCCGCCTCATTCAGACTAAAAAGAGCGAAATTGTTCGTATACAGCATGCACGATATTTTTTCCCCGTTCCTGAAGATCAACGACCCTTCGTCGGAACCATAGTCGGAGTTCTTTCTCAGCTCTTTGAACATCCCTTTCCCTTTGCCGATCTCTTCCTGGATAGCGCCACAGGGATCCTGGTAGCGTAGCATCTCCGACACCATCTTGTCCAGCCAGCGGCGATGCTCTTCCGTATTCTCGATACGCACCAGCCACGCAAGAGGAAGTATCATCCGCGCACGCTGCGTTTGCAGACTGCTGCCCCAACGCCATTTCTCAGGATAACCATCCATCGTGATCCTGATGGCCTCTTTCGTCCTGGCCAATAAAGGCTCATACCCCGTCTTGCTGTACAGCCAGAGATAACATGCCCACATCCACGATTCAAAATGCGGCGAAAGATGCGTGAAGTCCCGGTTGTAATAATACAGCCATCCATTCCGGATGATATCGCCTTCTTCCAGTCGCTCACCCCTGAACCCCTGTTTACCCGTCGTCCTGAAATTGCCCATGATGGCTTCCGCCAGTTCTTTATCCCATTTGTTCGTATGCAGATAGGCCGAGGCCGCGATGGCGCCCAGGATAGCCCTGGAATTATCATCCCCATAAAATGTTCCCGCATTGGTGGTAGCCCAGCCGATAAGCCCATAGGCCGGGCTCGCCGGATCATTCTTCGCACCGGCACGCATGTTGGATGTCCTGAACAAATAGTTCAATATATTCTCCGACTTCTTTTTGTATCCTTCGTTATTCAACAACCTTCCCGCGGCCGCCAGTGTCATGCTCGCCTCACCCTGCACATCAGCACGCATCCAATACCGGTAAAGTTGACTTCCATCAAACAGCACAGTCGACGTATGTCCCTCCAGGATACCCAGACTACCATCTCCGACGGTCTTGTCCGGACTCACCGGAGGCCCTATAGGCTTCAACCCGTTGTTCCCATATTTTTCCCAATCCGGCTTCCAGCTGGGGTCTACAAAAAACCGGCCGTTGTCAAACCATTGCACCCCTTTTTTTATACTGTTCACATGGGCAGTGGCCGGCAGCACCGCGGTCCTGCCATACATAGGCCGCACATCCTCTTTCCAATGCTTAACATAAAAACTTTTATTCCCCGTCGCCCATCGAATAATATAACCCCACAAAGCTTTCACCCGCACTTCCGGCCCATACCTGCCCGTTTCAAAATTGCTCAGCCCGGTCATACTGACGAGAGCATTCCCCCGCTGGAACAGCAGCGGCCAGGTCTTTGTATCGGCCAACCCATACTCGGCCCTGTCCACCCCCACCACTTTTGCCAGCACGATCAACGGACTGTCCACCTCCACAGGCAATACATGCGCATTATGGATGCCCAGAAGCCCCATGGAAGGCAGCTGCTTCCCAAAAACATTGCCGGTAACCACACCTCGCTCCAGTTGCGTATCTACTACCGAATCAGGGACAGACAATCCGGGGTATCGCGCGGGATATTCGATATAGAGCCTTAACCTTTTTTTGCCGGCTGCATCCAGCAACGATTGCGTAATAATATTTTTCGGATCTATCCTTGGATAGTCATAAGCCATAATAAACACACCCGACCCCGGCCTGGCCGCTTTCACAGCCTCATCCGGCGAATCAAACCTCCTCACAGCAAACCCCTCCCGTCGCAGCATCCGCAAAAGATCGTTCTGCTCATTCGCGTAACAATACACCGTCTGCGCCTGAACGACACCTGTCAAAAGGACCAGCGCCAATCCCAGAAAATATCTTATCATAAAAGCTCCTCCAAAAGTTTTAACGCGCTGACATAGATGGTCTCATCGGCGCCTTTTTCCAGAAAAGACCATTTGCCCGGACCGGCCTCATAGCCCCCTTGCTCAAATGCAGCATCAGTAGGTATATAGCCGATATTGTTCTCGCAAAAGCCCACTACGATGGTATGTTCAAATGGAGATGATCTTTCTATCGCCAACGCTGTCTCCACAAAAGGCTCGCCGGGAAGAAATAGAACAGCCAGAGAACCTATGCGGATAGCGCTAAGCCTGGCCAACGCATCGAATTTATTAGTAACTCCCGCTTCCTTCCTCACCAAAAGCTGAATTTCCTGATGAGCGAACTTAAAGACAGCCGTATCTACCGCTGCATCGCCGTCCGCCATCTCCGCTATTCGCGCCAGCGCCTGTCCATGCTTTCGTGCATAGGCTGGCCCCAGAGAAACGGTGGGAGGATTGGTATCACCGGCCGCACCATTCAAAAATAAAGGCAACCCATTCCCTAACGACCTTTCCAGCTCCAGACACATCTCACCAGGAAACTCGGAAGATATATGCGGCAAACACATCTCATGTACAGGATGACAGATGGCATGCACCAGCGTGGCAATACCCTCTCCGCCGAGCTCTTTCAGCCGCACCGTATGTACCCTTCTATCCACAGGCCCTCTGTCCATCAGCTCTTTGGAGATGGGCTGCACAGCATCGGACATGACAACACCGCCCGCTACAGGTATACGTCTCTGCAAGGAATAGCCGTTCAACAACGCAGCAGCAAATGAAATTGTGCATGGCCTCAGTCCCTTTACAGCCTGCCCGATACCCTCCCTGACAACCCGCTGTACCCTCGACAGCCACGTCCGGTATTCCCCGGTAAGATAGAGACCCGACAACGCCACGGACTCCGGCGCACTGTGAGTATGCGTACAGGTAAGAACGATCTTGTCGGCGGCAATCATATCCGACATGCCTTTTTTGAAGTCCTGCCACCCACCGACAGAAGTATCGTTCAAAGCCAGCAGGTCCAACGAAACTATTGCCACCATCTCATGAGCTGATCGTAACACCAGCACCCTGGCTTTTAGTGGAAGTCTCACCGATTCAAAGGCATCATATTCTCCCTTCACAGATGAGGTAAGAAGCCCTACTTCCAGGGGCGGCGTGATATCCCTCACACATGCTCCTGCCGATAAAGAATGCATCGCTTAGTTTTTCTTTTTTACCCAGTTAAAAGATTGTTGCCAGAAAGCATCGTATGCCTCCCATAATTCAAAGTTGATGCCCCAGTGCGGCGCCGGATCGGACATATAGGTCAACAGTCTCCCCTTTCCATATTCTCCGGTGACCACCAGTGGATGACCCGTTTCCTTTACACGCACCAGCACCTCGCCTTCCGTCTTACCCCCCACCTCATTATATCCAAATATGGGCGGGAACGTATGCCAGGGAAGTCCTTTGACCACCGGATGGTCGGGCGCTACTACCTCGGCAGTAAACCCCGCGGAAGATTCCACTAAGTCTTCCACTTGCAGACATTCCACGGGCAATACGTCATGAAGCCTGCTCCTGCCCCAGCCGGATTTCCCCTGCACACCGCTGAAAGACAACCAACCTCCCAGCATCATCATTCCCCCGCCATCGCGGATCCAATCCTTGATGACATCCAGCCTGTCAGGAAAAGTAACGATCCGGCGCTCACGCCTCGCCCTGTCAAAAAAGCTGGGATATAAATGAAAGCACTTCGCCTCCACGTCGCTGATGATCAGACACGCCGATTGCTCCAGGTATGCCTCCAGCTTACCCGGCTCCAGGCGATACAGCTCCCAGTTGGCAAGAGGCGTTACATCCGCCTGGTGCTCCAATGCCTCCGTCAGCCGCTCACCGTAAAAATGCAGATCGGCATCCTTGGTTTCAGTACCAAACGGCGTTTCAATGAATGTAGGCCCCACATGAAATACCCAGTCCCCCAGATACAGTACATGCTCTTCTTTCGACCTTACTTGACTTTTTGCTCTCATAAATATTTAATTTGTACGTTGTTCTAAAAAGTTTAGGAATGACCGTGAGGTCTTTCTAAAAACAATAAACAATCCCAAACAAGCCACCATCTCTATTCCCCCTCTCCAATACCTTCCAAACCACATCTCGGTTAACCCCTGTATCAGCATACATGTAGCGGCAAAACCAACGATCGCCACCAGCAACCCTCTTATAATAGGTCTCACATTACCTCCTCCGCGTTTATACGGCCCCCACCAGCCCAATGGCCGCACCCGCTCATAAAACGCACTGAGCATCTTGTCCGGATCAGGCTTCGTCAGCAATGCCACGGATACCCATAGCACAGTGGTCAGCGCCATCACCAGCAGGGTGGACCAATACCAGGGCAGCATGAGCTGCTCCGCCCAACCCATTCCCAAAAATGTCAGCAATTGCGGCCCCAGCACCACCAGGCAGAAGATAACAGCACCCCCAAAAGATGCCGCCACACGGGCAGGACCGTTAAATCGCCACCACCACCATTGAGCCCAGTTGGCAGGCAGCTCCGCGGCGCTCAGCTGCAGCATAAAAATGGCCACATTGGTAATGATGCTTACATTAAAAACAACGGCAATAGCAAGACTTACAATGACACCCATGGCGGCCTTTCCCATCAACAGGTAATGTTTCTCACTTGCACGGCGCACAAACCAGCGGCGGTAAATATCACTCACCATCACCTGGCTTCCGAAGTTCAGGTTATCGCCCACCACCGACATGGTGGCAGCCATCATAGCAGCGATCAGTAGCCCCATCGCACCATGGGGCAGCATCTCTTTCATAAGCCTCCCATACACCAGCTCCCTGTCCGCATCCGCATTCCGCAGCTCGGGCCAAAGGACGGCAGCCGATATGCTGGGAAGGGTCACCAGCAGCAGCAATACGAACATGGTGATCGCAGCCACGACATACATGGTCAGCGCTTCCGACGGTGTGCGGGTCGAGAGGATACGCTGCCCCTCCATGGCGCCTCCCATCGGGGCGGCATCACCGCCATAACCGATGCTTTGACCCAACAGCCAGGCCATAGCAGCCGCCATCGGAAAGACATCATGCCTGACAGGCGGCGTCATCTGTAATATCTCCGGATGCGTCTCTCCAAACACGTGACCCAATGCAGCGCTCATGGCTGCCGGGCCCCCAAAATGCGAGAGCGTAAGACAGGCCAGCGTAACGGCGCCGATAAAAAAAATGCTCATCTGGATAAGGTTGGAGATCACCACCCCCTTATATCCCGAGAAAAAGACAAAAAGAAAGGACACCGGCACCACCAGGAACATGGTCTGCACTTTTGTAATTCCAAATGCAGGCCCCATGATCTTGTATGCCGCCAACAACGTAATACCCGTCCATGCCGGCATGGCGATAAACGAAGTACGCACGGCTATCCAGATACGCATGGCGGATGCAGCACGGGAAGGAAATCGCAGATCATAGAACTCCAGCGATGTAAAAAGATTTAGCCGCCGCCAAAAACCGGAGAAAAGCACCCCCCCGATAAAAAGCGCCAGGCCAAACCTGCTCAGGTACCACCAGGAGATAAAAGCTCCTGTCACTACCCCCAGCCCCCCATATCCTGTCGCGGCATCAGGACTCACCAGCGCAGCAGTATAGGAAATACCATTCAGCCACCCCGGGATCTTCCGTCCGCCAAGAAAAAAGTTTTCAAGGTTGGCGGATGCAAATCGCTTATGCCAGAGCGACATACCCAACATCATCAGCAGATAGGCCACTACGATCCAAATGTCCGGTTGATTCCAGTTCATATAGCTACAATCCTTTTAGTCTGCCGGCCAGGGACGCCAGGGCCGGTAAATTGCTTTCAGGTCTATCAAGATAAAAATAAGCTGTCGCTGAATAATCATCCACCCTGTAAAAATTTACCCACTCATCGGAAGGGAATTTATCATCTGACAGATCAGGGTAATCCGGTGCCTCCAGGAGCTTTATCAGCCCCTTGGAGGTCATCACGCTGACAGGCTTTACCCTGCCGCCCGCTTTTGCAATACCCCGGATAAGATCCCTGCCCGCGCCGCCCATCTGTTGTATAGTAACCTTACAATTTTCATGGAAATAAATAGGGTCCGGTATATGATATCTGTAAAAAGCATACTGCCTCTTCAACTTGTCGACGATCGTAGCGCCCTGGTACAAATTATTGAAGGCTCCCAGGTTCCAGGCCGAGCCGATATAATCCTCCGTCCCAGACCCCACCAGCGTGGGAAATGCACCATCATTATCCAGGTAGGTCTTTACTTCGCCTTCACCAAACCAGGTATTGCCATAGATACTGTCGGCCATCACGCTGATATTGGCGCCAAGGAACCTCCCACTCCCATTGACCCGGGGCAATATCTGAAAATCCTCACCCAGCTTTGCTCCATCATTATTGCTCCAGTAAGCGTGGAAATAGCCGGTATTCTTGGGCTCAGCCTTCAGCTCGGAATAATCGATGTCATAGAACAACAGCTGGTCTTGCCGCGATTCATTGATGAAGACGACCTTGGCCCCCTTCTTAAAAGGCATGGGGACATAACAGTTGAAAGACTTTCCCTCAGGATCGGAAAACAACGCGCTTTGAAAAGCGGTCATCCGTCCAAGACCGATACCAAAGAAATCTCCCAGCGGCGCCGAGACGGCAGGCTTTTTAGCCCCATCCCAATAGATCTCCAGTACAATAGACCTTAAAGCCTTCGGGTTCCTGTCGATAATGGTCATCCATATCCTGTTGATGATGCCAGCGCCATGAAGATCGGCCAGCACCCTGCTGGTACCCGACTTGATCCACTGGCTCGCATTGCCCTTAGCACCCTTGTTCTCCATACCCCCCTTTCCTTTTTCACCTGTGGGATTCTCGAAGCTGATCCACCGGCTGTCGACATCCCTGGGCAATTCATACAATTGTTGCGCACACGTGCCCAATGGCAACACCCAAAGCAACAAAACAGCTGTTCTTAATATCATATACTATCGATTGTTAAAAGCTACCATCCATAATTCTGCACCAGGTTGGGGTTCTTATCCCTTTCCCGTTGCTGTATAGGCCATAAGTAATGCTTCTTCTCGAAGACCCTTTTTTCCACCAGGACCCTTTTGAAAAAAGCAGGGTCGGTGGCGCTGGCCCCGGAGAAAATATCCAGACCAAGGATATTGGCCCCCTCTTCCTGTTCCGCTATCATCCACCGGTGCGCATCGAAATAGCGGTGTGTCTCATAAAAGAGTTCGATACGGCGCTCGTGATGTATGCGCTCCCGCATATCGTCCTTCGACAAACCCGTGGGCAGACCGGGGAGCCCGCTGCGGTCCCGGATCAGATTAATATACTTATATACATCTCCGACAGGTCCCTGCGCTTCGTTCAATGCCTCCGCATAATTCAGGTATTGCTCCCCCAGCCGGAAAAGTATCCAGGTACGTAATACGGAATGCAATGGTACCCAGGTAAAGCTGGGGTCGGAGCATTTCTTTGGCAGATAGCCCGTCTTTGTGTAGTTGCCGGCGCCGCCCGCCAGCTTGCCATCGACACCCTTATACCAGAATTGCAATCCATGACTGTTCTTCCAGGGCTGACCGGAGAAATGGATGCTGGCATAGAATCGGGGTTCGCGGTTGACATACATATTGCTGGTGCCGGCTATATAGTTGCCTTTGGGATCGTCCGCCGCCGCAAACCCTGTTTCCGTATAGCTGGAGGCGGGATTGAGGATAGGCGTATAGTCCGCATTATAACCCAGTATCGGCCGGGTGCCATCAGCCATCTCATAGTCGTCTACCATGTTCTGCGTAATGCTGTTGAGCGTAAACCCCTGATAGGTGCTGCGAGGATCGCTGTACACATCGTTGTCGTTAAAAAATCCAGGGTTATTGGCAAACAGCACTTCCTTGTTGTTGTTGACAAAGAATATCTCCTGGTAATTCAATACAGGATCGTTACTGGCGCTGCGGTACAGTCCGTATCCAGCCGATTCTGCCTGGTCGATACAGGCTTTTGCAGCATCCGCAGCAGCCTGCCACCTGCCGGCATCCGCATCCGGGAAAAGCCGGGTGCCATTGTCATTCTTTATATCCTTATAATCCGGGTTGCCGTTCCACAACGGACTGGCCATATAGAGCAATACCCGCGCCTTCAACGCAAGACAAACAGCCTTGGTGGGTCTTCCATAGTCCGTCACATTCGTAATATTCGGCGGCAGTAACGCGGCTGCCTTGTCACATTCGGCCGCCACAAAAGCCGCACATTTGTCGATGGGGTCCCTGCGGATGGCTTTCATATCTTCGGTAAAGGGAATGCTGTGATCCGAGATTGGCACGGGACCATATACCCGCATCAGCAGGAAATGGAAATAAGCACGGAGAAACATGGCCTCCCCTTTTAGCTTCGACCGGAGGCCGGATGTAAAGAAGTCATCCAGCGGCACCTTGTCGACATTCTCAATAAAAAGATTGGCCTTGCGGATCCCAACATAATTGGCCGTCCAGGGATCGATAGTATAGGTAGACGGTCCCCAGGATCCCGCGTTTATGGAATTGCTGAAGCTCCCCGCATACATCTGTTCCATCTCGTCGGAAGCGCCTACAAAGGGATTGCCGTTGGGATCGTTGTCCACCATTCTCCGCTCCACAGGCTCTGCGGAATAGATATTGTTAAGAAAGCTCATGGCATAATCCCTGTTCCCAAATACTTTATTCAGCGTAAGATCGTCATCCGGCGCCTTATCCAGGTAATCTTTTTTACACCCAGCCGCCAGCGACAGCAGCAATATGCCTAGTGTTGTTTTTATAATGGAGTTCACGTTGTATGATTTTATTGTTTTTTGTGTAACTGGGGTTCCGTTAGAATGTCACTTGTGCGCCAAAATTGATGCTGCGCTGTAAAGGATAATTCTCATTCGGCCCATTGTCCTCGGGGTTCACGATCTTGATATGGTCCCAAAGACCAAGGTTGGCGCCGTTGATAAACAGCCGGAAGCTATTGATCTTCACCCGCTGTGTCAGGCTCCTGGGGAAATTATAACCTATCTCCGCCGATTTGACCCGCAGGTAATTGCCGTTCCTCAACCATTGCGTGCTGCTGACAAAATTATTGGTCGATCGCACATTCAATATGGCCGGGTATTCAGCCTTCGAATTGTTCGCCGAGCCCGCTACCCAACGATGATCAAAATATTCTCTGGTCACATTGTATACACCTACACCGTCCGCAAAGGCCCAGGTGCTGCGTCCGCTCATATACATGCTCGTCCGGGCGGCTCCCGCAAAGAAAATGCTGAGGTCAACACCTTTATATGCCACAGTACCGCCAAAGCCAAACATGATCTCAGGCGTGCGGGCAAATCCGATAAAGGTCTGGTCATTCGCATCGATCTTCCCGTCCCCATTCAGGTCCTTGTATTTGATATCTCCCGGACGGATCACCGTCTGGAGATAGGTCTGGTCAGGTCCCTTGTCTACATCCGCCTGGTCCTTGTACAACCCCTCTGAGATAAAACCATAATTGCGATTGATGCTTTGTCCCCTTGAATTCTGATAGGCATATGGCTTCAACGGCGTATTATCCTCTACGATCTTATTCCGCGCAAAAGTGAAATTGCCCTGGAAGGAATAATAAAACCCTCCGCTGGTCCGGTTACGCACTTCGATATTGCCCTCGATACCATGATTGTTGACTACGCCAAGGTTGGCATACGGAATGTTATTGCTGGGATAACCGGCGGAGATGGGTATCTGCTGCAGTTGCAAAAGAATGCCGGTGCGATGTTCCCGGAATGCATCCACTGTCAGCGTGACCCGGCCATTGAAAAGTTCCATATCTGCACCGATATTGGCCTTCTCGGATACTTCCCATGAAATGTCACTGTTTCCGATCCTTGATTCGGCAAAACCATTCGAAGTAACGGTGGTTTGGCTTTGACCAAAAAGATAGTTCGCAGCGTTCTTGTTGATGGTTGTCAGGTAGAGGAACCTTGCATTGCTGATCTGGTCATTCCCGGACTTGCCATAAGAACCCCTGATCTTTAAATAATTGATGACATTTATATTCCAGAACTTTTCCTTGGAAGGCACCCAGCCCGCCGACACCGCGGGGAAGAAACCGTACCGCTTGCCTGGAGGAAAGTTTTCGCTCCCATTATAACCCATGTCAAACTGCACCAGGTAGCGGGAGGCATAGTCATAGGTCACCCTGGCGGCCACGCCTTGTCTCCTGTAAGGTATATTGTTGATGGAAGAGTCCGCAGTTAGGTTCACATATTCCCTCCTGTTACCCAGTAACAAGCCATTCACAGTATGCTTGCCAAAAGTTCTGTCATAATTCACCGAAGCCTCCAGGTAATATGCTCTGTTGCTGACATTGTAATGGCCATATCCCAGGGCCGTCTCCGTAAGTATCAGCTTATACTGATCCACGCCATTGGCATCCTTGCCGAGATACTGATAGGTCTGCGGCTGCTTGCCCCTGCCGTTGCCCTGTACATCGTAAAAGTCATAGGCAAAGAGTCCTCTCAGATATAACCCCTTTGTAACAAGGGAAGAAAGGTCCCACTTGGTTCCCAGGGAGCTTTGTATGGTGCTCCTGAACTCTTTTGTATATCCCGACTGGGTGGTCTTGGAAAAAGGGCTCATCCCAAGGAAGGTACCGGACCCTGGGATGGAGCCATTAGGGTTCCGCACAGGATATGCATTGTTCGGCGTGAGGTTGATAGCCTCCATGATAATGAACGCCGTATTGCCCGGGTAGTTCCCATTGGAAGTGATACCGCCCAGGTTCAGGGACATGGACAGGCTCTTGCTAAGGTTGACATCCACATTGCTCCTGAAGTTATATCGCTTATAGCTGGTGTTGGTAGGATACGGTATGGTTTTATCCTCATTATAAAGACCCTGTTGTACGGTATAGCCCACGTTGGTGTAATACTTGAACGTTTGATTACCGCCTGTCATGCTCAGGTTATTGATGGTCTGGAAAGTATGCTTTCTCAGCACCACGCTTACCCAGTCGACATCAGGATAGAGGTAGGGGTTTGAATGGTTCCTGTATCCCTCCACCTGCTCTGGTGTATAGAAGGGTTGCGGCGCACCGCCACGGGTCATGGCCTCATTGGCAAGTGTCGCATATTCATAGCTGTTGATAAATCTCGGCAGACGCAAAGGAGACAGCTGGGCATTCTCCGTCCGGAAGCTTACTTGCGGCTTGCCCTCCTTACCGCGCTTGGTATTGATCAATATCACTCCATTCGCGCCCCTGATGCCATATACGGCAGTGGCGGAGGCATCTTTCAATATGGAAAAACTTTCAACTTCCTGGACGTTCAGCTGGTTCATATCCCTTTCCACACCATCTACAAGGATCAATGGGCTTTGGCTGCCGGTGAACGTGCCCAGCCCTCTTATAAAAACGTTGGCTGCATCATAACCGGGCTCGCCCGATGTCTGCCGTGTGATCACACCCGGTAGCCTGCCGCCGATGGCATTGGACAGCGAAGGGGTGGCCACCTGTTGCAGATCGCTCACTCTCACCGTCGCTATCGCTCCCGTCACAGAGTTCTTTTTCTGCGACCCGAACCCAACGACTACCGTTTCATTTAACTTCTGTCCTTCATGGTCCGGCTCCATTTTGAGAAGGACCTCCTTTCTGCCGCCCAGGTTGCTCACCCGCTGCCGCAAGGGTTTGTAGCCTACAAAAGTGACAAGGATAGAGTCGCTTTCATCATCCACTTCCAGCAGGAACTTCCCATAGACATCCGCAGTGGCTCCCTTATTGGAAGCTCCGATAACCTTGATGTTCGCACCAGGCATAGGTTCGCTCCGTTCGTTTACAATAGTTCCGGAAAGCACGAATGAGATCGTGTTTGCCCTTACCGCCGGCAATATGCAACAGCATAGCAGCAGCGAAATGAAATACCGAAAAAAAACAGCAATTCTCATAAAACTGATAGTTATTGGGTGAAAAATAATTTCCTTCTTTACCAATCCCAATCAAGCCGGCCAGCAATCGTAGAATCCTTCAAATCAAGCCTTAACTTTTCTATTCTTTCATTTTTGAATACGTATTCAAAAAAAGTCAACGCAAAAAAAATCACTTCTTCGCCCGCACCGTATTTCGTACGACCAGGTGCCCCTTCATCATTACCACCTGCGGCGCAGTATCCCTTTCCCCAATCTCCTTTAATAACAGCTCCACAGCGGCAGTCGTCATCTCCTCCAGGGGTTGCTCCCACGTGGTAAGGGCATAGGAAGGCCATTCCGACATACGGATATTATCAAACCCTACCACTGATACATCTTCAGGGATCCTCAGTCCGACGAGCCGGATGGCATCCATCACACCCAGGGCGATGATATCATTCCCGCAAAAGATACAGTCGATGTTCTTGTTCTTTGTCAACAGCTCCTGCGCAGCTCTAAAGCCGCTTTCAAAAGTGTAATTACCGGGCTCGATGGTCAGGTCCTTTATCTTCCTTTCATCCAGCACTTCCTTAAAACCCTTCAGCCTGTCGATTGTAGTGGAGGTATCCGAAGGACCGGATATAAAAGCAAAAGACTTGTGCCCCATCTCCACAAGATAAGTCGCGATCTGCTTGGCCGCCAGGTAATTGTCACAGAATACGGCGCTGCTTTCCAGCTGTTCGGTGTACCGGTTGAACAGGACCACTGAAATGCCATAACGCTTGAATTTCTGGCTGGCGGAAGAAGATAACAACGCATCGGTGATAATGACACCCTCGACATTGTACTCCAACAGCTGCGTGATCTCGCTCTCCTGGATCTCCTCATTCTCCGAATTGATAAAGATAAGATGGTACCCCCTGGCTGACAACCTGTTGTGGAAGATCTCAAGGACTGCGGAATAGAAGGGGTTACGGATATTACGCATCACGATCCCCACCATCATGGATTTACGTGTGATCAGGCTCCTGGCATGGGCATTGGGCTTATAGTCCAGCTTGGCCGCCGCAGCCAGGATCTTCTTCCGCTTCTTCTCCGACACATTGGTGCTGCCGGCAAAGACCCGTGAGACCGTGGACTGTGAAACGCCCGCGATAGCCGCTACATCCTCGGAGGTGTAGCTCTTCTTTACGCCAGTTCTGGTTTCTTTTTTCTCCATGAATACGTAATCATTTTCAAATATAAATATTCTCTTGTACTAAAAAAATAAAATTTTCCGGTCTACGCCTGCAGATCCACCACCACATTGATCGTAAGCGCCACGATCACGGTATTGAAAAGAAAGGACAAAAGTCCATGGATCAACACCAGCCGCCGGATGCGACGCGAGCTGATCTCGATATCCGACACCTGGAAGGTCATCCCTATGACAAAAGCAAAATAGGCAAAGTCCAGGTAATCGGGCGGCTCATCGCCCGGTATATCTAATCCCTTTGCGATCTGCCCCTTCCTGGTAGGATGATCCCCATAATAAAGATGGGCATACCTGCCCGTAAACAACATATGCAGCAATATCCAGGAAAAGGTCACTCCAATGATGTAAATAAATGTCTCCATCCCCTTGCTGAGCATCCATCCTTCCTTGTTCTTCAACAACAGCAGCACACCGCCCAGGCTCCCGAGGATGGCCGTGATCACGATGA
>Ga0207695_10003270_pt1 | contig 23035 bp, 14 predicted proteins | sample KBSC54metaG_FD_184354 | JGI IMG/M metagenome (GOLD analysis project Ga0207695, IMG submission 184354) | Corn rhizosphere microbial communities from Kellogg Biological Station, Michigan, USA - KBS C5-4 metaG (SPAdes) (version 2) | ecosystem: Host-associated > Plants > Roots > Rhizosphere > Soil...
GCTTCGATCTGGACTTGATCGCAATGCCGTTTTCACTGATGTCGGCGGTCACAACTTCGACCGTTCGCGAAGGATTCTCCGTATGCAGCTTGACCGAGAGCTCGACTGGAATACGCGAGTGGCGCCGGCGTTCCCGTTTCATTAACGCCCGCACGGAACGGAAGCTCGCCTTGGTGCGTTCCAGAGAGATCGGCTTAAAGAGAACAAAATGGGCGCCTAGTTGAAAGGCACTCTTGAGGCCAGATTGACCGTCGATGATGGCCACAGCGATGGCCCGTTTATTAGCTGGCGCGGAGTGAGCGCCCTTCAAGATCTTGGCGGCTATTTCCTGGGTTGTGCAGTCGACTATGACTGCTTCAAAGCGTTGACGGGTGAGCTTTTGGACTGCGCTATCGAGGTCAGTGCAGTGTTCAACCCCGATCTCCAAATCAGTCAGCACGCGGCGCAGTACGCGGACGACGGTGTCATCCGAGCACAGCAGCAGCGACTGTAATCCGGGTTGCGCGTAAGAAGACACAAGCAGCCTCAAATGAATGTAGCAGCAAGACGATTGTTGTTGAAATACACACACTTGCAAACCAGGTTACGGCGGTAATTCAGGTAGTTACATTTTCCCGAAAAGGTCGTCCGCAGGTCGTTAAGTTCCATTTTTTCATCGAGTTATTGCGCGGAAGCGGCCTTCTGATTGACTTTGCATCGGGTTAACGTAAAATCAGTTCTCTAGGCTGATTTTCGGTATTCTGCGTGCTGTCCTACAGTTTTTTTCGATTTTTTGCATTCTGTGCACCGGTCAAGGATTTTGGAATCCTTCTGCAAGTGGCGGGAATCTAAGCTATTTAACAGTAAAATTCTGACCAAGGAACATTCATGGCTAAGAGACGCGGAAATCCAAACTGGGGCAAGCCGGAGCCGATCGGCCCGATTGTCCCTACTGTCACTGAGTTTGAGCAGGTGGTGAAAGAGTACAAGCTCACTCCTGACCAGTATTTGCGGTCTACCCGGCTGCGGGAATGGGCGCGCCGCAACAAGAATTCCAAGTACATCCCTGAGCCTTTGCTGGAAGCCTGGGGTTTCGAGATCGAATCGACTCTCTGATTGCTTCGAGAAGTTGAGACAGGGTCGCCAATTGGCGGCCTTTTTTATAGAGGACTTCAGCTTTTGGCAGAGGCAGCCGCACTTTAGCTTTTGGAGAGACGGACGTCCTCGCCGGGCTACAGGGAGTCAATCTAGATCAAAGTCTCGGATGGGCCTCCCCGTATCGGGAGTTTCTTTGGCTTTTTTGATAGCTTCCTGAAACTTCTTCTCCAGAATATCCGAGGCGTTTTTCTGGGCTTCGACCGATTGCCGAAAGATAGAATCTCGCCGCGTATCCTGCTCTTTCATGGCCCGCGCGGCCTCGTCCAGATCATTGAACATCTTCGGCTTTAACGGCGCCACATGTGAAATGACGCTTCCGTTTCCGGCGTCCACTTTAAGCGCCGCTCCGCAACATGGGCACGCGACTTCGATGATGGAATTCTTTGCCATTCCAGTTGAATCATACCGCAAAGCAGTGTCAGTGATTAGTGGCCAGTGGTCAGTGTTTAGTATCCAGCTGTTATCCCATGAGTCAGCCCTCGACCGCTCTGACCGCCGTTCACCGTTTACGTCACTAGCCTTGATCACTAATCACTGCCCAGTGACTTTATACTTTTGATCGATGCCGGCCAAAGCGCTTTTCTTCGATGTCGGAAACACATTGCTCTTCCCCAATCGCAAGCGGATGCTGCACGCCCTACACGAACGACAAATCTTTCCTTCTGACGATCAATTGAAAGAAATCGAGCGGCGAACTAAACGCGAGTTCGATTCTTTGCTGGAAAGCCACTCCGCGATCGATCATGGATTCTGGTATATCTACTATTCCCATCTCCTGGAAGAGCTTCGACTGCCGGAGGATTCGCTTCACGCAGATCTGGTTTCGCGCACTCGCATCTCGGCAAACTGGTGCGAAATCCGGCCAGGAACGCGCGAAGCTTTGCAGCGTTTGGCCAAGCACCACAGGCTGGCAGTAATCTCCAACGCGGACGGCAAAATTGCCGATGTGCTCGCCCGCTGCGGCATTGCGGACTGCTTTGAAACCATTACCGATTCCGGCATCGTTGGCAAAGAGAAACCCCATCCCGCGATCTTCGACGCGGCTGTTCGCAGCCTGGGAGTTTCCGCCGCCGAGAGCATCTACGTTGGCGACGTCTACTCAGTCGATTATCTCGGCGCCACCCGCTTCGGAATGCAATCCGTTCTTTTCGACGTTGCCGGCGCCTACCGCGACCGAGGCCTGCCCCGAGTAGAGTCCTTGGAGGAATTGGAGTCGCAACTGGCTTAAGTTCTGTTTGGATCGAGCCAAAGTAAGACTGGAGAACTTCGGAGGAACTAACCTCACGAATCCCTCGTATACGCGTCTATGACTTGGAACAAACATGCCTAAGGCCGAGAGGAATTCCATGAAAAACGTTATGAATGTCAGTATGGCGCTGTTCCTTATAGGAATTGCACTGCCTGCGCACGCGGAACAGTGGTCAAAGACTTACAACATTTCCGGCCGGCCCGACCTGCGGATAGAGACCTCGGACGCGAACATCCGAGTTGATACCTGGAACCAGCAGACCATTGAAGCCACGGTTATCAGCACGCGGTACAAAATCGGTGAGGGCGGCCTGCAGATAGAGCAACACCAGAATGGCGACACCGTCGAGATTACCGTGCGCTATCCCCACCACGGCATCACCTTCGACATTGGCAATCACCGTGTGGACATCAACATTCGGATGCCTCGCGAGGGTAAAGTCGACCTGCACACGGGAGACGGCAAGATTGAGATCAGCAACTTCAAGGGCGAAATGAACATGCGCAGCGGCGATGGTTCGCAGAACATTCAAGGGGTAGATGGAAAACTCCGCGCCAGCACTGGTGACGGACATATCACCGCCGAGGGACGTTTTGATGAACTTGAGCTGAAGACGGGTGATGGTCATGTTGACGCACGGGCTGGCTCAGGGTCGGCTGTGGCCGGCGAGTGGAGGTTGGAAACCGGCGACGGCAACGTAACCCTGGAAGTTCCAGGAAATCTCGCGGCAGATGTTGCTTTGCACACCGGCGATGGACACATCGATCTTGACCTGCCGGTGATGACCGAAGGCAAACTTAAACAAAACGAGATCCACGGCAAGCTCAACGGCGGCGGAAAGCTGATGACGATTCATACTGGAGATGGGTCAATTCATTTGCGGAAAAGCTGAAGGCTCGACCATTCTCATACAATATTGTTCGTGCGGAACGGCGGAAGCTCTGAAAATGACGAACTGTGGATGCAAGAGGCATTGCGGGCTGCTCAACGGGCACTCGACATAGGAGAAGTGCCGGTAGGCGCCGTCGTCGTGCATGAAGGCAAAATTGTCGGCCGCGGATTCAATCGCAACCTGGCTGACTCAGATCCAACGGCGCACGCTGAAATCGTCGCCTTGCGGGAAGCCGGGTCTGCAGTCGGCAACCACCGCTTGGGAAACTGCGACCTCTTTGTGACCATCGAACCGTGCGCCATGTGCGCGGGGGCTATGGTGCACGCCCGCATCCGTACACTAGTTTATGGCGCAGAAGATCCTAAAGCCGGAGCGGTGCATTCCGCCATGCATGTTCTGAACCACCCCACACTCAATCACCAGATTGAAGTGCGTCGCGGCGTTCTGGCTGGGCAATGCGCCGAACTCTTGCAGGAATTTTTCAGGTCGCGACGATAGTTCACTTCACCTTCAACTCTACCCGAAATACCGTTCATTTCCGAACACCTAATCTCAATGTTGGACACCCGGGGATGCGGCCTAGGTTGCATCGCGCAGCACCGAATGCAGATAGCGCACCTCGGTTTGGTTTACGAAATGCAACTCTAAACCATCCGGACATTATCCGTCGTTCGGATGTCCGCAAAAAAAGACTCCGTTCGGAGAAGGCCACCCATGTTCATCGAAAATTTCGTGAGGGACGTACATTTCGGTTTTCGGATGCTCCGACGCAGCCCTGGATTTTCTATTTTGGTTGTCCTTTGTCTGACCCTCGGCATCGGGGCCAACGCGGCAGTTTTCAGCTGGATTGAAGGAATCTTGTTGCGTCCATTTCCGAAAGTGGTCAATCAGGACCGCTTGTTGGTCCTGACTGGGATCAAGCCAGGCGAGCCTGATCCAGATTCCATGTCATGGCCGGACTTCCTCGATCTGCAGAAAAACTCCACTCTGATTGATTCGTTTATTGCTGACAAGATAACCGGGACAACGCTCAACATTGGAGACCGGGCCGAACGGGTAGCTGCCAGCATTGTCTCTTCAAATTATTTCAATGCGCTCGGAGTCAAACCACTACTCGGGCGAGGATTCGAACCGGCTGAAGAGCAAGGGCGGAACGCTCATCCGGTCACAGTAATCAGCTACTGGTTATGGATGGAGCGCTTCCACGGTGATCGAGAAATTATTGGCAAGACACAGATGCTGGACGGAGTGCCACATACGATTGTCGGGGTCGCGCCCGAAGGATTTTATGGGACGTTCGTTGGATATCCGATTGAGTTTTGGGTTCCTATCTCGATGCAGGAATTGTTCGAACCCGGCGGTTACAAATTAGAAAATCGCGACGAACGCTGGATCGAAGGCTTTGTTTTGCCAAAGCCCGGAGTATCCGTCCGACAAGCCGAACAAGAACTTGCAAGCCTAGCCAAGAGGCTCGAAGCCGAGTACCCGGCAAGCAACCGGGGCAGGGGCATCAAGCTTTTTCCATTATGGAAAGACCCATTCAACGGCGCTTCGGAGCAACTGCCAGTCATGAAACTTTCGAGTGCTGCCGTCCTGATCTTGCTGCTGATCGTTTGCGCAAATGTTAGCAATCTGTTGCTGGTCCGGTCCTTCGCACGCAGGCGCGAGATCATTGTGCGGCTCGCGGTAGGAGCAGGACGAAGCCGACTGCTAAAACAGCTATTCACTGAAGGCCTGATACTTTCGACCTGTGCCGCTGTGGGCGGGATTTTGGTCGCCTATTCTTGCCGGAACTTGGTTGCTTTTTTCCTTCCGCCAACCGGGGGTGTAGCGGTCAACCTCCCTGGCGAAATCGATGGCCGCGTGCTGGCTTTGAGCATTGGCATCACATTGCTCTCTACGCTGCTGTTTTCGCTGATCCCTGCTATTCAGAACGGCAACATCGACCTGGCTTCAGCGCTGAAATCCGAGTCTGGAGCTGTATTTGGCTCACGTGGGAAGTCGCGGCTGCGATCAGGTTTGGTCTTGCTGCAGATGGCGTTAAGCTTCGTTCTGTTAGTAGGCTCGGTCCTATTAATCGAGAGCGTCAATAAAATCCGCACCGCCGATCCGGGATTTTCCACGCAAAATGTTTTGACCAGTACTGTCAATCTGATCGACGCAGGCTATGACGCACAACGCGCTCAAACTTTCCGCGAGACTTTGGTTGAGCGGCTGCAGGCTCTAGGCGGAGTTGAGTCGGCGGCCTATTCGCGAATTCGACCCTTCACCTATTCTCCGTATCCTTCGGCACGGATCGCGGTTGATGGTTATCAGCCACGAAGCGACGAACTGCCGACTGTGGAATATAACCAGGTCGATCCGCGATATCTCGAAACCATGGGAATCGCATTGTTATCTGGACGGGATTTCACGCGGGCTGACGACGAAAACAGTCTCCCGGTCGTCGTCGTGAATGAAAAAATGGTGGAGCAGTATTGGCGCGGGCAAGACCCTGTAGGCAAGCGTCTTCAGGTTGAGGGGCGCTCGCTTCGGGTGATTGGGGTCGCAAAGCTTTCGAAATATGGCGCGCTTGGCGAGGCGCCGAGACCGTTTTTTTACATTCCCATGCGCCAAGGTTTGGCGATTCGAAGCGGAATCATCAACATTCGAACGTCCCTCGATGCTGGTTTGATAGCTGCCGCATTGGCCCGCACAGTCCACGAACTCGACGCGAATTTGGCGCCCACCGAGGTAATTACGATGCGCGAGCAGGTCAACCGTTATTCCTTGCGCTCGCAACAGATCGCGGTGACCCTCCTGGGAATATTCGGAGGATTAGCGGTCCTGCTGGCCGGCAATCGGACTTTACGGCGTCATGTCGCACACCGTCAATCAGAGTACACGGGAACTGGGCCTGCGCATTGCGCTGGGCGCGACCGCCAGAGATTTGTTGCAGTTGGTGTTTACCCAGGGATTTTTTCTCACAGCAGCCGGCGTGGTTATAGGCTCGGCCACAGCTCTCTTACTGACGCGATTGATCGGCGCATTGCTCTATCAAGTAAACCCCCGCGATCCGGTTGCGTTTGCGTCCGCCTTCGCAGTGTTAACGATCACCTCGGTGACTGCGGTTCTGCTGCCTGCACGCCGCGCCACCAAAACCGATCCCGCCAGTGTGCTGCGCGAGTGATTCTGCAAACTACAAGGGCATGCCCTCTACGTGGATTCCTATCACAGGACATGCTCGATCCACCTAATTGCAGTTTTTGCGTTAAGAGCCGAACCTGGCGTGATGCAGTACTCAACCTGATAAAATGCGGGCAGACGAAGATCTCGCGATTGTCCGATGCGGAGAGGTGCGTGAGTGGTTGAAACGATCCGCCTCGAAAGCGGATGGAAATATCCAACGCTAACGAAAATAAACAACTTACGTTGACGATTATAGCCCAAAATGCCGTACATGCGGCGAATTTTGCACCCTCACTGCACCCTTTTTGAAATGGCAAGACAAAAATCTGCAAGGCGTCCGCTGTCACGGCGACGATCATCGCCGTTCGGAATCGCCAGCGTGAGGAGGCAGTTCCCGCGCCGCCTATCGGTTACGTTGTTGATCGGCGCAAATTAACTTGTTTCTAGAAATATGGATGGCAACGGTCCCAATTCTGGTAACCACAGTCAGCCTGACTGGATCTTTCTCTCCCGCACTGCTCGTTATTCTGACGCCGCTATCTTGACTTCCTTTCGACGGGACTGTTAGTTTCCGTCTCAGACCAGCGTCTCCAAGGACAATCTATCTGGGCCGTTCAATAAAACCAGGCACCTCCAATGATTCAGTGCGGGACTCCAGCCGGCGCAAGTTTTTGATTCGGTCTTGTCAGGGCGCCTCCGCACTGGCCGTGCCTTTTTCGCTATGGAGACTGGCGTTCTCCGAAACCCATGCGGAGGTGTTTCAATCGGCTGCACCCCCGGAATTTCACTTACACCCGCATTATCGTGCGCGACCACCGCTCGATGCGATGCTGCAGAAGGTCCCAGCCGGGGCAGATAGATTTGTCAGTGAACAATACGCTGACCAAATTGCGTCTTTACTCGAAACCTGGAGTTCGGCATTACGCGCTTTTCCGCAATCGATGGAGCCGCTGGAAAAACTTTTCGGGGAAGGCTTTTCCGGTTCCTCGTTCGCGGTTGGAGAAAAACGTCAGCTTCGCTCAGGGGCAATTGAGGTGTGCAAAACCATATTCTCTCCATCGTCTGTAACTCGCCATCAATTTTGTGAAGAACTGCGATCACAGCTGAGCGGCTTTTCTAAAATCAATACCGCTGACTTTCAGATAACCCGAATCGATGCGAATCTGCCTCGGATCACAACTCGCGTACGTTACGAGTTGGTTGGCTCAGGAAATGAATTTCATTCGCAGGAGTGTTGTGGAGACTGGGAAATCGAGTGGGAGGCATTCTCAGGCGAATCTCGCATTACTAATTGGAAGTTGATCGAAGAGACTCGCAGCCGCACTGCTACCCCGGTTTTTGCCGATGTCGGTTCAAGCGCGTTTTCGGGTTGCACTTCCTATATGGATCAGCTTCTTCACGGCTCTGACTACTGGCGGACGGTACTTGACGGAGCCAGCGGAATCGATATTTACGGACACAATGGGATTTCGGTCGGAGACATAAGTAATGATGGGTTCGATGATTTATATGTGTGCCAGCCGGCCGGACTTCCCAACCGGCTGTACCGGAATCGCGGAGAAGATATCATTCGAATTTGAGTAGGCTCAAACAGCAAGAAGGGCCGCTTTGATTCCGGCCCGACCCATCATTTGAATTTATTCAGATCTCGCCGGTGAACTCTTCCAACGCTAGCTTCGCACTGGTTCGATACCGGTATTAGCCATTCACGATTTTCATCATGGCTGGCGCATACCGCTGCCCGACGGCTGCTCCCTTGGGCAGCGCAGCTTCGAGCTGCGTTAGGTCCTGCTCACTCAAGACGATGTCGGCAGCCCGTGCGTTCTCTTCTAGCCGCTCCATGCTGCTGGTTCCGGGAATTGGAATCACGTCGGAATGCCGGCAGAGAAGCCAACCCAGAGCAAGCTGAGCGGGTGTGCATTGTTTCTCTTTAGCGACCGCGCGTAAACGATCGGCGATGGCGAGATTGATCTTAAACTGCTCACCCTGGAAACGAGGATTGCTGCGGCGCCAATCATCAGGTGCGAGATCATCAAGACTGCGAAAGCGCCCGCCAAGAAATCCGCGACCAAGCGGGCTGTAAGCTACCAACGCAGTGCCGAGTTCACGCAGAACCTGCAATAGTCCGTCTTCCGGCTCGCGACTAAATAGAGAGTACTCCGTCTGCACGGCGGCAATCGGATGCACTTTATGAGCCCTCCGCACGGTTTCTGGAGCGGCTTCGGAGAGTCCGATATGGCGTACCTTGCCGGCGCGTACCAATTCAGCCATGGCACCCACCGTCTCTTCGATCGGCACGTTAGGATCGACCCGGTGCAGATAATAAAGATCGATTTGCTCCACATTCAGCCGTTCGAGCGACTGGTCACATGAGCGGCGCACATTCTCAGGTCTACCATCCACTCCCCGAGTTTCGCGGGGCGAGTCCGTCACAATACCGAATTTCGTCGCTAACACAACCTGCTCGCGCCGTCTTCCTTTGAGTGCGCTGCCGACTTTTATTTCAGAATCGCCATAGATGTTTGCCGTATCAAGAAAGTTAATACCGAGATCGAGCGCACGGTGAATTAATTCAGCTGCCGACTTTTCGTCCTGAGAACTGCTCGTATAGACGTCCGCAATGCCGAGGCTCATACATCCGAATCCAATGGCTGACACCGAAGGGCCGTTTCGACCAAGCTGTCTCCGTTCCATGCAATTGCTCCAAAATTGAAATTGATTCGTTCACGAGGACAAAATCGTGTGACGCGTAAAATGCAAATCACCCGACGGTATCGTCGTCGTAAGCGACCGCACTGCCCACCACACCGGTCTTCGCGAGATCATACGAATTGGATGAACTGGCGGTCACTCAGTTTCATGATTTCGGTTGAGAGAAGGATTGACGAACCAACCTGAACTCCGCATTTGCTGGCATCTAATTGTCTATGCCAGTCACGGGCGGGGCAGTACAATCAAAATTGCTTGAAACAAATCTACAGTCGCGCGGCGCCGGTACCCGCGCGGACTGCATTGAATTGTTCCGGCGTGTGCTCTTCAACATCCTTATTCACAACACCCATGATCATCTTCGTAATCACGGTTTTTCGTCGACGAAAGCGGCGTCCGGTTGCCGCCCGCTTACGACATCAATCCGTCGCAAGTGCGAAAGGCGGTTGAGAACTGGCGAGAGAAAGCGGGCTGAAGATTCCAAAGGCAGACCAAGTTTTGATGGCCAGCGCATTCCAACAGTGATACGGGAAGTCTGTTGCTCTGGGAGTCGTTTTGAGGATTGCGTTGTCAAGCGCGTGATGGGCTTTCTTCCTCTTCCACGATGCCCATCGAGATTCCGATGAATTTCTAAGCGCGAATTCTAAAAAGCGGCATCGCCGTTCCTCACGATAACAATCGAAGAAAGATTCCGGTCGACAGAGATCGGAGACCGTGGGATTCTGCTCAGGGCGGATATCACGAAAGAGCTATGGACGACGAACAAGATCTGATCGCGGCGTTTGAAAAGGTTGTACACCAGGACTTCCCGAACCCCCGTCGGCTCGGCTGCCCAGATCATGTATCACTGGTCAAGTTAGTTCTCGAACCCGGCAAGTCCAGAACTTTTGGGCGTCCTTGCACACATTCGGCAATGTGCGCCTTGTTTTGACGAACTCAAGAAACTCCGCGCAAAATGACCTGCCGCCAATTCACTCCTCCAGGTGCGCCACATATACGGCGACTTCCAGGCGGCTCCATACGCCGAGCATGTCGAACACACTCTGCAAACGATTCTTAACAATTTGTTCGGCCATCTCGAATTGGTTTGCAATGTCATGGTTTTGGTTCCGTGGCGGGATTTGCGAGTTTTCCGGGCGGTGACGGTTTCGATGCTTTTCTTTGGAAACATGGAATGATCACCGAGCTTGGTAATCTGGGCTGTACAAGTCAAGCGTATAGCATAAATTCCTGAGTCGTTGGAGCTTCGCGAAAGAACGTCAAGGCGACCCATAGAAGTCCTGAAGCCTTTTACGTCATAGATCGCCATGCGAACCCAACTGATCCGCTGACAGTTAACAAAAATTCTAACTGTGCACGCACTCGGACACGTACTCTGGGGTTGGCGGATTTCGGCTTATCCAGCTCGGCGCGAAGATCTAATTCTAGCTCTGTCGGATGAATGACTTAAAGATGGCTCGCGTTGGCGCCGCCAGAGGTTCCCAGCGCTGGGGTTGGCAGGCGAATTCGCGGGGTGTGCACTTCACATATTTTTTGAACACTGATGCAAAATAGGCGGGACTGCAGAAGCCGCACCGCTCGGCCACTTCGGCGACATTAAGTCGAGGATCAAGCAGGGCACGCTTCGCCAGTTCTACACGACGGCGAATTAAGAATTGTTCAAGCGTCATGTGCGTGGTACGCCGAAACAGGCGGCTTAAATGTCCGCATGAAAGATGAACCGAGTCAGCCAGTTGCTGAATGGTAATGTGAGCCGCGCCTTCTTCCTCCACCAACCGGCTCACCGCTAGAACGATCTTGTGCTCGCGCTGGCTGAATGCAGATGCCGTTTGCTGAAACACGAGGTCCGCGAATAGCCTGAACGCCTCGCATGCTCCGAATGCGCTGGGAGCATGCAATACGCTAGTGATCGCTTTTTCTTTTGCCGACTTTATTTGGCCGAGATCGACACCAATGCTGGCGCTTTCGAGAGCCAGGTGTTCGATGGCCCAGGTAAGCAGAGCGCGCGACTGCTGCATATCGGCGGGAGATCGATCAGCCGGCGTCACCAAAGCAAGAAATTCCTGCGTCGTCCCCGAAACGTTGCTGCCGTGCCGGATCGCTGTCACCAGCCTTGTCATCAGCTCCGATGGCTGGATTTTCTCGGTCTTGGGATCACTGAAAAATGAAACCGAATCGCCCCCGGCATCTAGGGCGGCTCGCGCCTCTTGGTAGGCATTCAGCAACTCGGCCGGTTGCAGATGTTCCTCGCTGATGCCGATTCGCGCGATGGCATTTGCGTAAGAGTGCACCTTGGTGAGAATGCTGCCGGCAGTTTCCTCAAGCGAGATTCGCCGGTGGCTGCAATTGCGGGCCTCCTGGCTGGTAAAGATGCATACCTCTCCGGGTCGGACGACAGTCGCCAGCGAATCCGGCAAACTCTGGCAAAAGTCCTCTACCAGGTGCGAGAGACGGTTCAAAGTGAGGGCTGGCCCTTTGCCAGGACGCGATACATCCGAGCGCAAATTTTCTATCTGCAAAACCATTACCCGGTCAGGCAGGCGCTGCAAACCTGCACGATTAGCAAGAGCTTTTAGTTCCTGCAAATCCCCTAGCTCTCCTGAAAGCAAAATCGACGCCAGCTCCTTGCGGTCAAGGCTCAAATCGCGGTCATGCTTCTTTTGAAATTCGCTGATAAGTTGCAGGCGCTTCCATGAATTTGAGATGTACCGGGCCATGAGCTCCAGGATGCGAACCATTTCGGCAACCTGCGCCTGATCGACGACAGGGACCTGGTAGTATGCCGATTCCAAGCTGGTCATGTTTATGTGGGATTGCCCCGCCAGAGTCTGCCGAACCAAGCGAAATCCTTGCGAAGTCGGCGGGGCAGTCAAGACCTGTCCGGAGAAAAGCGTGCCCAAGTACTGGCCGTCGCATATCACCGGGACGGCGATATCCGTGAGTCCGACGTGGCATCCATAAACCTGGGTGCAACCGGTAGCACGGCATCGTTGTTTTGCGGGAACGTCAGAGCGGGCGCAGGTTTCCTCTTCGTGTGCTCCGAAGCCGTGAACCAGATCGCAGAACAATGTGCTCGGAGAATTGCGATTCGCTTCCGGGGCCCCAGCAGCCTGGAGTTGCACGAGCGCGTCCCCAGTGCCTACCCGGTTCTTGAATTTGACCTTCTGCGGATCAAGTTCCTCATCCTCTTCATTCCACATGAGCTCCACATTGCGGATAGGACTGGTGTTATTAAGGAGCAGAAGAAAATGCTTGAAGAGTTCCAAATCCTTTTGGAATTCCCGCTTCAAGGCTCCGCTAAGCATGGAGTGATGCTTTTTCACGCTAGACCCCCACCGAGGAACAAAATTTTGTGCGCAAGAATAACGACAGCCAATCGTTAAAACGAAAGAATGGTATCACTTATCCGATCTTGCGACCGAAAAATTTGTCTAGGGATGAGCGCGCACGGTGAGTCCGCCATCGACGACCAGGTCGGTTCCGGTAATAAAGGCAGAAGCCTCCGAAGCCAAGAACAGGGCGGCTTCGCTGACATCGGCGGGTATTCCTCGTCGTCCGAGCGGATGCAACGCGGTGGTGTGCTCGGCAAGCGATTTGGGGTTGGCTGAATTACGCAGATATTCCTCCCACAGCCGAGTATCGATGTAGCCCGGACAAATGCAGTTCACGCGAATGTGCCGAGGAGCCAACTCGAGAGCAAGATTGCGGGTGAGGGCGAGCATAGCCGCCTTGGAACAAGCATAAGGAATGGAATGGGGAAAAGCGTGAGTAGCGTGAATGGAGCTGATATTGACGATTGCGCCGCCGGATTCCGGAAACAGCGGAAGCGAAGCCTGGGACAGCAAGAAAGCACCACGCAGGTTCACGTTCAGAATTAAGTCCCAGTCCGCAACCGTCACTTTCGCCATGGGCTTCTCCATTTCGATGCCGGCGTTGTTGACCAGAATGTCTATGCGGTCGTGATGTTTCCGCAAAGCGTCTACAGCGTTCTGGATTTCACTTGGATCTTGCAGGTCGGCGCGAATATAGCGCACCGGCAACGAGGGATTTTTCGCGGTGAATTCGGCGGCGGCGTCTTTGCCGTTACGAGCATCGCAATCGAGAAGAAACACGCACGCCCCCTCTTGCTGGAACAGGCTTGCGATGGCGAAGCCGATTCCCTGCGCGCCGCCGCTGATCAGAGAGACCCGACCTTTCAGCCGGTTCGAGGCAGGTTCGTTCACGGTCGCCGATGTCGGAACAGGCATCAGCGCGCTTCCTCGTCGAAGAATACGAGTTCTGAACTATTTTGCAAAGGAAGCGTCGCTTTCAGACCCTCTCCCATGAGTTCTCGACCGGTAGCGATCCGGTCGGGAGAGCTGTGATCGTAGAACGTGAGTCGATAGTGTTGTCCGGGCTGGAGCCCGCTTAATCGGAACGAATGTGTCTTCTCTGTTTGAGTCGTCCCGCGAAATACGTACACTACGCCTCGTTTCTGCTGCGGATCCCAGTATTCCGTTGCATCCCAGTGAACTCCATCTGGCCGTGATGAAACGTGATATAGATTCGCGTCACGAATCAGCGGACGAAGTTCTTTTTTATACAACTCGATTCCTTTTTTCGCTTCCGCGTGCTGCTCGGGGGACCACGAGTTGGTATCGATCATGATGGTGAACCATCCCATCATGCCGCTGCGGAGCATATACCGGAAATTCTCGATGCCAGGCGTCGGCCACTTCTCCACATAGCTTTCGAGCATGGCCGCGGGAAGCACGTGGCTGGTGTCATAAAACGCGCGCCGGTTCGAAATTGGATCGTAAGTATCGGTGATGGAAAAATAATCGCCGTGGGCGGCGCTGCCGAAATCAACCATCCTCCCGCCGTCATTGCAGATTTCAAACAGCAAGCCAGGATGGTCTGTGCGCATCTTGGAATAAATATCGTAGTACGCGTGTACCGCGTGGTAGCTGACGTCTGTCGAATTCGAGCTGTCGACCCAGTACGCTCCCCACGATTTGTAGATGCACATGTTTAGCGGATCGGGAGCGGCGTGAGGATGGTCGGTGCGACTGCAACCATGCGCCACTAGATATCCATCGTGCTCCAGCATGTCGAGATGATAGTCGGTAACGATGCGCTCAACTTCCTTCTGGGCCCACTGCTTGGCTTCGGGCACACCTAGGTCGATAGTCTGTCCCTTGAACGGCTCCGGTTTCCAATCTTTCGGAATATCGCTGACCATCCAATCGCGAACTTTGGGATCACGAGCATTCAGCGCCCCCGGTTCAGTAGACAATCCCGCCTGGGTCCAATCTACCCAAAGGCCGAACTTCAGACCGTGCTGGTGCGCGTTATCGGCGACAAACGCCAGGCCGTGTGGAAATTTTTCGGGACTGGGATACCAGTCACCTACACCGCGAAACCATCCTGCGTCGATGTGGAACATGTCCACGCCAAGGTCAGCATCGTCACGAATCATGCGTAAAGCAATTTCTTCGTTAACCGCCATGCCGCCGCCCCAACTGTTATTTACGACCAGGGGATAGCTTGGATTTTTCCAGGTTTCGGGATTGCCGAGTACCGCTCGCACCCAGCGGCGGATAACATTCCCCGCGCCGTCGGGGCCATCGTGAAATCCGCCAAGGAAAACTACCGGAGTCTCGAATGACTCGCCCGGCGGCAATCGCATACGAAATGGTTTAGGATCGGGATTCAAACCGAGCGCTCCCTGAACAGAATCTTTTTCTCGCGTCAGCGAAACGCGCGTGCGACCGCTGAACTCGATTCCGGCGTACCAACCGGAAGCCGAATCTTTACTTTCGACCAGCGACCAGGGAATGATTTCGCGAGGTTTATCGTTATCAATATCCCCATAGGTACTCGATGTTCCTGTCCATTGATATCCCTCGGTGAGCGAAACCTCGTGCGTACCGACCGGCGAGGGCGTGTTCGCACCCTTCTCGACGAAAAGATGTTCCAGTGCCGAGCCCGGATCGACTTGCCAGTTGAAGGCGAGGCTATCTTGCATCGGAATCCAGATTTCCTGGCTATCGAGGTTTTCGATGCGTATTTCGTGTTCGATCGGGCCATAGTGCTGTCGAACCTGCCATTCCCAGACAAGGCGAAGATGTGGTGACGCAGAATCATAAACGAAGGCGACTCGCTGCTCTCCGATCTCGCTGGCTGCGCGGTTGAAGCTCCATTTCACGGGAACTTCTTTCTCAGAGATTTCTACGGAGGCGATCAAGGTTTCGGAAGCGCGGTTCTCCCACTTGCGCTGACTGGGCCCGGATAGAGACATCAATCGCGGAGCTGTGGATCCAGCTTCGAGAACAAGCTCCGTATCAGAAGTTTTGAGTTGAGCGTTGGTCTGGCCAAGTGCAGCCAGACTGGATGACAGACAAAAAAGGCCAATGCAACCGACACGAATTGCGTCCCACATGAATGAGCGCTCCGGATAGAGTGAGGAGTCAGCCCGATGAACCGGACTGACCCCTCGAAAATCTTAGAAGAAGATACGCGCGCCAATCTGCATGATGCGCTGGCCGGTCTTACCAAGCACTCCGCCGAAGGTGCCGCTGTTGTAATTGTTATCAATCTGATTGAAATTGGCGTGGTTTAAGATATTTTGCGCCTCGAGACGAAGTTCAAAGTACCGCGCCCCGTCCGCCGAGAAGGGGAATTTCTTCAACAGCGTTGCATCCGTGAAGAAGCTTCCCGGATTGCGAACGTTCGGGAAGATGAAAGGAGCGTTACTCAGGCTGTAGTTAGGCGTCGTAACGAAGGCCTTCTTGTTCAATATCAGCCCGGCGTTAAAGTTAGGATCGTTCGGATTCAATGTGATGAAGTTTCCGTTCGCGCTCACCAGTGCCTGCGTGTAGTTCGTAGATTGCTTGATCTTCACCCCTGGTGCCAGGGATTCGCGGAGCGCGGCGCCCGGTACAGTCTGGCCGCCGGGAACATCTGGTACGAGCAATGGCGTGCCTTTAGGATTCCAGGTGGTGACGCCAGCAAAATTCCAACCTCCGACGACGCTATTTAGAACCTTGTAGCCGAAGCTATCGCCGCCGTTCATAAATTGACGGCCACGTCCGACCGGTAGTTCATATGAATAGTTCAATAATAGAGTTTGCGGCATTTCGTAAGCCGCCACCCCGTAAGCTTCCATCAGGTTACTCGGGTTCTGCAACAGGGATCCATTGAAGAACGGGCCGGAGTGCTGAATATCTTTGCCGAGGGTATTCGTCAATGTCTTGCGAATGCTGTAGGAAGCCAGCAGCGTCAAACCATGGTACCCGCGGCTCTGCATCTGCAGGTTAAGGAAATTCGACAACGACCGGCCCCAGGTCGCCTGACCCGGCGTCACATTCGAGTACTGCGGCGAAAGTCCTAGAAGCTGCGAAACTGGAACGGTAGGTTGGCTAGCAAAGGTTTGCGACTGTCCGAAGAACGGGTTTGGCACCTGCGAACCGAAACTCATACCTTGCGCTTCTAAGCTTTTCCCCAGCGAATAATATTGCAACGGAATGTTGTTAAGGCCCCATCCCCACAGAGGCATGAGTAAATGAATGCCGCGAATGCCGGTATAGTCTGCGGTCGCCACCCAACTCTTTCCGATTTGCCGCTGCACGCTAACATCCCAGGTATAGTCTTCAGGACTCTTAAAATAGCCGATGGTCGAAGCGCCACCCTGGTCGGGATTACCTAACTGCCCGAATGTCTGAAAACCATAATCCTTATTAGTGTGAATGGCAGGAAAATATCCCAAGTTCGTTCCCGACGATTGCGATGGGAAGGTGCCCAAGCCATGATCGTTGCCGAGTTCACTAATCCAATTTTGGCCGTTAACGCTCGAAAGCTGGTTCATGGTGATTGAGTTGTAGTAAAAGCTAAACCAGTCGGTCGAGAGCCCGTTCAAGCCCTCATCGATAATGCCGGCGCTGGCGTGCACTACCGTCAGGTCATTGAATGCGTAGGCAATACCCAGCCGGGGTTGGAAGTTTGTCCAACTGGTGGTGTAAAGGTTTTTCTGCGGATACTCCGGAGTGTGCAGTAATACAACTCGACCGGTCGCGCCCTGCGAGAGCCATGCGGGTTGTGGAAAAGACGACAACCCAGGAATCGCCGAAGTGACCTGGCCCCAGTTCCAGCCCGCGTTCGGCGTCAGCACATTCTTTGCGTTGATGTCGTACATCAGGGGCGAAGCTTGACTGGGCGCGAAACTCTTGGGCGAACGCGCTCCGTCGTGGTCCCAGCGTAATCCCAACTGCACCGTCAGCTTCCGGTTGACTTTCCAGTCGTCCATTGCGTAAGCGGCCTCGTTGAATCCGTAAGGTGAAATATTCCAGTTGCCCCACTGGAAGACGTGCGAAGACCCCATCATCAGTTCGGCCAGTGGAAAACCGGTGGTTGTATCGCCGGGGTTCTGCCAATCTTGCACTGAACCGCCACCGTTGTTGATCCAGGCCACGCCGGTGTGGTCTCCGCCATTTTCGTTAAAACGGTAGTAGTACTGCTCGTAACCGACCTTGATGGTGTGACGGCCCATCACTTTGGTATAGCCAACGGTTGCGTTTTCCGTCTGGTTAATGAAGGTGTCGAATTGCGACCCACCGACATTCGAGAATCCCTGGGAACCAGGTACCGCGCCGATGTTAAGAACCGGGGGAATTTCGCGCGTCGTGCGCGAGGGATTGTTGACAATGAGAGGATCAAAGCCCCACTTCGTCGTGTCGATGTTGGGATCCGGATCCGAGCCGTCTCCCGAGACTCCGTCGCTATATAGCTTGGCTACTCCGAACCCGAGGTGTACATCAAGGATCGAGGTTGGGGAGAGTACCCAGTTGTACTGCAAACTTCCGGTCACGTCGTGGTCATAGGAAAATGAACGCGCGGCATGCAGCCACGGTGCCCCAATACTGTTGGTCATGTGGGTGCGGCTGATGCTGAGATTCATCCGCTGATTATTGGAAAGGTTTTCATCCGCGCGCAGAAAAAATCGATCAGTGGGACGGTTCAGAGAAATGGAATCTACTCGGTCATTGCTGTAACCGTCGGATCCCGGAGCATGGTTCGGCAAGGGCCAGAGCGACATGTAGTGCGCGAATATTGCGCTCTGTAATGAAAGATTCTGATTACCGGCGGGGCAAGTTCCATCCGTAATGTCGGCTTGAGAGCAAATCTTGCCGCCGACCAGTCCGTTTGCGCCCACCGGAGCGCCCGGGACACCGGCGTACTCTGGGCGAACTCCCCCAGAAATGTGGTACGGATCAAAGATGGCCGCGTATAAGGGTTGGCCGCTGTTGGCGTCGTGCCCTACGATCGTCTGCGAGAAGTCACCATTGCGCTGCAGTAACGTTGGTACAGTCGTGATCGCGGTCTGTCCTGTGTTATAGCGTTCCCCCTCCCAACCGAAAAAGAAAAAGGTACGGTTTGCACCGTTATATACATGCGGAATGGAAACCGGCCCACCGACGGAGAAGCCGTAATTGTTTTGATGGAAAGGCTGTAACGTCGCACCCAGTGAATTATTTTGCCAACCGTTGCTGTTCAGAATTTGATTGCGGAAATATTCAAAGGCTCGGCCATGAAAATTGTTGGTGCCGCTCTTCGTATTCATGGTGATGATGCCGCCTGAATAACGACCATGATCGGCAGTCAGTACACCGGTTTCTACGCGAAACTCTCCGATGCTGTCCGGCGTCGGGATTGCACGATTCACGGCATTGAACTCGGAGTCCTGGAGTTGATTCCCGTCCACTGAAATGCTGGTGCCATTCACCTGACCGCCCGATACCGCATATGAATTGCCATTGTTGGCGATCAGGTAAGTCGCGTTTCCCAAGGTGGAGATCTGGTCGCTGAGTGGTCCTTTCCCCTGGACTTGCGGAACCACCTGCGTCAGATCGAGGGAGTTGCGATTGAGCTGCGGCAACTCGGTGATCATCTTATTGTCGAGGACTGTGGATGAGCTGGATTGGTCAGACTGCAACAATGGCGCCGATCCTGTGACCGTGACAACTTCTTTCGTGCTGGCTGGCTTCATGGTGAAATCGAGCGAAAGGTGATCGCCGGTTCGCACGGTCAGCTCGGGGCGCTCGACGATAGCGAAGCCGCCCTTATTCAACGAAACTTTGTAAGGCCCGGGGACCAGTTGAGACAGTACGTACACGCCTGAGCCATTAGTGGTGCCGCGATAAGAGACGCCGGTAGCGCTATTGATCGCGGTAACTTCGGCGTCGGGGACCGCCGCCCCACTGGAATCGGTGACTAGGCCGGTGACTTGCCCGTTAGAGGATTGCGCCAACGCACTTTGGTTCGCGACGAGGAATCCCAATAAGCCCACGAACGAAAGCAATACTGCGAATAAGGACGCAAACCTGCGATTCCCTGATCGATGCATTTTTGTAACCTCCGGGTCGATTGGTAGACGAGGTGCCCGCTCCACGATCGCGCGGTACACACTTCTATGTTCAAGAAGTTTGGAACGAACAGGTACTCAGCTTCTACCCGAAAGGACGTTTTTTCTGTCGTTTAACCAGCAGCCACTAAGGATTGCATTTGTTGAGGCGGCGGTTTTGGTTCTTCAACGTTGAGTCGTTGATCGGAAGAGACGTCCTTCAGCTCTTGCACCGTGCCCGAGGGCCAGTGTATTTCCAGCGACCCTTTGCGTTCGTCGCCGAGTCCGAAGTGAACTCGCAAGTCGCTTGCGGATGCATAACCCACGCTATTAGCCACGTATGTGACCTGAGTGCGCCGTGCCGTGCGGCAAATGACTTTTGTGCCTAACGCCGACGAATTGCTGACTGTCCCTTTCAGTTTGAGCTGAAGCCAATGCTGCATGGGACTGCGATTCATCCAGAGTTCGATCGGCTGATTCAACGAAGTCACGGCCGCATCGATCCGGCCGTCATTATCGAAATCAGCGAACGCCACACCACGATGCACGCGGGAAACCGCGAAGTCCGCACCAGCATCAGCGGAAACATCTGTGAAATGACCGGCAACGTTTTTCAGCACGCGATTCGGCTGCGGTTCATTGGTATCGAGTCCACCGCATGCGATGAACGCATCCAGCCAGGAATCGTTGTCGAGATCGACTAATCCACAGCCCCATCCGTTCCACGGCCGGCTCAGATTGAGCAAGCCACTGCTGGCGCTGGCATCGTCGAATCCACCTTTGCCGTTATTTCGAAACAATTCAAAGGTTTCGCCGCGCAGTCCGGTCATCAAAATGTCGGGCAAGCCGTCACCATCGTAGTCGCGGAAGTCGGCGCCCATGCCGGAGATCTGGCGCCCGTCATCGTTGTAGGCGATACCGGATTCCATTCCCATTTCTTTCAGTTTCCCGCCTTTCAATGTGTGGATCAGCATGTTGCGATCATTATCGTTGGCAATAAAAATATCCGGAAGACCATCGCCGTCATAGTCGGCTATAGCGATCCCCATTCCCTTCCCCAATAGTTTGCCCGCGACCGCGTGCGCCGACACTTCAGTAAAAGTTCCGTCTCCGTTGTTGTGATAGAGCAGCACCGGTTCAGCCCGGTACATATCAGGATGGCAATAAGTACGGTCTGCGCTGTTAAGCCCTCCGCAGATCGGGTCGTCACCTGGCGTCCAATCGCAGTAGTTCGAGACGATCAGGTCAAGATGGCCGTCGTTGTCATAATCGAGCCACGCCGCAGCGACGGACCACAGCTTTCGGCCTCGTGAGTCGACGCCGCTCACTCCCGCGGCCTGAGTCGCATCGGTGAAAGTGCCGTCCCCATTGTTCCGATAAAGCGTGTTGCCGTGCACACCGACCACATAAAGATCTTCGAATCCATCATTGTTATAGTCGCCGACCGCGACGCCCATCTCGTAACCGTGGCCTTGAACTCCGGCTTTTTGGGTGACATCGGCAAACGTGCCGTCGCGGTTGTTGCGGTAAAGCCGATTAAAGAACCTGGGATCATTTTTTTCGAGGCCAGGCAATGCTGCGCCATTCACACAGTAGAGATCGGGCCAACCGTCTTGATCGAAGTCAATCACTCCTAACCCGCCGAGCACGGTTTCGACCTGGTATTTGCGCCCACGCGCATCGTTGCGCAAAACAAAATCCAAGCCGCATTTGGGAACGGCATTTTGAAACAGAATCGGACCGCCGCTCGCGCCCGCGGCAAACGCTCTTGGAAGAGACAGCGCCAAACCGGCACCAGCCAGCAACCTTGCAAAATCGCGACGACTAAATTGATTGTTATGGCTGCGCATCCGCGTCCTGGTCGCGATAGGATTTTTGCTGGAAGGCTTCGGAGAGTTGCGTTGCCGCGGCGAATGCCTGGTCCGACTCCAAGTCACGACCCATTTTCTTCAGAACGCTTCCCAGCAGGTAGTGCAGACTTCCCTTCTCGTCGGGATAGCCGTGCGCCAGCGCAGGCGCAAGATTCTTCCAAGCTTCGTCCAGTGCGCCAGTCTGTGCGCAGGCTTTTGCAAGTTCGATGCGGATCGACTCATCCTGTGGATCACTTTGAACGAGTTCCCGCAGATATGGCAGCGCGACTCGATAATCGCGTTCTTGCATAGCGATTTTTGCAAGCGTGCGTTTTGCCGCGAGACGCTGAGGATCGACCTTGAGCGCGGCTTGCGCAGTCTGACGAGCGGCGTCGATCTGGCCGGCGCCAAGTTGGGCTTCAGCTAGTCGCTCTAAGACCGCGGGATCAGTGGCGTCCTGAGTCAGTGCCTGCTGATATTCCGATACCGCCATTGCAGCTTTCGCCTGCAATCGCAGGAAGATGTCGCCACGCATGACGTGCACCGGAGCTTCATCTTTGGCGGATTGCTGTACTTGCTCCGCGGTTTTGCCGGCCTCGCGCGAGTAACACCAGGAGAGCAAAAGCATTCCATAAACATCGGGAGAGGATTTCGATAGGCCACGCTCCAGCGACGGAATTGCTTTTGGACACTCGTCAAGCTTCACGAAGGCAACTCCGCGCTGAAACCAGGCTACAGTCTGACCGGGCTGCGGCGCGGGAAGTTTCGTTAGTTGTTCCCAGCTTTGTTCGCGAAACAGCGCGGACGATCCCTGCGAAGAAGTTTTGCGGCCAGAGGCAAGATCGCAACCACCCCGCGTCTCCCTCACGCAAGCAAAAAACTTCGCCGCTGGACCGGAAACAGATGTCGAAGCGGGAGGCTGAAGTCGTGCGGGCCATTGACCCGCAGCACCGACGAGCGTTATCGGAGAATTGCCTGCAATTGAGTTGATAAGTTTTATTGCGTGTCCCCAATCGGAGTCTTGCGCGGATATCTCTGCCTCCGCAATTTTCGCGGTCTGATCGTTGGGATCTGAGGCGAGGGCTTTCCCGGCGTATACCTTTCCATCGGCAAAATTGCCGGCAACCAAAGCAGTACGCGCCAACTCAGACCAGATGCCCGGTGCGGTCGGGTCAAGGTCGGCAGAGCGCTTCAACAGCGACAATCGCGAGGCGTCCGCGTCCGGTTGGGCGAGAGCACGCAAACGGTATTCGGCGGCTAAACCTTTTTTCGAGCTGCGCAACACTTCAGACATACTGGCGAAACGCGTCAATGCAAAGTCCACAAATGCCACCGCAGATTCCGAAGATCCCGGCGCTATATGCGCAGCTTGGATATACGCCACGGCCGCATCTCCGTACATATCCTGGCGAGCATACGCTTCGCCTAAGTAAGCCAGCGGATATTCCTCCTTAGGACGCAATCGAGAAGCTTGTTGCAGAAAAGGGATTGCGGTCGTCGCTTGTCCGGTGCGCAGAGAATCGATCCCCAAGAGCAGATTTACGAAATAGTCTTGGGGGGCGAGGTGGTGAGCGCGGTGCAGCAGAGGGAGTGCCTCACTGAACTGCCCCTTCTGGTGAAAATCGAACGCCTGCTGAAGGAGAGTTTTTGCG
>Ga0207695_10003273_pt1 | contig 23026 bp, 23 predicted proteins | sample KBSC54metaG_FD_184354 | JGI IMG/M metagenome (GOLD analysis project Ga0207695, IMG submission 184354) | Corn rhizosphere microbial communities from Kellogg Biological Station, Michigan, USA - KBS C5-4 metaG (SPAdes) (version 2) | ecosystem: Host-associated > Plants > Roots > Rhizosphere > Soil...
TGCTGGTGAGCTGGTCTCCAAGGCCGACCTCACCGAGCATATTTATCAGCAGGATTTCGACCGCGACTCCAACGTACTGGAAGTTTTCATCGGCCGACTGCGCCGTAAGCTGGACCCGGAAGGCACCTTGAAGCCCATCGAGACAGTACGTGGACGCGGATACCGATTTGCTATCCCCCGCAGCGAAAGCGACGACGAATGATCCCGTGCCGCCGCGCCGACCGTTTTCGCTGTCGGCGCGTGCGGCACTGGCTACCGGACTGGTGCTGGCGGCCTTTCTAGGCGTGGTCGGCCTGACCCTGTCGCGCACCAATGCCGACAGTGCGCTGAAGGATCAGCAGGAGCGTCTGGAAAATTTCGTCACTGCGTATCTGGCCGGTCTGGAAGTGACCCGCTCGGGTAAGGTTTTCCTGCCCGATACGCCACCGGACCAGAGTTTTTCGCGCCCGGGTTCCGGGCTGTATGCCGTGGTGATCGGCGACAACAACACGAAGCTGGAATCGCCGTCGGCATTGGGTCGCGATTTCAGCTTTCTCAAGAAGCTGCAGCCTGGGGAGAGCGAATTCGGCCCGATCGATACGCGCATGGGCCGCCTGTATTACTACAGCTACGGCGTGAGCTGGGACTTGTCCGATCACAAGTCGGTGCCGTTGACCGTGATGATCGCGCAGACCGAGGATGTGGTCGAAGGCCAGAATGCCGAGACGCGGCGCAGCCTGGTGTTCTGGTTGTCGTCGCTGGGCGTGATGCTGATTCTCCTGCAGTTGTTGCTGTTGCGCTGGAGTCTTACGCCGCTGCGCAAGGTGGCTAGTGAGATGACGCGTGTCGAGCGCGGCGAATCGGAGCATCTCGACAACCAATATCCGCAGGAATTGACTGGCCTGACCGAACGCATCAATGCGTTTATCGACAACGAGCGCGAACAACGCACGCGTTATCGCAACACGCTGGCCGATCTTGCCCACAGCTTGAAAACGCCGTTGGCGGTGATTCGTTCGCGGCTTGAACTGGCCAGCGACAGCACGCCGTTCCGTGCTGACGTGCTCGATCAGGTGCGGCGCATGGACGAGCTGGTGGCTTACCAGTTGGCGCGTGCGGCGACGTCCGGGCGGCAGACATTTGCCACGACCGCTGTACCGATCGCTGATCACGCCGAAGATCTCGTGCAAAGCCTGGAGAAGGTCTACGCGGCGAAAAACGTGCTGTGCGAGTTCGACATCGACGAAGGTGCGGTGTTCTACGGCGAGCAGGGCGATTTGCTGGAGTTGATGGGCAACCTGCTCGAGAATGCCTTCAAGTGGGCGCAGCACCGTGTGCTGCTCGTAGTGAAGCTGGAGCCGCAAGCCGGTCGCCAGCGTCCCGATCTGTGGCTCAGTGTTGAAGACGATGGTCCGGGCATCAATGCCGACAAGGTCGAGAAGGTATTGCAGCGCGGCGTGCGCGGCGACGAGCGCGTGCAAGGCCATGGCATCGGCTTGTCAATCGTGCAGGACATCGTGCGTGCGTATCAGGGTGAGTTGACGGTGGATCATTCGCCGGAGTTTGGCGGTGCGCGATTTGCGGTGCGTTTGCCGTCGGGTTGAAGATGCTGGGGTCGTGGCGAAAGTTGTAGGCTCGCTTCGCATCGCCTCTTGTTTCCCCCTCACCCCAACCCTCTCCCCCGGCAAAGCCAGGAGAGAGGGAGCAAAGCACGCAGCACTGAAGACTTGCCGGTGTAGTCCCTCTGAGCAAAGTCAGGGGGAGCAAAGCACGCAGCATTGAAGGCTTGCCTCATTTGGCTCCCTCTCTCCTGGCTTTGCCGGGGGAGAGGGTTGGGGTGAGGGGGCTCTACGTTCTTAACGCCGCGATGCAGGCGCGGGTGATGGCCCGTAATAGGCCTCCAACAATCCTGCTATTGCCGGCTCAGCTTTTCGTAGAACCCCCGGCTGCGACCAGTGCAGCTCACTCACCACGGCAAAATATTCATCCGGGCTTTCGGCGGCATACGGATCGATCGCTGTGTCCCGGCCGCCTGCGACATCGGCGACGAGGTTGTCATAGGCGCGTTGGAATGCTTCGATCCAGCGCCGGCGTTCGATATGCCTGGGCATTGGCGGGACGCCATCGGGTGGCCCGTCCAGCATGTCCAGCTTGTGGGCAATTTCATGCGCGATGACGTTGAAGCCGTCCCAAGGCTGCTCCAGATCCAGCTGCACGTCGGCAAGCGACAGCACCAGCGGGCCGCGCTCCCAGGCTTCACCGATCAGTACGTCGTCGACTTCGCTGACTACGCCGCTGTGTTCGTCGTGATGGCGGCGGTGCACTTTGAATTCGCCCGGATACACCAGGATCTCGCGCCAGCCATGCAACGAGCGCGGGCCAAGCTGCAATACCGGTAGACACGCCTGCATCGCGATCAACAATCGCAACTGCTCGCTGAGCTCGGCTCCCGCCAAGGGATGGAAGCGCTTTCGTACAAGAAACTGCGTGACCAGCCCACGCAAGACCTGCTGGCGAGATGAATCCAGGCGACGTGCCAACGGACAAGCTGCCAGCGCATGACGCCAGGGGGCTTCGGGAATCGGAGGAGGGTCGAACCGCGACGTTACCCGTCGCCACCACGTGCCGAACACGGACGGAAGTTACTGGATCGAGCCGGGAAGCAGCGACTGCCAGCCTAGGTTGACCCGACGCGAAGGAGTCGCATTGGTTTCGCTACCGCTGTGCGAACTGGTGTCGTTGCTTGAACTGGAGCTGCTGCCGGAGGCAGGCGGGCAATCACGGGCGCCAAGCAGGTCGCCGCTGCTGTTTTTGGACGACGAACTGTCCGCTGCCGCGGAATGCGGCAACGTACTGACGTCTTGAGTGTCGACATCCTCGGCTGCCGCGGCATGAATGCCTGCGACGGCCAGGGTGCACCCGATTATGAACGGCAGGAAGTGCCTGGCACGCATGGCGAGCCTAACCCCTCAGATCCATAAGCCCAAGCTTTGGATGCTCGCAGAATCGTCACATGGATGCTAGTGCCCGTCCTGGCACCGCGCCGACAGCGCCTGCGGCTAGAATTCCCGCCATGTCGCAGCCCCAATCTCCCCTTTTCAGCGCCCGCCGCTGCTTGTGCCGCCCCCTTTTCGGCGCTGTCAGCTGATGCAGGCGCGCGATGTGTTGTCCGCCCTGGCCGGGGGCGAAGCGATTTCCGGTGCCACCCTGGCAGAAACGGCGGGGGTTACCCGTGCCGCCATCTGGAAGCAGATCGAAACCCTGCGTGCCAAAGGGGTGCCGATCGAGGCCCGCGGCGCCAGTGGCTACCGATTGCCCTGGCCGCTACAGATGCTGGACGAGGCTGCCATTCGCAGCCAGCTGCCGGCCGCCACAGCGCCCCGGCTGGGCTCGCTGGAGGTGCATTGGGAGCTGGACTCCACCTCGACCGAACTACAGCGGCGCCTGGCCGATGCCCCGGATATGAGCATCGTGCTGGCAGAGACGCAAAGTGCCGGGCGCGGTCGCCGTGGGCGCAACTGGCTGTCGCCACCGGGGCTGAATCTGTATCTGTCGTGCCTGAAGCGGTTCGACGCTGGCTTTGCCGCGTTGTCCGGGCTCTCGTTGGCCCTGGGCATCATCGTGCTGCGTGCGCTCGACGGCGTAGGCATTGCCGGCGCTGGCCTGAAGTGGCCGAACGACTTGCTGAGCGAGCGGGGCAAGCTTGGCGGCATCCTGGTCGAGCTCAGCGGCGAATATCAGGGGCCTTGTGCGGCAGTGATCGGCATCGGCCTCAATTTGCGGCTGACCGAAGCGCTGCGAGCCCAGGCCGGCCAGCCCAGCGACGACCTGGCCGGGTTGAACGGCGGCACGCCGCCGGATCGCAATCGCGTTGCCGCGGCCTTGATCCATGCGCTGGTCGATGGCCTGGCCGAGTTCGAGCGCGATGGTTTTGCCGGCTTTGCCCAGGCGTATCGTCCCTATGACCTGTTGCTGGGCAAGTCGCTGCATCTCACCGGTGCGCTGGGCGAGCTGGACGGCATCGGTGCCGGCGTCGACGTACGCGGTGCCTTGCTGTTGGAAACCAGCGAAGGGCTTCGACGCGTGGACAGCGCCGACGTCTCGGTGCGCCGCGTATGAAGCTGTTGCTGGACCTGGGCAATACCCGCCTGAAATGGGCGGTGCTCGATCGTGGCACGCGTATCGGGCAGGGTGCGGTGGCATGGAGTGACGATGTCGAATCCCTGCTCGCTGCAGCATGGGAGCCGCTCGACGGGGTCACCCATATCTACGGTGCGTCGGTTGTCGATGCGGCAAAAGAGGCAAGGGTAGAGGCGATTGCCAACGCCATTCGTGCGCGCAACGTCTATTGGTTGCGTACGCCGGCAGAAGCTTGCGGTGTTCGCAGCGCCTATGCGGAGCCTGAGCGCCTGGGCGTGGACCGCTTTCTCGCCATGGTCTGGGCGTTTCACGATGGCGATGCTCCCTGTGTCCTGGTCGGCGTGGGTACCGCGCTGACCCTCGACGCACTCGATGCGGAAGGCCGGCACCTCGGCGGCCTGATCGCACCCGGACCGCAGTTGATGCAGCAGTCGTTATGGGGCGCCACGGCACGTGTGCGACCTGAGCCGGGCCGCGTGCTCGATGCGGCGGACAACACAGCCGATGCCGTTGCTTCGGGCTGTTGGCAGGCTGCGGTCGCGTTGATCGAGCGCTTTGTAGCGCGGATGTCGCCCCAGCTCGGCGGCGCACCGCAGGTCATTCTCGGCGGTGGCGATGCGGCACAGTTGCAGTCCTTGCTGGCCGTGCCGACCAAATTGACCGAAGACAGCGTGCTGCGCGGCCTGGCGGTGTGGGCCGAGGCACATTCGACTACGATGCCGCCTCTCTAGAATGCTGTTTCGCTAAGGCCCGAACGGATCGACGATGGTTCTGCGTCTGCTCTTTGTGCTGTTGATCGCACTCAATATCGCCGTGGGTGCCTGGCTCTTGTTGGGTCAGGACGACGCGCACGTGCGCAGCGCGACCGATCGCGACGTGCCGGCGCTTCATTTGCTTTCCGAACGCCCCGCGCCGCCTGCATCGACGCCGGTTGTGGCGACGACCACGCCAGTACCCGCGTCGACCTCGACTCCGTCGCCAGCCGCCCCGGCCAGCGCCGCGGCCAACGCGCGCAGCAACTCCAGTTCGCGGGTCTACACCTGTATTGCCATCGGTCCCTTTGCGACGCCGCTGGATCTGCGCAACGCGCGTACCGCGCTGACTGCGCAGGCGTCGCGGATGCGCTCACGCCAGGAGCAAATCACGCAATCGCGCGGCTGGTGGGTGTACCTGCCGGCCAGTGCCAGCCGCGACCAGGCCCTGGCGCAGGCCCGGCGCCTGAGCGCGGCCAATATCAAGGACTATTTCGTGGTCGGCGCCGGCGACCAGCCCAATACGGTATCGCTGGGCTTGTTCAAGGATCCGGCCAATGCGCGCAAGCGTCGCGACGAGGTCGTGACCGCCGGGTTCCCCGCACAGATGAGCGAGCGCACCGAGACGGTGCCCGAATACTGGCTGGACTTGGCGGTGGCCGATAACGCCCATTTCGACTGGCGCAGCCGCGTTCGTAACAGCACGGTAGGCTCGCATAGCACGGGCTGTTTCTGATCTGCCTCCAAGCCTGTAAACTACGCGGCCCATGCCGGCATAGCTCAGTTGGTAGAGCAACCGCCTTGTAAGCGGTAGGTCCCCAGTTCGAATCCGGGTGCCGGCACCAAGGAAATGAAAAAGCCCGCACTAGTGCGGGCTTTTTTGTGCCTTGAGGGGCTGGGTTTTACGGGAGCGGCAGGCTGATCGGGTTGGCCTTCATCGAGCTGCTCAGCGACGGGAAGGGATCGACGCCAGACATGGTCTTGACGTCGTTGAGCGACACCACGTCGCAGGTGATCGTGTCGTCGTTGGTGCAAAGGTAAGCAGCGGCGCCCTTGCCGGGTTCGTACACGGCCTTCCAGGTGTAGGCCGGCACCGCGACTTTGTCCTTGCCGATGGTGGGGATGTTGTCCGGGTCAAAGGCCGGGCCGGTGACGACATAGACTTCGCCCAGCTGCGTGGCGAGGTCGCGCACCTGCGCTTCGATCTTTGCCCACTCGCCGGTGTTGAGCTTGTGATCCTGCGGTACGACGTTAGCCATCGAGAACGATTCCTTCTCTGAAGCGATCGTCGATTCGTCGCCGGCCGGCGTCATATGGCCGCGATCAAAGCCGCTATTGGTGTAGTCGGAATCCTGCGAGCGGTCAGCGGTCGGGATGCCGGTTTCCTGATGGAACGAACCGGTGCGGCTGATCGAATCGGCGCCTTCTACCTGTGCGGCGGTCAGATGCTGTGCGGAGTACAGCGGGCCCTTGGTGACGCCCGATGCCAACAAGACGTACTCGGTGTGACACACCTCGGTAGTACGCGTGGTCAACGACGAATCCAGGCTGGGGTTGCTACCGCTGACAAAAAAATTCGGACAGGCGGTGCTGGCGAAGCAGGCACCGGATACGAGAAAGCTGACCGCAAACAGCCACTGACGTACACGCAACATAGTGATTTCCCCACAACGAAAGGAAGGCCGACCGTAGTGCGGTGCTATTGCAGTGAGGTGAAATCGCCGCGACTTTGCGCCCAATATGCGAACGGGTTCGCGAACCGGGGCTTAGGTTGCCGCAGGCCGACATCGATGCGCAGGTGAATGCGTACCGGCATTGACCAGCGCGTCTGCGACGCGGAGAATCATTTGATGCATCGCAACAATTCCGCGGAAATCGTTCTCAAGCTGGCCCTGCAGGGCGGCGGCGCGCATGGGGCGTTTACCTGGGGCGTGCTCGATCGGGTCTTGCAGGTTCCTGGGTTGCAGATCAGCGCGGTCAGCGGGACCAGCAGCGGTGCGATGAATGCAGCGGCCCTGGTGCAGGGCTGGCAGCGCGGTGGTGCGGAAGGCGCGCGCATCGCACTTGCCGAGTTCTGGGAAGCAGTGGCCAAGCACAACGCCATGGCTGACTGGTGGGCCGCTGGTGCGCGTGCCTGGAGCGACTCGGCGTGGTTCAAGCCCACTCTGTCGCCGCTGTCGTTCAACGCGATGCGTCCGTTGGTAGAGGGTTTTTTCGATATCGATACCCTACGTAGCTCGCCCATCGCGTTGCATGTGGCCGCCACGCGCGTACGCGACGGCGCGCTGGCCGTGTTCCAGGGTGATGACCTCAGTCATGAGGCCTTGCTGGCATCGTCCTGCCTGCCGCAATGGTTTCCGGCGGTCGAGATCGATGGCGAGGCCTACTGGGATGGCGGTTTTGCCGGCAATCCGGCGCTCGAACCGTTGCTGACGGCCCCGGGCGATGCCTTGTTGTGTGTCCTGGTACAGCCCCTGCAACTGGGGCAGGTGCCGCGGCAGTCGAGCGATATCCTGGATGTTTCTGCACAACTGGCCTTCGGTACGGCCTTTCGGCGCGAGCTGCGCGACCTGGCCCTGGCTAGACGACGTGCCGACCAGCGCTTCCTGCACAGCGCGCGCGAGCGTGCCTTGCGCCGACTGCGATTGCAGATCATTGCACCTGACGATGGACTGGGTGCGTTGGGGCACGCGGCGACCGATACACGCCTGCACCAGCTTCAAGCGTTGCGTGAGCGTGGCTATGCGACCGCCGACGCCTGGTGGCAACAGCACGGCGAGGCGTTCGGTGAGGCGGAGGGGGACGCAGCCAGCTGGGTGGAGCAGTTCATCGGCTAGGTTCCTGTAGACTGGAAAGATAGCCCGCGAAGGCGCGGGTGTGTTTCAGGTTCGGCAGCGATGCGTACACAGGACAAACGATCAGCAAGGGCACACCGGATTCGGCGAGGCTTGGCGGCCGGGTCGATCCTGTTGGCGTGTTCACTGTCGCTGACCGTCTGGGCCGCCGAGGGCCCCGTGGCCGCGACACAACTCCTGGAGCGCCAGCATGCCGGTCAGGCACCACTGCTTTTGGATGTGCGACATGCCGATGAATACGGCAGCGGGCATATCGCCGGTGCGATGAATATTCCAGTGGAGCAGCTGGCTGCACGGCATGGAGCCCTGGGCGTGTCGCGCGATAGCGATATCGTCGTTTATTGCCAGAGCGGGCGCCGCGCCGCCAAGGCGCAGTCACTGCTGCAATCGATGGGCTACAGCCATGTGCGCCTGCTCGACGGGAGCATCCAGGGCTGGCAGCAGCAGTCGTTACCGCTGGTTCGTGAAACACCCATGCATACGGCACCGGATGCGCGCTAGAACGGGCGCGCGGTGCATTCGATAGCGAAGACGAGTGAAGCATGTTCAAGCAACAGGCAATTTCCCTGATTGGCGTACCGACCGACATCGGTGCTGGGCACCGCGGCGCATCGATGGGCCCCGAAGCCCTGCGCGTCGCCAACCTGGCTGAAAGGCTGGCCAAACGCGGGCTGGATGTCGTCGACCGCGGCAATCTCCATGGGCCGGTCAACCCGTGGCAGCCACCGCACAATGGCTATCGCCATCTGCCCGAGGTAGTGGCGTGGAACACGGCCGTATTTGGCGCAGTATCGGAAGCCCTGGCCGAAGGCCGCTTGCCGATCATGCTTGGCGGTGACCATTGCCTGGCGATCGGCTCGATCAGTGCCGTGGCCAAGCATTGCCGCGAGCAGGGTAAGCGTCTGCGCGTGTTGTGGCTGGATGCGCACGCCGACTTCAACACCGCGCAGGTCACGCCGTCGGGCAATATTCACGGCATGCCGGTGGCTTGCCTGTGCGGCAACGGTCCGCGCGAGCTGATCGAGTTGAGCGGCAGCGTGCCGGCGACCAGGCCCGAGACCTTCCGCCAGATCGGTATTCGTTCGGTCGACGAAGGCGAAAAGCGCCTGGTGCGCGAGGCGAACGTCGGCATCTTCGACATGCGCCATATCGATGAGGTCGGCATGAAGCGCACGATGGAGCTGGCGTTGGCCGATGTCGATGAGAACACCCATCTGCACGTCAGCTTCGACGTCGATTTTCTCGACCCGACCATTGCCCCAGGCGTCGGCACCACGGTGCGCGGCGGCCCCAACTACCGCGAAGCGCAGTTGTGCATGGAAATGATTGCCGACTGCGGGAGTCTGGGATCGCTCGATATCGTCGAGTTGAACCCGGCGTTCGACAAGCGCAACCAAACCGCCAAGCTCGCCGTCGATCTGGTCGAATCGCTATTCGGCAAATCCACGCTCATTCGCCACCCATCGCAATCGTAAAGCAGCATATATGCAGACTCGTGTACTGACTGGCATCACCACGACCGGCACGCCGCATCTTGGCAACTACGTCGGGGCCATTCGCCCGGCGATCCTTGCCAGCCAGCGCGCGGATGTGGACGCGTTCTATTTCATGGCCGACTACCACGCGCTGATCAAAAGCGACGACCCGGCGCGCATCGAGCGTTCCCGCCTGGAAATTGCCGCGACCTGGCTTGCCGGCGGCCTCGATCCGGAACGGGTGACCTTTTATCGCCAATCGGACATCCCCGAGATTCCGGAGCTGACCTGGTTCCTGACTTGCGTGACCGCCAAGGGGCTGCTCAATCGCGCGCACGCATACAAGGCGGCAATCGACAAGAACACCGAGGCCGGCGAAGACGCCGATGCCGGCGTGACAGCGGGCCTGTACATGTATCCGGTACTTATGGCCGCCGACATTCTCGCGTTCAACGCGAACAAGGTGCCGGTGGGTCGCGATCAGATTCAGCACATCGAGATGGCGCGCGATATCGCGCAGCGCTTCAACCACACCTACGGCGGCGATTTCTTCGTGCTGCCCGAGGTGGTGATCGAAGAACAGGTAGCGACCTTGCCGGGCCTCGACGGACGCAAGATGTCCAAGAGCTACGACAACACCATTCCGTTGTTCGCCGGCGGCGCCAAGCATTTGCGCGAAAGCATCATGCGCATCGTGACCGACTCGCGCTTGCCCGGTGAAGCGAAGGATCCGGACAGCTCGTCGCTGTTCACGATTTTTCGCGCATTTGCCAGCGATATGGAAGCCGTGGCTTTCCGCAAGGCCCTGGAAGACGGTATCGGCTGGGGCGAAGCCAAGCAGGTGTTGTACGAGCGCATCGAAGCCGATGTGGCACCGATGCGCGAGCACTACGACGAGCTCATTGCCAAGCCGCAAGTGATCGAAGAGATCTTGCGTGATGGTGCTCATAAGGCGCGCGCGACCGCGGCGCCGTTGATCGCGACTCTGCGCGATGCGATCGGCCTGCGTTCGGGTACGTCAGTGGCCCAATCGGGCGCTCAGGCGAAACCGGCGCAAAAGCAGGGCAAATTGCCGCGTCTGGTCAGTTTTCGCGATGGCGATGGTAGCTTTCGTTTCCGTCTGTTCTCCGCCGATGGCGAAGAGTTGTTGCTGTCTCGTTCGTTTGCCGATCCGAAGTCTGCCGGTGTGACGCAAAAGCGCTTGAAGACCCTCGGTGCTGCCGCGGCGGTCTGGCAACTGCGTCAGGGCGGCATGGCCCTGGAAGTCGATGGCGAGCACATTGGCGACACGCCTGAATATAGTGATGAACCGGCACGCGATGAGGCGCTGGCGCGGTTGCGCGAGGCCTTGGACCAGCTCGCCGCGCAGGAATGATGCGCTGGCGGGCCTAACGTTTCAGGGGTTTGTTCGATGCGTTATCTCGCCATTTTCCTGCTTGCGCCGTGGCTGTTGATTCTTGGTTGGGCATATTGGGCCTACCCCAAGAGCCTGCCAAGGACCGGTGCCAGGCGCGCGTTCGATATGTTGATGTTGCTGCTAGCGGCCGGTGCTGCCGTTGGCTGTGCCTTGCTTGGGTTCGATGCGGCGCGTGTGCCACAGGTCGGTGAGTTTGGGCCGTCGAGTGGCGCCATCTGGCAGCAGGTATTGCCGGCGTTGTATGGCTATGGGGCGTGCGTTGCTGTTCTGGTGCTGGCGTTTTTGGTGCGCCGGACGATCTGGCGGCGTTGAGGTTCAGGGCGAGAATCCCTCACGTCAGCCCTATCCCCGGCGAAGCCAGGGGATAGGGCGCAAGTTGCGCAAGCGCGAATCACTGAAGCCTCTCGGCTAATCCCCTTTCTCCTCGCTTTGCCGGGAAAGGGTGGGGAAGATGGCCCTGGCGTTTAGCTCTTGGCCAACCGATCCCTACGCGCCTCATACGCCTTCAAATGCGCATAAGCCAACCGCAACGGCGTGATATCCGCATTGCCGGCACCACGCGCAATCATGTCGCCCACCACGTGATCCGCCTCCACGGCTTTACCGCTCTCCAGATCGCGCAACATCGACGCGGTCAGGCTTGAACCTTCTTCAGTCAGCACGCCGCGTGCTTTAGCCAACACCGTATCCTGCGGCGCATGCCCGGCATGTTCCGCAACGCTGCGACATGCTTCGAGCAACGCCAGCGTCGCTTCGCGCCCGCCCGGTGCACGCATGATGTCGCCCACGGCGGCACGCATCAGGCAGGTGATGCCGGCGAGTGTGGCGAGGAATACCCACTTGTCCCACATATCCTGCAGGATCGTGTTGCTGGCGCGGGCGTCGAACTTGACGCCCTGCATGGCCTTGCTGATCGCGGCCATGCGCGCCGACGCGCTCCCGTCGCGCTCTCCATAGGTGAGGCTGTGCGACGTATTGAGATGGCGCACCACGCCTTCGCCATCCACGGTCGCAGCAATCACGCATTGGCCGCCCAGTACGCGCTCGGCGCCGAAGCGCTCATCCAGGCGATCCATATGCTGCATGCCGTTGAGCAGAGGTAGGATCGTCGTATTCGGGCCCACAGCCGCTGCGATATCGTCGATCGCCTGACCCAGGTCGTATGCCTTGCAGCTGAGCAGGATCAGGTCGTAGTGGCTGTTCAACGCCGCTGCTGTGACGGTAGGCGGCGCATCGCGGTGAAAATCACCGGTGCTGCTGCGTATTGTCAAACCTGTTTCCGCCAGCTTGGCCGCACGGGCCGGGCGTACCAGGAAGGTCACGTCCTGCTGGTTTTCCAGCAGCCGCCCGCCGAAATAACCGCCAGTGGCGCCCGCGCCGACAACCAGGATACGCATCGCTTTCTCTCTGTCAGGGTGACTGATGCCAAGTATGGGCCAGCGCCATCCGATTCAATCGCCGTACGCTCAATCCCACGTGTTCAGATGCGGCCCGAACGGCTCGCGCTGCTGGCGCACCACGCAGAAGTGATGCCCGCTCGGTGCCTCCATGACCCACCAACGGCCGCGTACAAGGTTGATGCGCTTGGCGCCAAGCTTTTCCAGCCGGGACGCTTCAGCTTCGATATCGTCGGTTTCGATATCCAGATGGACTCGGCTTTCGTGGGTGACCTTTTGCAGCAGAATGATCGGCTCGTCGGCCGCGGTCTGCAGTTCGGTGTACTTGCCGTCGCCGTCCTGGTCGGTCGTGACGATGGGTTTGCCCAGCGCCTTGCTCCAGAATTCGGCGGCCTCCCGAAGGTCGCCTGCCTGGCAGTCCAACACCAGGGTAGATAAACGGCTGCGGTGCATAAGAGAATCTCCTCCGGTCGGGGTGGCCAGTGTCCGCCTGGCCGGGTGAAGAAATCGACGCGGTACGCACTTTTTTACGGATAACACAAAGGAGTTCGCAATGCCCTGGCTGGTCCTGCTTTCCGCACTGTGCATGCCCGTGGTGGCATGGTTTTCCCAGCACGGGGCATTTGGCCCGGACATCGGCACGGTTTCCAACAGCTACCCCACTTTGTTGGTAGCGTCCGGATACGCCTTCGCCATCTGGGGGCCGATTTTCCTGCTCGATATCATGTATGCGATCTGGCAATGCAGTAACCGCCGACACGACTCGGGCATGCTGCGTGTACGTATCGCATCGCTGGTCGGCTTTGCGCTGACATCGGCCTGGATGGTGATCTTTTCCCAGCAGCAGTTCTGGCTGGCGCTGGCGGCGATCTGGGCCAGCCTGGTTTGCCTAGTCTATGCAGCGTACTGGTTGTCGCGGCAGCGTCCCGCGCCGGACGCGCTGAGTTTTTGCGCCTGGCTGCCGCTGTCGCTGCATGCAGGCTGGGTGTCGCTGGCTGCATTTCTCAATACGGCACAGGTCATCGTGGCATTTCGCCTATTGCCGCTGGACGACATGCTGCCGTGGAGCGTCGGCTTACTGGTGCTGGCGGCCGTGTTGTTGTTGATCGCCAATGCGCGCATGGGCGGTAACGTGATCTATGCGTTGGCGGCGGTATGGGGCCTGGCAGCGGTTTACCTGCAGCAATCCATCAGCCCGTTGCCTGGCGCACCGACTGCCGCCATGGCCGCTGCGGTGGTCGCCGCGGTGCTGGTACTGCAGACGCTATGGCTGCGCATCAAGGCGAAGTCGATATAAAAAAAATCCCCCGGTTCGCACCGGGGGATTTTTCTTGCACCGTCGATATGTGGCGCTTAGTTCGGCTGTGCCAGATCGTCCAGCAACGCCTTCAGGAAGCGCGCGGCTTCACCGCCGGTGGCTGCGCGATGGTCGAAGGTGAGCGAGATCGGCATACGACGATGTACTTCGATACCGCCCATCACCGCCACAACGTCGTGGCTGAGCTTGCCCGCGCCAATGATCGCCACGCACGGCGGCACTACGACGGGGGTCGCGTAGCGGCCGGCGAACATGCCGAAGTTGGACAGGCTGATGGTGTAGCCGGACAGCTCCGAGGCCGGGATCGAACGATCCTCGACCTGCGTGCGCAGGCGCTTGATCGCGGCACGCACACCGGCACCGTCGAGAACGTCGGCATTGCGCAGTGCGGGCACGAACAGGCCTTCTTCGGTGTCCACGGCAATGCCGATGTCCACGTGCGGATGCAGCGTACGGGTGAGGTTCTTGCCGTCGAACCAGGCGTTCAAGGCCGGCACGCTCTTGCAGGCAGTGACGATGGCGCGGATCAGGCGGGCGGTGATGTCCTGCTTGCCGATCCAGGCGTGCAGGTCGGCATCGTCGACCAGGGTGGTCGGCACGACCTGGGCGTGTGCATCGGCCATGACGCGAGCCATGTTGCGACGGACACCCTTGAGCTGTTCGGGCTGGCCGCTGGCATGCACGCTCGGCGAGGAGGTACGTACCGGTTTACCGGCAAGCGAGGTCGGGCTACGGGCCGGTTCCGGCTCGGGCAGGCGCGGGGCCAGGTGTCGACCGGCGTCTTCGTGCACGGCACGCGCAGGAGTGGCGCCCAGCGGCGCCGAGCCGTTGGCGGCGGCGTCCTTGACGTCTTTCATTGTGACCACGCCGCCGTCGCCGGTGGAGCGCACGCGAGCCAGGTCGACCTTGAGCTTCTTGGCGAGTGCACGAACGGCTGGCACGGCCTTCACGCCGCCGACCGAGCTGAATTGCTCGACGTGTACGTGATTGCCGCTGACCATCGCGCCGACCACGGTGCCTTCGTCTTCGCGATCGGCCTTGGGCTTGGCAATCTCGCCACCTTCGTCGGAAGCGACGACCTTGGCGCTGTTATCGGCCGCAGTGCTGCCGACGCTCTTCTTCGGGCCGTGATGATGGCCGGTGGATTCAGCCTCGGCACGCTGCTTGGCATTCGGGTCAGGCTCGAACTCGGCCAATGCGGCGCCCGTTTCGATGATGTCGCCAGCGGCGCCGTGCAGCTTGGTCACCTTGCCGGTATAGGGCGAAGGGACGTCGACGACGGCCTTGGCCGTCTCCATCGACACCAGCGGGGCGTCGAGCTTGATGGTGTCGCCTACCTTGACGTGCCACTCGACGACGGTCGCGTCGGGAAGGCCTTCGCCGAGGTCGGGGAGGTAGAAGGTTTTGATATCGGCCATGAGTTTGGTTCTCTAGGTATGGCTTGAATGTTCTTGGTGCGTCGCTCGGGCGAAAGCAGGGGCCCAGTGTCTTTTAGCGTGCGGGAAGGTTTTGTGTGCTTCGCACGCCATCTTTCACTGGGTCCCCGCGTTCGCGGGGATGACGCTGCCCTGTCGGTAGTTTAGGACGCAGCCAGCGTTTTCTTCGCCGCTTCCACCACACGTTCCGTGCTTGGCAGATATTTCATCTCCAGGCGGAACAGCGGGATGTGCGTGTCGAAACCGGTGACGCGCTCGACCGGTGCCAGCAGGTCGTACATGCATTCCTCGGCCAGGCGCGCGGCGATTTCGGCACCGAAACCGGCGGTCTTGGGTGCTTCGTGCACGATCACGCAACGGCCGGTCTTCTGCACCGACTCGGCGATGGTGTCGAAGTCGAGCGGAGTCAGCGTGGCCACGTCGATCACCTCGGCGCTGATACCGTCCTCGGCCAGGGCGTCGGCGGCCTCAAGGGCTTCCTTCACCTGTGCGCCCCAGGTCACGATGGTGACGTCGGTGCCGTCGCGCAGCACGAAGCACACGTCCAGCGGCAAGGCCTCGCCATCGTCCGGCACTTCTTCCTTGTACTGGCGGTAGATGCGCTTGGGCTCGAAGAACAGCACAGGATCCGGATCACGGATCGCGGCCAGCAGCAGGCCATAGGCACGCGCCGGCGATGAGGGCATCACCACGCGCAGGCCCGGGATATTGGTGAACAGGTGCTCGTTCGCTTCGGAGTGATGTTCCGGCGCGCGAATGCCGCCGCCCCACGGCGCACGCCATACGGCCGGCACGGTGATGCGACCGCGCGTGCGGTTGCGCAAGCGTGCGGCGTGGCAGGCGATCTGCTCCATCATCGGATAGATGAAGCCTTCGAACTGCGCTTCGGCGACCGGCTTCATGCCTTGCGCGGCAAGACCGACGGTCACGCCCGCAATGGTGGTTTCGTCCAGCGGCGTGTCGAGCACGCGCAATTCGCCGAACTTTTCCTGCAGGCCCTGGGTGGCGCGGAACACGCCGCCGTTGACGCCGACATCTTCGCCCAGCACCACGACGCTGTCGTCGTGGGCCATTTCATAAGCAAGCGCCTGGGTGACGGCTTCGATAAGAGTGATTTGTGCCATGGCTCAGTGGGCCTTCTTTTCGAGCGAAATAACCAGATCGCGCTGCTTGGCGAGATCGGCGGGAACTTCGGCAAAGGTGTAGTCGAACATCGCGGTGACCGGCTGGGTCTTGGTTTCCAGGTAGGCGTTGACCTCGTTGTCCATCCAGTCGTCGCACTCGGCCTTCCACGCTTCTTCCTTCGCGTCGTCCCACACGCCCTTGGCGACCAGCCAGTTGCGCAGGCGCACCATCGGCTCCTTCGCCCAGGCGTCCTTCACTTCCTGCTCGCCGCGGTAGCGACGAGCGTCATCGGCGGTGGTGTGGTCGGAGAGGCGATAGGTCACCGCCTCGATCACGCTGCCACCTTCGCCGTTACGTGCACGCTCCAGCGCGTCTTCCATCGCCTTGCGCACGGCGATGATGTCGTTGCCGTCGACCTGGATCGAGAACAGGCCTGCGGCGATGCCTTTCTGTGCCAGCGTCGGCGCGCCGGACTGGATCTTGCGCGGTACCGAGATGGCCCACTGGTTGTTGACGATCACCGCCACCATCGGCAGGTTCTGCGCACCGGTGATGTTGATGGCGCCGTAGAAGTCGCCCTTGGACGAACCGCCATCGCCGATCATGCACACGGCGACGCGCTTTTCCTTGCGGATCTTGAACGCCAGCGCGGAACCGGCAGCGTGCAGGCACTGCGTGGCAATCGGCACCGACCAGGCAAAGTCATGGCGGGCCGGTTCGTTCTGGTAGTCGTTGCCGCGCTCGTCGCCGCCCCAGTACATATAGACCTCGCGCGGCTGCACGCCGCGATACAGCTGTGCGCCATATTCGCGATAGCTCGGCGCGAGCACGTCTTCGGGCTTCATGGCGCTGCCGACGCCAACGTGTGCGGCTTCGTGGCCCAGGCACGAGGCGTAGGTGCCAAGCTTGCCCGTACGCTGCAAGGCAACGGACTTGGCGTCGAACACGCGAGTGGAAAGCATCAGCTTATAGAGCTCGACCATATGGTTGAGGTCTTTGGCGAACTCAGGCAGATCGTCACGGACCTGCTTGCCCTCGGCGTCGAGGTATTGCAGGTATTCGATTTCGAATTTGGCTGCGATGGACACGACTTGCTCCCAAAACGGGTAAGGAAAGAAAAAATTTGTAGGGGAGGCGCGGCCTATCCAGTGAGGCCGTCACGCGGGGATTCCTCAGCCTTCATACCCCTTCCAGCGGGGGCGAGGCTTTCCCAAGACCGCCTTTGATAACAGGCTCTTATGTTGCGCCGCAAGGTACGGTGCAGCATGAATGCGCCGGTTTTCGCGCGGGAAGCCTTGGATTACAGGGAGTTGCGAGCGGGCGGCACGGAGGCGGGCAAAGCCATCGGTTAGGGCGCCGCTCAGGCGGGTGGGCACACTTGCGCGGCGGTCGAGCCACCCCCATGCCCTTGAACCGCTACCATCCCCATTTTGCGTAACCAGCGATCCCGAATGACCACGAACCAACGCGATCTCGAAGCCGGTATCGAACTGGACCTGGATGGGCGGCTCACCTACGGCGGTTACCTGCGCCTGGATGTGCTGCTTTCCGCGCAACAGCCTCTGAGCGACCCGCCGCATCACGACGAGACGTTGTTTATCGTGCAGCACCAGGTTGCCGAGTTGTGGATGAAGCTGCTCATTCACGAACTCAAGGCGGCGATCGGCTGCCTGCAGCGCGATGAGCTCGATACCTGCCTGAAGATCCTGGCGCGCGTAAAGCAGGTACAACGCCAGCTGTTCGAGCAATGGGCGGTGCTGGAGACGCTGACGCCGTCGGAATACCTGGAGTTTCGCGACGTGCTGGGGCCTTCGTCCGGGTTCCAGTCGTTGCAGTACCGGCAGATCGAGTTCCTGCTCGGCAACAAGAACGCGCAGATGCTCAAGGTATTCGCCTACGATCCGGCGGCTGAAACCAGCTTGCGCGACGTACTCGAAGCGCCGAGCCTGTACGACGAATTTCTGCATTATCTCGCGCGTCGCGGCCATGGCGTACCGGCTGACCTGCTCACCCGTGACGTGACTAAGCCGCACCAGCGAGACGAGCGCCTGCTGCCGGTGTTCAAGCATATCTATGAGCATCGAACGGACTGCTGGCCGGAATATCACATGTGCGAGCAGCTCGTGGACATGGAGGAAAGTTTCCAGCTTTGGCGTTTCCGCCATATGAAAACGGTGGAGCGGATTATTGGCCATCGTCGCGGCACGGGCGGCTCATCCGGCGTATCGTTCCTGAAGAAGGCGTTGGACCTGGAATTCTTCCCGGAGTTGCTCGACGTGCGTACTGTGCTCGGTAGCTAATTGGCACCGGGCGATTGACGGTTTCGGCGTCACCGTGCTTCTCTTGGTTGAATCGCATTTTCTTGCGATCACCGAGTAAGCGAGGAACGCATGACCGACACCATCACCGGCACACCCAAGGTGCCTGACTTCCCCCAATCTTTGGGGCATCCGCGTCCGCTATGGATGCTCTTCATGACCGAGTTCTGGGAACGCTTCGCGTTCTACGGCATTCGTTGGGCGCTGGTGCTGTACATCGTGGCGCAGTTCCACGGTGGCGATGCAACCGGCGAACAGCCGGCCAGCCGTACCTATGGCGCCTACCTTGCGCTGGTGTACGCAGCGGCGATCTTCGGTGGCTACGTGGCCGATCGGGTGCTCGGTTACCAGCGCGCGATTCTGGTGGGCGCGGGTGTGATGGCGCTGGGCCTGTTCATGATCGCGGTGCCCAACCAGCAGGTCTTCGAGTTCGGCCTGGCGACGATCATCGCCGGCAATGGTTTGTTCAAGCCGAACATCTCCACCATGGTCGGCAAGCTGTACGGCATCGCCGACGAGCGACGCGACAGCGGTTTCACCATTTTCTATATGGGCATCAACTCCGGCGCACTGATCGCACCGGTGTTGACCGAGTACCTTGCCAAGGCGGTGTTCGGCAGCAATGCGATGCCAAGCTACAAATACGTGTTCATTGCTTCGGGCGTGGGCATGCTGATCAGCCTGTTCTGGTTCTGGGTGGGCCGACGCGGCCTCAAGTCGGTCGGCCTCCCACCTCCGGGTGGCGAAAGCATGATGCGTGTGGTGTACGTGTTGCTCGGCGCAGCGGCCGCGGCGCCGGTCATGTATTTCCTGCTGGCTTCCGGTGCGGGTTTTCTGCAGTGGGTGCTCAGTCTCCTGTTCGTCGCGCTGTCGGTATTGCTCCTGGTGGAAGGCATTCGCGAGGGCAGGGTGCAGCGCGATCGCGTGATTGCGATGTTGATCATCTTTGCTTTCAACGTGCTGTTCTGGATGTTCTTCGAGCAGGCCGGCAGTTCGTTTACTTTTCTCGCCGACAAGATCGTCAACCGCCAGTTGGGTGACTTCACCTTCCCCACGGCCTGGTTCCAGTCGGTCAATTCGCTGGCCATCATCACCATCGCGCCGATCCTCGCCTGGGTCTGGGTACGCATGGGTCGCAGCAATCCGTCGATTCCACGCAAGTTCGGTCTGGGGCTGATCTTCAACGGGCTGGCCTTTGCGCTATTGATGGCGGCCCTGTCCGATATGGTCGATGCGAACGGCAAGATTCCGTTCTGGACGCTTTTCATGGTGTACGTGATCCAGTCAGTCGGCGAGCTGTGCCTGTCGCCGATCGGCCTGTCGATGGTGACCAAGCTGGCGCCGCTGCGCCTGGTCGGTTTCGGCATGGGCGGCTGGTTCCTGTCCACCGGCATCGGCAACAACCTGTCGGGTATTTTTGCCGGGCACGTCTCGGGCGAAACCGGCATGACCACGCAGTCGGCGCTGGGCGGCTACACGTTCGGTTTCTGGTCGCTGATGGGGGCGGGTGTGCTGTTGTTCCTGATCGCGCCGCTGATCAATAAATTGATGCACGGCGTGAAATAGCCTGCGCCGGAATGGGGCGTAGCGCTCGTGAGAAGCTACGCCACCATTGACGAAAGCTGTCGCGGCCGCTAAATGTCGGTGTTTTCGCGCACGGTCAGCCGACCGATGAAGGGGTGCATGAATAACGCCAACCAAGCCGCAGCAGCGGGCGTGCCCGATTTTCCCGACACGCTCGGCCATCCGCGTCCCTTGTGGATGCTGTTCATGACCGAGTTCTGGGAGCGGTTCGCGATCTACAGCGTCAGCTGGGCGCTGGCGTTGTACATCGTGGCGCAGTTCTACCATGGCGACCCGTCCGGCCAGGCGTGGGCGAGCAAGATCTATGGCGCCTACACCGCTCTGGTCTACGCCACCGGCATCTTCGGCGGCTATATCGCCGACAAGGTGATCGGCTACCAGCGGTCCATCCTGCTGGGCGCTGTCGTCATGGCGATCGGCTTGTTCACCGTGATGTTGCCGTCGCGCGATGCCATGCTTTACGGCCTGGCGATGGTGATCGTGGGTGACGGCCTGTTCAAGCCGAATATTTCCTCGATGGTTGGACAGCTCTATCGTTCCGACGACGAACGTCGAGATCGTGGTTTTACCTTGTTCTACATGGGCATCAACGGTGGCGCCTTTGCCGCCCCGCTGGTGACCGGCTGGATGGCCAGCTATTTCACCAGCACGCCGCTGGTGGAAAATTATCGGATCGTGTTCGGCGCCGCGGGCGTCGGCATGGTGCTGAGCTTTCTGTGGTTCTGGTTCGGACGGCGCGGCCTGCGCGGTGTCGGCCGGCCGCCGCAAGGCGCCGAGGGCAAGCAGCGGGTGCTCTGGGTGATTGGCGGCATGGCTCTATCGGTGCCGATCATCTATTTCGTGCTGGCGCAGATCGGCGCCATTGGCCTGCAATGGCTGCTCGGCCTGCTGTTCATCGGCGTGGCGGTGATGCTGCTGGGCGAGGCGGCGCGACAGGGACGCGTGCAGGTGGAGAGGGTGGTGGCGATGCTGATCATCTTCGCCTTCAACCTGTTGTTCTGGATGTTCTACTTTCAGCTTGGCACCTCGTTCAACTTCCTCGCCGAGACGATGGTCGACCGCAAGATGTTCGGCAGTTGGGTGTTCCCGGTCGGCTGGTTCCAGTCGATCAGCCCGCTGGCGATCATCCTGCTGGCGCCAGTGGTGAGCATTATCTGGGGGCTGTTGGCGCGCCGGCACAAGGAGCCTTCGATCCCGCGCAAGTTCGGCCTGGGCCTCGTCTTCAATGGCCTGGGGTTCCTGGTGCTGGTGTATGCGCTGGCGCGACTGATCGATCCGCAGGGACTGATTCCGTTCTGGCCGCTGGCAGCCTGCTACGTGCTGCAGACGATCGGCGAGCTGTGCCTGTCGCCAATTGGCCTGTCGATGGTGACCAAGCTGGCACCGCCCAAACTGGTAGGCCTGGCCATGGGTGGCTGGTTTCTGTCCCTGGCTGTCGGCGGCAATCTATCGGGTCTTTTGGCCGGCCACATCAGTGGCGCGAATGGTATGACCGCTGCCTCGGCGCTGGACGGTTTCAGCTTCAGTTTCTGGCTGCTCGCCGGTGCGGGTGTGTTGCTGCTATTGATCTCGCCACTGATCAATCGGTTGATGCATGGGGTGAAGTAGGCGGGTGTTGGGGTGGTGCAATCGCGACCGAGGGAATCTCCAAGAACCCGGTAAGGAACAACCATCGGCGCAACAGGTTGGGAAAAGTCGGCCACTGCGTAGCCTGTAAAAAGGAAAGGGTAAAGAGGGAAAGCAAAAAGCGCGTGCTACCGCATGTGAGCTCCCCTCTACTCTTTACAGCGCCGCAGGCGCGACTTGACAGGCCACGCCGTGGCCGACTTTACTTTTTAGGCCCTTCAAGCCCCCTGCTCGGTAGCAGTCGCAGAAGGCTGCTCCGACAACGACACGAAGCGGCGGCTTTGCCCGTCATAGGCCTCCACCACGCCACTCTCGATGTCATACACCCAGCCGTGCAGGCTGAGCCGCCCTTGCTCAAGCGCCAGCGCGACACAGGGATGCGTGCGGATGTTCGCCAGCTGGGCGACCACGTTGTCATGCACCATCGCGTGGATCGCCGCGCACTCGGATGAATGTGCGTGAGCGCTGTTGATCGCCTTGGCGGTGTCGGCGTAACGCAGCCAGCGCCGCACTGCCGGCATCGCGGTCAGGTCGGCGTCCGTGGCGATGGCCTTCATGGCGCCGCAATCGGAGTGGCCGCAGATCACCACATCGCTCACGCCCAGCGCGACCACCGCGTATTCGATCGATGCCGATACACCGCCAGGTTCCGGCCCGTAAGGCGGCACGATGTTGCCTGCGTTGCGTATGACGAAGAGTTCGCCCGGTTCGCACTGGGTGATGAGTTCCGGCACGACGCGGCTATCGGAGCAGGCGATAAAAAGCGCTTGCGGGTTTTGCCCGGCAGCCAGCCGCCGGAACAGCGCCGAGCGCTCCGGAAAGGCTTCGCGCTGGAATCGCTTTACGCCATCGACGAGATCTTGCATGGTTCGGTGAGACTCGCAGCCAGGACTGCGTGATTATCCCACCTTCAGCATGACCCGGCCCGCGGCGTCATGACGCGCTCAGGTCCGCTTATCGAGCAGCTTGTCGAGAATGCGCTCCAGCCATACGCGCTCTTCCTCGTTGAGCTTGGCCAGCACTTCCCGTTCCCTCGCGCGTGCCATTGGCGCGACCTCGTCATGCAGCTTCCAGCCTGCCTCGGACAAGCCCAGTACCGAGCGGCGCTTGTCGCCGTCGTGCGTATCGCGGTTGACCCGGCCGGCCTCCACGAGGCGGGCAAGAGCGCGGCTGACCGCGACCTTGTCCATCGCGGTGCGCTCGGCCACCTCTCGGGCCGAGAGGCCGTCGAAGCGAGCGAGCACGGCCATGACACGCCATTCCGTCACGCTGAGGTCGTAACGTTTCTGATAGTCGTCGGCAATGCCCTGGCTGATGGTGTTGGACAGGATCGACAGGCGGTAGGGCAGGAACCGTTCGAGTTCCAATGGAGCGTGGTCGGGCGTCTTGGCGTCAGGCACTGGTGCGATGGTCCTTGCAAATGGTTTCACATGTAACTATAACGTAGGGCTTATCCGGATGGTCGCATGCTTCGGTATGCCGGCCATCGTGAACAGCCCGACGACGGAGAGCATCATGAGCGCGCAGCCCAATCTTGGCATGCAAGTCACCACGTTCGAGAACCCGATGGGGATCGACGGCTTCGAATTCGTCGAATTTGCCGC
>Ga0207695_10003276_pt1 | contig 23020 bp, 20 predicted proteins | sample KBSC54metaG_FD_184354 | JGI IMG/M metagenome (GOLD analysis project Ga0207695, IMG submission 184354) | Corn rhizosphere microbial communities from Kellogg Biological Station, Michigan, USA - KBS C5-4 metaG (SPAdes) (version 2) | ecosystem: Host-associated > Plants > Roots > Rhizosphere > Soil...
TCCTTGTGCAGGGTTTGACGGCCTTCGGGGGTCAAAGTGCTGAGCAAAATGTAGGTTGGCATGATGTCCTCCTCGCATTGATGGGCGGCTCACCGGGTCATCGCGATCGAAGTTTGCTCCACGACCGATTTCGCCGCGACTGCTGGATTTCACGGCCGATTATCTTTAGCGTGGCCCGCATCGCGTGCGGTCCGCCCGATGCCGCACTAATGCTTCAGTTCCCGCGGATGGCCCTTGGCGCGGAGATCGTATGCCATCATGAGCAGATCGCGGCATCGCATCTCGCGATCTTCGACCCAATCCGGCAGCAGCGCCTCGATGTGAAAGCCGAGCCGTTCAAACATCGCGCGCGCACTCTTGTGATCGGCGACCATCTGCGCGGTGATTTTGCGCAGCTCCAGAGTATGGGCGAGTTCGACGATTTCCCAGCAGAGGTTCTCGCCGAGCCCTCGCGACTGCCAGTCACGCGCGGTGTTGATGCTGATCTCGCCGACCTTGCGGGTCCAGCGCAGCGGATTCACGTGCAAGCTCGCGTATCCCGCGAGGACGCCTTCCGGCTCGGCCAGCAGCGTAACGGTGGTGCCATGCTCGATCCCCCTAAGCCAGTCTTCAACGGTCGCGGGATCGGTGATATCGCTGCGCAGGAAAAGCAGATCTTCCTCGCGCAGGCCATGCGCGAACTGGAGCATTTTGGCCTTGTCACCGGCCCCCATCAGCCGCAGCGGAACCTCGCGCATCTGTGGCGCACCGCTGCCCGTCTTCAGGCGCAGGAACTGCGGCCCGGTCTGGACCAGGGTCTCGTCCAATTCAATCTTCTTTGGATAGTGCCGGCTGATTTCCGGATTCGTACCCATAGCTTGATCCTCCTTGGTTGCACTGGGCTCCCGCTGAGGCTGGCTGGTACGAGGATGAAGGTGTCGAGATTCCGAGGCGCAGCGTCCGCAACCTCGCTGTGGCGGACACTAGCAGATTGCACGGTGGAGGCCCAAACCGCGACCGCGAACCGGTTCCGCAGATGCTCTCCGACCACCGATCTCGGATTAGAACCTTGACGATTAGCGGGCACATTGGAACCGCCGTTGGAGGTTTCAGTTCCAATCGGTCCCCGATGCGCCAGCCTGACACGCAATCGAAGCGACTCTCGCTTAGCCCTACACGCCAGGCAAACCCGATGATTTTTTGAAGGTGGGCAAAATGCGGTTGTTGTTGCCGACAGGAACGCAACGGCTAGCTCAGACTCGCATTCGTTTATTTGTTATTCTGTAGCTCCTACAAATGATATTGAAGGATATTTGAGCATAATATAAGTCTTGTTATATGCGGGTGCTGATTACAGGGGGGGCGGGCTTCGTTGGTTCCAATCTTGCTCTCGGTCTTCGACGCCATCATGATTGGCATATCGTTTGTCTTGATAATCTTAAACGTCGCGGCAGTGAACTCGCGCTCAAGCGCCTCGCGGCCGGCGGTGTTGAATTTATCCACGGCGATGTGCGCAATCCGGCGGACCTCGAAACCGTCTCGCGCTTCGACTTCCTTATTGAATGCTCAGCGGAACCCTCGGTGCGCGCGGGCTATGACGGCGCGGCTCGCCAAGTCGTAGAAACCAACCTCAACGGAACCTTTAATTGTCTCGAACTGGCCCGCGGCCACGGCGCCGCGATGGTTTTCATTTCCACCAGCCGCGTGTATTCGATTGCGGCGTTGCGCATGTTGCCGCTCGTGCGCGCCGGTGCGCGGCTTGATCTCCCGCCGGATGAATCCGGCGAAGGCTGGTCGCACCAGTCGATTACGGAAAACTTTTCGACCGCCGGCAGCCGATCGCTCTACGGCACCACCAAACTCGCTTCCGAGCTCCTGGTCGAAGAATACCGCGCGATGTACGCGATGCCCGCGGTGATCAATCGATGCGGCGTGATCACCGGTCCGTGGCAAATGGGCAAGGTCGATCAGGGATTTCTCGTGCTGTGGGCCGCGCGGCATCTGTACGGCGGTGCGCTTGGATACTCCGGCTTCGGCGGCGACGGCTTGCAAGTGCGTGACCTCCTTCATGTCGAGGACTTGAGCGACCTGGTTCGCTACCAGATGAACCACCTCGGCGCAGTCGATGGACGCACCTTCAACGTCGGTGGAGGTGTGGCGAATAGCATTTCCCTGCGCGAGCTCACCGCGCTATGTGAGGCGAGGACCGACCGCAGGCTCTCGCTCACGTCCGAACTCGCGACGCGCCCGGACGATATTCCCTACTATGTATCGAATAATCACTCGGTGACTAACGCTACGGGCTGGGCGCCGAAGCACAGCGTCGAACAAACCCTCGACGATGTAGTCAATTGGCTTGCGGACAATCGAAACGAACTGGTCCCAATACTGAGGTAGTGCAAATGAGTATTGCCATAGTGACGGGAGCTGCCGGACTGATCGGCGCCGAGACGGTACGATTCTTCACCGCCAACGGTTTCGACGTCGTCGGTATCGACAACGATATGCGGCGCGTCTTCTTCGGCGACGACGCGAGTAGTCTGTGGAGTCGCCACCGGCTCGAACGGGAAGTGCGCAACTATCGCCATCTCGATCTGGATATTCGCGATAGGGCGGGCATCGAACGTCTGTTCACGCGCTACGAAAAATCCATCTCCGCCGTGATTCATACTGCTGCTCAACCCTCACACGATTGGGCCGCACGCGATCCGATGACTGATTTTTCCGTCAACGCGGTGGGTACCCTCAATCTCCTCGAAGCCACTCGGAAGTATTGTCCCGACGCTCCTTTTATCTTCACCAGTACCAATAAGGTATATGGCGACCGCCCCAATTCACTACCTCTGATAGAACTCGGCTCGCGCTGGGAAGTTGACCCGCAGCACCCGTTTGCCGCCCACGGCATTGACGAATCGATGAGTATCGACGCGTGCTTGCACAGCGTCTTTGGCGCATCAAAGGTCTCGGCCGACATCATGGTGCAGGAATACGGCCGCTACTTCGGCATGCGCACCGTGTGTTTTCGCGGCGGCTGCCTCACCGGTTCGGGGCACTCCGGAACCCAACTTCATGGCTTCCTGGCGTACCTCGCGCGCTGCGCCGTTACCGGCGAGGCCTATAAGGTGTTCGGTTACAAGGGCAAGCAAGTGCGCGACAACATTCATTCGTATGATCTTGTCAGCGCGTTCTGGCATTTCGTGAAGAAACCCAGGTCGGGCGCGGTGTACAACATGGGCGGAGGACGCCATGCGAATTGCTCCATCGTCGAGGCGATTGCACTGTGCGAGCGCCTGACCGGCCGGCCGTTCAAATGGACCTATGAGGATACCAACCGGGTCGGCGATCATATCTGGTGGATTAGCGATGTCCGGAAGTTCATGACTGACTATCCCGAATGGCGATATCGCTACGACCTCGAAACCACGCTAGCGGAAATCATCGCGGGACTGAGCGATCGGCTCGCGCCGCGGGAGCATCTCGATGTCGCTTGAAGTCCGGTCGCTCCACGAATGGGAAGCGGCCGGAGTTCGCGACCTCCTCTCCGTGATCGTTCCCGCGCATAACGAACAAGGGCATATTGTGGGAACCGTGCGCGGTCTCGCTGCCGCGCTCGACGACGCCGGCATCAATCACGAAATTCTGGTGGTCAATGACAACAGCAGCGATGATACCGAGTCGTTACTGATCGGTCTCGCCAGTGAGTATCCACAAGTCCGCTGGATCAGTAACCTTCCGCCTGCCGGCTACGGTTTCGCCGTGCGCTCGGGACTCGCTGCCTTCCGCGGCGACGCCGCCGCGATCGTGATGTCGGACGGTTCCGACGATCCTGCCGACCTTGTTCGATTCTATCGCAAGCTGCAAGAAGGGTATGACTGCGTCTTCGGCTCGCGCTTCGTCCGCAATGCTTCCGTCTCCGATTATCCCCTGCCCAAGTTGCTCCTGAATCGACTGGGCAATCTGTTCATTCAGTTGCTATTTCTGATCCGCTATAATGATGTGACCAACGCCTTCAAACTGTATCGTCGTAGCGCGATCGCCGGGATGCAACCCATTCTGTCGAACCACTTCAATTTAACCGTCGAGATGCCGCTGAAGTGTATCGTGCGCGGCTACCGATACGCGGTCGTCCCCAATTCCTGGCGCAACCGTAAAGAGGGGATATCGAAGTTTCGCATTCGCGAAATGGGCTCGCGCTATCTCTTCATCATCCTCTATTGTTTGATTGAAAAGATGCTATCGCGCGGTGATTTCATTCAGCCGGATCGTACCGCACAGCTTCAGATCTGGCCGCGCTAGTGAACTGAGTTAAAAAAATGCGGACAACCTTTGAGCACTCGCATGTACCGTCAGTCCGATTTCTAAGCCTAATCCCGGCCGATGTTTGTGGAACGCAGTCCGTCCTCACCCATCAAACCTGATTCACGTTCCGGCGCTTCGTCCACGCTCGAAGCCGGTCAGCCGGCTTCCGAACGCATGGACGATCGCGGCGAACACACCGAAGCTGATCACTTCAACCACCGCGCACTCTCCTTGACCGCCGCGCTCGCACTACTCCTCGGCGTTGCGGTGTTGGCGATGCGCTGGCGGCTGCCGCTCCTCGGGATGCATTCGTTTCGGCAGACCCAGACCGCCATTACTTCATATTGGCTGATGCGCGGGTCGCCGTGGCTAGCCTATGAAACTCCCGTGCTCGGTGCTCCCTGGTCAACGCCCTACGAGTTTCCTTTTTATCAACTGTTGGTTGCGGGGCTAACCAGCTTGACCGGCCTGCCGCTGGATTCGATTGGACGCCTTGTAAGTTACCTGTTCCTCGTCCTCACGATAATTCCCATTCGGATGCTGTCGCGTGCCTGGCAGTTGGATATTAGCTACGTCCCCATCTTGGCGATCGTGTTGCTGGTATCGCCGATCTATTTGTTCTGGGGAACTGCGTTTCTGATTGAGACATTCGTCGTATTCTTTTGCTTCTGGTTTCTCGCCGAGGTCGAACTGACTACTAAGTCATCGCGGGCGGCGTTGGCGCTCAGCATTGTATGCGGTACTGTGGCGTCGCTCGGAAAGATTACGACATTTGTACCGGTCGCTTGCCTGGCGGGACTGATTCTGCTTGACGATTTCTTCAAGCGTCTCAGTCGGCGCGAGAGTCTGTTGCGCCCGCTCTTCAACGGTGGCGCCATCATGGCCATACCGCTCATTGCGTTTGAGATATGGGACCGGTTTGCGGATGCTCAGAAACTCAAGAACCCGATCGCTGCTTATATGGCGTCCAGCTCGCCGGTCGTGCATCGATGGATATTTGGTACATGGGTGCAATTGTTCTCCGCCCGGATGCTACTCACCCTCCTGCGCGCTATTTCCGATGCTCTGGGCGTCCTCGCGATCCCTCTTGCCGTCGGATCTGCGGCGCTCGTGATTTACTACAGGATAATCGATCGACGCACCTGGGGTCTCATTGCGGGCTCTTTGGGGGCATTTTTGCTGCCCTTCGTGCTCTTCACGAATGTCCATATCGTTCACAATTACTACGATGCGGCGAACGCGATCTTTCTCATCTGTGCCTTTGCGATGTTAGTATCTCGTCTGTTTTCAACTGGACATCGGCGCGCCGGATGGAATTTGTTGGCGCTCACGGTGGTTTCTCAACTGCTGTGGTTCCCGGTGTTCTTTCTTCGCGACATCCGCCATCCGTTCGATCGCCCGCTGCTACAGATCGCGCAGGCCATCAATACTAATACTGATCCGGACAGTGTAGTTGTCATCTATGGACAGAACTGGTCTCCGGTTATCCCGTATTACGCACAGCGTCGGGCCTTGATGGAGCCCGATTTTGTCCGTCCCGGCGAAACCCTGGCGCGCGCTCGCCGGATGCTCTCTCCCCAAGGCGGTCATCCGGTTGAAGCAATTGTCCGGTGCAAATCGGCGATGGATCGAGTCCCGGAATTTGACCGGATTTTCGCTGACCTCGATCGCCACGTTGCCAAGCACCAAATCGCCGGTTGCGACGTGTACTTCGTCAGGCACGCCGCAGCGGCGCATTAGCGGGATGAACCCGGCGGGCCGCTCGCACCCGTCATCTTGTCGCCTGAATGCCCCGGCGCGCAGTCTCATCGGGGCGCCAACTTGCACGATTCGCCGGCCCACAAAAGACCCCTCGGACATTCCCTCGCGCGCATGATATTCTCTGCGGTTGGCGGGCGCGTTCGCTCAGCCATCAAAGGAGTAGGGATGAAAGCGGGATGTACTCTTGCCGGACCCAACCGGCGTATCGACTCTGTCGCCACGATGAGTGGGGCGATGATGGCTGCGATATTCGTCGCGATGTTCGCCGCGATAGTGACTATGACGCCGCGCGGGTCATGGGCGGCGGAAGCGGGCGCGAACGCGGTCGTCGCGACCATTGGCGAACATCAGATTACCCAGAAGCAACTCGACGCCGCGATGCTTCAGAGCATCAGCAAGAGCCAACTCTACGACCTCCGCAAGCAGACCCTCGATCGCATGGTCGATGCTTATCTGATTGATGCGGCGGCGAAAAGAGCGAATCTCACTCCCGACGCGTACCTCGACCGCGAATTGCACGGCAACGGCGATCGAGTCACCGAAGCCGACGCGAAGAAATACTACGATGCGCACAAGTCCGGTATCGACGCGCAAACCGGAGGCCGCTCGTTCGACGACATCAAGGGCCTTCTGATCAGCGCCATGCAACGACATGACGATCGCGATCGGCGCGATGCACTGATGGCAAAGCTACGGACCGCCGCTCATGTAAAGGTCGCGCTCGAAGCGCCCCGGGTCAGCGTCGCGAGCACCGGCCATCCCTGGACCGGTGGCAAGGATGCCCCGGTGACGATCGTCGAGTTCTCGGATTTTCAATGTCCTTACTGCCGTTCAGCCGAGCCCGTATTGAAACAGATCCGCGCAAAATATGGCGACAAGATCAAACTGGTTTACATGGACTTTCCGTTGGGGATGCATCCGCATGCGATGGACGCCGCGGTGGCCGGCCGTTGCGCTGCCGACCAGAACAAATTCTGGGAACTCCACGACGCCATGTTCAGCGATCAGACGAAACTCGACTCAGCCGGTTTGAAAGCGAGCGCGGCGAAGGCCGGACTGGATAGCACGAAATTCAACGCCTGCTTTGACGCGAAAGCCGGTGCGGCCGGCATCAAGGCAGACCAGGCGCAAGGTGCGCGGCTGGGCGTCAGCGGTACGCCGACGTTCTTCGTCAACGGGCGCGAAATGGTCGGCATGGAATCGGAAAAGGGTTTCTCGGACATTATCGATGACGAGTTGTCGCGTGCGAAGGGATCGCAGTCGCAGGCCAACGCAAACTAGATGCGGTGTGCGTGAATCGCCACTGACAGGCGGTATTTACGATGGCCGATAAGTACGATTTCGACCTCTTCGTGATCGGTGCCGGTTCCGGCGGCGTGCGTGCCAGCCGCGTCGCTGCGAGCCTTGGTGCACGCGTCGCCGTTGCCGAAGAGCGCTACCTCGGCGGCACTTGCGTCAACGTTGGCTGCATCCCGAAAAAGCTGCTCGTCTATGCCTCCGAGTTCAGCGAGGCGTTCGAGGATTCCGCCGGCTTCGGCTGGGCCGTCGGTGAGCGCCGCTTCGACTGGAAGCAGCTTATCGCGAACAAGAATACTGAGATTGCGCGCCTCAATGGTATCTATGAAAAGTTGCTAATCAACTCCGGCGTCAAGATACTCAGCAGCCGCGCCCGGATCGTTGACACACATACTATTGCGATCGGCGATCAACGCGTCACCGCCAAATACATACTGGTGGCGACCGGCGGATGGCCAACCGTCCCGCGCATACCCGGCGCCGAACTGGCTATCACGTCCAACGAAGCCTTCTTCCTCGATCGGATGCCATCGCGGGTGGTGATTGTCGGCGGTGGTTATATCGGCCTCGAGTTCGCCGGAATCTTCCACGGCCTGGGTGCGCAGGTCACGGTGGTGCATCGTGGCGAGATTTTCCTGCGTGGATTTGACGACGACCTGCGTTTCGCGCTCGCCGACGCGATGCGCAAACGTGGCATCGAGCTGCGGTTCGATACCCTCGTCAGCCGCATCGACCGCGGCGATGGTGCAGGCGTCCACGTCACTCTCTCGCACGGCGCGCCTCTCGACGCGGACCTCATCATGTTTGCGACGGGCCGCGCACCCAATACGCAGGGCCTCGGACTCGAGGAGGCGGGCGTGAGGCGTGATGACGTCGGTGCGATCGTGGTCGATCGTTATTCGCGCACCTCGGCCGAAAATATCTACGCGATCGGCGACGTGACAAATCGCAAGAACCTGACGCCGGTTGCCATTGCCGAAGGTCGCGCCGTTGCCGAGACCCTCTTCGGCAAGCGTGCGATGAGCATCGATTACGACAACGTGCCTTCAGCCGTGTTCAGCCATCCGCCGATCGGCACCGTCGGGTTGACCGAGGCCGAAGCACGTCAGCGCTTCGGCGAAATCGACATCTACAAGTCGAGCTTCCGTCCGCTGAAGCACACGCTGAGCGGCCGCGACGAGCGTTCCCTCATGAAGCTCGTCGTGGATCGCAGGACCGACCGGGTCGTCGGCTGTCACATGATTGGCACTGATGCCGGCGAGATCATCCAGGGCTTCGCCGTCGCGTTGCAATGCGGTGCGACGAAAGCGCAGTTCGACGCGACGATTGCGATCCATCCTACAGCTGCGGAGGAATTCGTCACGATGCGCGAGAAAGTGCCGGACTGACGCGCGATGGCGATTGCGCTCGCCGATTGGACGACCGGTATGCCGCGCCGGCGTATATCGAATAGCCCGCACTGTACGAATTGCCGGAGGGGTGGCCGAGCGGTTGAAGGCACCGGTCTTGAAAACCGGCGTGGCCGGAAGGTCACCGTGGGTTCGAATCCCACCCCCTCCGCCAATGAGTCTATAGCTATCCGGGTGCAATCGATTATTTCGAGTAATCCGACGCCTGGTTTTGGCTCTTATCCCTCCACCTGTTTCTCAACTGGTTTAGCCCGGTGAGAATTCGTCATCATAAGAACAGGCGCAACAAACGGGACAGGGTTGGTGTCAAGAATGCTCAAAAGGGGTCGGTGATCTCGCCGAGCATCTTAGTCAGCGCGAGGTTCTCCGAATAGTCCACCGGGCACACGACGAGCGACACGGAATCGCTGGCAAGTGCACGGCGCAATGTCGGTAGAAGTTGGGTCGCGGCGCTGACGCGGAAGCCCTTCACGCCCAAACTTCTGGCGTATGCCATGAACTCGGGATTTGTGAAGTCGCAGTAGGAGTCGTGCCCGAGTTCGAGGCGCATCTTCCACTTGATAAGGCCGTAAGCGCCATCCTCCCACACCAGCATGACAAACGGGATCTTCTCACGCACCGCGGTTTCCAGCTCCTGCGAATTCATGAGAAAGCTCCCGTCTCCCATCACTGCGAGTACTTTGCGTTCCGGATGCGCGAGCTTGATTGCGATCGCGCCCGGCAGCGCAAAGCCCATGGTCGCGAGCCCGTTTGAAATGAGACACGTATTCACGGCGTAGGTGGGATAAAGCCTCGCCATCCACATTTTCACCGCACCAGTATCCACCAGCACGATATCGTCGCGGCCCATCGCGCGGCGTATGTCAGCGACCAGGCGCTGGGGCTTCATCGGAAACGAATGATCTTTCGCTCCGCGGTCAATCTCATTGCGCAGCAAGGAGCGGATCTTGGCGGTGGACGCGGCCGGCCGGTCCGATTTCTCCAATGCACCAGCGAGCGCGTCGAGAGACTGCGGAATGTTTCCCTCGATCCCGACCGCGACGTGGTAGTGCGCATCGACCTCGGCGGGATAGCGGTGGATGTGGATGATCTTCTTGCGCGCGTCGGGATTGATGTGCTCAGGGGCATACTCCTGCAAATCGTACCCCACACAGACGATCACGTCGGCGCGGTCAAAGCCGAAGTTGGCATAGTCATGGCGCATGAAGCCGAGCGCCCCGAGTGCGTTCGCATGATCGTCGGGAAAAACGCCTTTTCCCATGAACGTGGTGGCCACCGGAATGTTGAGCCGCTCCGAGAATCGCACCAGCGCGTCGCTGGCACTGTTGCGCGCAGCCCCATGCCCGGCGAGGACGATCGGAGATTTGGCGCCCTTCATCACCTCTGCGCCCCGTCTGACCTGGCTGACTGACGGCGCCATGTCGTACACCACATTGATGGCGAGCGGCGCGGTATCACCGGGCACCGAAAGCTGCTCAACGTCCTCGGGCACCGCCAGATACACTGCGCCCGGCCGCTCGGTCTCTGCGAGCTTGAACGCCTTGCGAACCATCTCCGGGATCGCCTCGGGCTTCAGGACGATGTCGGCCCATTTGGTTATCGGACGGAACATCCCGACCAGGTCCACGCCCTGATGGGATTCCTTGTAGATGCGTGAGAGCGCGACCTGCGCCGAGATCGCGACGAGCGGAGCACTGTCACTGTTTGCGTCGGCCACACCAAGCAGCAGGTTAATCGCGCCCGGGCCCAGCGTTGCGATGCAAACGCCCGCATGACCGGTCAGCCGCCCATACATGTCCGCCATGAATGCCGCACCCTGCTCGTGGCGTACCAGGATGAAGCGGATCGATGAACCGTTCAGCGCATCGACGAAGTGGATATTTTCCTCGCCGGGGATACCAAAGACGTATTTTACGCCCTCATTCTCGAGGCATCGCACGAGCAGACGGGCGGCAGTCAGGCTCTTGGCTTTCGCCATGTGAGTTCCTTTGGACATGGATGTCGATTCTGACGGCTGGACGGTCCTGACTACAAGCCGGGCGGCAATGCGAGTATCCGGAGCAAATCGATTTCACCAGATAATCTGCTCTCAAGATAATCCTCATTGTCGCGCAGGTCGGAACCCTTGCACGCCCTCGAATGCTCACCTTTATTCGCCGATGAATCGCCAGGGAAATGTGCATGGATGGGAGCGATATTATCGCGCCGCCCGCGCCGTAAAGACCGCTTGCTACGTGAGCAAGCGGTCTTCATCTTAGATCTCTTTGATCAGGGGTTTTGTCGGAAGAGCCGAAAGACGCCCGTTCGGGTCCGATAAATCGGATCGAATCCAGCGCGGCTTGGCGTTGGTTCGATGGACGATGTCCAGAACGCGATCAGGCTCTCCAAGATCGCTCCAGTCAACACCGCATACTGGTAGAACTGCCAGTCCTTCGGGGCACTTTTCGAGCACCTGCTTCGAGAAATCGCTTGGCGACAGACTCTTGTAGAGCTGTCGTACCGATTCTTCCTCAGTCGTCGTACCTAACGACGATCGTAGCGAAGTGAACGCCGAGCACAATGCCGGTGCGGCCCGCATGATGGCCAGGATAAGAGTCGAGAGGTGCGCGACAAAGACAAAGCTGTTCCACAAACAGCCCGCGCGTTGAAGTCTCCCGGCCGCAGTCGGGCCGGGCTTCTCCCAGAATCGGCGGACGCGAAAGAGCGGCGTGCCTGCCAACGCCTCGCTCGGGTCGATCCAGCCATAATTCGGCTCGGGGTAATCCGGAGTGATTCCCAGCAATACGATCTGGTCTGGCCGCGCGGCAACCGCGTGGAAGGCGAGTTCGGCATGACGCATGAAGAACGTGTCGTTGCTCACGTAATGGTCGCACGGGAAAACGGCAACGACTGCGCGCGGAAAGCGCTTGGCCAATCGCAAAAGCGCGTACAAAATTGCCGGTGCGGTTCCGCGGTTTTCCGGCTGGACGACCATGTTTGGTGCGCAACCGTTAGTCAACAACGGCCGATAGAAACATTCGTGCGCCCGCGTGACGACAATCAGCGTGCGTGCCGAATCAACCGCTAGTGCCACTCGGCTTCTCGTCTGATCGAGCAGCGTGTGGTCGGACAGGAGCCGACAGTATTGTTTGGGAATATCGTCGCCAGCTATCTGCGATGTCAGTGGCTTGAGCCGCGATCCCTCTCCGCCGGCGAGTATAATCGCGACTCGTTCCGAACGGAGATCCTCGTTGTCACCCATCCTCCCAAGCTCTCTACAACAATGCTTGAAGAGTTCTCCGGATCCGCAAGGGCACTTGTCGCTGGGCTGCGGCATTGAACTCACCTCCTGAATCTCAAAGTCCAGCAGACACCGAGCACTAAACGTGCCCCGTTCTTGCGTCGATCGATCAGACCGCGCCAGGGTGAACAGCAAGCCGGGCGATTACTGGAAAAAGCGGACCGGCGAATCACCAATGCCCGATGAGGGAATCGTAGATCGCGCGGCCCGATCAGGGTTGCCGTAGCGGGCGGAGAAGGAAGACTGAACGCCATCGATCGACTCCTTTCTTTCGGAATCAACCGTCCGTCATCCTCCAGATTGCGCCGCCTGATGAGAGGCATGGGAGTTGCTCAAGCAGCAGGTGCCCACAGATCAGGAATGCGGAATCGCCATTGTAGATCGTCGAAATCGTCATAATCCGGGGGAAGGACTGTCGAGATTTTTCCACAGTTGAGGGATTTTTGACACGACAACTATAAATCCCGAAGTCTCGGAATACGCCGAGCACAGAAGCCAGGTTACGAACTTCTGAAAATCGGCGTTTCACGCGTTGCATTGAGATGCTCGCCTCGCGGTAGCAGTAGGTGATGAGGCTATGCCCGGACCATATAGCGCTAATGCCTTCACGCTCGCTCCAGCCTCACCGCAGGCCGCTGCCATCTCGCGGCTGTTCGTTGGAACTCTGATTTTTCTAGGCGTCGTTCTGGCGCTCGTCACCTTGCTGGTCCTCTACGCGATCATCCGCTACCGCGACCGTCCCGGCGCGCCGGAACCGCGTCAGAACTTCGGCTCGCGCAGGCTCGAGACCATTTGGACGGTCGTGCCGATTCTTTTGCTGATCGTGCTGACGGCGTTTATGGCATACGCGATGCATACGGGGGATCCGGCCGCCGCAGTGGACGATCCTGATCTTCGAATTGTGGCTCATCAATGGTGGTGGGAAATCTACTACCCGAAGTCGGGAGTGATTGCTGCCAACGAAATTCACATCCCGGTCGGTCATTCCTTGAGCGTCGAACTGCGCTCGGCCGACGTAATACATGACTTCTGGGTGCCCCAGTTGGCGCGTAAAATCGACATTGTTCCCGGTCATCCCAATTATCTGCGACTCCAGGCCGACCATCCCGGTACTTACCTTGGCGCATGCGCGGAGTTTTGCGGCACCGAGCATGCGTGGATGCGCTTCCAGGTGATCGCCCAGCCGCCCGACAAGTTTGCTGAATGGCTTCGTGCGCAAAAAGCGGCTCCGGCCGCGCCCACCTCACCCGAGGCCATACAAGGCGCGCAAATTTTCGCCGATCGCACCTGCGCCAATTGTCATAGGGTGTCCCACACCGTGGCTAGCGCATCGATCGGTCCCGATCTCACACACGTCGCCGGCCGGCGGATGCTGGCGGCAGGCGCGTTGGAGAACACGCCGGCGAATCTCGGAGCGTGGCTGCATGACCCCGACGAGTTCAAGCCGGGCAGCCATATGCCCAATCTTCAACTCAGCAAAAATGATCTCAACGCGCTGGTGGCTTACCTGGAGACGCTTAAATGAAAGAAGCGGCGATTCCCGATGCGCTGGAGGGCGAGTCTTTTGCGGTCGAGGCGCGCGAGGGCTGGCTCAGTTGGGTCGCGTCGGTCGATCATAAGCAAGTCGGGATCATGTATTTGCTCGGGGCCTTCTTTTTTTTCATCGTCGGCGGCATATTGGCGCTCCTGATGCGGGTTCAGCTTGCGGTCCCCGACAACCGCTTCGTCACACCCGAAATCTATAACCAGCTTTTCACCATGCACGGCACAACAATGGTGTTCCTGGTTCTGGTGCCGCTGCTGATCGGCTTTTCGACCTACTTGGTGCCGTTGATGATCGGGGCGCGCGATATGGCCTTTCCGCGCCTTAACGCGCTCAGTTTCTGGGTGCAAATCTTCGGCGGCGTCATGCTTTATTTCAGCTTCGCCACCGGCGGGGTCAACGGCGGCGCCCCGGCTGCAGGATGGTTCAGCTACGCACCGCTGAGCGAGAAGGCTTTCAGCTTCAGCCGCGGCGTCGATTACTGGGCGCTCGGTCTGCTCGCGATCGGGGTGGGCACCCTCGGCGCCGCGATCAATATCGTCGCTACGGCCATTTGCCTGCGAGCCCCCGGGATGACCATCCGGCGCCTGCCGCTCTTTGTCTGGATGACGTTGGTTAACGCATGGCTCATCGTACTCGTGATGCCAATACTGAACGCCGCGTTAGTAATGCTGCTCATCGACCGGCAGCTCAATGCATATTTCTTCCGGCCCGCCATGGGCGGCTCGGCGCTGCTCTGGCAACACGTCTTCTGGGCTTTTGGCCATCCCGAGGTTTACATCATGATCCTGCCGGCCTTCGGGATAATATCCGAGGTGGTGCCGGTCTTCTCGGGCAAGCCGATCTATGGCTATGAATTCGTCGCCGCGTCAACCGTGGCGATTGCGTTTTTAAGCCTCGCCGTATGGGCGCATCACATGTTCGCGGTCGGCCTCGGCCACACCTTCGACATGTTTTTCGCTGTATGCAGCATGGCGATTGCGGTGCCGACCGGAGTTAAAATTTTCAACTGGACCGCCACGATGTATCAGGGCCGGTTGCGCTTTACCACTTCGATGATGTTCGCGCTGGGCTTTCTCTTGATGTTCACTATAGGTGGACTCTCGGGCGTCGCCTTTGCGGTGGTTCCGGTCGATTGGCAGATGACCGATAGCTATTTCGTCGTCGCCCACATTCATTACGTCCTCTTCGGAGGCACGGTCTTCGCGCTCTTTTCCGGAGTTTATTACTGGTTCCCGAAGATCAGCGGTCGAATGCTCTCCGAGTATTTAGGCAAGTGGCATTTCTGGCTGACCATGGTCGGTTTCAACCTGACCTTCATGATCCAACACGTACTCGGGATGCTGGGGATGCCGCGCCGAGTGTTTACCTATCCGGCGCTGCCCGGCTGGGAGGCGATGAACCTGCTTTCGACCGTCGGCGCTTTCCTGCTCGCCTTCTCGGTGCTCATTTTTATGATCAACCTCGCAATTTCGCTGCGCACCGGCGAGGCTGCTGGCGATAATCCGTGGGACGCGTGGACGCTCGAGTGGGCGACCACTTCGCCGCCAGCAGCGGAGAACTTCCCCCTCGGGGTGCCGCCGGTCCATGGGCGTCGGCCGCTCTGGGATCTTGCCCATCCTGATCGCACTGATGAGATGCTTATGAAGCTCGCGGGGTGAACAGCCACCATGCCGGACAAGAACAAACTCGGAGTCGGCCTCTTCATCCTGTCTGAGGCTAACTTCTTTCTGATTCTGCTGGTCGCCTATGTTTATTTCCACCTTCAGCCCGGCCAGGGACCGAGTGCCGCCAATAGCCTACACCCGCTGCGCATGCTGGCCTTCAGCCTCTGCCTGTTTCTTAGCAGTGCTACGGTTTACCTCGCCGGACGGAGCTTCAAGCGTGGTCGCGGCAACGTCTGGTTGTGGTTAGCCCTGACCGTGGTACTGGGCGCGCTCTTTCTATTTGGACAGTCTCGGGAGTACGTAGGACTTTTCGCCCACGGAGTTACTGTCAGTAGCAATCTGTTTGGCACCACGTTCTTTACCCTCACCGGCTTCCATGGCCTGCATGTCCTTGTCGGTCTGTGCGCGCTGGCGACCTTGCTAGGCGTCGCTCTGACTGGCCGCTTAGGCTGCATTAAACCTGCCGGCTTCGAGGCTATAAGTATGTACTGGCATTTTGTTGATGCTGTGTGGGTAGTCATCTTCGCAGTAGTCTATCTTTGGCCGCTGATCGCAAGAATGACTGCCTGACCCTGATTGGACCATGGTTCAGATACTGAGCGCCTGGGACCCCGACCTGTCCGTCATCATCGGATGCTTCGTATTGCTCGGGTTCTATTGGGTCACCCATCGTGGCGACTACGGACGCTCCGGCTGGTTCTTGGCCGGAGTTGCGTTGATGCTGTTCGCGTTGATCTCGCCACTCGATACGCTCGGCGATGAGTATCTCTTTAGTGCTCATATGGTTCAGCATCTACTGCTGGAACTGGCCGTGCCACCGTTGCTCTTGCTTGGCATAAGTCCACGCCTGGTTCGCTGCATCGTCGACATCCAGCCACTCGGCCGCCTGGAGCGAGTGTTAGGCAACCCTGTGGTCGCATGGACACTGGGTATCGGGATGCTCACGCTCTGGCACGCCCCGATGTTATACGATGCGGCGCTCGGCAATGAGTATATCCACATAGTAGAGCATCTGAGTTTCATGGCCACGGCAACGATATTCTGGTGGCCGGTGCTGGCTCCCCTACCTGAATGTCGGATAGCGCCGCTATGGGCGCAGCTCTACCTGCTCGCCGGTGCAATGGCCAACAGCCTGCTCGGCATCTGGCTGACGTTCGCCTCAGTCGGTCTTTATGTACCCTATCTGCATCCCCGCGATTCGCTCCACATCGTCACGCTGCTGCGCGCCGGATGGGGGCTGACGCCGGCAGTCGATCAGCAAGCGGGCGGACTCATTATGTGGGTGGGCGGCGGCTTCGTGTTTCTGGCCGCGATGATGGCGCTATTTCTGCAATGGTCCGACGCGACTGAGACCGACGGTCCGTCGGCCGTTACAAGGAGACTTCGGCATGGCATCTGAAGATGATTCACAAGCGCCCGGCGGCAGCCTCGAAAAGTGGGCCATGCCGCTTCCAGAAAAGATTCCGCCGTCCACCTATGCGCCGATCTTTCTCGCAGTAGGTATAACGTTCTTGCTGTTCGGCGTAGTCGGTATGTTTATCTTCTCATGGGCCGGGCTGGTTCTGATTATATGGTCAGTCAGCAAGTGGGTGGGAGAGCTGCTTCATGGCGAATGACGAGCGTAAATCCGAACCCCGCGAGGAGTTGAGCCCCGAGCGCCGAGCGTTTCTGACATGGCTGAGTCTAGGGCTCTCCGCGATTGCCGCAGCCGTCGTCGGTATTCCGGTGATCGGCTTCATAATCGGCCCGCTCCTTGTGCGCGATAGACCGGAGTGGCGCAAGGTCGGTCAGATATCGACGTTTGCGATTGGCAAGACCGTCAAGGTCAGCTTTATCGATTCCTCACCGATGGTCTGGGCGGGAGTGAGCGCGCTGACTGCCGCGTGGCTCCGCCGGCTGGACGCGGAGCGCTTCGAGGCCTTCGCCATCAACTGCGCACATCTGGGATGCCCGGTGCGATGGCTGGCGGAGGCCAAGCTTTTTATGTGCCCCTGCCACGGTGGAGTTTATTACGCCGACGGCAGTGTAGCCGCTGGTCCGCCGCCGCGCGGCCTTTTCAAGTATCCGGTACGCGTGCGCGACGGACAGGTCGAGATCCTCGCCAGCGCGGTACCGATTGAATAGTGGCCGGAGCGCGCGTCGATGAAGAACCTCCTCAAGCAGTGCGTCAACGCGTTCGAAGAGCGCACTGGGCTAGTTACGCTCTTCATCGGGATCGCTCGCCATCCCGTGCCGCCCGGAACCGGATGGTTGTATGTGTTCGGTAGCTGCGTATTAACCTGCCTCGTGATCCAGGTGGTGACCGGGATAGCACTGTCCACGCGCTATATAGCTTCGTCGGGATCCACCTACGCGGTACTTCAGTTCATTACTCATAAAGCGGTGTTCGGCAATTTCCTGCGCGGGATGCACTACTTTGGCGCCTCGGCGATGATTCTGCTGATCGGCGTTCACATGATCCAGGTCTTCCTGATGGGCTGCTACAAGTACCCGCGTGAGCTCAACTGGATCACAGGTGTACTGCTGCTCTTTCTGGTGGTCGCGATAGGATTCACTGGCCAGCTCTTGCGCTGGGATCAGGACGCCGTCTGGGCCACAGTACTAGCCGCTGAGATGCTCGGGCGAACTCCATTTATCGGGAAATACCTCGCGCGCTTTTTGCTCGGCGGCAAAACCCTTGGAGGCGCCACGCTTAGCCGGTTTTTTGCGTTCCACGTCTTCTTCCTGGCTACCTTCATCCTGGTCATAGTCGCCTTCCATCTTTATCTGGTTCTGCACGACGGCATTTCGGCACCACCAGTACGCGGACAGATGGTCAACCCCAAGACCTATCGTGCAGAGTATGACAAGCTGCTCGCGGAGCGCGGGGTCCCATTTTGGCCCGACGTCGCGTGGCGCGACGCGGTCGCTGCCTTTATAGTGGTGATGACGATCGCAGCGCTCGCGCTTTTCGTCGGGCCACCCGAGCTTGGCGGCCCGCCCAATCCAAGCCTGCTCGCCAGCGACCCGCGCCCCGACTGGTACATGCTGTGGTACTTCGCAGTACTGGCGCAACTGCCGCGCCACATGGAGTCCGTATTCATGCTTGGGGCTCCGCTGTTCGCCATAGTCTTTCTGCTAATGGTCCCGGTGTGGTGGAACAAGGGCGAGCGCCATCCCGCCCGCCGCCCGTGGGCAGTTATCGCCGTCATCACCATAGTGCTGTCAATCGTAGGCTTCTGGATTGAGGGATCGCGATCGCCATGGTCGCCGAAGTTTGACGCGCAACCATTGTCGGCCGCACTCGTCGGTACGACCGCGGGACCGGTTGCTGTTGGCGCGCAACTCTTTCACGACAAGGCCTGCGAATTTTGCCATACTATAGACGGCAACGGCGGCCAACGCGGCCCGGACCTGACCTATGTTGCACACCGGCTGACTGTGGACGATATCAAAATTCGAATCGCCGATGGCGGTGGCAACATGCCGGCCTTCGCCGGAATCCTGACGCGCGACGAGATGGACGATCTAGTAGCTTTCCTGGAGTCACGGAGCGTCGATCGTCACGTTCAACAGTCCCGTGCGGCCGCACCAAGTGCCTCCGCTCACTCTGCGTCTGCCGAGCGCACCGTCAGCGAGTCACCGCGCTGACTCATCCGGCTCGAACCGTCGTGAATTAGTGATTTCTTTGTTCAATTAGAAACTGAAACCACGAAAGATGCACAGGCGGTCCGCGTGGTTTGTCGAATCGAGGCACTAAATGTCAACAACGAAGCGTTCACCTCGCAGCGCCGTCGCGAGGGAACTAAGCACAGTAGATGCTGTGGTATTGAAAGACGAGAATATTTACTTTCTGACCGCGCGTGATGGTACGGTTCCGCTGGGAGGCCAACACGCACTGGGTCTTTACTATCACGACACTCGCTTTCTGGATGGATACGAACTTACAATCGGTGATGCGAAACCCGAAGGGCTGGCAGCGACCGCTTCCTCCTCATATAAAGCGACGTTCGAACTGACCAACGCCGAGATTTCATCTACAGCTCACGCAACCATACAAAAGCAACGCATTGGGATTAAGTGGGAGCGACTTATCGCGTCCGCAAAGCTCTCGCTGCTGGATCGCATTACCTTCCGCAATTACGACATGGCGTCCATCAAGTTTCCCATTGCATTGACGTTTCAGGCCGGATTCCAGGACATCTTCATCATACGTGGCGCCAAGCATAAAAAGACTGGACATCTGCAAGCGCCGACCTGGAACAATGGCGCTCTCACATTCAAGTACAAAGGCGTGGACGAGATCTATAGGTCGTTGACCGTCCATGTGTCACCTAAGGCTGAGGCAATCGGCCCCAACGGTGCAAAAGTGATGATGGCACTGGAACCCGGGGAGAGTAAGCAGCTTAAGGTATCGCTGGCAATCTCCGAATCGTCGGAAAAGGAAGCTCCCGCTCAGCAGGACTATATCGACTCTGATTTCGATCGCGTCGAAAGCGCCTTGGGCCGTAAAGGAAAAGAGTGGCTCGCAGAGTATCCTGAGTTTGAGAGCGACAGTCGCCTGTTCAACGACGTAATGGCGCGCTCGCTACGCGATCATCGTGTTTTGAGGAGCACGCTCGATAGAGAATATTATTTTGCGGCCGGTTTGCCGTGGTTCGGTGCTCTATTTGGCCGGGACAGCCTCATAGCTGCATTTGAAATGCTATGTTATTCGCCTTCCATGGCCGAGCAGACGCTCCGTCTGCTGGCAAAGTATCAAGGAAAGCGGCTCAACCCGACCCATGAGGAAGAACCCGGCAAAATCCTCCACGAACTACGGCTCGGCGAACTGGCCAACTCGAAACAAATCCTTCAGACACCGTATTATGGTTCAGTAGATGCTACCCCTTTGTTTCTGATCTTACTGGGCCACCATGCCGCATGGACAGGCGATCTGAGCCTGTTTCATGAGTTGCGGGAGAACGTCGATTTGGCGCTTGAGTGGCTCGATAAGTATGGTGATATCGCAAATGATGGCTACCTCAGATATCAGAGCAAAACGAAAGGAGGCCTCGCGAATCAAGGTTGGAAAGACTCTGGCGACGGTATCGTAAACGCGGATGGTACTCTCGCCACGCCTCCGATTGCATTGGTCGAGGTCCAGGGATACGTCTATCTCGCGAAAACCTGTCTGGCGGATCTTTATCGACGAGCAGATACACAGGAGCGTGCAGACCAACTCCTTGAGGACGCTGCAAACTTGCGAGCGCACTTCAACCGGGATTTTTGGATGGAGGACAAGAATTCCTATGCCTTGGCCCTTCAACACAACAATAGGCCGGCGGCCGTTATTTCCTCCAACGCAGGCCAGGCGCTGTGGTCAGGCATCATCGATCCCAATAAGGCCAAGCTAGTCGCCGATCGCCTGATGGCCGATGACATGTTCAGCGGGTGGGGCGTTCGAACTCTAGCCGAATGCGAGCAGCGGTATAATCCGGTCGGCTATCACATTGGAACCGTGTGGCCGCACGATAACGCCATCATTGCGGCCGGGCTTCGCAAGTACGGACTGGACCGTTCTTTTCAGCGGATCTTCGGAGGTATGATCGAGGCCGCTGCGCGTTTCGAACATCAGCGGCTTCCCGAGGTGTTCGCGGGTTTTGCGCGCAACGATTATGATAGTCCGGTTCCCTATCCTGAAGCCTGCCATCCGCAGGTCTGGGCCGCCGGCGCTGTTCCTATGATGTTGCAAACCGCTTTGGGATTGGTTCCTCTCGGATTCGAGCGGCGGCTACGGATTGTATCTCCTTTGTTACCGCCACTGGTTCGACGCTTGGAAGTCCATCGGCTGAAAGTCGGCAACGCCACCGTAAGTTTGAGATTTGAGCGGAACACCGATGACCTGGTTAAGGTGCAGGTGCTTAAGGTTGACGGCGACTTAACGATCAATATTGAACCGGACCAATAAAGAGATTCAATGCACGGATGCCTCGCACCTGTCCGCCCTTTTGGCTGCTCAGATGAGGTATGGTTCGGCGTCAGAATGCTTGAACTCGATTCCGATCCCTGGTCGCGAGAGGTCTGGTTGCAGGCGTCCATTTAACGGAGTCAGCGCGCCGTCGAACAGCAGATGCTCGATGCGCACGTGATCGTGAAAATATTCGATGTGGCACACCGGACGCGCGGCGCAACAGGGATGCACGTGCATCGAGGGGCCGCAATGTGCCGAGAGTGGCAACGAACGAGCCTCACAAAGTGCCGCTACCTGAATAAATCCGGTGATACCAGCGCAGCGAGTCGCATCGGCCTGCAGGACATCGACTGCTCCGGCCTCCAACATCCGCTCGAAGTAGGGCAGATCGTAACCATATTCTCCCGCCGCTATAGCCATTCCGGCAGGCGCGCGATCACGCAACAACTTCAGCCCCTCAAGATCATCCGAGGAAACCGGCTCCTCGAACCACGACACCTTTACATCGCGAAATCTGTCGGCAAGCTCCAACGCTTGTTTACGCGTATATGCTCCGTTGGCGTCGACGAACAATTCCGCGTTTGATCCGATAGCCTCGCGCGCCCAAGCCACTCGATCGGGGTCTTTATGAGGTTCGCGTCCGACTTTCATCTTTACGCGCGGGATGCCCGTCTCTACCCAGCCCGATAACTGTTTCTGCAGGCGATCCTTGTCGTACGACGTGAAGCCGCCGCTGCCATATACAGCAACGCTGTCGCGGGCCGCCCCGAGGAGCGCCACTAACGGCAAGCCAAGGATGCGGGCTTTGAGATCCCATAACGCGTTGTCAACCGCGGCAATCGCCATCGATGAAATTCCGGGACGTCCCAGATTGCGAATGGCGCGAACCATCGCGAGCCAGTTTCGCGAGGTCGCCATCGCATCCTGCCCTTGGATTATGCCCGCTAACAAGCCGTTGATCAGCGTGCAAGTGGCAGCGTCAGCGTAGGTATAGCCGATACCGGTTTGATCGCCGCCCAGCACTTCAACCAAAACCAGGGTGGTAGCTTCCCACTCCAGGGTGCCGTCGGATTCAGGAAAATCGGTCGGGATGCGGTAGGCAGAAGCGCGAAGACTTTCAATCTTGATCTTCGGACGCCCAATGTGTGATTTCATCGTTCTCTATCCCTTTTGCAGAGCAGGCAGGTAAATCGAACACGACACTCAATCGATAATACATCAAGCTCGCCGACACGTGAACGCCGCCACGACAGATTCGGTGCGATTTTTAGACTCTGGCTGCAGACTCCGATCAATCGGTGGCACGCGGGTGCAAAAGTTAGTCTTCAGGCTGCTCAACGCGGGTCAGCCAGTGTCCACCTACGAGGTTGACTCGGGACCCTTCGAGGACAGTAATTAGTGGCCGAGTGGCGCCGCCGCGTCGGCTACGAAGGCACAGTCAAAACGCCATTCGTGCATTCAACGATTGATTGACGCGAAATCCAGAATTTATAAAATATCTACCGGCCAAATGACTGATCGGCGGAGGCTCTCGTCGTGTCCCGCGTCGCCACTTATTCCAGCGGAGATCCTCCCATAGTCACGCAATGCACGATTGATAAGTGTCCATCACGTTAGATGGGTGTTCAACAAAATGAATAAGCTACCAGCAGCGGTTTTATCACTGTTAGGTTGCCTGTACGCACCGTGTGCACTCGCGCAGACGGCTGGTCCATTTTAAAAAAATATCCGACTCCGGCGGGTGGCACGCCTTTGACTATAAGTTCGTGTCAGTTAGAGGAGATGGCATTGGAGCTGTATGGAGATCATCCCGGCGGAACGCATCTAGGAACTCAATACTATATTCCACGATGC
>Ga0207695_10003277_pt1 | contig 23008 bp, 14 predicted proteins | sample KBSC54metaG_FD_184354 | JGI IMG/M metagenome (GOLD analysis project Ga0207695, IMG submission 184354) | Corn rhizosphere microbial communities from Kellogg Biological Station, Michigan, USA - KBS C5-4 metaG (SPAdes) (version 2) | ecosystem: Host-associated > Plants > Roots > Rhizosphere > Soil...
CCCATACCTCTGTTCCTTTCATGATATATAGTTCGGCTACGCGGCCTTCGAATGCGGCGCGGATGACTTCCTGGGGGAAGCTGTTGACGCGTGAGCTTTGGTCGATCAGGTTGGCCATGGTCTCCTGCTGTTGCCGGTCGAAGTGGGCTTCGAGCATTGGTCTGATCAGCTGGCAGAGGGTTGCGTCGTCGGTATGTTCATAGTTGCCGGAGAGGGACCCTTCCGCGATGTTTTTGTGGGAGGAGGTGGAGCGATAGTTGGACTGGAGTTCGTCCGTGCCTGCGAGGAATAATGGGGTATTGTCATTGGGCATATCGGGTACGTCTATGCGCGCGAGTGTGAATCGGTCGGCGCGGTAGGCGCGTGCGGTGTGTTGGGTAAGGACGAGGAGGTAGGCGTAGTCGGTATCTGACAGTATCGATGCCAGCGGGGTCAGCCGGAAGCTCGTACTGATATATATCTTCTCTTCGGGTATTGTCGGCAGTTGGCAGCAGGCGCCGTATCCTGGGGAGAGGAATACGGCAAGGCCGGGGGACTGGTTACGCCAGAAGTCGTCGTCGTTGAGCAGCTGCAGTCCGGGTATCAGGAGCTGTCCGGCCATCGAAGCGTCGAATTTTTGCTGGATCATGGACTGTTGTACTTTTTGGAGCATGGATCTGAAGGCTTTTTTGTCTTCCTGTTCGTCGGCTTCCATACCCGCGTCGTGTGTGGGGAGATAAATGGATACACAGGGACCGTCGTAGTGTTGGGCGAGTCTTTCGAAGGTCTCCTTGTCGAGCCATGAAATTATTTGAATACCATGCTCGGATTTCAGGATAAAAGGTTCAAGGTCTTTCTGCAGCGCTTTTACCTGGTGTTTGACTTCTTTGCCTTTTTCCATGGTAATTATTTTTATTATGAGCAATCAATTCTTATACCACCTACGTATGATCGGTGAATTAGAAAAAGATCGGGGTGAATATGGGTGAGTTGCTGGGTGGCATGATTGTTTTAATGTGGTTTTAACGAGGTCCGATTAATTTTTTGAGACGGGCTGCGTTCTAACTAAGTAGGATATAATCTCCTAACAAAAAAATCAACGTATGAAGAAGCTACTTATTCTCGTCATGATCGTCGGTGGAAGCCTTGTTGCCAATTCGGTTTCTGCGCAGGTCAGGGTAGAGGTAAATTTTGAAAAACAGTATCCCGGGGCTACCTATTATGAGTACCCCAAATGGCATGGACATTATCATGATAAGGTGTACTATGACCACTATCATGCTCGTTTCGAGAGGGAGCATAAGGCGTATTATCATGGTAGGGATTTCGACCATGACCGTTACGAGAAGGAACATCATTGGAGAGATCGTCATCATTAAAAATTGTAAAGCCCGTCTGACGACGGGTTTTTTTATTTAGGAGGAGTAGGGCGGCCGTTGGGTAGAATCGGATCTTGTGTCTGATTTTCCGGAGTAGATTGCGTCGGTTATCAACAAGCAATGATAGGAAATGTGACTTAATTAGGAAGGGCCGCCTATTTCTATAGGCGGCCCCAGTTTATGAAAAAAGCGGAATATATTTTGAAACCCGGCTTGTCCGGGACTCTTAGATGTGAGATTCGATCTTCTTTACGAAGTTGGCTTTCGGCTGAGCACCTACGAGCTTGTCTACTACCTTACCGTCCTTGATGAAGAGGATAGCGGGGATGCTGGTGATGCCATAGTTGACGGAAAGCTGGGGATTGTTGTCCACGTTGACTTTACCTACATTGATCTTATCTGCATATTCTTTGGACAGTTCCTCGATGACGGGTCCGATTGCGCGACAGGGTCCACACCATTCAGCCCAAAAGTCTACTACGGTCAATTTATCGGAAGAGATGACTTTCTCCTGGAAGTTGGTGTCAGTTAATTCTAAAGCCATAATTGTGTTTTTTATGTGATGTGTTTATTTTACAATACAAATGTCAACCAATTTTGTGAACTTTTTCGTCGTTTTCCCGACAGTGCCTTTTTTGGGGGTAGATCGGGGGTTTGACGGTGTTTTCACTGGATTTAAAGTTCTGGACTAATTATTCCAATATCGTTCCAGGTGGTCAATACTGACAGTTCGGCCGGGTTTTGCCGGTTAGGTCGTGACCACCTGGACTTCCAGTTCGGGTTTGTTCTCGAGGAAAGCAGACATTTCGTCATTCATTTCAAAGCCTGTCCCCATTGTGTACAAACTTACCCGCGAGTGGCTTTTGGATTCTACGATGTTGAATTTCAGGCCTGATTTGCCGGGGTACTTTTTAACATTCCTTTCGATGAAGTCTACCATTTCCTGATTGATGAAGCGTGCTTCCACGTCCATGATCACCTGTTTGGTAAGGATGGGTTTGATGCTTTCCAGCAGCATCATACGGTCGATCTTGAACTCGAACTGATTGGTATTGAACCGTTGTTTGAAGTTGCCCATGAGGAAGAGGTTCTTGCCTTTTTCGAGGTAGTTGGAGTAGCGGGCGTAGTCTTCGCTCCAGAGCATAAATTCGGCCTTGCCGGTATAGTCTTCGATGGTCAGTGATCCAAACTGTTTGCCGGTCTTGCTGACGCGGTGTTGTGCGTCTACGACCAGGCCTGCCAGGCGGAGGGTTTTTCCCGGGTTGCTCTGGAGGCCGAGGGCGTCCTTTATTTCGTTGTATTCTCCCAGTTGGGTGATGCCGTAGTGGGAGATCTCGAATTTGAAGTGGTCGAGGGGGTGTCCGCTCATGAACATCCCTGTTACGTCTTTTTCGTGGTCCAGCAGTTCGGTCAGGGTCCAGGGTTCGCAGGGGGGTATTTTGGGTGTGGCGATCTCGGGCATGGTCAGGTCGCCGAAGAGGCTGTTGCTGGTCTGCTGGGAGTTGGTCTGATAGACGTTACCGAACTTGATGATCTTTTCGAGGCCGGTGGAGGTGTCTCCGGGGGGCGTGTAGAAGTACTGCGCCCGGTGGAATTCGGTGAAGCAGTCGAAGGAGCCGGCGTAGGCGAGGCTTTCCAGCGTTTTTTTGTTGACGGCGCGTTGGTTGACGCGTTTGATGAGGTCGAACATGGACACGAAGTTTCCTTCTTTGTGGCGTTCTTCGATGACGCTTTCGACCGCGGCTTCGCCGACGCCTTTGAGGCCGCCGAGGCCTACGCGGATATCACCTTTATGGTTGACTGCAAAACCCTTGCGGGATTCGTTGATGTCGGGGCCGAGTACTTTTAGTCCCATCCGTTTGCACTCTTCCATGAAGAAGGTGATCTTTTCGATGCTGCCGGCGTGGTTGAGTACGGCGGCCATATATTCTGACGGGTAGTGGGACTTGAGGTAGGCCGTCTGGTAGGCGACGAAGGCGTAGCAGGTGGAGTGTGATTTATTGAAGGCGTACTGGGCGAAGGCTTCCCAGTCTGTCCATATCTTGTCGAGTGTCTTTTCGTCGAAGCCTTTTGCGCTGGCGCCTTTGATGAACTGGTTCTTCATCTTGTCCAGTACGGACTTTTGTTTCTTACCCATGGCCTTACGCAGGACGTCGGCGTCGCCCTTGCTGAAGCCGGCGATCTTCTGGGCGAGGAGCATTACCTGTTCCTGATAGACGGTGATGCCGTAGGTGTCGCCGAGGTATTCTTCCATTTCGGGAAGGTCGAAGACGATGGGTTCGCGGCCGTGTTTGCGGTCGATATAGTTGGGGATATAGGCGATGGGGCCGGGGCGGTACAGGGCGTTCATGGCGATGAGGTCGCTGAACTTATCCGGCTTGAGGTCTTTGAGGTATTTCTGCATACCGGGACTTTCAAACTGGAACGTACCGATGGTCTCGCCGCGCTGGTAGAGTTCGAATGTTTTTGTATCGTCGAGCGGGACGTCGTCGATGACGATGTCGATGCCGTGGTTCTCTTTTATGAGTTCGAGTGCGGTCTTGAGGATATTGAGGGTCCTCAGACCTAGGAAGTCCATTTTGATAACGCCTGCTTCTTCGATGACGCTGCCTTCGATCTGTGTAACGAGGAGGTCCGAGTCTCTGGCCGTGCAGACGGGGAGGATGTTCATGAGGTCCTCGGGGGCGATGATGATACCCGCTGCGTGGAGGCCGGTGTTGCGGACGGAGCCTTCGAGTCTTTCCGCCTCGTGGAGGACGCGGCTGCGTATGTCGTCGCCCTTATAGATATCCCGGAGGAGTTTGACGTTGACGATGTCGTCGGGGCCTACGCCGTCTTTTTCTTCGAGGGATTTCTCGCCTTCTTTTGTCGTGAGCGGGGCGTGGAGAACGCGTTTGAGTTCGATGCCGGGTCGTTCGGGCACGAGCTTGGCCAGTGCGTTGGATTCCGCCAGGGGCAGGTCGAGGGCGCGTGCTACGTCCTTGATGCTCATCTTGGCGGCCATGGTACCGTAGGTGACGATCTGGGCCACCTGGTTCTTGCCGTATTTGCCTACCACGTATTCGATGACCTTTTGGCGCCCTACGTCGTCGAAGTCCGTGTCGATATCGGGCATGGACTTACGGTCGGGGTTGAGGAAGCGTTCGAACAGGAGGTTGTATTTTATCGGGTCGATATTGGTGATGCCGATACAGTAGGCGACGACGCTGCCTGCCGCGGAGCCACGACCGGGGCCGATGAAGACGCCCATATCACGTCCGGCCTTTATGAAGTCGGATACGATGAGGAAGTAGCCGGCGAAGCCCATGGTCTTGACGGTGAAGAGCTCGAAGTCGAGGCGTTCCGTTATATCGGGTGTGAGGTCGCTGTATCTGAGTTTGGCGCCTTCATAGGTGAGGTATTTCAGGTATTCCCACTGGTCGAGGTTGCTGTCGTTGTGTATCTGAAATTCCTTCGGGATGGGGAAGGCGGGGAGGAGGATGTCCTTTTTCAGATTGAGGACTTCGACGCGGTCGACGATCATGTTGGTGTTGTCGATCGACTCGGGGATATCCCTGAACAGGGTGCTCATTTCCTCAGTTGTCTTGAAATAGAACTGGTCGTTGGGGAATTTGAAGCGTCTGTTCTTTGTATTCAGGTCGTCGTTGACGATGTCGTCGTAGCCTGGCGTCGTCTGTTTCTCACCGGTATTGATGCAGAGAAGGATGTCATGGGCGTTGGCGTCGTCGCGGTCGGTATAGTGGCTGTCGTTGGTGGCGATGACCGGGACGTTGTATTTTTTTGCGAATTTGAGGAGTGTGGTGTTGATGATCTCCTGTTCTTTTATGTTGTGCCGCTGGATCTCGATGAAGTAGTCTTCGCCGAAGAGGTCGAGCCACCATTTGAATTCTTTCTCGGCCTTTTCTTCCCCGTCGTGGAGGATGGTCTGCGGAACGTAGGCCCCGATGCAGCAGGTGGTGGCGATCAGTCCTTCGTGGTATTTGAGGATGAGTTCCTTGTCGATACGGGGGTATTTGCTGTAGAGGCCCTCGGTATAGCCGAGGGACGTGAGTTTTATCAGATTTTGGTAGCCTTGCTTGTTCCTGGCGAGGAGTATCTGGTGGTAGCGTTCGTCGCGCTGTTCTTTTGTGAATGTTTTGCGTGAACGATCCTCCACTACATAGAACTCGCAGCCTACGACGGGTTTGACCTTGAGTGTTCCGTCGTCGTTCTTGTGCTTGTAGGCTTCGGATACGAATTCGAAGGCGCCGAACATGTTGCCGTGGTCGGTGATGGCCAGGGCGGGCATGCCGTCTTTTATCGCCTTTTTGTAGAGGCTTTGGATAGATGCGGCTCCGTCGAGGAGTGAGTACTGGGTATGGGTATGTAGATGTGAAAATTTCGGCATGTGTATCTGTGGTATGGACCTGCAATTAACTAACAAAGTTGGATATATATGGTTCGCGCGGCGAGCCCATACTCACAATTTTTGCACATGGCGGTGTGGCGTCAGGGTGCTATTCCGACCGCAGGCTTTTCACTGGGTTGCTAAGGGCTGCCCGGATGGTCTGGAAGCTGACGGTGGCCAGGGTGATCAGCAGGGCGCCCGCAGCGGTTGCGACGATGATCCATGCGGATATTTTTGTGCGGTAGGTATAGTTTTCCAGCCACTTATTCATGGCATAGCAGGCGAGGGGGATGGCGATGACGAAGGATATGGTTACAAGGGCTATGAAGTCTTTGCTGAGGAGTCCCCAGAGGTTGAGGGTGGAGGCGCCGAGGACCTTGCGGACACCAATTTCCTTGGTGCGTTGTTCGGCGGTGAAGGCGGCCAGGCCGAAGAGTCCGAGGCAGCTGATGAAGATGGCGAAGGCGGCGAAGAATGTAGCCAGGCTGCTGATGCGTTCTTCCGCGCCGAATTTTGCGGCGTATTCGCTGTCCTCGAATTTGTACTGGAAGGGGGATCCGGGGTTGTATTTCCTGAACACGGCTTCGACCTTCGGGAGGGTTTCGTGGGGGCTTTGTTTCGGGTCCAGCTTGACGAGGATGACGTTTGCATCGTCATAGTTGAGGAGGAAGACGGTCGGCTTGACGGGTTCGAAGGGAGATTCCATGATCAGGTCTTTTACTACGCCTATGACGCGAAGGTTCTTTCCGGGCGGGTCGTCGAAATATCGGATGGTTTCTCCAATGGGGCTGGCGAGTCCCATGTATTTTACGGCGGCTTCGTTGACGATGATGCCGGTGGAATCGGATGGGAAGTCCCTTGAGTAGTCGCGGCCCTGCGCGAACTGCCAGCCGATGGTCCTGCCGAAGTCGTGGGTTATTCTGATGACGCCAAAGGTAGGGAGCATGCCGGGGGGCTTTCCGCGCCAGTCGAAGGAGCTCTGGTTGCTCCATACATCGGTGGTGGGGCTGGAGGATTCGGCCATGCCGGCAACTGCCCCGGTCCTCAGCAGGTCGTCGCGCATGGCGGCGTAGTGGCCGTAGAGGTCGGGGGTGTTCATGTCGATCGTGATGAGTCCGCCGCGGCTGTAGCCGATGGGTCTGTCCTTCGCGTATTGTATCTGGCTGTATACGACAATGGTGCCGATGATGAGGGATACGGATACGGTGAACTGGAGCACGACGAGGGCTTTGCGCGGGATGGATGCGAAGCGGCCGAGCTTGAATGTGCCTTTCAGGACTTTGATGGAGCTGAAGGAGGAGAGGTAGAGGGCCGGGTAGCTGCCGGATATGAGCCCGGTAAAGGCCGTAAAGCAGAGCGTGCACCCCCAAAAGAGCGGGTTGGTCCATGGGAGGACGATCTTTTTGTCGGCGAGCTCGTTGAACCAGGGAAGGGCGAGCCCGGTCAGGAGTATGGCGAGGCCCAGTGCGACGAAGGCGATCATTATCGACTCGCAGAGGAACTGGGTTATGAGCTGGCTTCTTGCGCTGCCGATGGCTTTGCGGATGCCTACTTCGCGGGCGCGGCGCTCGCTGCGGGCGGTGCTGAGGTTCATGAAGTTGATGCAGGCCAGCAGGAGCACGAAGAGTCCGATGAGACCGAACATCCATATGAACTGAATGCTGCCGCCAGTATTTTTACCGTCTTTGAATTCGCCGTAGAGGTGCCATTTGGCCATCGGGTGGAGGAGGACTTGGGGCTTGTCCTTTCTGTCGTGACCTTCGAGGGCGCCTTTAACTTTGGCGCTTACTGCTGTTATGTTGGAGTTGTCCTGTAGCTGTGCGTATAGCTGGAAGGAGTTGTTATCCCAGTTGGTCGCGGACTGTTTTACCCAATTGCGGTCAGCTTCGTAGAAGGACCATGCGGTGAGGAAGTGTACGTCCCTGAATTCTGAGCTGTAGGGGAAGTCCTCGAATACGCCGGAGACCCTGAGGGCGGTCTTGTTGTTGAATTTTATGGTTTTGTTGACGGGGTTGGTTGCTGGTCCGAAGAGGGCTGTGGCTGTGGACTGGCTTAGGACGATGGAACTGGGGTCGTCGATGCAGTGCCAGTTGCCGTTGAGCATTTTCAGGGAAAAGATGGCGGGGAGGTCGGGCTGGGCGAACATGCCGTTGCGGCCGATCTTTTTGTCGCCGTTTGCGAGGATATTGGTCATATTCCAGGAGGCGAGGGCGACTCTTTTGAAGTCGGAGCCGTATTTGGAGCGGAATTCGTTGGCGAGCGGGATGGGAATGGACCGGAAGGTCGAGATATTTCCGGCGTGGTCGCTGTTCTCGAGGGCGCGTACGATGCGGCTGTAGTTGGAGAAGCCCTTGTCGTAGCTGAGTTCGTCGTTGATCCAGAGGCTGATGAGCAGGGCGATGGTGAGACCTGCGGCCAGGCCGAGTATGTTGATAGTGGAGTAGACCTTGTTTTTGATGAGGTTGCGCCAGGCGACTTTGAAGTAGTTGGTTAGCATTTCCCGGTGGTTGTGAAGGTTTTGCTGCCAATCGGGTGCCAGATGTTGGTGGTATTGGGGCTCAGGGGGTTGTATGGGATGGGTCGATGGGGGTATGTACGGATTCGTACGGTAGGTGTTCAGATTTGAAGCAATTAATTGGGTATCAATATTATTGCGACTTTTTGGCAGAAACTTTGCTATATTTGTAGGGTATTATTTGATGCCAATATCCTTGTAAGTGCGAAATATGTTGAAAACTATCATACCCATTGCGTTGTTGATTTTTATTTTGACGGGCTGTAGTTCGGTGAGGCCGGCTTCAGGGGCGTCGTCGAAGGCACGTTCTCAGCAGACTTCGGGCACTACGAAAGATGGTTCGGTGGAGTTTATCAGCAATATTTCTGTTAATCCTGACTCCCGTCGGGATGATTCGAGGAGTTCGGTTGCGCCGGTGAAGAAGGGTTCGGGTGTTAATGGGGCTTCTTCCGCCATCGAGAACTATTCGGCGCTGCAGTTCAAGTTCGCCATTCTGGAGAATGCCTCGGTCGAGGAGTTGGATAATCCCAAATTATTGAGTTTTATGGACTATTGGTATGGGACGCCTTATCATTACGGCGGGACGACCAAGGATGGGGTGGACTGCTCGGCGTTTGCTTTTTTGCTGATGTCTTCGGTGTATGGGGTGTCGTCGCTGCCGCGCACGTCGAGGGAGCAGTATGAGACCTGTCATCATATCCGGAGGGATGAATTGCAGGAGGGGGATCTGGTGTTCTTTCATACGCTGGGGAAGAAGAGGGTGGTGACGCATGTGGGGGTTTATCTAAGGAATAGTAAGTTTGTGCATGCCTCGGTGTCGGGGGTGATGATCAGTGATATGAATGATGGGTATTATGATAAGCATTTTGTGGGTGCGGGGAGGATTTTGGATGGGGCCGCGAAGACGGGGGGATCGGGTACGGGTGGTGTTTTGAGTGGAGGAGAGTAAATTAATTGATCGGCCACCGGCGAGAATATTCATCAGCCCTGTTTTCTTACCAGTATATAGAAATTCCGGTCGACGGAGAAATTGCCGTCGCCGGCCATTCCGTTGCCGGTGTCGCCGACAGCCATATGGGCGGGGTCGTTGCCGCCGCTGCTGCCGAGGATCAGTTGGCCGCCGCTGGACGCGGGAATGGTTTGCCATTCGTCGGTGGGGGTGATCCACTGTTCGCGGGCGCCGCCGATGAAGACCTTCACGGGCATGTTGAAGCCCTTGACGCAGTTGGACCAGCGATAGGAGATGACGTCGCCGCTGGACTGATAAGAGAGCACGGGTATCTTTGTCGACCGCAGGTATTGGTCGAATATCTTCGAGAAGTCTTTGTGGGCATAGTTGCTCATGTATTCTTCGATCTGCTGCGTTGTGACTGTTTGGTGATAGAATGTCTTTTGGAGGCCGCGGAGCATGCCGCGGAAGGCGGAGTCGCCCACGATCTGGCGGATGATGTGCAGCATATTTCCCCCTTTATAGTACATGTCGCCGGAGCCTTCCTTGTTGACGCCGTAAACGCCGATGATGGGCTTGTCGTTGCGGATGTTCTTGCGGGTGCCTATGACATAGTCATTTCCTGCTTCGACACCATATAAGTAGGTCGTATAGAGGGTTTCGGTATAGTTGGTGAAGCCTTCGTGGACCCACATATCCGCGGCGTCCTTGTCCGTTATGTTATTGCCGAACCATTCGTGGCCGCTCTCGTGGACGATGATGAAGTCCCATTTGAGGCCCCATCCGCTGGTGGAGAGGTCGCGGCCGAGGTAGCCGTTTGCGAAATGGTTGCCGTAGGCGACGTTGCTCTGGTGCTCCATGCCGAGGTGTGGGGCTTCGACCAGTTTGTAACCGTCCTCGTAGAACGGATAGGGGCCCATCCAGTATTCGAAGGCACGGAGCATGGTATCGGCCTGCATGAACTGGGGTTTGGCCTTTTCGAGGTTATAGTCGAGGACCCAGAAGCTGCAGTCGAGGTTGCCTTTTTCGCCTTTGAAGACGCTGGTCCAGGTGGCGTATTTACCGATATAGGGAATTATATCATAAGAATTGATCGGGCTGGTGACGGACCAGGTCCAGGTGGTGGTGCCGTTGCCGTAGGGTTTTTTGTTGGTTAGGCGACCGTTGCCGATGGCGACCAGGGTGTCGGGAGCGACGATATGCATGGTGACGCCGGAGTCGGGTTCGTCGCTGAGGTGGTCCTTACAGGGGAACCAGGCGCTGGCGCCGAGGCCTTCGCAGGCTACGGTCATCCATGGGCGCCCTTTCTCGTCGAGGTTCCATATCCAGCCGCCGCCCCAGGGGGGACGTACTGCTACCTTAGGGATGCCGAACCAGCTGATCCGGATGGTCTCGGTGGAACCGGCTTTTATCGTTTTAGGGAATTTGACGTGGAAGGCGTTGCCTTCGCGGACGAAGGTCAGCGTTTTTTTGCCCCAGGTGATGGCCTTTATGTTCATCGGCTCCTGCAGGTCGATCTGCATTGTCTGGCCGTCGGTAAGGGCTTTGAACGTGATGCCGTTGTCGCCGCTGAGGGATTTTTCGGTGAAGGAGGGTATAACCGTGAGGTCGTATTTCAGCAGGTCCCACCAGGCGCGCTCCGGGGTGATACTGCCGCGCAGGCTGTCGGCATGGGTGTAGACGGCCTTCTCGGGGGTGAGCAGTTGGGCGCGGGTTGCGGTGAAGCCGAAAATAGAAAATGCGACGATGAGCGGGAGAATACGACTCATTGGTTATCTTTATTTTAAGTTTATGAAGGTAATTAATCATTTTTTATTGATCGGGGGAATTTGGACAAGTGGTCTTTTGCTGGCGGGTTGTGGGGGAGGGAAGGATTCGGGGAAGATGGTGTTCTATTACAACGAGTCGGATGGGATCGCTACGCTGGACCCTGCTTTTGCGAAGAACAGGTCGATCATCTGGGCCGTGCATCAGTTGTATAGTACGCTGGTGGAGACGGATGATCAACTGCGGATAGTGCCGGGTGTGGCTCGCAGCTGGGAGGTTTCTGCTGACAGAAAGGTTTGGACGTTCCACTTGCGGGGAGATGTCGTGTTTCATGATGACGCGGCTTTCCCGGGGGGAAGGGGGAGGAGGATGGTGGCGTCGGATATTGTGTATAGTTTTAATAGATTGCTTGATCCGGCGACGGCGAGCAGCGGGGCGTGGATATTTCATGGGAGGATCGATGAGAGCGGGAACGGCGCATTTTCGGCCCCGGATGACAGTACGTTTGTGCTGAGGCTTTCGCGGCCTTTTCATCCGATACTTGGGTTGTTGAGTATGGGTTATTGTTCGGTGGTGCCGCGGGAAGTGGTGGAACGATATGGAAAGGATTTTCGCGGTCATCCGTGCGGGACGGGGCCGTTTCGGTTTGGGTCGTGGGAAGAGAACCAGGACCTGATCCTGCTGAAGCATGAACGGTATTTTGAAAGGGATAGTGCGGGAAAGGCGCTGCCTTATCTGGATGCTGTGAAGATCTCGTTTACCGATGAGAAGGCGATCGAGTTCCTGCTGTTCCGGCAGGGGCAGCTGGATTTTGTGAATGAGATCGACGCTTCCTATAAGGACGAGGTATTAAGTAAGAAGGGGGAATTGAAAAAGGAATGGAAGGATAAGATCAACCTCTCGGTGTATCCGCAGTTGAATACCGAGTATCTGGGGATACTGGTGGATACGGCTAACGAGTTGGTAAGGGCTTCGCCGCTGAAGAGCAGACTGGTGCGGCAGGCGATCAATTGTGGATTTGACAGGAGGAAGATGATGTTGTATTTAAAGAACTCGCTGGGGTTGCCGGCGGAGAGCGGGTTTGTGCCTGCGGGGCTGCCTTCTTTCGATTCGACGAAGGTGCATGGATATCGATATGATCCGGGGAGGGCCCGCGCGTTGCTGGCGCAGGCGGGGTATGGGGATGGAAAAGGGGTGCCGCCGATAAAGCTGATGACGATCCCGAACTATGCCGATTTTGCCAGTTTTATAGCGCGTCAGTTGGAGGATGTGGGGTTTCATGTTCAGATAGAGGTGGTGCAGAAGAGTCTTTTGCTGGAGGAGACGGCGCAGTCGCGGGCGTTGTTCTTCCGGGGCAGCTGGCTCGCGGACTATCCGGATGCGGAGAATTACCTGAGCGTATTCTATTCGAAGAATCCGTCGCCGCCGAATTATACGAGGTTTAGCGATGCCGTTTTTGACCGGCTGTATGAGCGGTCACTGGAGGAGGAGAATGATTCGGTGAGGTATGGGTTGTACAGGGAGATGGATCAGCGGGTGATGGATGCGTCGCCGGTGGCGCCGTTGTGGTATGACGAGGTGGTGCATCTGATCAATCCGAAGGTAGTGGGGTTGGATGCGAATGCACTTAATTTGCTGGAGTTGAGGAGGGTTAGGAAGTGAGGATAAATAAAAAAGCCGGCTCATGGAGCCGGCCCTGGGAAAGGGGTGAATTTATTTCTGTGTGGCGTTCTTCTTCAGCTTGTCTTTGAACACTTTTTCGAATTTTTCGACTTTGGGACGGATCACCAGGTAACAGTAGGGCTGTGAGCCGTGGGTGTTGTAGTAGTTCTGGTGATAGTCTTCGGCTGCGTAGAAGGCGGCGGCGGGGGTGATCTCCGTGACTATCGGTTTGGGATAGGCGCCTTCCTGGTTGAGCCGGGATTTATAGTGTTCTGCCTTGTCTTTCTGTTCGGGTGTATGATAGAAGACGGCGCTGCGGTACTGGGTGCCGACGTCGTTGCCCTGGCGGTTGAGCTGGGTCGGGTCGTGGGATTCCCAGAAGACTTCCAGCAGCTCGTCAAAGCTGATGACGCCGGGGTCGTAGATGACCTGCAGGCATTCTGCATGGCCGGTGGTGCCGGTGCAGACCTCTTCATAGGTGGGGTTGGCGACGTGGCCGCCCATATACCCCGACGTAACTTTTATGACGCCTTTCAGCTCCTGAAAGACGGCTTCTGTGCACCAGAAGCATCCGGTTGCAAAGGTTGCGGTGTCGGTCTTAGCCCCAGCTGGGATATTATTTATCCCGGTGGGGATCGTTTTTTCGTTCATTCTGCTGTTTTTTAATGGTTTGACGGCTGCGCTGGCGGCTGTGAGTGCCAGTGATGCCGCTAAAGATAAGATGGCTGCTGTTCGATTCATGTTTTATTCGGTGATGCGCAATTTACAAACGGCCGGTACGGGAAATGGTTGGCTGGATGACATGAATTCTCATTTAACAAAACGTTTCACGTTTTACATGGAAATTTATAAAGTAACTTTACAAGTTTGCTTACCTTTGTGGTATGGCAGTAAAAAATGTTAGCCCGGCGTTGGCCCAGGGCGCCCCGGCGGTGGGCGGGGAGGGGCCGTTGGTCCGCGATATCGAGGTGGCGGGTGCTTTGAGGACGGTGATGACCCGGCTTATAAAGTTATTGAGGCGGGAGACGAAGGATGAGGCGCAGCTGTCGTTGACGGAGCGGTCGACGATGGGGTTGTTGTACCAGCACGGGGAGCTGCTGCCATCGGATATCGCCCGGATGGAGAAAGTGACGACCCAGTCAATGTCGCAGATAGTCAATCATTTATTTGAGTTGGGATTTATCAATAAGAACTCCTCGGCCGAGGATAAGCGGAAGGTGTTGTTGTCGCTGACCCCGGCGGGGAGGGTCTCGGTAGAAGAGAGAAGGCATAATAAGGAGGAGTGGCTGGCGAAGGCGTTGCACGGGAAGGCCAGCCCGGAGGAGAGGGAGCTGGTGATGCGGGCCCTGGTCGTGCTGGAGAAATTGATGGACGAAAAAAAGGAGTTGTAAGATGTCGAAGTTTCCTGTTTTCAGAGCGTTGCAGAGTCGTAATTACCGGCTTTATTTTTATGGGCAGTCGGTGTCGCTGATCGGCACCTGGATGCAGCGGACGGCGGTGAGCTGGGTGGTATATACGCTGACGAAGTCGCCGTTTATGCTGGGGTTGTCGTTGTTTGCGACGCAGTTCCCTTCGTTCCTGTTTTCGACGCTGGGTGGGGTGGTATCGGACAGGTACTGGCGGTGGAAGGTGCTCTTGTTTACGCAGGCGGCTTCGCTGGTGCAGTCGCTGCTGATGATGATCCTGATCTGGACGGACCATTACAATGTCTGGGGGATACTTGGGCTGGGGCTGGTGCTGGGGTCGATCAATGCATTTGACGTTCCGGCGCGGCAGGCGCTGGTGTATGAGATGATCGACAATAAGGAGAATCTGTCGAATGCGCTGGCGCTGAACAGTTCGATGGTGAATCTGGCGAGGCTGATCGGTCCGGCGATCGCGGGTGTGGTGCTGCACAAGCTGGGGGCGCATATTTGCTTTATGCTGAACTCGGTGAGCTTCCTGGCGGTGATCGGGTCGTTGTTGCAGATGAAGCTGCCGCCCTATGTGAAGATGGAGAGGACGAAGAATGCGCTGGGTGAGTGGAGGGAGGGATGGACCTATCTCCGGAATAATCCTTCGATAGCCAGGCCGATACTGATGCTGGCGGCGATGAGTCTGCTGGTGATACCTTATAACACCCTGTTACCGATATATGCGAAAGTGATCTTTCACGGGAATGCGTCTACGTTCGGTCTGATCGATAGTTTTATCGGGGTTGGGGCCATCAGCGGCGCCTTGTTCCTTGCGACGAAGGTCGGGGGAACGGATGCGAGCCGGAAGAAGATACTGCGGAATAATACGATCATATTTGGCCTGGGGCTGATCGGGTTCTCCTATATGACCTCGTTCCCTATCGCGATGGTGTTCGCGATCATTTCAGGATTCGGGATGATGGCGCAGACGACGATGACCAATACTATTATTCAGACGACTGTGGCGCCGGAGATGCGGGGCCGGGTGATCAGCTATTTTGCGATGTCTTATTTTGGGATGATGCCTGTCGGGAGTCTGCTGGTTGGTACGGTGTCGCAGTATGTCAGTGCGCCGGCTACGGTGCTGAGCGAGGGGATCGCGGCGTTGGTGGTGGTGGCTGTTTTCTGGAAGTCGTACCTGAATGTGAAGGAACAGAGTAAGGATGAAGTGAAGAGTGGCCGGCTTGAGGCGGCTTAGTGTTGGGAGCGGATCGCCTTCTGCGAGGTGTAGTATTTCTCCAGAAAATGGTATACGACCAGTTCGTGTTTGCGCTGGTGGTCGACGAACAGCCTGTTCATAGACATATGTATATAACTCTGCAGCAGGGTGAAGATGGTTTCTTTGGGCAGATCCTGTATCCCGTCGATGACGGGTCTGTTCATATCCGACCTTGCGCGGAATATCGCGACCGCCGCGGTGACGTCGTTGTCTGCGTCCTTTGAAGGGTCCATATGGGAGAAGATCTGCGGTTGGTATTTCCTGTATTTTTCATTCAGCCTTTGTCGCAGTTCGGGATGGGCGCCGAATTCACTGAAGTATCCGGATTGAAGGGGGGTGATCGCCTGTATCTTTTCGGGCAGGGGGAGGGAAAAGTCGTCGAGAAACATGTCGATGGACCGAAGTGCGAACAGGAGTCTGTATTTGTCGGATACTTCCCCGTCTATAAGACTGATAAATCGGAGCACTGCGAGGCTGTCGTGATTGAACAGCCTTTCTGCGGCTTGTGTCAGGTGGCCGCCGTAGCGTTCGAGCTCGCGAACATAGGTGTCCAGAACGATCCTGTGAATGGTCCCGTTGTCGAGAAAGGGCTGAAGGGTATTTAGAAATTCTTTATAGAGTGATAGCTGCAGGCCGGTGTTGGAGTTGAAGAAACGTATCCTGAGATGAGGTTGGTCGTCTTTATAGCGGACGAAGAAGAACTGTTCAAAAAGCTGTCGTTTTTCCACGAAAGGGAGTATGGTTGCTCTGAGAAGTTTGTCGGCTGTGGTGACCCCGCAGTAGATGCTGAAGTAGAGCCATTCGCTGTTGGGAGGGAATTTTCTTTTTGTGGACGCCGGGTCGAATTTTTTTGTCAAGGGAATGCCTGTGGGGGCGGGTTCCTGGAACAGGGGTATGATCAGTTCGTTGGTAAAAGGCATTCCTGTCTGGTCTTTGACGGCGCAGTTGCCGGTGTCGAAGAGGAATTCGGTAAGGAGGACGTTCTTTCTCCTGTTCAGATAGTGTAGAAGGAGGTTGATCCCTGACGGTTGTTCGAAGTCGATGAGGAGTTGGTTGTCTTCTTCCGTTAGGAGGACGCGTTCGGGCAGTTTAAGCGTAGTACGGAGCTCGCGGAACCAGGAAACGCGGGCGGTGGTATCCGGAGGGAGATTAGTGATGTCCGTTAGGTCGAGCTTCCAGATGGCTTTTTGCAGGACGATATTTTTATAGACTACTCTGGGCAGGTTTTTTTGCGAGCGGAGGAGTCCCCAGTCCCAGTTGATGGTGTTGCTGAATCCCTGCGACTGCAGGTCGCACAGGAACTGGTAGACGGGAAGGCTGCGGGTTCTGAAATTATGGGCGGTCGTCAGCCGGGGGATGACGCGTTTGCCTAGCTTTTTGCTTCGCAGGATGATCTCGTCGTTGAGGATGCTGACATAGAGGTCGCCGACCGGGATATGGCTGGCGGGATCGGCTCCGGAGAGACCGACGTAGGGAATCTCATAGCTGCGGAGTACGGGCCGAAGGATGACGTTGCCCGTCCGGGCGTTGGGAAGGTGGACGATCTCGGCGTAAATGGCGTCGGGGTGTTGGGCTTCTTCGGTCTTTAACAGGTGCTGGACTTTTTCGGTTAGCCGGCTGTCGCCGTGTGCAAATCTTCCCAGCCAGGAAGCGGCTGAAGGGAAGCCGAGTGTATCGAAGACAAAGGAGAAGTCCTGTCCGCCGTCGTTGATCGGGGAATTGCCGAAATGTCTGCGGTCGTTGATCAGGAGACTGCCGATCAGGAAAAGGCTGTTGGCGATGTTGGGCGCCGGGCTGGCCTTTTTTAGCTGCCGGATGTCCCAGTCGGTGATGGTGATGTATTCCGAATTGGTCCTGATGTGGTCGATATATTTATTCAGGATATACTGGCGGGTGAAAGAAGTGTCTGTTTCCGGCCCCGCCGTTTGCGGCGTTATTCCAAGGTTCTCTACGATCTCATTCTCTCCGGCTATCTCTCCCTGTGAGTCAGTGTAGCCGACGCCGTGTTCGGGGTCGAGTGCTAAAGAAAGGGGGATTTCCCGGTCGTCGTATCTCGCAAGAAATTTGATTTTGAATTCGTCGGGCAGGCCCTTTGATTTTGGCCGGCAAAACACCAGAAGGTCGCTGGTCTGCCGAGCGATGGCGCCGATGGTCGCCGTGTTGATATTGGCGTTTGCGATGGAAAGGTAGAGGTCTGTCTGGAGGGTGTTCTTTGGGGGCTGGACGGCGAGGCCGAGGTTTGCCAACTGCTGTTCTATCTCCCGGTAGTGTGGGACTCCTTCTTCGGGTTTTTTGATGGCGGCCTGCAGGATTTGGAGTTTTTTTACCAATTCTGGAGCGGTTTGCAGGGAATACAGCTGGTCGATGAGGCGGTCGAGGGGTTCGATGCCGGTGACTCGGGGCTCCAGTTCGGATACCAGTAGCTGGGAGTTCCACAATTCCATGACAAACTGTGTAGCTTCTTCGTGGCTGACGTCTTCGAGGCCGATGAGAAGGGTGGTGAGTTCTTCGATGGTAGCGCCGGATGCTGCGTGCCGGAGCAGCGAGGCGATGTAGTCGCTGTTGTCGATGGACGAGATCTGGTATTTGCGGATATTTTGTTTTATGGCATATTCGACGTACCGGAATGAATCGGCCAGGCGGTAGAGGCTGTTGTTCGCGTATAGTCTGATCCGGCGGGCGACGGGTTCGGTCTTTGTGATTGCCTGTATGATGGCTGTCAGGTAGTTGCTGTCGATGCGGATATGTCTGGTATGGGAGGAGGAGGGGTTTAGGGTGATCTTTGTTGGCCCGGGAGCGATATCGATGACAGCGCAGCCGGCGAATGTGCCATAGGGCGTACTCCGGGTACAGCTGCGGATCCAGTACTTGTCGAGAGTCAGGCCGAGTTTTGCGCGGTCTTTATCGTTGAGTGAGCCAGCTTTTTGCAGTTCGTTCCAGAAATCCGCGGAGGCGAGGTAGAGTCCTTCTTCGAAGGCGGGAGCGATGTGTTTGACAGGATCGTAGGCCAGTTGGAGGCTTTGCAGGGGAGACCTCAGCAGTGCAAAATCAAAAGTGTGGAGGGATGGATAAGGGGTGGCCATGGTGTGGTTTAGTTGTTTAACATGAGGCAGTAGTCCCAGTCGAAGTTGCCGGTGATATGGCTGAGCAGTGCCAGCCCTGGTCCGGCGCTGCCTTCGAGAAGGCCAGCGGCTTTCGGGGAATTCATTGTGAGCGTGGCGTCGATCCAGTGGTCGCAGGCGTTTTTGAAGACGGGCTCTCCGGTGAGGCGTCCAAGTCGATCGAAGATGAGCGCTATTCCCGCCGAGCCGTGGCAGAGGCCGGTGTCGCCGACCAGTGTATGTTCGGGGTCTCTTCTTCCGGCCGCGTGTCTGAGGACTTCCATGGATAGGCGGACGGTCGGTTGGTCGTCGAGCAGGCAGCCTGCCTGGTAGAGAATCCAGGCAACCCCGAGGTCGCCGTAGCACCAGCCCAGCCGGCTTTTGCGGGAGCTATCATCCCGGGAGACGATGGAGGGAAAATAGCAGTACCGGGTATCCTTGTTGGTGTTTTCGACGATATAGCTGATGATATCACGGGCGAGGGTGACCGCCAGGTCGGGACAGGCGCATGAGCGATAGCAGGCGAGGCAATATTTGAGGATACTGGGTAGTCCGTGGGACAGGCCCATGTTGATCTTGTCCGGCTCGACGACGCGGTCTTTGACGTTGTAGTGGGGTATCATCCGGCCGTCGGTGCTGGTAGATCGCAGCCGTTGGAGCCCGTTGAGAAAACGGCGGTGGAAGTCGTTGTCGGGTGTGGATGGTCCGTATAGCTGCTGGTAAGCTATTCCGACGGCGCCGTGGAGGAAGTCGTAGTTGCCCGCGTCGAGCATGCGGAGGGCTGTTGCATTCAGAGTCGCCTCCTCTTCGCAAAGGAAATCGCAGTCAGTTTGGCTCAGGATATCATTAGCCGCGAGGAATTTGAAAAGCCAGTATGCGCCGGCCTGTCCGTTGCAGAATGTTGGGTTATTGCTGAGGGGAAGGTTCTCCGCGATCGCGCCGATATCTTTTTCGAGGACGGGGATCAAAGTTTCTGATCCTGTGTGCCGAAGGTAGAGAAATTTGAACAGTGCGGCTCCGCCGCGTCCTCCCATTAGGGAAAAGGATGGGGAGGGGTCGGTTGCGAGCCCGTTGTAAATATTCGCCAGTAGGATGCCAATTTGGTTATGAACGGGGGAACAAAGCATAACCGGAATGGGTAATGGTTTGTATTGGGATTATGCTTTGTCGCCGGAGCGCCGGGGTGTCTATACCGTAATGGGTTGACAGGCGCGGCAGGATTCCGTCATGCATTCGCGGGGGCTGCCTGAGTCGTATGCGTTGGGTAAGCCTGCGCCCTGGTGCGCTACCCGGCCCAATTCATCTGCGCCGAGGGGCGTTTCGAAGCTGGTGAGGTTGGCAACTTTTTGTTTGATGAGCTGCAATTTCGGTTTGTTTAACTGGATTTTTTTCATGAGACTGACAGTTTAAGTTATCAGGAAATATACGAAAAAAAACCGCGTCAAAAAATCGTACCTTTGCAAGTCGCGAAAAAGCCCAGGTGGGCCGCGAAGTTCAATTATGAAGATTTTTCCCGAATCAGCGCTGGTACAGCTGGAATTTGACAAGATCAGGACGTTACTGGCAGGTTTTTGTGAGACGGAATATGCTCACGAAAAGGCGATGGATCTGCGTATCCATACGCGCCGTGAGTTCATAGAGCTGGAGCTGAGGCAGACCAATGAGTTCAAGCTGCTTACTCAGAACGGACAGTATTTCCCCAACGACCATACTTTCAATCTTTCGCGTGAGCTGAAGCTGCTGGGGATACCTGGCGCTACGCTGTCGGGCGAGCAGTTCATGCATATCCGCCGGCTGGCCGAGGGTATGAACAGCGTCTTCCGGTGGTTCGATGCAGAGCGTCGTACGGCCTATCCGGCGTTGGTGAAGGTCATCGGGCATACGCACTATGAGAAGAGCATCGTGGCATCGATCGATGAGGTGCTGGACGAGTCGGGTGTGGTGAGGGACAATGCGTCGGAGGAGCTGGCGAATATCCGGATGAGCCTGTACCGAAAGCGCAATGAGCTGCGGCGTATGTTTGACCGGATCCTGTCGAAACTGGCGAAGGCCGGGTATGTGGCGGATATCGAGGAGTCGTTCCTCAACGGGCGACGCGTGGTGGCGATCTTTGCCGAGCACAAGCGGCAGGTGAAGGGGATACTGCATGGGGAGAGCGATACGAGGAGGACGTCCTTTATCGAGCCGGAAGAGACGATCGAGCTGAACAACGACGTGTTCTCCCTGGAGCATTCCGAGAGCAAGGAGGTCAACCGCATTCTGCGCGAGCTGACGGCGAAGTTGTCTGTGCATGCGGGATTGCTGCAGGTGTGGCATGATATTCTTGGGGAGTATGATTTTATCCGGGCGAAAGCGAGGCTGGCGAATGACATGAACGGCAACTATCCGTTGCTGATGGACAAGTCGCATATTGTGTTGAGACAGGCTTACCACCCTTTATTGTATTTGTATAACCGGAAGACGGGGAAGCCGACGATCCCGACGAATATCACGCTCAACGAGAAGGACCGGCTGCTTGTCATCTCAGGCCCCAATGCAGGGGGTAAGACGGTGACGATGAAGACCGTAGGGCTGCTGCAGCTGATGATCCAGAGCGGGTTGCTGATACCGGTGCATCCGGATTCGGAGCTGGGGATCTTCAAGCAGCTGATGATCCATATCGGGGACACGCAAAGTCTGGAGTTCGAGCTGAGTACGTATAGCTCGCACCTGAAGAATATGAAGTATTTCATGGAGAACGCCAATGGACGGACGCTGTTCTTTATCGACGAGCTGGGCAGCGGCAGCGACCCCAACCTGGGCGGAGCGTTTGCAGAGGTGATCCTGGAGGAGCTGGTGCGGAAGCATTCTTTCGGTATCGTGACCACGCACTATCTGAATTTGAAGGTGATGGCGAACAAGACGGCGGGGATCATCAACGGTGCGATGGCCTTTGACGAGACCAACCTTCAGCCAATGTATAAATTGATCATCGGTAAGCCGGGCAGCTCGTATACTTTCAGTATAGCGGAGAGGATCGGTCTGGAGCCGCGGCTGATACAGCGGGCGCGGACGCTGGTGGATGAAGAGCATTTCCGGCTGGACAAGCTGCTCAACCGGACGGAACAGGATCTGCGTGAGCTGGAGAAGCGGGAGAAGGAGCTGAACAAGCTGATGAAGGAGAACGAGAAACTGAAGAAGGAGATGGAGGCGCTGATCCATCGCGAGCGGCACGATCAGCAGGTGGAGTTGCTGAAGCATCAGAACAAGATCACGGAGGAGCGGATAGCCTATCTGAAGGAGATGGAGCGGAAGCTGCGGCAGATCGTGTTCGACTGGAGGAAGGCGGAGGATAAGAATGAGGTGATCAAACAGATGCAGGCTTTGTTGTTCAAGCAGAAGGAGAAGCAGGTGAATGAGAAGGTGAGGAAGAAGTTCGATTCGAAGTACACAGAGATAGGGGGAGAGGCGCAGATAGGGAATAAGGTGATGATGAAGAAGAACCACCAGGTGGGGACGGTGAAGGAGATCAGGGGGAAGAAGGCGATCGTTCAGGTGGGGTTGATCCCGATCACGGTGGATCTGGGGGACCTGACGGTGGTGCAGGACCGGCCGCAGGAGGAGTCGGCGGAGTAGAGGTTCAATGGGGTGGCTTACATTTCCGCGGGGACCGGCATGGTCAGGTGTTTATCCGGGACAGCCGTGAGGACCGGTACAGGGAGCACCGGCATGATCAGCACGAGGCGAATGAAGAGTGGAGGCACAGGCCGGAGGGGGACAGACATTGGGGAGAGGGAGAGAGGCACTAAAAGCCTTAGTGCCTGATGCCCAGAAGCCGGCAGGCGTTGCCATAAAATATTTTCTGCTCCTCGTCAGCTGAGAATCCCATTGCATGAACGGCTTTGATGGATTCGGCGGGGTCAAACAGCGGGAAATCCGAGCCGAACATAAACTGCCCGACGCCGATCTTCCGGATCGTCCACACCAACTGGTCGTGGAATGGCGAATTTCCGAGGATAGGAGCAATGGCAGAAAGATCAAACCAGATATTGTTGCGGAACCAGGGGTATTTTTTCAGTCCTTCGATCATCAGCAACTGAGGAAAGTTGACCAGCCCCGTATGGGCGAAGATGAAACGGGCGTCGGGGTTGGTTGCGGCGAGCATGACGAGTTTGCCGATCTCGCCGGCGTCGGTTGGGCTATAGCTGTCGAAGAGCATTATCATCTTCAGCTCTCCGGCTTTTTTTGCCACGGCGTCGACTTCGGGCGCCGACACGTCGAATCGTTGTGAGTTGGGATGAAGTTTGATAACCTGGACTCCCAGGTCGTGGACGCGCTGCATCTCTGCGAGGGCGTCTGCTCCGTCCATCGGGTGTACCGAGCAGACAGGAATGAGGGATGGCCGCCGCTGGGAAGCCGCAATGATGGTGTCGTTGCGCATCCTTGTATCGGCCATATTCCCTTTTTGTGCAATGGTGATAATTGCGGCTTTTTCTATCTTGTCCTTTGGCATGAAAGCCACGATATCGCCGATGGTGTTGGTGCGTTCTGCGCTGATATTGTCGCCTTCTTCCACGAAGAGGAGGACGTGCATATCGATGATCTTACCGCTGTATT
>Ga0207695_10003279_pt1 | contig 22995 bp, 22 predicted proteins | sample KBSC54metaG_FD_184354 | JGI IMG/M metagenome (GOLD analysis project Ga0207695, IMG submission 184354) | Corn rhizosphere microbial communities from Kellogg Biological Station, Michigan, USA - KBS C5-4 metaG (SPAdes) (version 2) | ecosystem: Host-associated > Plants > Roots > Rhizosphere > Soil...
GATCCAGATGGTGGAGGCCTTCCCTAAATGTTTGCCGAATTCCTCGTGTACCATCCATTCCCACGGGTATAGCTTGAAAACCGCATCCAACGCGCGATCGTCCGGACCCACAAACGTCTTTCCATCCCACCCGACCTCCGCGATCGGAAAGCACGAAGACGTGAGCCCCGCCTGCTGCGCCGTGTCCTGCAAATAGGTCACGGTGATCCCGTCCTCGATATCGTCCATGGAGCAGAAGTCGATTCGGCTGCCGGGAAGGTACGGAGTCAACTCCTTCCACAGCGCGATCAGCCGCTCATGCAGCGAGTTGAACTGGTCGCGCTTGGGATACATGTCCTGCAGCCAATACCACTGGACCACCGCCGCTTCCAGCAGCGACGTCGGTGTGTCGGCGTTGTACTCCAGTAATTTCGGAGGTCGCGTGCCGTCGTAGGCAAAATCGAAGCGGCCGTAGAGCGATGGCGGCTCGGCCTCCCACGAGCTTTCGATCAGCGGGATCGCGATCTCGGGGATGCCCATTTTGGCGTATAGACGGTTGTCGATGATGTGCTGCGCGGCCTGGAGCGTCATCGACTCCAGCTCGTTGGTGGCCGCTTCCAGAACGTCCACTTCCTTGGCGGAGAATTCGTAGAACGCCGACTCATTCCAGTACGGCTGCTGGCCGGTGTGCCAGATCAGGCCGACCTCTTCCACCTTCTGCTGCCAGTTGGCCCGTGGCGTCGAAGCGATCCGTCGCATCATTCCCCTCCCGAACTGTGGCCGGACCCGGTGCTGCCGAATCCTCCGCGCTGCACCGAAGACGCCCCCGCCGGCCTGCCATATGATTTGCCGGGCTCGGCCGAGACGGTGCCGCCTTTGGAGACATAGCTTTGGTAGGAATCGTAATAATAGGTATACGGCCGGCCATACCCCATGGGAACCCACGAGCCGTTCCAGTAATACCCGCCGCTCTGAACAGCATTCCTGCAGGCCTGTTCGTTGAAACTCGCGGACTGGCAGGGGTCCGGACCGCGCCGGCTGCAGGCGGTCATCGCGACGGCGGCCACCACGGTCAAAGTAATGCGTCCGGTCTTCTTCATCTAGTTCAACATGCTACCGCGTGGCTACTTCACTGTGAAGGTGGACTCGGCCCCAAATCGTTTGTATTCGGTGTAGGCAATGCGCAGGCGCTCGCGTTGCGGTCCCGTGCGGAACTGCAGGGTGTCGTCGGCGTAGGTGTACATGGGGAACCAATGCTTGCCGTCGATGGGTTTGCGGATGGTGGTGAAGCGCGGAAACAGATTCTCGCTCTTCATGGTCCGGATCTGCGGGACGGCCTGCCCCTGCATGCGCACGATGTTGTACTCCTTCTGATCGACCCATAGCATGCCGTCGAAGAATCGCTGCCCTTCCAGGATCTGCCGGGGGCGCACCTGCAGGACCCAGCAATCGATGCCGTCGATGTTCTCCTCGCCGCGCACCTTCGTCTCGTAATTCCAGAGCAGTTCTTCGGTCAGGACCAGCGGTTGGATGTCGCGGATGTCGCCGAAATCCTCGTCGGTCATGATGAGGCGCTTGAGCGAATTGCCGGGTTTTCCGATGAGTTGCTCGGTGCGCTCGTGCTTGGGCGAGAAGATGATGTCGCGCACTTCGCGATACTGGCCGCGCGCGCCGCCGTGCTCGTCCAACTCCTCGATGGTGACGGTCTGGCGATAGGTGTATTCGTTGCGCTCGGCTTCCGTTTCAGTCTCGCGATGGGCAACCAATTTTGCGAGATTCGGTGGCGGATCGCCGGCGCGCATCAGGGGCGGCGCCACTACGGATGCTAGAATGAGCGCGATGGCCAACACGCTCGGCGGCTTCCGGGCGGCTGTACTGATCGGTTGGATCGCACTGAGCGGAGTAGGCATATTCTATGCGCGCACCAAAGGCATTCCTCTCCACACCGCTTTACCGATCATAGTCGCGTTTCTCGCCGAATATCCATTCTATCTGGTCGCAGGATTCCCTAACGTACGGGAGCGTCTGGCCGGACCTCGTCTGCCTTTCTGGCTGATCGGCTCGGCGGTGTTGCCGTACCTCATCTGCTGCTCCGGCGCCATTTCTTTTGAGTGGATCGGGCTGGTGCGGCTGCTGGCTCTGGCCATCGCGATCAGCCTCTGGTATGTCATTCTTCCGGCTAATCCACTGTTCGACGGCGCCTTTCTGCTGCTCATCGCCGCTGTCAGTGTGGGCAGGTATTTCGACTCCATATATCCGGTAGTGTACAAGCAGCACATCGATATTCTGGGACACGTCGCGCTTATACAGATGGCTGTGCTGGTGTTGATGCTGGAGCGGCGCATTGCCGAAACGGGGTATGGCTTCTGGCCGAACTGGAACGAGTGGCGGATCGGCGCGCTGAATTTCCTTTTCTTTATTCCTTTCGGCACGGTGCTGGCGGTATGGCTGCACGCCACTCACTTCGTGCCGCCCCGGCTGGTATGGGCGGCGGCCAGTTTCTTTGGATTCCTGTGGGTGCTGGGGCTCTTCGAAGACTTCCTGTTCTGGGGCGTGCTGCAGCGCTGGGTCGAAGAGTGGACGTGGAGTCCGCGGGCCGCACTGTTGATTACTGCGAGCCTCTTCGGGCTCGTGCACTACTGGTTCCGCGGTTGGGCGTGGGTGCCCATCACGGCGGTCTTGGGTCTGTTCTGCGCGCGGGCGCGCAATCAGGCCGGCAGCATCAAAGCGGCGGTGGTTACGCATTCGCTGGTGATCGCCACATGGCGTGCCTTCCTTTGGTAGCGGTACAATCCAGTTTCTATGGCAAAACTTGGATTCTTGGGCCTGGGGCTCATGGGGTATCCCATGGCTCGCAATCTGCTTCGCGCCGGGCATGAGGTGGCGCTGTGGTCGAACACCGCCGACAAAGCCCAGAAACTGGCAGCGGAAGCTGGCGGCAAAGCCTGCCGTACACCTCGCGAGGTGGCAGAAAATGCCGACTACATCTTCCTCTGCGTTGGCAATACCGACATGGTCCAGGAAGTCATCTTGGGCGCCAACGGAGTCGCGCAGGGCGTGCATCGGGGAACTACCGTAGTGGACGCCAGCACCATCAGTCCAAGCGTCAGCCGGGAAATTGGCGAGGCTCTGAAGGCCAAAGGCGTTGATTTCCTCGACGCTCCCTGTACCGGATCTACCCCGGGAGCCGAGGGGGGAACCCTTACCTTCATGGTCGGCGGCGACCAGACGGTCTTTGAAAAAACAAAACCGTTCCTCGAGGTGATGGGCAAAAGGCTGTACTACTGCGGGGGCCCCGGCATGGGTCTGCAGGCGAAGTTAACGCAGAACCTGATTCTTTGCAATATCGCAATGGCCTTTAACGAGGGGATGGTGCTGGCGACCAAGGGCGGGATCGATCCCAAGCTGATGCTCGATATCCTGGATAACAGCGCCGCGAAGAGCGGTCTGATCTCGTATAAAGCGCCCTTCGTGCTGCGCCGGGATTTCCAGGCGAACTTCTCGACCAAGTGGATGCACAAGGACATCGGGCTGATGATTGACTCAGGTAAAGAACTGGGAGTACCGCTACCTCTGACTGGTCTGACCCAGCAACTGTTTCAGATCGCACTGAGCGCCGGACACGCCGACGAAGATTTCTGCTCTACTATCAAGGTTTTAGAGGGATTGGCCGGAATTGAAGTGAAATCCCAATAAAAAAATACAGATTTCTGTTGATTCCAAATTCAGAATCTATTAGTATTGGAATTAAGCCGGGGAGGCAACTCCCACCAAAGCGAGACTAACCTCTAAAATAAAGACCCCTGAAGCAATCCTCCCCGGCGCCCGAAAGGGTTTAGAGGCCTTCCAAGAAACAAACCAACAACGATAAGGGTCGTACCCGGTGCTGCGTGATATTATGGCAGATACGCTCATAAGAGACGCCGCCATGAAGACTCTCACGGTTTTGGGTTCCACGGGTTCGATCGGAACCAATACGCTGGATGTGGTGCGGCGCAGCCCCCACCAGTACCAGGTGTATGCTTTGGTGGCAGGCCAGAACGTCGAAACCCTCACCTCCCAAATTCTGGAATTCCGGCCGAAGGTGGCAGTGGTCGCGACCTCCGACGGGTTGGCTCGTCTATCAGACAGCCTGACGGCGGCAGGTCTGGCGAAGTCCGAATGGCCGGAGTTGTTGTGGGGAGATGCAGCCCGGGTTCAGGTGTCTACCGCACCAGAAGCAGATACGGTCATTTCCGCCATCGTGGGCGTCGCCGGCTTGGAAGCCACGTATGAGGCGGTCCGGTTGGGCAAGCGGGTCGGGCTGGCTAATAAAGAGGTTCTCGTCTCGGGCGGACAGTTGGTGATGGCGGCCGTCCGGGAGCATGGAGCGCTGTTGGTACCGGTGGACAGTGAACATAACGGAGCACACCAGTGCCTGCGAGCCGGCAACCGGGAAGCCGTGTCGAAACTGATCCTTACGGCGTCAGGTGGGCCGTTCCGCAACACTCCCAAGGAGGCGTTGGGTTCGGTGACCCAGGCGCAGGCGCTCAACCATCCGACTTGGCGCATGGGCAACCGCATCACGATCGACTCGGCCACCTTGATGAATAAAGGGTTTGAAGTGATCGAGGCATGCTGGCTGTTCGATTTCGCCCCCGCGCAGGTGGATGTGGTGATTCACCCGCAATCCAGCGTGCATGCCATGATCGAGTTCAGCGATGGCAGTGTGCTTGCGCAGATCTCGGCGACCGACATGCGCATGCCGATCCAATACGCGCTGACTTACCCCGACCGGTGGGAGGCTCCGGTGCCTAAAGTGGACTGGACCCAAGCGAAAACCTGGGAGTTCTTCCCGCCGGATTATGACAAGTTTCCGCTTCTCCGCCTGGCGTACCAGTGTCAGGAAACCGGCGGTTCGGCTACGTGTACCTTAAATGCGGCCGATGAGATAGCGGTGGAGGCATTTCTGCAGGCACGAATTCCTTTCCTGGCCATTGCGGATGTGGTGGCCGAGACTCTCTCCAGGATCCCCGGGCGCACTCCGCGATCCGTGAGCGACATTCTGGAAATCGACCGGGAGTCGCGGGCCCAGGCGCGAGAACTGGTAATGGCGCGCGCGGGCGCTGTGACGGCTTAATCGATATGTTAGAGACTGGCGAAAATATTCTGTGGCTGCTCGTCCTGATCGGGGTCATGATCATGATCCACGAATTGGGACACTTTTGGGCGGCTCGTTTTTTTGATGTCAAGGTCGAGGCTTTCAGCTTCGGCTTCGGACCGCGCCTCTTCGGGTTCCGGCGCGGCGAAACGGATTACCGCGTCTCGCTAATCCTATTCGGCGGCTACGTAAAGATGGCCGGCGAAATGGAAGGCGTGAACATGGAAGGCTACGCCAATATGGCGGCGCCCCCATCCGATACGGTCCAGGCGCCGGATCCCCGCAGTCTGTTCGGCAAGCCGCGCTGGCAGCGGCTGATCATCGCGTTTGCCGGCCCTTTCATGAACGTCGTGCTGGCGGTGGCCCTGCTGGCCGGCCTCTACATGGTGAAATACGAGCGCGTCTCGGATGAGGATATGGATCCGGTGATCGGCCATGTGATGCCCGATTCGCCGGCGGCCAAGGCGGGACTGCAAGACGGCGACCGCATCGTCAGACTGGACGGCAAGGACAAGCCGACCTGGAAGGACGTAGGACTGGAAGAAATCGCCAGCGCCTACCGGCCGATGCACCTGACCATCGAGCGCGCTGGGAAGCGCTTCGATACGGTGGTGACTCCTACGTTGAGCGAGAGCCTGGGAGTGGGATTCGCGGGTTGGGACGAGCGGGGCGATATCGAGCTGGATGAAGTCGATCCGCGGCTGCCCGCTTATAAGGCGGGGTTGCGGAAGGGCGACATGGTTCTTTCGCTCAACGGTCAGCCGATGCACTCCAATTACAAGTTCTACGAGATCACCAAGAACAGCGGCGGCAAGCCCCTGGACATTGTTTACACTCGCAACGGGGAGCGCCACGAAGTCATGGTGCAGCCCGAGTACAGCCGGAGCGAAGGCCCGGCGCGGTGGATGATTGGAGTCCGTCCGCTGCCCAAGGTGAAGATCATCACGACGAGGTTGTCTCTGCCGGAGGCGGTGGCCGAATCGGTGCGGCAGAACCAGGAAAGCGCGACGCTGATCGCCAAAGTCCTGGAGGGCATGATCGAGCGGCGCATGTCCACCAAGAATCTGACGGGGCCGATCGGCCTGGGTCAGCTTTCGGGCCAGGCTGCGCGGCAGGGTCCGTCGGCGTATTTCTCGCTGATGTCCATGGTCAGCCTGAACCTTGCGATCTTTAATCTTCTGCCCATCCCGATCCTGGATGGCGGCACGATTCTCATGCTGCTGGTCGAGATGATCATGAGACGGGATCTGAGCCTGAACGTCAAAGAATTGGTGTTTAAGGTCGGGTTCGTCTTCATAATGGTTATCATGGCCTTTGTTATCTTCAACGACATTTCGAAGATCGTGTTACCGCCGGGCTGACGCTTGAATCCTACGCCTGCGGCGAATCATCTGGTAAGCTGTTCTCGTTCCATGCACTGTACCTGCGTCCGCCATACCGACCTGCCTCACACTACGCGGCTATTCGCGGACGTCCTCTACCATTCCGATCGCACATCCAGTTTTTATCGCTTTCCCTTCAGGGATTTGGACGCCTATCGCGCGTCGGCGGGCGAAATCCGCTTCAGCGACAGCCAGCGGGCGGCGCTGGTCTCGGCGCTGCGCGTGCAGAATCCGGCCAGTCCTTCGCTGGAGAAACTGGCGCAGCCGGGCACCGTCGCGGTGGTCACCGGCCAGCAAGTGGGCCTGTTTTCGGGTCCGGCCTACACAATTTACAAGGCGCTCCATGCGGCCAAGCTGGCTGAGTGGCTTTCGCAGAACGGCGTTCCCGCGGTGCCGGTGTTTTGGCTGGCTACCGAAGATCACGATTTCGCCGAAGTCAATCACGTTTGGGTCTTCGATCCGGAGTACCACCCCCGGAAGTTGGAAATGCGCCGTTCGGCCAGTTCCCAACCGGTCGGCGATGTATCGCTGATTGCGCCGCCGGTCACGGAATTGCGCGCGACTTTGCGCGGACTGCCGTTCGCCGAGGAAGTGGCCGACATTGTCGAAGAGTCCTACCGCGGCGGCAGCACGATGGGGAAATCCTTTGGCGAGCTGGTGCGCGGACTGTTGGCGCGTCACGACATCCTGCAGGTTGATCCGCTATTGCCGGCATTCCGCGAACTGGCGGCGCCCGCTCTGCGCAAGGCGGTAGAAGCCGGGCCGGAGTTGAGCGCGCAGGTGCTGCAGAGGAATCGCGATCTGGCGACTGCCGGATACCATGCGCAGGTCCACGTCGAGGAGCAGACTTCGTTCGTATTTCTGCTAGAGAACGACAAGCGGCTGACGTTGCGCCGGAACGGTAGCGAGTACGGCTTCAACGGCCGGCGTTTCACGGCCGAGGAGTTGATGGATCGGGCCGCTTCGCTATCGCCGAACGCGCTGCTGCGTCCGGTGGTGCAGGATTCCATGATCCCGACGGTCGCCTATATCGGTGGTCCGGCCGAGGTCGCATATCTGGCGCAAAGCGAGCCGATGTACCGTATCCTGCTCGGCCGCATGCCGGTCGCGGTGCCGCGCAGCGGATTCACGATACTCGACGAGCGCAGCGCCAAGCGCATGGACCGCTACGGCCTGACACTGCCCGACTTTTTCCACGGAGAAGACGCGCTTCGGGAGCGGGTCGCGGCGAGACTGGTGCCGCCGGGGTTGGCCGGGCGTACGGAAGAAACGGTTAAAGTCGTCGACGCCGCGGTCGAGCAACTGCGCCGGGGACTGTTGGGCTTCGACCCCACACTGGCGAAGGCTCTTGAACGTAGTTCGAAAAAAGTGCATCACCAGTTCGCCAAAATTGCCGGCAAGGTCGGGCGCGAGGCGATGCGCCGCGACGAACGCGCCGCGCACGATGCGTCATCCCTGTACGGGCTGATTTGTCCCGAACGCCACTTGCAGGAGCGGTTGTACTCGTTCCTGCCGCTGCTGGCCCAACATGGCTTCGATCTGACCGACCACGTATACGACGCTGTCGAGTTGGATTGCCCCGACCATCGCCTGATGGTGGTCTGACGCGGCAGTGAATCCGGAACAGGCGCGCATCGAAGAATCCCGCTTACGGAAGGCGCACTGGAGCCGCTGGGGTCCTTATCTGAGCGAGCGCGCCTGGGGCACGGTCCGCGAGGACTACAGTCCTGACGGCGACGCCTGGAACTATTTCACGTACGAGCAGGCGGCGCTGCGAGCATATCGCTGGAATGAGGACGGACTGGCGGGCATCTGCGACCGCCACCAGTTCATCTGCTTCGCCGTGTCGCTTTGGAACGGCCGCGATTCCTTCCTGAAAGAGCGGATCTTCGGACTTACGGGCAAGGAAGGCAATCACGGCGAGGACGTCAAAGAGGCGTACTTCTACCTCGACAACACTCCCACTCACTCCTACATGCGGTACTTATATAAGTACCCGCAGGCGGCGTTCCCCTACGAGCAACTGCGTGCCGTGAACGCGGCGCGATCGCGCGAAGCGGGGGAATTCGAGCTCGCGAACACGAGCGTCTTTCGGGAGAGCCGCTACTTCGACGTATTCGTCGAATACGCGAAGGCCGCGCCCGACGACATCCTGATCCGCATCACCGCCTTGAACCGCGGACCCGAGGCGGCGCATCTGGATATCCTGCCCACCATCTGGTTTCGAAATACCTGGTGTTGGACGAACAGCGCGCCAGTCGCGCAGGCGAAAGTTGCACCGGGACCGATCGCATCGGTGGCGCTCGAGGAGCCGTACTACGGCAAACGATGGCTGATGTGCGACGGTTCGCCTGAACTGCTATTCACGGAGAACGACAGCGACAACCGGACGCTCTGGTGCGCGCCGAATCGCACGGCGTATGTGAAGGATGGGATCGGCCGGTACGTGGTGGGCGGCGAGCGGGCGACGGTGAATCCCGAGCAGCACGGCACGAAATGCGCTGCGCATTACCACCTGGATCTGGCAGCCGGCGAGGCGGTGACGATCAAGCTGCGGCTGGCGGACGCCGTTCCGGACGGCCCGTTCTCGGCGGATTTCGACCGGATCTTTGCGGATCGAATCGCCGAGGCCGGCACTTTCTACAACAGCGTCGCCCCGCATGATCTCAGCGAGGACGGCAGGGCGATCATGCGGCAGGCCTTCGCCGGCCTGCTGTGGTCCAAGCAGTTCTACCATTACGTGGTCCGCGATTGGCTGCGCGGCGATCCGGCATTTCCGCCTCCTCCCGCCGGGCGCCTGCGCGGACGAAACAGCGAGTGGGGTCACCTCTACAACTCGGACGTGATTTCGATGCCCGACAAATGGGAGTATCCCTGGTACGCGGCGTGGGATCTGGCATTTCACGCGGTGCCGCTCTCGCTCATCGACTCGGAGTTCGCGAAGGACCAGCTCGTGTTGATGTCGCGCGAGTGGTACATGCATCCCAACGGGCAACTGCCGGCGTACGAGTGGAACTTCGGCGACGTGAATCCGCCGGTGCATGCCTGGGCGGCGTGGCGCGTGTACAAAATCGAACAGAAGCGTCGCGGCCGGGCGGATCGCGCGTTCCTGGAGCGCATCTTTCACAAGCTCCTGCTGAACTTCACCTGGTGGGTCAATCGCAAGGACACCGCGGGCCGCAACGTTTTTCAGGGCGGATTCCTCGGACTGGACAACATCGGGGTGTTCAATCGCAGCGAACCGCTGCCGGGCGGCGGCTTCATCGAGCAGGCCGACAGCACCGGCTGGATGGCGATGTACAGCCTCAACCTGATGGCCATCGCGCTGGAACTGGCGCGCCAGGACTCGGCGTACGAAGACGTGGCCAGCAAGTTCTGGGAGCACTTCCTTTACATCGCGAATGCTATGAGTCATATTGGCGGCGACGGCGAGGAGATGTGGGACGAGGAAGACGGCTTCTTCTACGACGTCCTGCGAATGCCGGATGGGAGTCATCAGCCGCTGAAGGTGAGGTCGCTGGTGGGGCTAATTCCACTGTTCGCGGTGGAGACGCTGGAGGCTCGGCTGATGGACCAACTGCCCGGCTTTCGACGGCGGATGCGTTGGTTCATCGAGAACCGGCCAGACCTGACGCACCACGTGGCGTCCATGATTGTGCCAGGCAAGGGCGAGCGGCGGCTGCTATCGATTGTCGATCCGGGGCAGTTGCGGCGCGTGCTGAAGCGCATGCTCGACGAAGACGAGTTCCTTTCGCCCTTCGGCATTCGCAGTCTATCGCGCGCGTATAAGGACCGCCCGTACGTGTTTCCGTCGGATGGCACGGAGCATACGGTGCGGTACGAGCCGGGCGAATCGACGTCGGGATTGTTCGGCGGCAACTCGAACTGGCGGGGTCCGGTCTGGTTTCCGGCGAATTACCTGATCATCGAGTCGCTGCAGAAGTTTCATCACTATCTCGGCGACGATTACAAGGTCGAGTGTCCGACCGGCAGCGGTCAGATGATGACGCTGTGGGAAGTCGCCGCCGAAATCTCGCGCCGGCTGGGGCGCTTGTTCCTCAAGGATGCCGACGGGCGCCGTCCGGCGCATGGCGGGAATGAACTGTTTCAGACCGACCCCCACTGGAAGGATCTGATTCTCTTCTACGAATACTTCCACGGGGATACCGGAGCGGGGTTAGGCGCGAGTCACCAGACGGGCTGGACGGCGTTAGTCGCTAAGATGCTCCAGCAAAGCGGGGAGTAGGGTTGGTTGTACCGCACAGGGTGGATGCTGTGCTCGCCGATGGAAACCCGTCACGAGCTTGGAATTAGAGTAGAGTATATCAATGGCATCTAACTTCAATCGCGCGCTTAGTGACACTTTCATCAAAGACTTGCAACCCGAGAAGCAGGGCTGGTGGCCCGATGTCCTAGCAGACCCAAAGCTCCTTATCGCTCTGCGGGGTAAGTATCTGAACGTCTATTGGCGTGGGCAGTCTCTGTTTTGCGTTAACTCAGGGATTACCGCGACAATCCACCAGAAATACCTGATGGACCCGAAATTGGACTCTCAAGTGCGGCTTAAAGACGGTAAGTTCGACACAACGCTTCTCGCTAATGGCTTTATTAGAGAATACGAAGGTCCGGAAACATTGGCCAAGCTCAAGAAGGCGGCCGGCCTATTCTCCGGGTTGGAGAAGACCGGGTGCCACGAAATCGCGGTACGCAATCCGGGCGTCGTCGATTGCGAAATCGCCTTTCCCGGCAAGGTATCTCTGGACGACGGGGGCGGTGATAAGCTGGCGCCTCGTATTGATCTCGCGGCCTTTGAGGACGATGGCGACGCAGTCCGCCTCGTCTTTTGGGAGGCCAAGCACTTCAGCAACAGTGAACTTCGCGCGGCGAACGGGCCGGCGCCAGTTGTGCGACAAATAGGAATCTACAGGAAGTATCTGTCCGAAAACCGCACGGCGATCGAGGGCAGCTACCAGAAAATCGCGAAGAATCTGGTAGCCATAGGCAATATGGGCTGGAAACGCGAACTCTCGCCTTTGATCAACGAGGTGGCCACCGGCAAGCGGAGACTCACACTCGGTGCGGAGCCTAAGGTGGGACTAATCATTTTTGGCTTTGACTCCGCGCAGCGTGATCATTCCGGCTGGAAGGGTCATCGCGATGCACTGAAAAAGCAAATCAAAGATATCATTATCACGGGCGACGCCAAAAACATTCGCCTATGAGTCTTCGCGTCACCGTCCACCGCGGTACCCAGCAGATCGGCGGGACTTGTATTGAGATCACGCACCCGAAGGGTGACCGAATTATCCTTGACGCGGGCCGCCCGCTGGATGCACCCGATGGCGCAACCGGCCTGCTGCCTGCGTCGCTTGATCGGAGCGGCCCGGCCACCGTCCTGATCAGCCACCCACACCAGGACCACTGGGGCCTCATTGAGGAACTTCCACCCGCCTGGCCCATCTGGACTGGATCGGGCTCGGCGAAACTGATCGCGGTAACCGGCGACATTACGCGCCGCCGGTTTGTCCGGACATTTGAAACCTGGGATAGCCGTTCGGGATCGTTCGCAATAGGTCCGTTCACCGTCACGCCGATTCTCACAGACCATTCGGCCTTCGATGCGTATATGCTGCTGGTCGAAGGCGCCGGTAAGCGACTGCTCTATACAGGCGACTTTCGCCGTCACGGCCGCAAGTCCACTCTGGTGGATAGGATTATGGCTCATCCGCCAGCGGACATCGACGTACTCTTGACCGAGGGGACAAACCTTGGGTCGGACAAGCCGGTGAAGTCGGAAACTGAGCTTGAGTCTGACTTCGTTGACCTGTTCGAACGTACGAAAGGGCGTGTCTTTATAGCATGGTCGGGCCAGAATATCGACCGGACCGTGACTATCTACCGAGCCGCCAAGCGTACCGGGAGGACGCTCGCGATCGATCTTTATACGGCTGATGTCCTCGACCGCATCTCTGAGGGAACACGGCTACCCCATGCCGGATTCCCGAATTTGAAGATCATCGTCACCAGGGGTCTTCGAGCCAATTACAGAAACCAGGGCCGTGAGGATTTCGTCGAACGGATGGTCCCAAATGGCATCGCAGCGAAGCGACTCGAAGGGAGCCGGCATGTTGTGATGCTGCGTCGCGGATTGATCCGCGATTACCAGAACGCGGGCGTCGTACCGACCCCCGAAGACGCTTTTAACTTTTCGATGTGGCGCGGTTACCTGTCGGAACCGTATCATTCGGAGGCGCTTGACTGGTGCAGAGCGGCCGGAGCTGAAATCGCCTACATCCATACCAGTGGCCACGCATCTCCAGCCGATCTGCGCGCCTTCGCCGAATCCATTCGACCGAAGATTGTGGTGCCGGTTCACGGCGTGAAATGGGACGAGGAGTCCCATGGTTTCGGAAGTGTTCGCCGCCTTGCGGATGGCGAGACGGTGGAGGTTTCATGAGTATCCGGGTCGTCCCGACACCGGCAGTCGGCCCCATACAGCCGTCTCTCGGAATCTTCTGGCGCGTTGATGGTGTTCTTGTTATCGATCGCTCGACCCTTGATGAAGCTGAGCCTTATGGCGACTGCCTTACTCATGCCGAGGGCCACTACGAGCGGTGGGAGAATTGGCGAGGGTTCGGTACCGAGCGTTTGCGTGCCATCGGTTTTCCCGACAGTCTCGCGTCAACCGAATATGACGAGTGGCCGCGCGGCAGGATTGTCTATGAGAGCGCCAAGAAACGCTTCATCCTGTACGCTGATCGGCGCTGGCAAGAGCCCAATGTTATCGATGCTCTGAAGCGAGCGTTTGGCTTAGTCGAAGCCGAGGTGATGGTGATGAGCGACTTCCATTATCGTTAAGCAGTTCCTGCGTCAGGGGCACAGGTCTTGGCGCGAGCATCATGACAGCATGTGACATGCTGCTATGATGCAAGAATGAGGTCGACAGTCACCCTCGATCCCGACGTTCAAGCGCTCATCCGGACAGCCATGAAGGAGCGGGGAATCTTCTTCAATGAAGCTCTGAATTCCGCAATAAGAACGGGCTTGACACAAGGTAGGCCTCGGCGCGGGGCTTTTGTGCAAAAAACATACTCGCTGGGCAGCGATCGGAATTTCAGGTGGGACAAGGCGCTTCAGGCGGCTTCCGCAATGGAAGACGAGGAGTTGGGCCGCAAGATCTCCGTTCGCAAATAATCATCGTAGACGTGAACCCGCGCATCTACGCGGTTAACGCAGACGCGCCAGACCATCAACGGGCAAAGTCGTGGCTCGAAACTGCCGTCGCGGGGACGGAAACCGTGGGCTTGCCCTGGCTCGTTCTCTTGGCCTTTCTCCGGCTGACTACCAGACAAGGGCTCTTTCAGAAGCCGCTCGCCGTGGAAGCCGCATTCGACGTGGTGGATGCATGGTTACAGCAGCCCTCGGTCACCGTGCCAGAGCCTACAGCAGCGCATCTCCGCACCTTGCGCGACTTGGTGGAGCCGCTGGGCACCGGCGGTAATCTCACATCGGACGCTCACTTAGCTGCGCTGGCTATTGAGCACGGCGCGGAACTTTGCTCGGCCGACGGTGATTTTGCACGGTTCAGCCGGCTGCGTTGGCGAAACCCGTTGGCCTGACCAGCCGGGAATGTCCGGCAGCCGTGAGACGACGGCCGCCAGGAAAGACGGTTTCGGCGCTGGCGATCCTCGCCGGCGCTCACAGTCGGAGCCATTCGGGAGTAGGCGTCGCCCGCCAAATCACTGAGCCTGCCTTCGCGATCACAACGATGTTGGCGTCATCGGTCGAGTTCTCGTAGAACTTGGCATTATCCGTAAATTGGAGCACATGGCGTGAGTTAGCAAGGCTTCTGACGTACCGCCGTCTCACATCTTTCTCCGGAACAGCGTGACCACCCTGCGCGACCGATTACGAATTCGGGAGATGCAGCGCTCCGGGCTGTCGAGTCCAATGAATACAAGGTCAATCCGATACCCGCGGGAGCGGGCATCACACATCAGTCGGAAGGTGCGCCTGCTGGATAAAGTCGTTTCGACAGCGAAGCTGAGACCACCGATGAGATACTCGGACGTTTGGCGTACAACCTGTCTGCCGGCTGAGATAGCTGAAAGCAGCGGATCCAGTGGATTCAAAGCGCGAGCGACCGCATCCGGATCTAGGAGGTGCTCGCTGCCTTCAAAACTTAGGAATTTGGTAATAGTGGATTTGCCCGAACCGTTCGGGCCAGCAATCACCGTGAGCGTCGGCACGCAGATTCAAGCGGCATGTGCCGTCAACTCACGAACGATTCTATAGTTCTCGCCTGCTGGCGCTCCCGGTATCCAGTCGATTTCGAAGCGACGGCCTTCCGGATGCTCCATTACATTCAGGCCGGCAGAATCGAGGTAGAAGACCGGCAGTCCGGCCGCAAGGGTCTCCAGGAAAGCTTCGTGGCAAGCAGCCCTAACTGCAGCATCGAACTGCGGACTGGCCACGTCCAACTTCTCTCCCATACTGCTAGTTTACCTTGGTTCCTACTGTAAACGCGGCCGCATCTGTTCGTTGGAGACCAGACCATCGAAAATGGCCAGGACCTGCTTGCGATACGCGTACACGCGCTGGAGGCTGTCCCGGAACGATGCTTCGAAGTCTCGTGCTTTCATCCACTTATCGATCATGAGCCGGGGGACGTCGATGTCTTGGCGCAATTCCTCCACATCATGTCCGCGCAGAAACAGACCGTAAAAAAAAGCAGCTTCCCGTTGAGGGGCCAGGGGGTCGAATTCGTCTCTCGCCGTCATAAACGTCTCAGCGAAAATGTCAGTATACCGAGACCCCGAACTTTACGGCAAGTCCGATTTTCGGGGCGGCGAATGCAATCACACGGCCAGCCGTTTGGCGCCGCGAACAGGACCACGCCACTCACACACTGAGGTGCGCGCGCACCACGTCGTCCGTGAGTTCGCCGATGGCGCCGGCAGCGACGCGGCGGCCCTTATCGAGAATGCAGAACTCGCTTGCGACCCGGCGGGCGAAGGGCAGCTTCTGCTCGACAAGAAGCACGGTCAGCCCCTCTTCCTGATTCAAGCGCAACAGGATGTCGCCGATTTCGTGGACGATGTTGGGCTGGATCCCCTCGGTTGGCTCGTCGAGGATCAGCAGTTTCGGTTCGAGCACCAGGGCCCGCCCGATCGCGAGCTGCTGCTGTTGGCCACCCGAAAGATCGCCGCCGCGCCGTTTCAGCATCTGCTTCAGCACCGGGAACAGTTCGAAGATCCGGCCGGGAATCGCGCGCGGACCGTTCTTGCGCACACCCAGACCCACGCGCAGATTCTCCTCGACGGTGAGATGAGAAAAGATCTCGCGGCCCTGCGGGACATAGCCGATGCCGAGCCTGGCCCTTTGCTCGGCGGAGCACTTAAGCAGATCGCTGCCGTCGAAGGTGATGTTCCCGGAATTGGCCGCCTGGAGGCCCATGATGCACTTCAGGAGCGTCGTCTTGCCCGTGCCGTTGCGGCCCATCAGGCACATGCGCGAGCCGGCCGGGACATCCAGATCCACATCCCACAACGTGTGGCTGCCGCCGTAAAACTGATTGATGGACTTGATAGACAGCACGCTCACACTCCCAGGTACACCTCGATCACGCGGGGGTCCTTTTGGACTTTGTCCATGTCGCCCTCCGCAATGACCTGGCCCTCGTGCAATACGGTCACACGGCGCGCAATCGATCGAACGAACGACATGTCATGCTCGACGACCACAATCGAGTGCGTCCCGGCCAGCGACAGAAGCAGTTCGGTGGTGCGCTCGATCTCGTGCGGCGTCATGCCCGCCACCGGCTCATCGACCAGCAGCAACTCCGGATTCTGCATCAGGAGCATGCCGATTTCGAGCCACTGCTTCTGTCCATGCGAAAGGATTCTTGCCGGTGCTTCGCGCTGCCCGGCGAGTCCGATGATATTCAGGACCTCGTCGATTCTGTCCTGCTGCGCCGCGGTGATCCGGGCACGCAGGGTTTTCATAAAGGATCGGGCGCCGGCCAATGACAGTTCCAGGTTTTCGAACACGGTCAACTGCTCGAAGACGGTCGGCTTTTGAAACTTTCGTCCGATTCCGGCGGCGACAATTTCCGCCTCCGTCAGTTTGAGTAAGTCGATCTCATCGCCGAACCAGGCCGTTCCCGAATCGGGCCGGGTTTTGCCCGTGATGACATCCATCATGGTGGTCTTGCCGGCGCCGTTGGGTCCGATGATGCAGAGCAACTCGCCGGGCTCGACGTACAGCGTCAGCTTGTTGAGCGCCTTGAATCCGTCGAAGCTGACGGTCAGGTCTTCGAGATATAACCGCTTGTCGCGAACACTCATTTCTTTTTACGCCACGCCGGCGCGAGGCCCGCAATCCCCTTGGGCAAGAACAGCGTCACCAGCACGAACAGTGCGCCGAGGGCGTACAACCACACCTCCGGGAACGCGCCCGTCAGGTAGGTTTTCGCATAGTTGACGACTACCGCGCCCACGATCGCGCCGTACAACGTGCCGCGCCCTCCAATCGCCACCCAGATGACTGCCTCGATGGAATTGATGGGCGCAAATTCGCTGGGGTTGATGATCCCGATCTGCGGAACGTAGAGCGCGCCCGCGACGCCTGCCACCACCGCGGAGAACACGAAGAGCCACAGCTTATATGCTTCGACGGGATAGCCGAGAAAACGCGTCCGGCTCTCAGCATCGCGGATGGCGCGCATTACGCGACCGGCCCGCGATTCCACAATGACGCGGCACGCCAGATAACTGGCTCCGAGCGCCACGGCCGTGATCACGAGCAGCACGACTCGGGTGGCGTCGGAATGCAGGTCGAAGCCCAGAATGTCCTTGAAATCGGTGAAGCCGTTATTGCCGCCGAAGCCCATGTCGTTGCGAAAGAATCCGAGCATCAGGGCGTAGGTGAGCGCTTGGGTAATGATGGAAAAGTACACTCCGGTGACGCGCGACCGGAATGCAAACCATCCGAACACCAGCGCCAGCAGTCCCGGCGCCAACCCCACCATCAGAAGGGCGATCGGGAAATGATTGAACCCGTACCAGAACCACGGCAGCGATTTCCAGTTCAGAAACACCATGAAATCGGGCAGCACGGGATTTCCATAGACGCCGCGCGGACCGATTTGCCGCATCAGATACATGCCCATGGCGTAACCGCCGAGCGAAAAGAAGGCCGCATGGCCCAGGCTCAGGATGCCGCAGTAGCCCCAGATCAGGTCGATGGCAAGCGCCAGCATGCCGTAACAGAGATACTTGCCGATCAGCGTGATGCCAAACGCCGAGAGGTGCAAAGGGGACGATGCAGGAACAACCTGATTGAGGATGGGCGCCGCGATCGCCAGTGCAGCGAGAACTGCGAGGAGGCGCGCGCCTCCGCGATCACGGCTGACGATCCCGTTGCGGATACCGAGCACGTCTATTTGTCCTCGCCTGCGCGGCCGGCTTGCGGGAATAAGCCGCGAGGCCGCGTCTGAATGAAGAGAATCAAGCCGACCAGGACCAGGATTTTCGCAAGCACGGCCCCAGCATAGGGCTCCAGCAGCTTGTTCACGATTCCCATGGACATGCCGCCGATGAGAGAGCCCCAGAGATTTCCGACGCCTCCGAATACCACCACCATGAACGAATCGATGATGTAAGACTGGCCCAGATTGGGACCAACGTTGGTGAGTTGGCTCAGCGCGACGCCCGCCACTCCGGCGATGCCCGAGCCGAGGCCGAACGTCATCGCGTCGACCCACTCCGTGCGGATGCCCATCGCCTTGGCCATGGCCCGATTCTGGGAGACCGCGCGGATGTCGAGGCCGATGCGCGTGCGCTTCAGCACCGCCAGCAGAATGACGAAAACGATCAGCGTGAAGATCACCGTGTACAGCCGGTTGTAAGTAATTGCCAGCGCGCCGTTCAACTGCAGCGAGCCGCTCATCCATTCGGGCGTAACGACAGAGCGGTTTTGCGCCGAAAAGATCGAACGCACAGCCTGCTGCAGCACGAGGCTGACACCGAAAGTCGCCAGCAGTGTTTCAAGCGGCCGGCCATAAAGATGTCTGATGATGGTGCGCTCCATCGCGACGCCCACCACTCCGGCCACCACAAACGCCGCGGGAATTGCGACCAGAATCGAAAGTCCGATGTGTCCCGGCATGACGGTCTGGACAGCGTACGTGGTGTACGCGCCGAGCATCATCAATTCGCCGTGAGCCATGTTGATCACGCCCATGACGCCGAATGTAATGGCCAGGCCGAAGGCGATCAGCACCAATACCGAGCCCAGGCTCAGACCGAAAAACAGAGTTTCGATGCCGGAGTAGAATCCGCGCCATTCGTCGATACTGGCCACGGCGGCGGCAGCGGCACGCCGCACTTTCGCATCGGGTTCCACGAAGCTGCCGTCGGGCGCTTTATCGAGGAGCAGCGCCAACCTGTTCCGCACATCCTGGCTGACGCGATGACTCAACGTCGCGACAGCGTCCAGCCGAGCGTTCGGGTCCGTGCCGTCCAGTGTCGCGAGTGCGAGGCCGGTCTGAATCTCCCGCTTGACGCCGCTATTCGTTTCCACCGCGAGCCGTTTACGCAGCAGATCCAGAGTCGGTTCGTCCAGAGATTGCAGCATGTCGCGCACTGCCTGCAGACGCACCGCCGCGTCGGGACTCGATAGCGAGAAGTGGGCGACGACCGTCCGCAGCGTGTGCCGCAGGCCATTGTTCGTGCCGATTTTCGTGAGAGAATCCGCCGGTGCCGAGCCGGCGCTTTTTAGCGTGAGGGGATCGATGAGCTGGGCAGGATCCTGGTCGGCGGAATGAATGATGAAGATTTTTTGATCGCTGTTGCGGTACGAGAGCCGGTCTTCCATCAACGCAGTGAGAACCGCGCGAACGCTCCGGTGGCCGGTTTGACTGAGCCGTTCGGCGATCGTCGCCTTGTCGGAGTATGTCGCCTCCCGCAACTCGCCGAGCGTTGAAAGGAACGCGGCATCACCCGGAGCTTGGGCGTAAACGTGGCCGATGCTCCAAAGGGCGGGCAGCAGCATACGGAGCCACCGCCCGCCAGACCCTGGTTGTTTCATTATTTGTAGTTTTGACCCGAACACTTTTTCGTGACTTTGTTATAGTTGCCGCATTTGAGCGTAACCCAGTCGGCTTCGATGTCCTTGCTGCCCGGCAGAAAATCGGACCAGGCATCGCCGGGCACTTCACCGCTGGATTTCCATACCACGTTGAACTGACCGTCGCCTTTTACTTCGCCGATCAGCACCGGTTTGGTGATGTGGTGGTTCGGCAACACCTTCGCCGTTCCTCCGGTGAGGTTCGGCGTCTCGATGCCGGGGAGCGCCGCCAGCACTTTCTCCACGTCTGTGGATTTGGCCTTCTCCACTGCCTTCACCCAGAGATTGAAGCCGATGTAGTGCGCTTCCATGGGATCGTTGGTGGTCCGCTTGGGGTTCTTGATGAAGGAGTGCCACTCGTTGATGAAGGCCTTGTTGGCGGGCGTGTTGATGCTCTCGAAGTAATTCCAGGCCGCCAGATGGCCCAGCAGCGGTTTCGTGTCGAGGCCCGACAGTTCCTCTTCGCCGACCGAGAAGGCCACGACGGGAATCTGCTCCGCCGAAATCTTCTGGTTGCCGAGTTCCTTGTAGAACGGCACGTTAGCATCGCCGTTGATGGTGGAGACTACGGCCGTCTTCTTGCCTGCCGACCCGAACTTCTTGATGGCGGCGACGCGCGTCTGCCAGTCGGAAAAACCGAAGGGCGTGTAGTTGATCGAGATGTCTTCGGGCTTGACTCCCTTCGCGTGCAAGTAAGCTTCGAGGATCTTGTTGGTGGTGCGCGGATAAACGTAGTCCGTACCTTCGAGCACCCAGCGCTTCACGCCGACATCCTTCATCAGGTAGTCGACTGCGGGAATCGCCTGCTGGTTCGGAGCGGCGCCCGTATAGATCACGTTCTTCGAGGATTCTTCCCCTTCGTACTGCACGGGGTAGAAGAGCAGGCCGTTGTCCTTTTCGAAGACCGGCAGCACCGATTTTCTGGAAACCGACGTCCAGCATCCGAATACTACGGAGACCTTGTCCTTTTCCAGCAACTGCGCCGCTTTCTCGGCAAACAGCGGCCAGTTGGACGCCGGATCGACGACCACCGCCTGCAGTTTCTTGCCGAGCAACCCGCCCTTCTTGTTCTGGGCGTCGATCATCATCAGGATGGTGTCCTTCAGCGTCGTTTCGCTGATGGCCATCGTGCCGGATAACGAATGCAGCACGCCCACCTTGATTGTGTCCTGGGCCGCCGCAACGTTAGAGAATCCAAGTCCGGCGACCAACAGACCGGTCGTAAATATTGATTTGCGTTTCATAGATCACTCCTTTTCGTAACGGACTAAATCTGCACCTGGAGACCGACTCCGGCTTGCCAGAAATTCGTTCTGATTGCGTTGAACCGTACGTCCCTGTAGAAGCTCATCACGCGGGCGTTGAACTGCTTGATGACGTAGTTGAAATTGACTTCGGTAGTCTTCTGGCTGTAGTTCGCGGTCTTTCCATGGGTGAACTCCGCCTTGGCATACTTACCGAGCACCTGAAATTGACCGATGCCGACCTTCTTGCCGAAGAGGTAACTTGCCAGCCCGTACGCGCCCTGACTCTTCGCATAACGCGCATCGTAACCGCCCAGCCTGTTGTAGTTGGAGTATTCGCTTTCGATGGTGAACGCGCCGCCCTTGGGAATCTTTCGTTCCATGAGGAAGTCGATGGTCGACGCCGTGTGGCCGCCCTGATACTGCGTCGCTCCGCCGATCGAGAGCAGGTTCTTGTCGCCGTAGTAGGTGCCGTTCAGGTAGTAACCATCCTCGGCATCCCAGAGATCGACCTGAACGCGGGCGGCGCCCAGGACTTCCGGAGCCCCGGTGGCCGACCTGCCGTCAAACGCGCCCAACGACACTTTGACCTTCTTTGTGAACTGACCCCAGTAAAGGACTCCGTTATCGCGGCCTTGGAAAATGAACGGATACCCGTCCTGAACGCCGTCGGTGTACACGCCCCACTGGTTCGCATAAAAGGGGCCGTAGAGATTGGCGCGATCGCTGGGCGGGAGGAAGCGGCCGGCCCAGATATGCAATTCGGGGGCGATGTCAATTTTCGCAACCGCGTCCAAAACACCGACGTGGTTGGTCGCCCCGTCGTAATCCGTGTTGAACATGAAGCTGATGTTCTTGGTGACAGGTCCGCTGACATACAGACGGACATCGTCGAGCAGGAACTGGTTGGCTGTATTGCCGGCGGCCGGCGTGGTGCTGATAAACTCGGTTCGCAATCCCGCGCCCACCGACAACGGACCGAGAGTAAGTTGGGCATGGGAAGGTACTGCCAAACCGAGAAAGCCTGAGCAAAAAGCCAGCGTGAGCGCACTTCGTCTCGCATTGGACACACGTCCGGTGCGGACCCTTCGTTTGAGCATGGAATCAAATCCCCTTCTATCGGCGCGTGGAACGCGTTTTGAATTGTTCGTCGGCCGACAGGGGCCAGGCTAGCCGTAGGGACAGGGACGGCTCGCTCGTAAACTTTCCCGACGAGCTATCTTCTCGTCAAGTGTAAGCGAGTCTATCATGCACAACAATTTTCACGCCATTGTAATTTCTGATTGGTTACACAAAGACTTTTTATGTGAGACCCGCGAGCTATTCTGGCGCTATAGCTCAACGTTGTGGTGGTGGTGATGTTCGTGCCCGTGCGATGACGGCGTTCCGGATGCAGTGAGGCCGTGCGACCGCTGCTCCTCCAGCCACGCAATGACCCGGTCGAGACCTTCCTCGCTCATGAGATTGGTGAACACAAACGGGCGGTCGCCACGCATACGCCGCGCATCACGATCCATGACTTCGAGAGAAGCTCCCACAAACGGCGCGAGGTCGATTTTGTTGATGACGAGCAAGCCGCTGCGCTTGATGCCCGGACCGCCCTTGCGCGGAACCTTGTCGCCGCCCGCCACATCGATGACGTAGATGAAAGCGTCCACCAGTTCGGGACTGAACGCCGCAGCCAGATTGTCCCCGCCGCTCTCGACGAAGATCAACTCCATCCCCGGGTGCTGCGCTTCGAGCTCGGCGATCGCCTCCAGATTCATGGAAGCATCCTCGCGAATCGCAGCGTGCGGACATCCACCCGTCTCCACGCCCAGCACGCGATCGGCGGGCAGGGTGCCCTGGCGAATCAAGAACTCCGCATCTTCCCTGGTGTAGATGTCGTTGGTGACGACGCCCAGGTTTACGCCCGGCCAGAGCCGCTTGCTCAAGCGATCCACCAAGGCCGTCTTGCCGCAGCCAACGGGTCCCGCGATTCCGACTCGAAATGCCCTCATGCTGTGCCTCTTAGAAAAGAAAGTATCGTTGTGCCAGGGGCAGGATCGCGGCAGGTTCGCATGTCAGCAACTCGCCGTCAGCCCGCACCTCGTACGTTTCGGGATCGACCTCGATCTTGGGG
>Ga0207695_10003280_pt1 | contig 22994 bp, 21 predicted proteins | sample KBSC54metaG_FD_184354 | JGI IMG/M metagenome (GOLD analysis project Ga0207695, IMG submission 184354) | Corn rhizosphere microbial communities from Kellogg Biological Station, Michigan, USA - KBS C5-4 metaG (SPAdes) (version 2) | ecosystem: Host-associated > Plants > Roots > Rhizosphere > Soil...
CACGGTGACGGCGTCGCCGTGATCGACCCGGGGCCGGACATGCCCGAGCATCTGCAGGCGATCCTCGACGCCGTGGCGCACGAGCGGGTCAGCCACATCCTGGTCACCCATCACCACGCCGACCACTCGCCGCTGGCCCGGCCGCTGGCCGCCGCCACCGGCGCGGTCGTGTACGGCTGCGCGGTGAAGGAATTGCCCAGGGAAGGCGACGTGAAGCTGGAGGCCGGCTACGACCGCTTCTCGCCGGACGTCTCGGTCTGTGACGGCACGACGATCGCCGGCCACGGCTGGACCTTCGAGGCGATCCCGACCCCAGGCCACACCTCCAACCACATCTGCTACGCCCTGAACGAGGAGAACGCCTGCTTCACCGGCGACCATATCATGGGCTGGTCCACGACGGTGGTGACGCCGCCGGACGGCAACATGGGCGACTACCTGGCCAGCCTCGCGCTCATACGGTCGCGGAATTTCACGACCCTGTGGCCCACCCACGGTCCGCCGATCACCGATGTGCCGGCCTTCCTGGACGCCTACCGGGATCACCGGCTCGACCGCGAACGCCAGATCCTCGCCCAGCTCGAAGCCGGCGAGACCCGGATCAAGCAGATGGTGCCGAAGATGTACGTGGGCGTGAACCCGGGCCTGTATCCGGCCGCGTCGCATTCAGTGCTGGCTCACATGATCGAACTGGTGCGTTCGGGGCGGGTAGCCACCTCGGGCGCTGCGGGGATCGACAGCGACTATCGGCTCGCTGAGATCCAAACGGAAAAGGGAGCGCCCTTGCCAGGCGCTCCCTGCTCGCGGTCATCGAGCCCGGGGCTCGATGGCTAGTAGTCGCTCATCGAATAGTCGGCGCCGACGCTGTCCAGCGCGTTGCGGGTCGCGCGACCCACGCAGTCGCCGCGGTCGTCCGACGACGTGGCCGGATACATCGCGTCGAGATCGTCACACGCGGTCTGAGCCGTGGTCGAGATGCGTTGACGCAGCATGCGCTGGCCCCAACGGGTGTTCAGGTCGAGGTCACCCACATAGACCACGCGATCGAGCGACACCGTCTCGATGGGGGCGCCAGTCGTGTTGCTGCGCCGCTCGTGCCGAGGCGCCGTCACGGTGATGTCGCCGGTCGAGCTGGTCACGTAGCCGCCGTCGTCCTTGTCGTAATAATCCTGGGCGTGCGCCGGTTGCAGGGTGAAAGCCACGCCGGCCGCCGCGACCGCACTGATCAGAGAGTTACGCAGAAGATGACTCTTGATAGTCGAAAGCATTGATCTCGCTCCTTGGCGTTCTTCCAAGCCGAGATGGACCTGGTGAGAGAGCAGCGGGCCCTGTGGTCGCCGCACGCTGGAAAAACGCGGTCGTCGGAACGAAGTTCCGTGATTTCGCTCTGCAAAGGGGGTCGTGAAGACCGCCTAAATCACTGGGCCGCCACAGGCTTTGCTGTCGGAAGAACATAGTCGGCCATGCGCTGGCGGATCAGCTTCTTGTCGATCTTGCCGGTGGCGCCGAGGGGGATGTCCTCGACGAACACCACGTCGTCCGGCATCCACCATTTGGCGATCTTGCCGTCCAGGAATGCGAGAAATTCCTCGCGGGTGGCGGTCTCCCCCGGCTTCAGCGTCACCACCAGCAGCGGACGCTCGTCCCATTTCGGGTGCGCCACGCCGATCACGGCCGCGATCAAGGCCTTGGGGTGGCCCACGGCGATGTTCTCGATCTCGATCGAGCTGATCCATTCGCCGCCGGACTTGATCACGTCCTTGGCCCGATCGGTGATCTGCATGTAGCCGAGCGCATCGAAGGTGGCGACGTCGCCGGTGTCGAAGAAGCCCTCCTCGTCCAGGATGTCGCCGCCGTCGCCCTTGAAATAGGCGCCGGCCACGAACGCGCCCTTCATCTTCAGCCGACCGAAGGTCGTGCCGTCGTGCGGCAGGCGGCGGTTCTCGTCGTCGGTGAGCTTCAGTTCGACGCCCATCGGCGGACGGCCCTGCTTCAGCCGCCAGGGCATCTGCTCGTCGTAGGGGAGGCCGGTGATCTCCGGGACCAGCGAGCCCTGGACCCCGAGCGGGGAACTTTCGGTCATCCCCCAGGCGTGCGTCACCTCGACCCCGTAGTCGTCGTGGAAGGCGCGGATCAGGGCTTCGGGCAGGGCCGAGCCGCCGATCAGCACCCGCTTCAGGGTGCTGAATTTCTGGCCGGTGGCGCGCAGTTCCTGCAGCAGCATCTGCCACACCGTCGGCACCGCGGCGGAGAAGGTCACGCCCTCGGTCTCGATCAGCTCGTAGATCGCCGCGCCGTCCATCCTCTGGCCCGGCATCACCATCTTCGTTCCCACGGCAGGGCACGAGAAGGTCATGCCCCAGGCGTTGGCGTGGAACATCGGCACGACCATCAGCGCCGTGTCCTGGACCGAAAGCCCGATCACGTCGCGCTGCAGCGTGACCAGGGTGTGCAGGAAGTTGGTGCGGTGCGAGTAGAGCACGCCCTTCGGGTTGCCGGTGGTCCCGGAGGTGTAGCAGAGCCCCGCTGCGGAGTTCTCGTCGAAATCCCCCCACCGGCAGTCGGCCGAGTGCTGCTCGATCAGCGTCTCGTAGCAGAGCGAGTCCTTCAGCCCGGCGGCCGGGGCCATGTGGTCGGCGTCGGTCAGGACCACGAAGGCCTTCACCGAAGGCATCCCCTCGCGCCGTTCGATCAGCGTCGGCAGGAAGGTCAGGTCGGTGAAGATGACCTTATCCTCGGCGTGGTTGATGATGTAGCAGAGCTGGTCCGGGAACAGCCGGGGGTTCAGCGTGTGGCAGACCGCGCCCATGCCCATCGCGCCGTACCAGGCCTCCACGTGTCGCGCCGTGTTCCAGGCCAGCGTCGCCACCCGGTCGCCCGGCTCGACGCCCAGCGCCTTCAGGGCGTTGGAGACGCGCTTGGCCCGGTCGCGCAATTCGGCGTAGGTGGTCCGCACGATCGGCCCTTCCACCGAGCGCGAGACGATCTCGCGATGGCCGTGCCAGTTGGCGGCGTGGTCGATGATCTTGTCGACCGTCAGCGGCCAGTCCTGCATCAGCCCGAGCATGGGCGTCCTCCCTGTCTAACTGGCCGCGAGGATGGGGTCGGCGCGCATGTCGCGTCAATCTGCCCCCCGGCCAGCGCCTATACGCCGCGCCGCCGCCGCTGGATCGGTAGCGTCGGTCACCCGCCAGTCCATGGGGCCGGGATCGCGCGTCAGCTGCTCGGCCAGCACCCTGGCGTCGGCGTCCGAGGCGTCCCCCCGCCGCTCGCCGAGGCGCTCGGTCAGCATCTCCGGCCGGCCCTGCAGCCAGACGCCCTGGAACGGAACCTCCATCTCGGCGGCCAGCGCCTGGACGGCCCGCCGCTCCTCGAGGCGCAGGAACACCGCGTCAAGCGCTACGGTCCGGCCGCCGGCCAGGGCGCGGCGCGCCAGCGCCAGCATCTCGCCGTACACCCGCTCGCTGGTCCCCGGCGCGTAGGCGTCCGGCGTCAGGCGGTCGGTCGGCCGCACGCCGGCCAGGCGCTTGCGGATCTCGTCCGAGCGCAGCACCACCGCGCCGGGCGCGGCGCCGATCAGGGGGGCAAGGGCGCGGGCGAAGGTGGTCTTGCCGGACCCGGAGAGGCCGCCCACCGCCACGAGCCGCGCCGGCGCGGGCGCCAGGTGCGCTCTTGCGGCGGCCAGATAGGCCCGCGCCGCCGCCGTCTCGCCCTGGTAGGCGCCGACGTGGGCGCGCACCGAGGCCCGCGCCGACAGCATCACCGGCAGCGCCGCGAGACCGTCCCAGAGCGCCGGTGGGAAGCTGCGCGCGGCCTCGTCGAGATAGGCGTTCAGGGCCCGGTTGGCGGCCGCCCCGGCATCCCGGAACCAGAGGTCCATGACCAGGAAGGCCAGGTCGTAGAGGACGTCGATCTCCGACAGCAGGTCGTTGAACTCGATGCAGTCGAACAGCTTCGGCGCGCCGTCGTCCTCCACCAGGATGTTGGCCAGGTGCAGGTCGCCGTGGCAGTGGCGGGCGAAGCCCTCGTCCCGCCGCCGCTCCAGAAGAGGGCCCGCCGCGGCGAAGGCCTCATCCGTGGCGGCAACGACCGCCTCCACCTCCGCCGCGCCCAGCCGGTCCGCCAGCTGGCGCAGGTGCTCGGCGTTGGTGCGGATGGTGTAGCCCAGCGCCTTCACGCCGCCGCCCTCCGGGCGCACTTCCGCGCCGGCGTGGAAGCGGGCGATGGTCCGCCCCAGCGCCTCCGCCAGGTCGCCGTCCACCCGCTCAGGATGCTCGGCCAGCACGTCATCGGGATCGAACCGGCGCATTTCCAGCGCCAGGTCCACGGCCCGGCCGCGCCCGCCCAGTGCGAACCCCGCGCCCGTGCGGGTGACCCGGACCAGCCGCCGGTAGATGTCCGGCGCGGTGACCCTGTTGAACGCGAGTTCCCGCTCCAGCGCCCAGCGGCGCTTCTCCAGGGTGGTGAAATCCAGGAAGCCGAAATCCACCGGCTTCTTCAGCTTCAGCGCCCGGCCCGGCAGCAGGAACACCCGGGCGCAGGAGGTCTCGATCTCGGCCTCGGCCTGTCCGCGCAGCCAGGCGAACACCTCGTCCGACAGGTTCAAGGGTAGAGCCGTTTGGTCGCCCACCCCTCGCCCGCGCGTTCGAACACCAGCCGCTCGTGCAGGCGGAATGGCCGGTCGCGCCAGAACTCGATGCGGCGCGGGATCACCCGATAGCCGCGCCAGTAGGGCGGGCGGCTCACCTTGCCGAGCCCGAACCGCAGGCCCGCATCGACGATCTTCTTCTCCAGCGCCAGCCGGTCGGGCAGCTCTCGCGACTGGTCGGAGGCCCAGGCGCCGATCTGCGCCGGGCGGGCGCGGGTGGTGAAGTATTCGTCCGCCTCGGCATCCGAGACCACCTCGACGGGACCGCGCACCCGCACCTGCCGGCGCAGGGACTTCCAGTGGAACACCAGCGCCGCCGCCGGCCGGGCCGCCAGCTCCAGCCCCTTGGCGCTCTGGCTGTTGGTGTAGAAGGTGAAGCCGGCCGCATCGACGCCCTTCAGCAGCACCATACGCGCGTCCGGCGCGCCATCGGCGTCCACCGTTGCCAGGGTCATGGCGTTGGGGTCGTTGGGTTCGCTCTTCACGGCCGCGTTGAACCAGGTCTCGAACAGCGCGATCGGATCGCCTTCGGGCAACAAAGGCAGGGGCTCGGCCTCCGTCACCTGGCGGACGTAGTCGTCCTCGGTCGGCGAGGGGGGGATCACCGGCGTGCGCTTCATGGTCCCGCTATAGCCCAAGCGCGCGGTCCTTTCAGCCTTAACGCGCCGTTGATCATCTTCGGGCGAGGGTGGCCGGATGGCTGCCGACACCCAGCTTACCCCGCCCCAGGCCCGCGCGCTCCTGGGGGTCTCCCCGGACGCCGGTCCGGAGGAGATCGCCGTCGCGTTCCGCCGCTCCGCCAAGCGGCTGCACCCGGATCGTCCCACCGGCAACGATGCCCTGTTCCGCGTGGCTGTGGAGGCCTACCGCACCCTGCAGGGCCACGCCTCGTCGTCGTCCGTGATCCCCCTGCCCGGCGCGTCCGAGGTCGAGATCGGTCCGCTGCAGGCATTGTGGGGCGGCGAGGGCCTGGCGACGCTCGAGGACGGCCGGCGCCTGCGCATCCGCATTCCCGCCGGCGCACGCCACGGCGAGCGCCTGGTCGCCGCCGGCCACAAGGTCAGCGTCCGCATCGCGCCCGACGAGGCGCTGCAGGTCCGCGGCTCCGACCTCTGGATGACCGCCAGGGTCCCCGCCCAGATGCTGGCCATGGGCGGCCGCGCCACGATCCAGACCCCGGCCGGCGAACGCAAGCTGTGGGTCAGCCGCAAGGCCGCGGCCCGCGGCCTCGTGCGGCTCGACGGCGAGGGCCTGCCGCCCCGCGGGCCCCACCCGCAGGGCTGCCTGTTCGTGCGCCTGCAGCCCGACACCGGCGCCGCGGAAAGCCCCGCCCGCACCCAACTGCGCGCGTTCGCGGCGGCGTGGGCGGCTTAGACAGTTCCTCGTTCCACAGCAGTGTCATCCCGGAAGCGGCGAAGCCGCTGTCCGGGATCTCCTCTCTGCTGCCGGCGCTGAGATCCCGGACAAGCCGCTGGCGCGGCTTTCCGGGATGACACTGGTGGTGAGGCTGGGGAACCAAATCGGTGCGTGTGGTCACCGCTTTGGCGCTTCGGTGGTTTCCGCTAGAAGCCAGGCAATGTCGCACAACACCTTCGGCCATCTGTTCCGCGTGACCACCTGGGGCGAGAGCCACGGGCCGGCGCTCGGCTGCGTGGTCGACGGCTGCCCGCCCGGCCTGCCGCTGGTGGAGGCTGACATCCAGCAGTGGCTCGACAAGCGGCGGCCCGGACAGGGCAAGTTCGTCACCCAGCGGCAGGAGCCGGATGCGGTGCGCATCCTCTCCGGCGTGTTCCAGGACGAGCGCACAGACGGCCAGGTCACCACCGGCACGCCGATCTCGATGATCATCGACAACGTCGACCAGCGCAGCCGCGACTATTCGGCCATCGCCACCTCGTTCCGGCCGGGCCACGCCGACTACGCCTACTTCGCCAAGTACGGCGTGCGCGACTACCGCGGCGGCGGGCGCCAGTCGGCGCGCGAGACTGCCGCCCGCGTCGCCGCCGGCGCTGTGGCGCGCGTGGTGCTGGGCGAGGCGGTGACCATCCGCGCCGCCCTGGTCCAGATCGGCCCGCACCAGGTCGACCGCGGCCGCTGGGACTGGGACGAGACCCTGCGCAATCCCTTCTGGTGCCCGGACGCCGAGATGGTCGATGTGTGGGAGAAGCACCTGGAGGCCACCCGCAAGGCCGGCTCGTCCACCGGCGCGGTGATCGAGGTCGAGGCCGCCGGCGTGCCGGCCGGCTGGGGTGCGCCGATCTACGGCAAGCTGGACGCCGAGCTGGCGGGCGCGCTGATGTCGATCAACGCATCCAAGGGCGTCGAGATCGGCTCCGGCTTCGGAGCCGCGGCCCTGTCCGGCGAGGAAAACGCCGACGAGATGCGGCAGGGGAACGACGGCCCGGTGTTCCTCTCCAACAACGCCGGCGGGGTGCTGGGCGGCATCTCCACCGGCCAGCCGGTGGTGGCGCGGGTGGCGTTCAAGCCCACCTCCTCGATCCTCACCCCGCGCCGCTCGATCAACGAGGCGGGCGAGGAGATCGAGGTGCGCACCACCGGCCGCCACGACCCCTGTGTCGGCATCCGCGCGGCCCCGGTGGTCGAAGCCATGACAGCCTGCGTGCTGGCCGACGCCTTCCTGCGCCATCGGGGCCAGACCGGCGGCGGGGCGCATCGACCTGGAGGCGAGCGCACGCGCGCCTGACGCGACTCGGCGCCGCCATTTCGCGCATGCCGTAAGTCATTGGCGCCTTTGGGAAAGCGCGCCGGCGCCAAGCCTCCCATGCGCCAAAACGCTGCTTGACCCCGTATTGCGCAAACGCAATAGACGCGCATTGGGCACGGGCGTCAGAACTGCGCCTGTCGAGCGGGGTGGGCGGCGGGAGGCGTGCGGTTCGACCTGCTGAAATTGCTGCTGGTGGACGACAACCAGCACATGCGGATTCTCCTCGGCGAGATCCTCCGCGCGATCGGCTGTCGGGAAATCTACGAGGCGGATGACGGCGGCGCGGCATTCGCCATGCTGCGCGCCTACCCGATCGACATCGTGATGACCGACATGGCGATGGCGCCGCTCGACGGCATCGACTTCGTGCTGAAGCTGCGTAATTCGGGCGACAGCCCCAACCCGATGGTGCCGGTGATCATGATCAGCGGCCACGGCACGCTCAAGCGGGTGGCCGAGGCGCGCGATGCGGGCGTCACCGAGTTCCTGTCCAAGCCGGTCACCGCCCGCGGGGTGATCGAGCGGATCAACCGGGTGGTGACCTACCCGCGCCCCTTCGTCCGCTCGTCCGACTATTTCGGCCCCGACCGCCGCCGCCACGACGACGCCGAGTTCGAAGGCCCATACCGCCGCGTCAGCGACGCGGTGGACGTGTAGGCGCGGACCGGGCCGTCACCCCACCGCCATAGCGCAGCTCTCGCCGTTGCTCGGGCGCGAGACCACGATCCGCGCCAGGCCTGGGAAGCGCGGCTTCAGCTGGCCGGCGAAGTGCAGGCAGAGCGCCTCCAGCGTCGGGCTCTCGAGCCCCGGCGTCTCGTTCAGCAGGGTATGGTCGAGCCGCGCAGCAGCCGCCTTCAACTCGGATTCCAGCGCGCCCAGGTCCTCCACCCAGCCGACGGGCTGCTGCGCCGGTCCGCGCAGGGTGGCTTCCACCCTGAAGGAGTGGCCGTGCAGGCGGCCGTAGGGGCCGTCGGCCGGGCCGGCGGGCAGGCGGTGGGCGGCGTCGAAGGCGGCGGCCTTCGTGATCTCGAACTCGGGAACGGGCATGGTGCGGGGAGGGGTCTCGGGGGGCGTCCGCGTTAGGGGATGCCCAGGTATTTGTGCGTCTGCAGGCTTAAACGCCAGCGAGGGTGCTCCAGGCAATAGGCGATCGCTGCCTGCGTCGCCGCGGCGCGCTCCGGTCCGTCCATAGGCTGCAGCGAGAACCGCTCGAACCCCAGGCGCTCGAACCGGGCCGGATCGACGCCTTCCTGGGGAAACACCAGCTTCAGTTCCTGGCCCGCGGTGATGGCCAGCGCTGCGTCCGCCTTGGGGCTGACGCAGACCCAGTCGATGCCCGCCGGCGCCTGCAGCGTGCCGTTGGTCTCCAGCGCGATGGCGAACCCCTCCGCGTGCAGCGCGGCCACCAGCGCCTCGTCCGCCTGCAGCAGCGGCTCCCCGCCAGTCAGCACCGCGAGGCGGTTCTCCGGCGCGCCGCGCCAGGCCGCGGCCACCGCCGCCGCCAGCTCCGCCGCGGTCCTGAACTTGCCGCCGCCGGGACCGTCCGTGCCCACGAAGTCGGTGTCGCAGAACCGGCAGACCGCCTCGGCCCGGTCAACCTCACGTCCGCTCCAGAGGTTGCAGCCGGCGAAGCGGCAGAACACCGCCGCGCGTCCGGCCTGCCCTCCCTCGCCCTGCAGGGTGAGGAAGATCTCCTTCACCGAATAGGTCATGGCGCGGTGGGGCTCAGCGCCGGCCGCCCCTGGGCCACCCAGTCGTGCCAGCCGTTGGCGCGCAGCTCACATGCCGGGCAGGCGCCGCAACCGTAGCCCCAGTCGTGCGACACGTCGCGCCGGCCAAGGTAGCAGGTGTGGCTCTCCTCGCGGATCAGCTCCACCAGGTCCTCGCCGCCCAGCCCCTTGGCCATGGACCAGGTCTCGGCCTTGGTCCGGCGCATCAGCGGCGTGGCGATCGGGAAAGCACGGTCCATGCCCAGCTCCAGCGCCGTCTCCAGCGCGTCCAGAGTGCGCCGGCGGCAGTCGGGGTAGCCCGAGAAGTCGGTCTCGCACATGCCGCCGACCAGGGTCTTCAGCGCCAGCCGGTCGGCCAGCGCCGCGGCATAGGTCAGGAACACCAGGTTGCGCCCCGGCACGAAGGTGGAAGGCAGGCCCTTCTCGGTGATCTCGATCGCCCGCTCGGCGGTCATCGCCGTCTCGCCGATCGATCCGAAGCCGCGGATGTCCAGCAGGTGGTCGCCGCCCAGCCGCACCGCCCAGCCGGGGAAACGCTTCGCCATCGCCTCGCGCACCACGCCGCGCTGGGTCAGCTCCACCGCGTGCCGCTGGCCGTAGTCGAACCCCACCGTCTCGACGCGCGAATAGCGCTCCAGCGCCCAGGCCAGGCACACGCTGGAATCCTGGCCGCCGGAGAACAGCACCAGGGCGCCGTGAATAGCATCCGCCATCGCCGCTCTCTACACGATGCGCCAGCCTGAATCTCCTCCCCCGCAGGGGGAGGGGGGCCGCGAAGCGGTGGAGGGGGCCCGCCGCCGCCGCGATGCCTCAGAATCGTTTCGTCCTTGCTGCGACAACGATCAGCCCGGCGACGCCGTCGAGTTCGTCCCGTACATCCTGCGGGGTGATCCTGAGCGTCCGGATTCCGCGCTGCGCCAACCAGTCGTCGCGGCGCGCGTCGCGTCGAGGACGGTCACCCGTGGCGTGGACATAGCCATCAACCTCCACCGCCAGCTTTGCGCTGTCGCAGTAGAAGTCGAGAATGTACGGGCCGATCGGATGCTGGCGCCGAAAGCGAAGGCCGTCCGCCGCCTTGCGGCGAAGCGCCATCCAAAGCGGCCCTCGGGCGGTGTCATTTCACGACGCAGCTTCCGGGCGCGGCGGATTGTCGGCTTAGGAGCTTCCATTGTCGAGCGTTAGAACATAACAGGAACTCAACCAATCCACCTCCACCGCTGTAGCGGCGCGCCCCCTCCACCCCTCCGGAGTCCCCCTCCCTCTACGGGGGAGGAGATGCTTAGGCGGCGGCGCTTCTTCTCCCCTTCCGCAAGGGTGGCCAAACTGGCGATTGGTGCGTTAAGTCCCGCGCGAAGCTTCTGAGCGGTCCCGTCATGCCCGACTCCAAGCCATCGATCCTGCTCGTCCAGCCTCACCTTGGGGTGTTGAGCGCGTTCCTGGAGAGCGAGTTCACGGTCTGGCGACTGTGGGAGGCGCCGCCGCTGGAGGCGACCCAGCAGATCGGGGCCCTGGTGGTGGCCGGCGAGTTCCCGGTAGACCAGTCCCTGGCCGAACACCTGCCGAACCTGGGGCTGATCGCCTGCTTCACGGCCGGTTACGATGGCGTCGACCTGGCCTGGGCGTCCGCGCGCGGCCTGAAGGTCAGCCATTCGCCCGGCGTCAACCATGAGGACGTCGCCGACCACGCGATCGGCCTGATGCTGGCTGCCTGGCGCGGCCTCCTGGAGGGCGACGCGATCGTGCGCGGCGGGCGCTGGGTGGCGACCGAGAAGCGGATCACCCCGTCGCTGGGCGGCCGACGGCTCGGCATCGTCGGACTGGGCGCGATCGGCAAGGCCATCGCCCGCCGCGCCGAGGCGTTCGGGCTCGGTGTCGCCTGGTGGGCGCCGCGCGAGCAGCCGGATGCGCCATGGCCCCGCGCCGAGAGCCTGCAGGCGCTGGCCGCCGACAGCGACATCCTGGTGGTCGCCGCCCGCGCCACAGACGAGAATCGCGGGATGATCGACGCCGGTGTTCTTGAGGCGCTTGGACCACACGGCTTGCTGGTCAACGTCGCCCGCGGACAGCTGGTCGATGAGGCGGCCTTGATCGACGCCCTCCGATCCAGCCGCCTGGGCATGGCCGCCCTAGATGTGTTTGAGACCGAGCCCACCACGGCGGCGCGCTGGGAGAGCGTCCCCAACGTAGTTCTCTCCCCCCACACCGCCGGCGCCACCTCCGCCGCCATTCCCAAGATGGTGGCCCTGACCCGCGAAAACCTGCGGCGCTTCTTCGCCGGCGAACCCCTGGTCAACCCGCTGGTGGGGTAGTCCCTCCAGATTGATTTGTAATGCGATTTTGCATTACTATATGGCGGTACGAGGACACCTGCCATGACCATCTTGACCGTCACCGCGCGAGGGCAGGTCACGTTCCGGCGTGACGTGCTGCAGCATCTCGGCATCCGGCCGGGGGAGAAGATCGAGTTGGACAAGCTGCCGGACGGCCGGGTGACGCTGCGGGCGGCGCGGTCCGCCGGCGCGATCGACGGATTCCTGGGCCTGCTCGCCGGCAAGACGAGGAAGGTCGCGACGCTCGAAGAGATAGACGACGCAGCGGCGGCCGGCTGGGCCGGCCGGACGTGAGGATCACCGTCGATACGAACGTCCTTGTTCGCGCCGTGGTGCGCGACGACGAAGAGCAGGCCCAGGCCGCCGCCACGCTGCTCAAGGGCGCCGAGATCATCGCGGTTTCCCTGCCCTGCCTGTGCGAGTTCGTGTGGGTGCTGCGCCGCGTCTATGGCTTCGGACAGGACGACATCTCCGCCGCCCTGGAAGCCTTGCTGGACGCCGGCAACGTCGCCGTCAATCGCCCCGCCGTGGACGCGGGACTGGCGATTCTTAAAGCGGGAGGCGATTTCGCCGACGGCCTGATTGCCTACGAGGGCAGTTGGCTGAGAGGCGACACTTTCGTTTCCTTCGACAGGAAGGCCGTCTCCCTGATCTCGAGGCAAGGACAACAGGCCCGGCTGCTGTCCTAGCCCTGGGGTCCCCCAGGTCGCTTCTCGCTATTAGAGGCGGGGAGTTGACATATGACATAAAGAAATCCTTATATCCCCCATGACCATGACGTCCGACCAGGCGGTGGCGGTGTTGCGGGCGGCGGGGGAGTCCACGCGGCTGCGCATCCTGGCGCTGCTCGCGCATGAGGAGTTGGCGGTGCTGGAGCTGACCCGCATCCTCGGCCAGAGCCAGCCGCGGGTCTCGCGCCACCTGAAGCTGCTGGCCGAGGCCGGGCTGGTGGAGCGGTTCGCCGACGGCGCCTGGGTGTTCTACCGGCTGGCGGGCGCCGGCCCCACCCGCACCCTGGTGGACCAGGCCCTGCGTCTGATCTCGTCCGCTGACGCCACCCTACGCCGCGACGCCGAGCGCATGGGCGACGTCGCGGCCGAGCGCGCCGGCCAGGCCGCCGCCTACTTCGCCGACAACGCCCACCGCTGGCACGAGATCAGGTCGCTGCACATCGCCGAGGCGGCGGTCGAGGAGGCGATCCTGGAGGCGGCGGGCGAGGGGCCGTTCCGGCGGCTGGTCGACCTCGGCACAGGCGCCGGGCGCATGCTGACTCTGCTGGGTCCGCGCGCCGGGAGCGCCGTCGGCCTCGACCTGTCGCGGCAGATGCTCAACATCGCCCGCAGCAACGTCGCCGGCGCGGGCCTCGGCGAATGCGAGCTGCGCCATGGCGACATCTTTGGCACCGGCCTGCCGGCCGGCGAGGCGGACCTCGTGGTGGTGCACCAGGTGCTGCACTATCTGGGCGAGCCGGCGGCGGCCCTGGCCGAAGCCGGACGGCTGGTGTCGCCAGGCGGGCGGCTCCTGATCGTCGACTTCGCGCCGCACGACCTGGAGTTCCTGCGCGCCGAGCATCGGCACCGCCGGCTCGGCTTTCCGGACGACGAGATCGAACGGTGGCTGGCGGCGGCGGGTCTGACTCGCGTGGCCTCAGTCTCCCTGCCGCCCACCGAGCCGGGCGGCCTGACCGTGAAGATCTGGACCGCGACGCCTGCGGGCGAACGCCTGAGGCGAGTGGCATGAGCACCGATCTGCAAGCCGGCGAGACGGCGCGCGAAACGGCCCTGGGGCCGATCGCCCGGGCGGGCGGCCGCGAGCGCGAGCGGCGGCTGAACCTGTCGTTCGAATTCTCGCCGCCGAAGACGCCCGAGGCCGAGGAGACCCTCTGGCAGGCGATCCGCCGGCTGGAGCCGCTGAATCCCGAGTTCGTCTCGGTCACCTACGGCGCGGGCGGCTCCACCCGGGAGCGCACCCACCGCACCGTGCTGCGGATGCTGCACGAGACCAACCTGAACCCCGCCGCGCACCTGACCTGCGTCGAGGCTTCGCGGGCGGACGTGGACGAGGTGATCGACGACTACTGGAAGGCCGGGATCCGGCACATCGTGGCCCTGCGCGGCGACCCGCCCGGCGACATCGGCGGCGTCTACCGCCCGCGGCCGGACGGCTACCTGAACGCCACCGAGCTCACCGCCGGCATTCGCGGCCGCGCCCCGTTCGAGATCTCCGTCGGCCTTTACCCGCAGACCCACCCGGAAAGCCCGTCGCCGGAACACGACATCGAGGTGCTGAAGGCCAAGGTCGACGCCGGCGCGACGCGGGCGATCACCCAGTTCTTCTTCGACGTCGACGGCTTCCTGCGGTTCACCGACAAGGTGCGCGGCGCCGGGATCACCATCCCGATCTGCGTCGGCATCATGCCGGTGACCAACGTCAAGGGCCTGGCGCGGATGGCCGGGCAGTGCGGCATCGCCCTGCCGGACTGGCTGACCCGCCTGTTCGACGGCCTCGACCGCGACCCCGACACCCGCCGCCTCATCGCCGGGGCTGTGGCCGCCGAGATGTGCGCGCGGCTGGAGGAGGAAGGCTTCCGCGACTTCCACTTCTACACCCTGAACCGCGCCGACCTGGTCTACGCCATCTGCCGCGTGCTGGGCGTGCGCGAGGCGAAGAAGCCGAAGGAGATCTCGGAATGAGCCGCGCCGACCGTATCGCCGCCCTGAAGGCCGCCGCCCGCAAGCGCATCCTGGTGCTGGACGGCTCCTGGGGCGTCTATCTGCAGGGCAAGGGGCTGACGGAAGCCGACTTCCGCGGCGACCGCTTCGCTGGCCACAACCTGCCGCTCAAGGGCGACTTCGACGTCCTGACCCTGACCCGTCCGGACATCGTCGCCAGCGTGCACGACGACTACTACGAGGCCGGCGCCGACATCGCCCAGACCAACAGCTTCAACGCCAACGCCATCTCCCAGGCCGACTATGGCCTCGTGGCGGAGGTGCGGGAGATGAACCTGGCCGCCGCCCGCATCGCGCGGGAGGCCGCCGAGCGCTGGACGGCCAGGACGCCGGACAAGCCGCGCTTCGTCGCCGGCTCCATCGGCCCCACCAACCGCACCCTGTCGATCTCGCCGGACGTGAACGACCCCGGCGCCCGCACCGTCACCTTCGACGAGGTGCATGCGATCTACGCCGAGCAGGCCCGCGCCCTGCACGAGGGCGGCGTCGACCTCTTCCTGGTCGAGACGGTATTCGACACGCTGAACGCCAAGGCCGCGATCAAGGCCATCCTCGACCTGGAGGACGAGGGCCTGGAGCCGCTGCCGATCTGGATTTCCGGCACCATCACCGACCGCTCCGGCCGCACCCTGTCGGGCCAGACGGTGGAGGCGTTCTGGAACTCGGTCCGGCACGCGCGGCCGTTCGCGGTCGGCTTCAACTGCGCCTTGGGGGCCGAGCTGATGCGCCCGCACGTGGCGGAGCTGTCGCGCCTCGCCGACACCCTGGTCGCGGCGTATCCGAACGCGGGCCTGCCCAACGCCTTCGGCGGCTACGACGAACTCCCCGAGGAAACCGCCTGCCACCTCGAGGAGTGGGGCAAGTCAGGCATCGTCAACATCGTCGGCGGCTGTTGCGGCACCCTGCCCGACCACATCCGCCACATCGCCCAGTCGGTGGCCGGCGTCACGCCGCGCAAGGCCGCCGAGCGGCGTCCCGCCATGCGGCTCTCGGGCCTCGAGGCGTTCGAACTCGCCTCCTGACCCAAACTGGCGCAGCATCGGCATAACGCTGATCTTCGGGGGGAACTGACATGGCCACGCGCCGCGAACTGATTCAACGGGTGGGGGCTCTGGGCGGCATCGCCGCCGCCTATGCGGCCATGCGCGAGATCGGGCTGCTGGGGCCGGACGAGGCGCGGGCGGGGCCGCCGGAGCTGGCGCCCGGCTCCGGGCGGGGCGCGAAGGTGATCATCCTGGGCGGCGGCCTCTCCGGCCTCGCCTCGGCCTACGAGCTCGGCCGCGCCGGCTACGACTGCACCATCCTGGAAGCCCGCGACCGGGTCGGCGGCCGCAACTGGACGGTGCGCGGCGGCGACGTCATCGAGCACACCGACGGCGTGAAGCAGACCGTCGGCTTCGATCCGGGCCTCTACCTCAACGCCGGCTGCGCCCGGATTCCCAGCCACCACCAGCTGACCCTCGGCTATTGCCGCGAGTTCGGGGTGGAGATGGAGACCCTGGTCAACGCCAGCCGCTCGGCCCGCATCCAGTCCGACGCCCTGTTTGGCGGCCAGCCGATCCAGCTGCGCCAGGCCATCTACGACACCCGCGGCCACGTCTCCGAACTGCTGGCCAAGGCCGTGAACAAGGGCGCGCTCGACGCCGAGGTCTCGGCCGAGGACAAGGCGCGGCTGGTGGAGATGCTGGAGGCCTACGGCGGCCTCAAGCCCGACGACCTGACCTATCGCGGCAGCTCGAGCGCCGGCTTCAAGGCCGGTGAGGAGCCGGGCGCCGGCGAGGCCTGGGGCGCGCCGCGCGATCCGATCGCGCTGTCGGCCCTGCTGGACAAGCGTGTCTGGAGCGGGATGCTGTTCGAGGACGCCGTCGACTTCCAGCCGACCATGCTGCAGCCCGTCGGCGGCATGGACCACATCCCGAAGGCCTTCGAGGCCCGGCTCAGCGGCGTGATCCGCCGCGGCGCCGAGGTCCGCAGGATCGCCCGCACGGCCTCCGGCGTGCAGGTGACCTGGTTCGACAAGGCCGCGAACCGCCTGCGCACCCTGGATGCCGAGTACTGCATCTGCACCATCCCGCTCAGCGTCCTGCGCGGGATCGCGAGCGACTTCTCGCCGGCCTACAAGGACGCCATCGCCACCACGCCCTATGGGGATGCGGTGAAGGTGGCTTTCCAGAGCGAGCGGTTCTGGCAGCACGAGGACCAGATCTACGGCGGCCTCTCCTTCACCGACCGCGAGACGACGGTGGTCTGGTACCCCAGCGGCGCCTACCACGCCCCGCAAGGCGTCATCCTTGGCTGCTACAACTGGGACGACCACGCGACGAAGTTCGCCCAGCGTTCCATCGCCGAACAGATCGAATACTCCCGCGTCTCCATCGACAAGATGCATCCGGGCAAGGGCTCGCGCCTAGGCAGGGGGATCGCGGTGCACTGGGGCAAGATCCCCTACAATCTCGGTCCCTGGGTGGGCTATAGCGAGACCACCACCGACCCGCGCTACACCCTGCTGTCCGAGCCCGACGGGCCATTCTACTTCGCCGGCGAACATCTCAGCCATGTTGGCGCCTGGCAGCAGGGCGCCTTCGCCTCCGCGCACCGCGCGGTCGCGGCCCTGGACGCCCGCCGCCGCGCCGGCCGGCAAGTCAGCGATACGAGGACCCAATGAACCCACTTTTCACAGTGTCATCCCGGAAGCGGCGAGGCCGCTGTCCGGGATCTCCTTCCGCGGCCAATCCCCGGGAGATCCCGGCTCTGCGCTTCGCTTCGGCCGGGATGACACAGCTATTTCTGGGTAGGGAATCCTGATGAAACGCGCACTGCCACTGGCCCTGGCCCTCTGCGCCTTCGCCGGCGCCGCCTCGGCCGCCGACGTCGCCCGCACCTACGGCGCCCCCACCGCGCCGATCGCCGCCACGGTCACCGTCCCGGCGGGCTACGACACGATCTACCTCAGCGGCATGACGCCCACGCCGATGAACCCCGGCTCGGCCGCGGCGGCGCAGTACGGCGACACCGAGCAGCAGACCGAGTCAGCGCTCACCCGCATTGGCGCGGCGCTGAAAGCCCAGGGCCTGGGCTTCGGCGACGTGGTGATGATGCACGTCTATCTGGTCGGCGATCCGATGAAGGGCGGGGTGATGGACTTCTCTGGCATGATGGCCGCCTACACCCGACATTTCGGCACGCCGGACCAGCCCAACCGGCCCTCCCGCTCCACCGTCCAGGTCTCCGCCCTCGCCGGCGCGGGCATCCTGGTCGAGATCGAAGTCATCGCCGCGCGCAAGCCGGCGCCTTAAGCGAGTTCAATGCGACCCCTTTTCGTCAATATCGGCGAGCGGACCAACGTCACCGGCTCCGCCCGCTTCCGCAAGCTGATCGAGGCCGGGGACTACCCGGCCGCGCTCGCCGTGGCGCGCCAGCAGGTCGAGGCCGGCGCCCAGGTCATCGACGTGAACATGGACGAGGGGCTGCTCGACAGCGTCCTGGCCATGACCACCTTCCTCAACCTGATCGCCGCCGAGCCGGACATCGCCCGCGTGCCGATCATGATCGACAGCTCCAAGTGGGAGGTGATCGAGGCCGGCCTGAAGTGCGTCCAGGGCAAGGCGATCGTGAACTCGATCTCGATGAAGGAGGGCGAGGAGAAGTTCGTCGAGCAGGCGAAGAAATGCCTGCGCTACGGCGCGGCGGTGGTGGTGATGGCCTTCGACGAGCAGGGACAGGCCGACACTCGCGAACGCAAGGTCGCCATCTGTGAGCGGGCCTACAGGCTGCTGACCGAGAAGGTCGGCTTCCCGGCCGAGGACATCATCTTCGACCCTAACATCTTCGCGGTCGCCACCGGCCTCGAGGAGCACAACAACTACGCCGTCGACTTCATCGAGGCGACGCGGGCGATCAAGCAGCTGCTGCCCTACGCCCGGGTTTCGGGCGGCGTCTCCAACATCTCGTTCGGCTTCCGCGGCAACGAGCCCGTCCGTCAGGCCATGCACGCGGTGTTCCTCTACCACGCCATCGCCGCCGGCATGGACATGGGCATCGTCAACGCCGGCGAACTGCCGGTCTACGACGAGATCGATCCGACCCTGCGCGAGGCGGTGGAGGACGTGATCCTGAACCGCCGGGCCGACGCCACCGAGCGGCTGGTGGAGCTTGCGCCCCGCTACAAGGGCGGCAAGCAGGTCGAGAGGGTGGTCAACCTGGTCTGGCGCTCGGGGACCGTCACCGAGCGCCTGACCCACGCGCTGGTCAACGGCATCAACGAGTACGTCGAGGTCGACGTGGAGGAGGCGCGCCTGGCCTCCAGCCGCCCGCTGGACGTGATCGAAGGCCCGCTGATGACCGGCATGAACGTGGTCGGCGACCTCTTCGGCGCGGGGAAGATGTTCCTGCCGCAGGTGGTGAAGTCGGCGCGGGTTATGAAGCAGGCCGTCGCCTACCTGCTGCCCTTCATGGAGGCGCAGGCCGAGGGCAAGCCGCGCTCCGCCGCCGGCAAGATCGTCATGGCCACGGTCAAGGGCGACGTCCACGACATCGGCAAGAACATCGTCGGCGTGGTCTTGCAGTGCAACGACTACGAGGTGATCGACCTCGGGGTCATGGTCCCGGCCGACAGGATCCTGGACGAGGCCATCCGCCTCGGGGCCGACATGATCGGCCTCTCCGGCCTGATCACCCCGTCGCTGGATGAGATGGTGTTCGTGGCCGGCGAGATGGAGCGGCGCGGCCTCTCGATGCCGCTGCTGATCGGCGGCGCCACCACCAGCCGCACCCACACGGCGGTGAAGATCGAGCCGGCCTACCGCCGCGGCTCCACCACCTACGTCACCGACGCCAGCCGGGCGGTGGGCGTTGTCTCTGCCCTGGTGTCCCCCACCGAGCGGCCGAAGGTGGAGGCCGAGACCCGCGCCGAGTACGAACGCATCCGCGAGCAGTTCGTCCGCGGCCAGCAGGCCAAGACCCGCACCCCGATCGCCGACGCCCGCGCCCGCCGCCACCCGGTCGACTGGGACGCCTACAAGCCCACGCGACCGAGCTTCCTCGGCGCCCGGGCTTTCGGCCCCTACGACCTCGGCGACCTCGCTCGCTACATCGACTGGACGCCGTTCTTCTCCACCTGGGAGCTGGTCGGGCGCTACCCCGCGATCCTGCAGGACGACGTGGTCGGCGAGGCCGCCCGCGACCTGTTCCGCGACGCCCAGGCGATGCTCGGGAAGATCGTCGCCGAACGCTGGTTCGAGGCGCGCGGCGTGGCCGGCTTCTGGCCGGCCAACGCCGACGGCGACGACATCGTGATCTGGACCGACGAGACCCGCACCGCCGAGCGGACGCGCCTCTTCACCCTGCGCCAGCAGATGGCCAAGAGCGAAGGCCGCGCCAACCTGGCCCTGTCGGACTTCATCGCCCCGATCGGCGGCCCGGTGGACTACATCGGCGGCTTCGCGGTCACCGCCGGCCACGGCGAGGCCGAGGTCGCGGCGCGCTTCAAGGCCGCCGGCGACGACTATTCGGCGATCCTCGCCACCTCGCTGGCCGATCGCCTGGCCGAGGCCTTCGCCGAGGCGCTGCACCACCGGGTCCGCACCGAGCTCTGGGGCTATGCGCCGGACGAGGGCTTCGACATCGACGCCCTGATCGGCGAGCGCTACCGCGGCATCCGCCCGGCCCCCGGCTACCCGTCCCAGCCCGACCACACCGAGAAGGCCACCCTGTTCTCGCTCTTGGACGCCACCGAGGCCGCCGGCATCGTCCTCACCGAGAGCTTCGCCATGAGCCCGCCCGCCTCGGTCTCCGGCCTCTACTTCGCCAATCCCGAGGCCCACTACTTCGGCGTGGGCAAGATCGAACGCGACCAGGTGGCCGACTACGCCCGCCGCAAGGGCTGGCCCCTCGCCGAGGTCGAGCGCTGGCTGGCCCCGATCCTCAACTACGAACCGGACCGCGCCCGGGCGGCGTAACATCCCCCGCGCCTTGGCGTCCAATCTCAGGCCTATCAGTAACCCTCTCCCGCGGCGCGGGAGAGGTGAGGTGAGGGCCTGCGCCTGAGAACGGGCGCGTCTGTGCGAATCACGGAAGGTCGCTGCGGCGGAGAGGGCGTCCCCTCACCTTACCTCTCCCCGTGAACGGGGAGAGGGTTACTCATATGGAGGGCGCAGCTGGCGACTACAGCAGCGGCTCGGACGGCTGGTCCGCAGCGGGCAGCGGTGATGGCGGTGGGGCGGTTGGCGGCGCCTCGGCCGGCGGCGCTGGTTCCGGGGCCTGGGCGTCGGGCGCAGGCGTCGGCGCGGTCATCACGGCCGCCGGCGCGGCCGCCTGCGGCGGCGGGGCTGCGTAGGCGGGGGGCGGTTCGGCCGACGGCCGGGTCGCGATCACGTCGGGCAGCGGCGCTTGCGGAGCCGCGGGCTCGGCCGGCGGCGCCGCCATCTGGGTCACCGGTTCCGGGTACGGCGTCAGCGCGGCGGCCGGCGCCGCCTCGGGTGCGTTCAGCGCACTGCCGGCGTCGCCGGTCGGCCCGGCGTCGGTGGTCGGCGCCGGCGCGCCCGGGGCCGCCGCCGTGGTCGCGGACGGGGTGTTGTAGGTCAGCGCGCGGCCCAGCAGACGGGACCTGGCGCCCAGCTGGCGCGAGACCGCGTCGCAGCGGTCGGGCAGCGCCCACAACAGCCAGGCCCGGGCCAGCTCGCGCCGGGTCTTGGACTCCACGATCGACCAGATCGCCGCGCCCTGGCGCAGCGCCAGCGCGCCCTCCTGGGAGATCGGGCGGGGGCTGGCCTGCTCGGCGGCGGTGACCGCATCGCCGATCATCTTCAGCTCCTGCCGGGCCGCGGTCATGTCGGACTGATAGGGCTCGGCCTCCTGCACCTGGGTGCCGAACATCCGGTCGATGTCGATCAGGTCGGGTTTCACCCGCTCGTAGATGTCCAGATATTCCTTCAGCGCGCCGTAGCACCAGGCGGTCAGCTGGTAGTCGTCGGTGGGCGCGCCCGGCGGCAGCGGTTCGCCGTCGGTCGCCGCCGGGGCGGCCGCGGGCGGCGGTGCGCCCGGGGTCGGGCCAGTGGCTGCCGCGAGGGTCAGGGCCAGGATCAGGGCTGGAATCATGCCGTGGAGGCTCCGTCGGTCGGTCCTTCAGGCGTGGCCGTCGGGCTCAGGGCCGAAACCGCCGCCTCCCGGGGTCTCGATCTCGACGACATCGCCCGGCCGCACCTCAATCGAAAAACAGCCCGGAAGTTCCTTTACCGCGCCCGCGGCCTCGATCAAACGCTGACTTCCAGCCTGCGCCGCCCCGCCGCCCGCAATGCCCTGCGGCGCATGCTCCCGCCGGGTCGACAGCAGCGACACTTCCATCGGGGCCAGGAACCTCAGACGGCGCCGCGCGCCGTCGCCGCCGGTCTTCTCGCCCGCGCCGCCCGAGCCGCGCCGCACCTCGAACGCCTCCAGCCGCACCGGGAAGCGCCGCTCCAGGATTTCCGGGTCGGTGAGCCGCGAGTTGGTCATGTGGGTGTGGACCGCGCTCGCGCCCGCCGCCCGCGCCGTCGCCCCGGCCCCGCCGCACAGGGTCTCGTAGTACTGCCGCGCCGCATCGCCGAAGGTCAGGTTGTTCATCGTCCCCTGGGCGTTCGCCATCACGCCCAGCGCCTGGAACAGCGCGTCGACAACGTGCTGGCTTGTCTCGACGTTGCCGGCCACCACCGCCGCCGGCGGATACGGGTTCAGCATCGAGCCTTCCGGGACCACCACCTTCAACGGCGTCAGGCAGCCGGCGTTCAGCGGGATGTCGTCGTCCACCAGGCAGCGGAACACATAGAGCGCCGCCGCGTCGACCACCGAGGCCGGGGCGTTGAAGTTGCTGGCGAGCTGGGCCGACGTGCCGGTGAAGTCCAGCGTCGCCTCGCCCCGGGACGCGTCCACGTCGACCTTCACGACGATCTCGGCGCCGCCATCCATCGGCATACGGGCCGCACCGTCCCTCAGCGCCCCGATCGCGCGCCGCACCGCCGCCTCGGCGTTGGCCTGTACGAAGCCCATGTAGCGGGCCACCCCGTCTGCTCCATGCTCGTTGATCATCGCCGCCACCGCCGCCGCTCCGGCCTGGCAGGCGGCGATCTGCGCCTTCAGGTCGGCGACGTTCCGCCGCGGCGCCCGCGCCGGCCAGGGGCCGGCCACCAGCGCCGCCAGGACATCCGCCTCCAGGAACGCCCCGCCCGCCATGATCGGCAGCGCGTCGAGCAACACCCCCTCCTCGGCGATCGAGGTCGAGAACGGCGGCATCGAGCCGGGCGCGATCCCGCCCACGTCGGCATGGTGCCCGCGGGCGGCGACGAAGAAGCCTGGCTCGGCGGCCTCGGCCTCGAACACCGGCATCACCACGGTGATGTCGGGCAGGTGGGTGCCGCCGGCGTAGGGGTTGTTCAGGGCGAAGGCCTGGCCCGGCCGCAGGACCGGGTGGCGCGCCCGCACCGCCCGCACGCTCGCCCCCATCGACCCCAGGTGCACCGGCATGTGCGGCGCATTCGCCACCAGCCCGCCGTCGGCGTCGAACAGGGCGCAGGAGAAGTCCAGCCGCTCCTTGATGTTCACCGACTGCGCCGTCCGCTCCAGCGCCGCCCCCATGGCCTCCGCGACGCCCATGAAGCGGCGGTTGTAGAGTTCGAGGGTGACGGGGTCGGCGGCCTCGCCCGTCGATCTCGCAGTCTGTTGGCCTTCGCCAACCCGTGTCAGGCGAATCAGCCCATCCGCCTCGACCCTCGCGTTCCAGCCCGGAGCGACCCAGATCTGGGTATCGGGACGCGCCAGCAGTTCCCCTCCCCCTCGAGGGAAGGGGCCAGGGGTGGG
>Ga0207695_10003283_pt1 | contig 22987 bp, 15 predicted proteins | sample KBSC54metaG_FD_184354 | JGI IMG/M metagenome (GOLD analysis project Ga0207695, IMG submission 184354) | Corn rhizosphere microbial communities from Kellogg Biological Station, Michigan, USA - KBS C5-4 metaG (SPAdes) (version 2) | ecosystem: Host-associated > Plants > Roots > Rhizosphere > Soil...
TTATTGTTCTGAAAATTAGAACTGCTGACGACACACTCCCGACAGATCTCGCTCAGGGCCGGCACCGGCGTTGCCGCGGGTAGCCGCAGCAATCTTTGCAACGTGCGCTCGCAACGTCGGTAACCATCCTTGTTGAAGTGCCGCTGGATTGGTGCGGCCGGCAGATCAACTTCTCCTTGGAACAAACTTGGTGTGGCCGCTTCTTCTGGACATAACAGGATCTCCAATGGCGTAGTTCCCCAATGCGCCGCCATTGCAAAGATCGATGACAAACGGTGACGCTGGCTCCGCTCCCAAGCAGTGCCCCACCCCGCCGGTCTCTTGCGCGCACGATCGGGCGGGACGAGCTCCGTCACGCGGGTGATGAACGTCGGCAGCGCATTTGGTATTACTTCCGGCGAATTGGGCGACGCTATATACCCGAGCAACCGAAGCATCTGTTCGTGGCTCCAGATTTCCCATGGCGTGGGCGCAAGCTCTCTGGAATTCGCCTCGCCAAGGCGAGAGCCACATTCCCTGCATATTTTCCGTTCTGGCCCAAAGCGCCAGTCATATTGATATGAGCCGCAACGTGAGCACTGGTCTTGGAGGCGTATGCCATGAATCGGGCAACATCTCACGACTAATATCGACCAAGCGAGCGGCTCCACGATCATGTCTTCGCAGCGCGCGTAACACGCAGGACACCAGCGGCGCCTGCGTACACACGCGCCAACTTGATTGGCACTCAATACATGGCGCAGCCTCAACAATGTCCCGCACACCAAATTCTGAGCGCCCGTCAACTTTTCCAGGCGCTGAACAAGAACCTCCGTCTGAGCCGCATACGAACAGAACATTGCGGCGTAGAGGTCGACGTTCCGCAATTGCGGGCCGCCGAACTGGAGGTACGCTGAGTCGTTGCATACGACCTTGCTGAGCTGCCGCGGACTAACCTGGTGCACATCGGCAAGCCGACAGAAGAAGGACGCCAGCGATTCCACCGCCGGGGTTCCCACTCCATGCAAGTGGAGGGGCGCAAGCACGGTCCTCATGTTTTCTGGCCACGCGGATCCCGCATCGGTTTTCTGGTTCCGGGTCGGCGGCTCCAGGGCTTCGTTGAAGGGGCGGGTGCAGGTGCCTTGCGAACCTCACCGCGGACCTTACCCTCACCCTCCTCGATCTCGAATCTCAGCCGCTCCATTTGTGCCGCTGTGTATTTCGCGTTCACGACATCCGACCACTCGATCGCCGTGCGCCCATCCATCTGCGCCGCGATGCTCGCCTTTGCGAACAGCGTGTCGACTTCCCCGAACACGCCGCGAGTCCACTCCAGGATTTCCTCGGCGTGCTTGCTCAGCATATGCGGACTCTTGAACGCCACGGCGTCGCGATACATGCGGAGCACCGAAAAGAATGCTTTGCGATCCTCGTCGACTTCGGCGCGGTAGCGCTGAAGGTGAATGAGATGTGTGCGCCGATTCAGCTGAGCCGAGTGGTTCCAAATCTCGAGGAGATCATAAGTACCGAAGATGAAGATAATGATCCCGAGCTGCTCAGCCAGGCACTTGAGGCTCTCGAGGTGATCAGACGGGTTCCGACCCACGTTAGTGAGGCACATGCTCTGACCTTCGTCGATGAGAAGGGCTTTCAATTTAAGAGCCCGGGCGAGATGCTCGAAGGCCCGGCGGATTCTGCCCTCCGTCATCGACACACGGATAGACGTCCAGAACGGCTGCATGAGAAACTCACGTATCTGGCCAGAGGTATCCGGCGCGGCTGCGCCCATCTGCCTGAACGGGTCACCGAGCTGCTCCAGCATCGATACGTAAAAATCTTTGGAAGAGAAGAAGCCGCCTTGGCTATTGGCCGCCTGTACCGCAATGAGCGGAACCTGGTTCTCGGATGACTCGGTAGCCCGGTAAAGAGACTTGCGCAAGTAGCTTTTGAGGGTCGTCTTGCCGGCTCCGGACGGACCACTGACGAAAACAACCGTGCCCGGCGCTGCTTGCGTTGCGCAGAGTTGGGCCGCGCTGACTGCCTGCTTGAAGTGCTCGTGTTGGAGTGTACCTTTGAGCAACATGGCGTTGCCTCCAGCGCTGATTCAATCGATGTAGGGAATGTCCTCGCAGCGGTCGAGATCGATCTCCGCGAACGGCGGTGGAATGGGGACAGGGCTGAACGGTGTCGGCGGTGGCGTGGATTCAGCCCGAGGCGCGACACTTGCCGCCGCTGCAGCGTGCGACATCTCCAACATTTCCACCCGCTTCGCGACCAGCTGGTGGCTTCCACGCTGGTCTTCCCGTGCCAAGCCAGCATTAGTGCGGAGCCGGTAGTTTTCGAGAAAGCGCCCTTCCTCCGTCAGCGGCAGGATCCGGTTGTGGTCGCGAGCAAACGTCGTTATCCAGCGACCCTTGGTCTTGGCATAAAGAATCGACGGTGTGGCCGGGTCGAGGCGAGTGGCCTCGAATTTGTACGGGCGGCGAATCGTGTTGAGTTCGTCTGTCCAGTATTCGCGGTAGCCGCAGCGAATTCCTTTACGCAGGCAGAGTCGCACGTTGACTCGCACCGAGGTTGCGATCAGGAATGTAAGATCGGATTTCATGACGCTGCCGAGCGCTCCCCACTGAGGCAATGCGAGATGCCACAGTTCATTGGGATTCCCGTCGGCACTGCCGTGCCGAGAGTTGTTCCAGACATCGAATAGGAACCAGCGGACCGAAGCGATAATGACCGCCAGCTCGAGCCGTGCCGTTGCGCGACTCTTCTTGCCTCCTGATGCAGAGCGAGCACGTTGATCGGCCCAGGTCGCACCGGCGAGACGGGTCGCCAGTTTTTCGTTGATTTGTTTCAACGATGATTCGACGAGGCCTCCAAACCGGGGTGCTCCGGACGGCCGCAGGTATTTCGTCGAGTTCGCACTGGCCAGCAACGTTTCCCAGAAAGTTGATCCGTACTCGGGGCCACGATCGGCGATGAAAAATGGCGGTACACGACCCTGACGGGCAACCATATCCCGGTACGTCATCGAAAGCGCAAATCGATCCGCCTTACCAAAACCAATCCATGCACCAAGTGCGCGGTTCGATGCCTCGTCATAGACGGCGTAGATCCAAGGTGGATCGCAAAAGTTGGACAAAACGAGGTTGTCCCATGCGCGGCAGTCGAACTGAGTGCTGTCGATATGCGCGATGAGTCCCGGGATTTCGCACCGCAAGGTCGCATTTTCTGCCGATACCGGCGGATGTTCGGCGTTGAATCCACGAACGCCGAGTCGTCCTTCGGCTATGACCTCTGGCGCGACGCGCCCGCACCGCAGGCGCAACGACTCTTTTGAAATGCGTGGTTCACCGCGCGCGTCGCAGGCGCCGTCGAGATGGCCAAGAAGCTGGGGGACGTGCTTGCACACGCCGGATTTCCATAGGCGATTGATTATTTCCCGAGTAATACTCTCCTGACCGGGTGTCAGTCGGGAAATCCGGTTGCCTCGCCTAGCGAAGTGCGGCAGACACGCGGCGAGTGGGTGCCCATTCGTGGCGCTCAGGTCTCGTAGTCGCGCCAAATACCGATAGTCGGTTCGTGTAGGTTTACGTTCACCCGCCAACACCGACTGGAGCCGATCGTAAATTTCGGTTGCGTGGGCGAGCTCGGTCGGACTTGCTTGTACCAGGGCGGCGAGGTCAGTGGTTGTGTCGTCTTCAGGAACCGACCGGTGCACCTGAATGAGCTCGCGTTCAAATCGGGCCGCCGGTTCAGGCGCCAAAAACAATCGAAACGTGTCTTGCTGGGTAAGAGCCTGTGCACGCAGCGCGCCGTACAACACTCCCTGGATAACCAACGTGTAGACCGTCGGCGGCCCCAGCCAACGGATCGACGCGCACAGCTCGAGAATCGTCAGCGATTCCTTGGCCAATTTGCGTGTGATCGCATTCCGGATCGAATCGTGAATCGGGTCCGGTTCCGCAAGAACAATCGCGTGCAGATATTCCAGATTCGCAAGGTGTACCGGCGCTGTGTCGTCCGCTACATACATCTCGTGCTTAAGGCCCATGACCTCCGCAGCGCGCGACGCAGGCACGTACCTTGGAGTGTCGACAGTGAAGCTCCACTCGTCGGGCGTCTTCGCGACCTTCCGCCGAACCTCCTCTAGGGTTTTGCATTCGACGAGCGCCGGACCATCCGTCCGCAAGACAAGGTAGTCCGGGGTATAGGCCGATACGTGGACTCGACCGTTCTTCTTTTCTCGACGAAGCTGGATAGGTGCTGGCTGATCCCAGGTTTCAAGCACGTCGGGCGACAGCTCCGACTGGTAGACGAACAGCGCTTCGCACTGTCGGCTTTCGGCCTGCACGGTCTGGTCGATCGCCACGGTCGGGATGCGACCGCACATGTTTCCGCGGGCTCTGTCTCCAACTCGGCGCGACGGCGGACTACTACGAACCTTCGAAATGTACTCGACGGTTGCCTGGGAAAGCTTGTTTCGCCTGCAGTACTGGTCGAACTCGGATTTGCTGAGCATACGTTTTCAGCGCGCAGCCACCCACACCGTGTCAAGACAGCGTTCTTGACAAGCGATTGGCGCCGAGTAAAGTGGAGACGTCAGGCGACACAAACTGACGCATTCGCAACGAGCCTGGGCCCCACGCCCAGGCTTTTGCTATCCGCTCTTACATTTGCGGTGTGTCAGGCAGCGCTAGCTGACCTCCTATTTAGGTTTCGCGTCCTGCGACGAGTTGTGGGACGGCTCCAACCGTTCCGTTGAGACAGCTCTTCTGTTGTCGGCGCCAAGGCCAGAGGCACGCCAACGACAGCCGCATGGCTCAGCTTCGGACGCCTTTTAACCGTGGTTTGGTTGATCACGCGTTGTGGTCCCATCGGCGCTGCGTTGCAGGCCGAGTGCGACCGCGATTCCATCGCCCGACCGCGGGTGTAGCGCGACTCGCGGGATAAGACGGCATACACGGCCTGCCTAGGGGAACCGTGCTCCCGCGCCCCGCCGCTCATCGATACGCCTCGGTATAGCACCAAGTTGGTGCCTCCCGGGCTATGAGCCGGTGATCAGTCACGGCTCGTCACCCTTCCGGACGGTCGCTTCGACCCAACGGGCGACCACTGCAGTCGCGGCGAACCACCCGCGCCGATCGGAAATCTTGAACATGGGGACAGGAAGCTTATGTCCTAACCGCGCTTGGCGCAGGGCTTCGGCATTACGGTAGCAGAGCAGTTTGGCGGCTTGCGACGAGGTCAATAGTGGGCCGAACTCACGGAGATACCACACAACCGTGGGACTCAGATCGGGTTCGTGTTGATGCAGCATCACCAACGTCCAAACTCAGTTGACGCGAGGTTACTCCCACCCGTTGTACAACGCAAATTATCGTTAATAAACAGATGTTTGCGTTGCGTTTACTAGTAAGGCAAACGAAGACGACTTGGAGTCGCCAAGATGCGCGCTAGGCCCGTGGCCGTCTGCCCTTGCGAGGGAAGGATGTGAAAAGCTTCAGGGTGAGGACGGCGCGGACGACCCTAATGCTGAAGATGGCGCCGGCTCACTGCATTGATGTACCTTGAGGAAATGAAGCGTCTGCGCAATAGGCGAGAATGGCTACGTACCTGTTGAACGTTGACGAACCGCGGAGAAAGGCCAGGATCTTCGCGCTCGTAAGGTTCTTTAGCGAACTTGAGCACGCCCGCCAATTCTTGGACGGCGATCTCTTCATGCGGCGGCTCTCCTACTACCGTCGCCAAGAAGATGCCGAGGGCCGCTGGGACGCGACCGAGGGCGTCTGGACTTGGCTACAAAAACAAGGTCTTGAGATCGAATTAACTGTACCGAGGATCGGTGTGGCCAACATTACCGAGCGCGACTTGGCAGCACCCGTTTCCATGTCACTTGGCGAAACCGACGACCTCTATATCTATTGCATGTACGCCTACTATGTCCAAGAGCCCCTGCCTGGTGATGATCCCGAGGAAATCTACGGGGATGACCGTCTGGCCGAGTTGGAAGCAGCCCTACACATAGATCCAAGATGCCTTCGCTTGGGTCCTCACGCCGTAGTGATCCCTTATGGCGCCTTCATGGAAAGCCTCAAGAAGACTGCAATTGAACAGAAACTAAGCCTGCGTGCAGACCTCGTGCGTTACTACGATAACGAGATCTTGAATGGTCAGTTCCAGCCTAAAGATGTGCCTTTCCGAAAACAAAAGCGTTTCGACTATCAACGCGAATATAGGATATCCATTCGGACGCTTGACCGTTCTCCGCTACCGCGCACATTCAATATTGGCTCTTTGCGGGAGTTGGGCCGTTATGTACCATCCGAACAGATTTTAAAGGCCTTCAAACTGTCGCCGTGCGATAAAGCTGCATGAGCGGGCCCTACGCATGTACTAGAGGCGCGTGACCATGCCTTGCGACGAGTGTTGCCAGAGGGGTGTTAGCTCGCGTAGAGGACACAAACGGGAGCGGGCTGAAAATCGAGGTGAATCCAACGGCGAAAAGAACGTGGCATGTTGAAGCGAAAAGCAAGCTCCCACCTTGGGTGGTTCCAATGATCGGCCAACCAGATAGAGAGATGATGTACCGCTTCCGGCATTTCCGATTCTCCGACAACGAGGAGCACAAACAGGAACCGGAGCGGATTCTTTGCGATTCACTGCTCTGGTGCAGCGATCCCAAAGTATAATGATCCATTCGACTGTAGGCCAAACTTGGCCATGTCGAGCATTCCTATTGCCGAAGCCATCGAGCGCACCGAGGCCATGATTCAGCGGCGCGGACTTCCCGCAGATCACCCTCACGCCATCACCGCGAGAAATGCCGCCCGGGAAGGGAAATTCGATTCGCCGGAAATGTATGAGACCCTACGCCGCGGCATGCAGGCCGCCATCGATGGCTCAAGTATTTGCTGCTTCAACAGCGTATGGGATGATCCGCGTATGTGGGCGCAGTACGCCGATGACCACAAGGGCTATTGCCTAGCCTTCGAGCTTGATGGAAATTGGCCTGAAGATGCCTTCCCAATGCCGGTTGAGTACTCGGAAGAACGCCCGAAGATCGATTTGGCCGTCGATACGATGGAAGATCGAGAGACTGCATGGCGCTACGTGAAAGGTTCTGTCTTCACGAAATCAAGCCACTGGCAGGGTGAGCGGGAGGTTCGGATATTTCGGAACGAAATCCCTTCTGGCCCGCTTGCGTTTCCACCGTCCGCATTGAAGGCCGTGTACCTCGGACTACAGATCCGGCCGGAGAATGCGGAACGTCTCGTTGCAGCGATTACGCAGCGGGGGCAGTGGATTCCGGCGTACCAATTGCACAGGCACGAAACTCGCTACGAATTCGAGCTTGAGCAGATCAACTGATGGATAGAACTTCTGGGGATGTCGGGCGACCATCATCTAACGGTTATCGATACAGCATTTCTTGACCTTCTTTCCGCTTCCGCATGGGCATGGATCATTGCGCCCCACTTTGCCCTTGCGACGACCACCGGCCACACGCACAAAGCTAGACCGCGTCATAGGCTGCCGCATGTTGGCCGTAGCGGCATCCATGTCATCCGACTGCCGCCAGTCGTAATCCAGAACCACACCAAATTGCAGATTGGATGCGTGATCAACGGAGACCCCGATCCATCGCTGCGCGCGTTCGGCATATTTCCTCAACTCACAGTAAGCACCCAGCCTAGCCATTGCGCTGTCGGAAGATTCACCGTTGCAGTGAAACGTGATGCCATAGTCCTTTCCTCCAACCGTGAAATCGTGAACCTTTCCATCGCCTCTTGCCTGGCGCGTAATGAACTGGAGCCCTTGGTTGATGGTTCGGCAGGAATCCTCACCCAGCGTCTGCAATGTCATTCCAAGTTCGATACTGACTGGCGTCGGATCCCTTTCGATCTGGTGCAACAAGTGTTCGAACCACGTCCCGGTAAGCCGGGTTAGGATGCCTTCAGGAGTACGCGGCCCCTGAACATTGTCGCGTCGAACCATCATCGCGAGATCCAAATCTGCAGCGATGTCGTCCTCCAGCATCACCATGTTGTACTTTGGCTCGATCCACAGGTTCCTCTTAAGGTGAAAACTCAGCGCCGTAAGTTCGTGGCTCAACGCTAGACGCTCCATGTTTTCCACGCGATGCCCAACATAGCTCAAGAGCCGAAGCGGACTCTCAAGCATCTCGGTAAGTGCATCCAGCAAAAAGACGTCCATTACAAACGGCGCGCGGATCCGCGTCGATTCTTGATACTTCAGATACTGCCTGGACTGGAAAGCAAGCGCCGGATAGTGATCCGAGACCACATTGAAGATAAAAATCTCTTTGGGTGGCTGTGGCAGCAAGACCTCCTTTCCGTCTGGATCGAGTAGCTTGCATTCACCAGCAAGGATTGCGCTCGAGCATAGATACGCCTGATCATACGAATCCTGTATCGCTCCGGCAAAATCTTCGCGCAATTGTCCATCATTACCGCGTCGTGCTTCTAACGTCAGCTTCTTCGACTTGGCCTGAACGACAATCAGTCTGTCGCCAAACACAACCAGTACATCGATCTCGCCAACCACTTCACCCTTGCGTCTGACGAGATCGACGCCCCTAGTAACGTGCTCTGTGCCGAATACACGACCGAGCCGATGAGCCGAAAATGTTTCGGTGAAAGCGCCACGGTGCTTTGCCGCAGTCGGTCGATACCCGGCGTCCGTCATCATCCAGTAGTACGGCGTATCGTAAATTGCCTCATAGATACTGTAGCTCTGAAAAAGAAGGACACATTCATCACCAATGGCAAGGAGCGGCGTTTCAGCCAGCGCGTTGTAGTCGCCCACCGATTGGAATTGCGCGTTATCGCCGCGCAGGGTGAAGGCCGCCAAGAACGCACGGACTCGGTCAGCTGAAACGTCAACGGTCTGCGCGATTTCAGCCAAGCTCTGCGTGAAGGCGGGTAGCCAAGTCTCGGGAGCATTGCCCGAATGCTTCATATCCGAGTACAGTCGCGTTATTTTTTCCGTCAATAGTGTGCACATTGCCTCCGTGATCGTGCTGGCTTCGGCTATGGAAAATCCTTTGTGCAATATCAGCCAGGAGTCATCCTCGCGGTATTTCTCGACTGCTAGGTCGCGATACTGAAATTGATAGGCAGATTCACCACCATAAAAGATCGGCTCGCGCATCGCTTCCCCGCGCCAGACGTCAGTATCGTCACCTCGCCGTTCCATAGCCGCTTTCACGATGCCCAGCATCGGTACTCCCATCGCATCATGCAGCTCTTGCAGCAAGGTATCGGTGCGGGCAACGTATTCTTGCAAGACCTCCTGTACTGGCAATGTGGCATCGACCGGGGAACGTGCAAGCAAACCCAACACCGTTGTGATCTCGTTCCTGATCAACCGATCGCGACGGGATAGCTTTCTTAGATCAGATGCTTTCATGTCCCCCATGTACGTCACAAGGTTGTCGCGATAACAAATCTGCGCAACCGCGTGAATATAGCCAGGTGACTGGGCAAGGATTCCAAGATCTGCAAACACTTCTGCTTCACTACGCGATGGTTTGCTCATGACTTATTCGCTTCGTGATCTCAATGCTACGACTGGCAGCTCCAGTGACTAGCCAATGTATCAACGCGAACAATCGTCATAGGATGTCGTCAACGTACATGCAACAAAAAGCTGTTCAACCATTCCGCAATCGAGTGCTTCCCTGCGAGTGCAAGTAACGGCGACAACCGCAGCAGCGACAGGCGGCATGGGCACTCACCGGCCAGAAGCGGACTTTCTGAAGGTTGGCATAGAATCAGTTGATGGTCACATTCTCCACACCTTCCCGCCTGGAGTCTCAAAGACCTGATTGGTTCGATGGGAACGGCAATGAGGGATGATTTCAGCGGGCCGACCAAGGATCTGCTGGCAAAACAGGCGGGCCATCGCTGTACGCATCCCCATTGCGGGAAGCCGACGTCTGGGGCGGACGAGAGCGGAACCAGCGCGATCAACATCGGGGTCGCAGCTCACATCACCGCCGCGTCCGCCGGAGGTCCCAGGTACGACCCGGCATTGACCTCCGCGCAGCGCAAGGATGCGTCCAACGGGATCTGGCTCTGCCAGGACCACGCGCATGCGGTCGACGCCGATGACAGCGGCTTCAGCGCAGAAACCCTTAGGACCTGGAAACGGCGGGCAGAAGCCCGGTCCTTCCATGCGCTGATGGCCGGAATGGCCGGCGGCGGCGCGGGGCGCGGCTTCCTACTTGATCCGGGCGATGGCATCGACATCCGGCATCGGTTCAACCTCGCCGTGGACGAGGATCTGGTCTCGCTGAAAGCGGGCCTGTTGGCGGCGGCGTGCGAGGACGCCGCGGCTTTCCGCAGGACCCGATACTGGACCGAACACGCCATCGAATTAGAGCTGCGCCTGAAGGGCGGCGCGGACACGGCATCTTTTTCCGTGCACGACCTAGCCGCGACCACCGAGGTCTTCAACGAGATCGTGATCCTATCGCCGCCGGGCACCGGCAAGACCATCACGTTATTGCAGCTGGCCGAGGCGGTCATCGACAGGCGCGGTGCGGTGGCCAGCTTCATCCCGCTGGATGATTGGTCGGCCCAGCCCCGCTCCCTGTTCGAGAGCATCCTCGAGCGTCAGGCGTTCCGTCCGTACAGCCAAGACCATCTTCGGCTTCTTGCCCATACCGGTGAACTCGCCCTCGTACTGGATGGCTGGAACCAGCTCGACGGCGCATCCCGCAGGCGAGCACGCAACGAACTCGAGGGTCTGCGTCGAGACTACCCGAAATTGGGCATCGTCATCAGCTCGAGGAACCTGAGCGTTGCCATCCCCTTTGCTACCACGGTGGTGGCGATCGAGCCCCTTGACCACTCACAACAACGCCAGGTCGCCAGCGCGCTGCGAGGGGCCGACGGCGAGACCCTGCTGGAGGAAGCTCGCGCGATTTCTGGGCTGAGGGAACTGGTGTCCGTGCCCCTGTTCCTCAATGCCATCCTGCATCTTTCGCCCGGAAGCCGTCTGCCCACGACGAAGGAAGGCGTCCTTGCCGCCTTCGTCGAGCAGCACAACCAGATCGCCAATCGCAACGAGACCCTGCGCAACGCGACCCTCGGCCACGAGAAGGATATCCTCGCCGACCTCGCCGTGGAGGCCACCCGCACCGCCAACACGTCCCTGCCCGACAACAACGGCAGGGCATCGGTACAGGCAACCCAGCGCCGCCTTACCGACGAGGGCCAGATCTCCGCGTATTCGGCACCACAGCCCCTGGCGGTGCTGGACGCACTGATCGCCGAACACTTGCTGGTGCGATCATCCGGCGAACCGGCGGGATACAGATTCCAGCACCAGCAGTTTCAAGAATGGTATGCCTCCTTCGCGGTGGAGCACGCCATGCGAAACACGGCAGCCGGCGACGCCACCGCGGCCGAACAGCTTGCCATCGAGTTCCTCGATGTCCGTCCATGGGAAGAATCGATCCTGTTCGCCTGCGAACGCATGGCGTCGGGCCCCGGCGGCGACATGGATGCCGTGGCCAAGACGGTCGTCCGGTGCCTGTCGATCGATCCCATGCTGGCCGCCGAGATGATCTTCCGCGCGCCGGCGATATGGAGCCGGGTCGAACGCGAGGTGACTGAGTTCTTCCGGCGCTGGCACCAGCAAGGCAAGGTCGACCGCGCCATCGGATTCATCGTCAACAGCGGCCGGCCCGAATTCGCAGAAGTATTGTGGCCGTTGCTCGCTGATTCCGTGCACAGGCATCATCTGGACGTCCTTCGCTCTGGACGCCGGTTTCCTCCCTCGCTGTTACCTGACATCGACACCCGGCTGACGACGCTCGAAGAGTCGACCCGCGCCGAAATACTCGGCGAGATGGTCGACCATGGCGGTATGGAAGGCGCGCTGACCGCGGCGTCACTGGCACAGACCGATTCAAGTGTGCACGTGAAGAGGGAGGTCGTGGAATCCCTGTACTGGCGTGGTGCTGATCAACAAGCCGCCCGGGTGCTGCAAAATGGGCCGCCGGAGCTGTGGCAGGAATTGGGATCAAAACATCCCTTGACCGGGATCCACAACACTGCAGTGGCCACCCGAATGGCCGCCGAACGTCGAGCCGCGTTCGAACGCATGCAGAATCCGGGACACAAGCTGCACTTTCTGTTGAATGGCGACGTCGACGGCATCGACACCGAGCAAGAGGTCTTCACGTTGCTGGCCGATCCTGCGCTGGAGGTACGCGCCAGTGTTGCGGACCACGCCCTGTACCAGGCCCACGAAAAATACCCGTCGGTCGTCGCCTCTGCCCTGGTTCGGAGAATTAAACAGGGTCTCGAGATCCCGTTCCGCGCCCACCTGCTCGTGCAGGAGCAGCATATCGTCACCGACGAAGACCCAATCCGCAGCATGGTCAACGATGCGGCGCTGGACGAGAAGGTCAGGACCAATGCAGCCAGCATCGCCGGCCCGGTTTCGATCGGTCGACTGATCGACGCACAACTTGAGCTGGACGCGCGGGCTGCAAGTGATCCAGCGGCGAGGAGACCTTTGGCAGAGCAACAGCGCTTCCTGAAAGATCTTGTCATTACGGCGCCCTACAGCTCCTTGGTCGCCGCAGTGCTGGCGCGGGCCGATACCATCGACCCGCGACGGATCGCCCTGTTCGCCGATTTGCTGGCCTCCCATCGCGGACAGGACTCTGCCATTCGGCCGCCTGCAATTCTGGAAGATGCGCAGAAGACGCAGCTCGTGGATACGTTCTTGCGCTGGGTGCCGACAATGGTGGATGCCTCCGATTCCACTCGGGCAGAGCTCGCCGAACTCGCTCGCGCCATCGGCAGCGTCGGTGATGCCAAGCTGGCCGAAGCACTTGACCTGTTGCTGTCGGAGGACCTTCGACGTTGGGCTATCTCACGCGCCGCGTTCGCCGCGTCCGGTTATCGTGACCAGACGTCGGACGCAAGGCATTCCTGGACGAATTGGTATCAGCGCGCCTTCATCGCCATTGGCTCCGAGCAAGCGAAGAACCTGCTGATCCAGCGCTTGTCTCACTCCGAATTCAGTGTCGAAGCGGCCTTCGCGCTTATGCAGTTATGGGAACAGCAGCACCCCGTGACCACTCCCTCGACTTTTCCGCGAAGCTTCCTACGGGAAATGACGGTGCGGCATGGGCGACGCCTGCGCGATCAAACGCCCGCGCCCGCGGCGCTGGCGATTCTGGATGCGGTCGAATCCTTGCTTGAAGGTGGCAGTCAGAACGAGCAACAGCAGGCCATCCGCTTGGCAGTGGCGGCCTTCCGCATGCCCTGCGGCGACATCACTGCCCTGGTTCGGCGAGTGATTGAGCTCCCGGCCCCACTCAACCTGCAGCGGGACCTGTACATCGCACTGGCGCTTTCCGGCGAACGCCTGCAGGCTGACGCGATTCAATCGTGCATTCGGGCCTTATTCGCCGAATCCAGGACTAAGCCATGGGTGCTGGGCGACCACCACAGCGCGTTCTTCGGCTGGGTGGAGTTGCTCGCATTTTCCGAGCGTCCTGCAGCGATGCTCGACGAGGTAGCCGCCTTGGAACCGTCGCATTTGAAGCAGCCGTACCAGCTGCGTGGATTGCTGGCGGCACTTGGCGCCTCCGTCGAACCCGAGATCGAGGACGTCCTGTTGCAGTTCGCGGCGATCATTCCGGGATTGGCCCAGCAGCAAGAATGGCTGGCTGCCTTGCGCACCCGCGGCACGGAATCCTCAGGTCGAGCGTTGCTCCAGCTGTTGCGGGACGGTGCCTTCGGCGACCACGGGAACCGAGATACTGAAGCACTCGGCGCCTATTTGGCACAGCTTGCAGAGAGTCATCTCGGCTTCCGCACCGAGATGCTGGGGTACCTGGATCATCTGAGTGAAGGCGGCCTAGCCTCGGCAATCGAGCGCGCGCTGCTGACGCTGTCCGATACGGAAAGCATCCTGTCACTGGTCCACTACTACGCTCGGACAGGGCAGTCGAGCGACGGTCTGTACATGAGCATCAGGAAAGTCGCGGTGGACGAGCAGCCTTCCGCGCAGTTCAGTGGCGCAGTTGTCCTATTCCCGGTGCCCGTGGACGATCTGCGTAGCCGGCTTTTCTCCCTGGCATTGGCGCAGACAAGCGAAGCTGAAGTTGCTAGGCAATGCTTGGCCTTGATCGAGGGCATCCGTGACGACTACGGATATCCCGAATCCGAAGTGCGCCATCCTGATATCCGATCGGGGCAACCTTGGCCCTTGCTCGCTCCAGCCGCATAAGGCCAAGGCAAGCAACCAGCCTTCAATCAGCCGATGGATCGGATACACGCGCAGCCGTACATGGCACGCTCAGCTATGCGCCAGTTCCGATCTTCCCAGTCTATCGACCGCACCGATCAACCCACTATGGCTTACCGGTCAGTTGAAACGGATGCGTTGGTTCGAACTATGGGTTGTGCCCGTGCATCGGGTACTTTTTCAATGCAAGTGCTGATCCGTACAGCGCGTTTAGTCGAGTCGCGCACATGAGACGAATTCGATAAGCAGAGGGACACCATGGCCACATCCAGCTTTAGAATGGTCGACGCACGCCTCGCCAAACTCAAGAAGGAACTCGAGGGCGCGTCAGCTGATGCCTTCGAACGCCTAGCTGCCGATCTTTTCTGCAGGCTGATCGGAGACATAGGCGTTTCCGTCTCAAAACCCGGTTCGCAGTTTGGAGGCGACGCCGGGACTGCGGGACTGCGGCGTAGGCACTTGCGCCTAGAGTGCAAACGCTACAAAGACTCCACACCGCTCTCGCCTCGTTCGTTGGCCGGGGAGGTCATGGAGGCCGCCTTGAAAGACCCGCAGCTTGAAGCATGGGTTCTAGCGTCAACCAAGACGGTGAGTGAGACGGAGCGCACCATCGCTCGCGATGGTGGCGCTAAGTTGGGGGTGCCCGTCATAGTGATCGACTGGACGGATCCGCCCGCCGGATTGGGTATAAACGCAATGGCGGCGCTGTGTGCCAAGTGGCCAGCAATCGTCGAGAAGCAGATCGGCCAAGCTGCGGGAGACGCCGCTAGGGCACTGACGGCCCACGCGGGCGTAGCAGCTGAAAACCTGGCCAAAGACCTCGAAGCCTGGAACATTGGCTTCAACCACCTTCAGAGCAGGTCGCACGCGCACCTGCATAAGGTCTGGACTGACAGTGCGCAGTCACTGGCGACTTTGAATCAGGATGCAGCCGGCGGAAGGGCTGGAGTTCACCTGATTGAGCGCAAGACCGTCATGCAAGCCTTGGAGTCTTGGTGGCTTGCACCGCGTGACCTTCGCTCACCCGCGGTGATCGTTGGTCAGGAGGGGACGGGCAAAACGTGGGCGTCTCTGGGCTGGCTCAATCAGATGGCCGCCAGTTTGCCTATTGTCGTCCCGGTACCGGCGAGCACGTTTCTCAATCATCAGGATTTCTCGGAGGCCGGCGTACGGGACTTACTGGCCCAAAGCTTGCGCTGGCTGACAGGCTCTCATCAGGGCACTGAGTTCTGGAGAGCCCGTGTTGCAAGAATCCTGCAAAGGCCGATAGCCGAGGGCGTGGCTGTCTTGCTGTTGGTCGATGGCATCAACCAGCGACCGACAGTGGGGTGGGAAGGCCTTTGCCAAGCGATGCAGGCGGACTCGCTGGCCGGCAAGGTTCGAATCCTTTTCACGACGCGGCGTCACTTTTTTGAAACCAACATGCGTCAGTTCGCAAGTCTGAAGTTTGCAGCCACGCAGGTACCTGTGGGCGGCTACTCGCCGGACGAACTCGATCAGTTGCTTCGGCTCAACGGGATGGACAAAGCGGACATTCCACCAAGCCTTCTTAATCTTGCTGCTACGCCGAGATTGTTCCCGTTGATTGTCCGGCTGAAGAACAGCGACGCGCTGCGTGCAGACGCGACGGTTCTCAGACTGCTCTTCGAGTACGGCAAGGACGTACACCAAGTCAGAACAAGCAGTGCGCTGACTGATGAAGCGTGGGTGAGTTGGTTGGGCAGCCGAGCGATTGAATACCGAGACCGTCTGGTCAAAACCGGCTCTGGGGTTATTGCATCGACCATCAAAGATGTCACCGGTGGCCTAGCCGACCCCGGCGTGTCGCCGGAAGAAGTCGCTCGCCGTCTGAGCGACGTGGTGGACGGAGACTTCTTCCAGATTCAAGATTCGCTCACAGGTACGAAGAAGTTCTCGCTCAAGGAGCAGCCAACCGTGCTGGGGCTGGGCATCGTCCTGCTGGACAGCCTGGAAGGCGCAGAGAACACCTTTGAGGGCGTGCAGGCTCACGCTCTCAAGTGGTTGGAGCCGGTCGGTGCGATCGACCTGTCAGCCGATGTGCTGCGCGCAGCCCTTGCTATTCTCTCGGCCGTGGGTGCTTCCGATGGAACCGCGCCGACGGACGCGCTGTTGCTGCTTTGGCTCAATGCGCAGAATCCCTCGGCGAGCATCGAACGCGATGCGCTCGCGTTTGGCGAATCTTTCCCAAGGTCGATGTTGACCGTCATCGAACATTCTGTTGCTGGCTCACGTTCAGCTGCTTTCCACTTTGCCGTCCAGAGCATCAGAAGGCTGCCCCGTGCCCGGGCAGACGACTGGGACTGCATTACGCAGCGCATTCTGGAGTGGGCGAGCTGGGTCACACTTCCGAATCAAGCTCACCTGAATGACCCGAACCACTATGCGAGAAGGCACCATCAGCAGCTATTGACCCGCATCGGCACGGGTACGCCTGGCCGCGTGTTGGTGCATGGGGAGTCACTGAGTCTCGCGTACAGCCATCCGGGCGACCCATCGGCCGCTATACCAGGAATCCTCGAAGGGCACGACTTGGCCATGTTCCTTCCAGTCATTCGCCGTGCAGCCGTACGTGAAGCGGTTCGGGTGGACGTGGATCGCCGGTGTTGGGACGGTTTGCGCTGGGTGTTGCTGTTGGCATCGCAGAATCAAAATCACGCGCGCGACGAGATTGCGAAGATGGCCAATGCCGTTCTTGCATCGCCCCCCGAAGTCGGCGTTCACCCGCGACTTCGCAACAGAATCGCCGCATACCTTCTGCGGCTCACAAACGTGCAAGAACACGAGGAACGCGCTTTCACCATCAATGAAACGTTCGGTAGCACTTGGGATTACGACAAGGACTACGCGAGTGACCCGGGCTCCTCGTTTTTCGAGCTGGAATTCCGACACCTCGACCAGGTTCTGAACAGCGCAAACCTTCCTGCGGGAAGGCGACTGGACAAGCTGAAATGCTTCCTCGCCTTGCCCGAACTGAAGATTCCGAACGACCTCATTGAGTCGGTCAAGGCTGCACTGGCCGCCCAGACCTTCGAGCGGGTAGACGAAATTGGGCGGACGACGGCAGAGGAGCACAACCTCGAGCGCTTGGAGGTGCTGGCAGCGAGACTCGCTTCGGCCGAGCTCGCGCAGATGTCAAGAAGGCGCTTGGAGGCAATGGCGACGCGCAAAGGTGAGGCGAAGTACTGGTCCGCCCTGGCTGCGCCTGAGCTCTTGCTGGTGGCGCAGGAGGCGCAGGCCAGCGCCTTTGCCGCGCTGCGTACCTCAAGCGTCGACCCGCAGCGCGACGCGATTGCCAACACGTGGTCCCTGCAGATGGAGCTTCTGCACAAACCGCTGAAGGAGCAACTGCAGTTGCTCTTGTCGACCACCAACTTCTACTTCTTGACCGACCTCGTCGCAGTGGTTCGGCTCGCCAGCTCTGCTGAGCTGCATGATTTCGTCGTCATGAACCGAAGGGAACGAGTCAAGGCCTGCAATGTCGTAATGCAGGTCATGGCGTACCAAGTTCCGCAGGTCTCCGACGCACTCGTGAAGGAGCTGCAGCCTTTTCTGGAGAGTGAAGAAAAGGAACTGCGCTCAGTGGCTTTCGTGGCGCTTGCCTTGTGCTCGCCGGAATTCACCGGGCGCACGTTGATGTCGCGCAACTGGAAGCCTGATGCGGCAGACCCTTTGGCGGCACACTACGGCAGCACGGCCATCGTAGCCGCGACCAAGCACTTGGACTTCTCGGACGTTCTGGCATTGATTGCTCCTTGGCGCTGGTTGGACGCTGCGGTGGCGAGGGGTAGTCAGTATGCGGAGTTGGAGCTGGCCACGAGGCGTATGATTGCTGTCCTAGACGTGCCTGCCGAGAGACTGCCGTCGCCTGAAGGCGTGCTATCGGTGCGAGTTCCGAAGCCTGCGGAGTTGGCGCGCGTGCTTGTCACCGAACCCTCGCAGAAGAACGGTGACATCGGGGAGTTCCTGAAGCAGGCGACCCGAGACCCTGACGAAGTGCAAAAGCGCATGGAACAGCTGGCCGAGGATGCAGCGGCCATCATCGACAAGGTGCGTAGCTGTGGGCATAGCCTGTACCTGCACACGTTCTCGTTTGAGACCGTAGAGGCAGCGTACAAGGCGACCCCTTCTGTGTGGGAAGAATTATTGGCAGGTGCAGAGGCACGATCGGCGTCTTTCGTCGGACGTGTCCACACCGCGGAGGGGCTGTACTTGACCATGTGCGAGGTTCTTCTCAAGCACGCACCGGCAAAGGGGCGTCGGCTCTGGCATGCCCTTTTAGATACCATGAAGGTTCGCTTCAATGGAGTCGCGAAGATTCCGGAGCTGGTGCACATCGCTCTGAGAGCCGCCGATTCAGCTGAAGTCAGCACCCTGCGCTCAGACTTGACGGCTCTTCTTAGGTGCAACACCGACAAAGACCTATTTGAGCTCGTGATTGCCTGCCAAATGCACGGACGTGACAAGTGGCTCGAAGAGTTCATCAATGCTGATAGGAGCTCCGACCAGCCTTGGAGGCACAAACGCGCGGCAGTACTGAGCGCCTTCCACAATATGCCTGCCCTCGACAAGTTGCAGTGGCCCGAAGGTGCGCCCGTCGGCTCGCTGCGCTCTCTTGAGCGCAATCTCCTCAAGTGGAGCAATCGAGCCGCACTCGCTAAATATTGGTGGGAGCGCTTCCTCGATGCCCCCAGCGCGGACATCGCCTTCGCAGCGTGGCACGTTTTTCTGAGCACATCTGACAGGCGAGCTTGGGTTTGGTGCTCCGGTAAGTCAAAGCAGGAGTCCGAACTGGATAGGCTCCGTGAACTTCATCTCCAGTCGAACCATGACCTGTACGTTCGAACGCTGGACAAGGCGGAGGAAGGCACTGCCAATTTCGCCGACAAGCTCTTTGGCCTTGACGCGCCCGGCAAGTGGCTAATGCTAGATGGAGCAGTTGCCAGATAAGTGCAGGCCAGGCTATGTGCTTACTCGGTCTGAGTGCCCACTGATCTGAGGGCCGCTTTGGGTCGACAGCGCCAGTTCGCCCCGCATCTTGGTCAACGATTTCCAGTGGCGTGGTCAGTCGTCGCCGGCAGCGTGATCGACGAATAGCAGCGTCCCCAGCCAATCATCTCGGCGAGCCTTTTCTGGCCATCCGCGAATTCGATCGCCCGGTCCAAGGCTTTCATCTGCGATGCCGTCATATTGGTTCTCACAGTGGTCGGGGGCGCGTGGCTCACCGCGGTCCAAGTGCTGACGTGCTGTCATTGAACCAGCGGAACGCCTCGTCCGGTCCGTCCAGTTCCCGCCTGATTGCCTCGATGCGTTTCAGCGCATTCATGATCACTGACTTTACATCCGCGCCGGAGAGGTTCGCCGTCGGATCAAGCAGCTTGGTAGCCGATTCCGGGCGCGTCGGATCTGAATCTGTCATAATGCGGCCTCCGTGCTGTCACCACTTCATCGCGCGGGCGCCACCAAGGAGGCGACCAGCAATGTTCTTGGGATTTTGCTTCGGTATCACTGGTTTTCTTGTTCTCATCGCGATTCTAGGTCAAGTCGCTCGACACTACTTGGCAAAGCACGACAAGAGCGAAAAGCAATCCACGCCCGGGGATTTGCTTGACGACCTTACCTCCGAAGAACTGAAAGCGCTATGCAAGCGCCTGCTTGCCAATGCGTCGAGCTCGATCGACGACGTGATCGCAGCCAGCGAGCGCCACCACGCCGAGCGTGTCGTGCGTTAGCTGGCTCGCGAGCAAGGCTGCGCTCGCGCTGAACGGGTTCTACCCGCTCTGAAGACGACCATGGCGGAAGCACTAAGCAAATTGCCATGCGTAGGTGCCAGGGCTGCTGAGCATCGCGCCTTGCTCAGTCCAAGTCCCGGATACATCGGCGATGACTTCAGGGTTGCCGCAGTACGGCGGCTTTCCAGGGAGCGGTCCTTCCGATTGTCCACCGATTGAACGCACTATCGCGCTGGTATTCCCCTGTTCAAGAGTGCCATTGGCACTGCGTATTTCCCCGGTTCGATTATCTGCCTGCGTTGGCCCACCGTCCAACCGGGGTGGGGTTTCCAACCCCGGTGAACCCCACCCGGCTTGCCTTAAGGGGTCGTTGCGGGAGATGCTCATTGAATTTAGCCATGGTCGCGAGGCCCGAGCGGATTACTTCGAACGAACTTTCACGTCTAAGCCAAAGCAGTAGTGGGTTTTCAGACTGTGCGTCGGTTTTGCTCGAAGAACGACTCCAAAAAATCTCATGGTACGAACTCGCAACACTGCGGGCGAGCCAGCCGCGCACTCATGGGTGCCAATCACATGAGAATGCACCCATGGCTGACCAAGGACTGACGCACAGCGAGAGCAGATGACCACACCTGTGCAGGTCACCGCGATGGCGATCTCGCCGTGGCCAATACATCAGAAAATCCCGTGCTTCACCCTCGTAATAAGCTCTAGGATGCGATCGCGTTTTCCAACGGCAAGCGCTGCATACGCGTTGGGTTCGTCGTCGAACTGGATTCTGGCGAGGTAGCTTGCGGCGGCCTGCCGACGCTCAAAGAGATCGAGCAATGCTGCGACGAAATCAGGGTCAACTGCTTCCAGCCGACTGAATGCCTCGTCGGCGACACCCTGAAACGCTTGTTGTGCGTTTTCGATGCTGGCCGATAGCTCAGCAAGCGAACGTGAATCGTCGTTACCTGTCATGTCGTTGCCCGAAGATATTGCGATAGCGCGGCGCCACCGCGTCAGTAGCTTGGATCCCTCAACAATTTCACGAGAACCACGGTTTGTACAAAACCAGCCTGCGCGCGTACCGTCTCATAGGTTGCGATCGCCGCCTGGCCGGCATCAAGTCGAATTCAAGCCATCCTGCCCGCATTGAATGAATGAGAGAACGAGATGTACAAGCAGATCGAGTTCACGCGGGAAGCTCTCTACAAGATGGTGTGGGAACGCCCAGTTCTGATCATCGCCAAAGAAATTGGCGTATCTGATGTCGCTGTTGCAAAGGCTTGCCGGAAAGCGGGAATCCCACTACCCAAGCGAGGGCATTGGGCCGTTGTGAAATCCGGCAGGGCAGTGACGACACCGCCATTGCCCGCGCCCAAGCCGGATCAGCAGGACTCGGTATGCTTCACTGTCCTTGAGAATCCACCACCGAAGCCGCCGAAGGTTGAGATTCCCACTGGTCCATTGATCGAGATCCCGGCGGGATTGGTGAAGCCTCATCGCCTGGTCGCAGAGCTTAAATCGGCTACGAAGGGGCAGAAGGAGGATAAGGGCGTCATACCGCTGAACTACGAGTACCAGAAGGTATTGCGGGTAAAAACATCGGCCGCTCAACTCGAACGAGCGTTGATCTTGATGGATGTCTTGATCAAACAGTTTGAGAGCAAGGGGTACAAGATCCGTATTTCGGAGAAGCGCGGTGAAACCGAGCTGGTTCTGAAAGAAGGTGTCGTCACGTTTCGGCTCAATGAGCGAACGAAGCAGACGGCACCGCCACCTCCGCCACCAAGACCTCCAGGACGGCGAGGTGAGCACGACCACGAGACATGGCGACCTGCCTATGTTTTGGTGGGCACGGGAGAATTCACCCTGGAGTTCGACATATACCCAATCCGTAACTGCCCCCACATTTGGAAAGATCGCGACAACAGATCTCTTGAAGCGCAGCTTCATGAAGTCATAGCTGTTCTCCCGTCATGGGAGGCAGAGCTACTGGCAGATCGCCTTAAGCAGGAGGAAGAAACGGCCAGAGCCAATGAAGCGGAGAAACGCCGGATTGCAGCGGCGCGTGCCGAGGAGACGCTTCGATTGCAACGAGTAAAGCTGGTTAATCAGTTGCGCGCTTGGGAGCGCGCTGAGCGGCTGAGGCGTTTCATCGCGGCATTTGAGCAAAAAGGGGATCAGAGTCCGGCAGCTCAGTCTTGGCTGGAGTGGGCGAATCTGCAAGTTCAAGAACTGGATCCGCTCTGTTCGGATTTGAAAATCATCACTGACCCGAGTGTGGAACTGGACGAATACTTCAAGGGCCGAGGTCCATGGGAGAAGCAACCCAGGGATTGGTGGTACATCGATTCGAAGGGGCGATCGTTCCTTGCGGCAATGGAGGATTCCGAGGATGTGCTTGAAGAAGAAGCAAATGAAGGTAACACCCCGGGCCAAACCGGCGACCGTGAGACGAAGCCAGCGTGGCATTCCAACCAGTGGTACACCCGACTGCACCGATAGGTGGGCTAGGAGTACTCATTTTTTCCCTGATGATTTCCCCGTTGATTGATCGGGGTCCTTGGCTGGCTGGTCTATGGCCGGGCGATTGGTGTGCGATGAACGAGCGTCAGAATCGGGAGAAACTAAGGGAATCGGGCCTGACAGAGGCCCGATTCCCTTGTCGTGCGACCTTCGCCGCGAGCACTCAGCCGCGTCGATGTCGGGTTACGGGTCTGTAAAGAGGCCATTTCTTGTCATTCCGGCATCTCTTGTGACACCCTTTGCCCTCTAATCGTGCCACTTTTTACCTGTTTGACCAGTTGTGCGGGAAACCATAGTCTGGCCGTTTTGGCCAAACTATGATTTCAAGACAGGATAGTTTGGCCGCGCATGACGGTTCCGAAAACGGCCTTCCTTAGGTTTGCCGCGCCTTGGACCATGGTTTGGCAGCTGAAGGGGTACCCGTGCCAAACCGGTACACTGCTGGCTTG
>Ga0207695_10003284_pt1 | contig 22984 bp, 24 predicted proteins | sample KBSC54metaG_FD_184354 | JGI IMG/M metagenome (GOLD analysis project Ga0207695, IMG submission 184354) | Corn rhizosphere microbial communities from Kellogg Biological Station, Michigan, USA - KBS C5-4 metaG (SPAdes) (version 2) | ecosystem: Host-associated > Plants > Roots > Rhizosphere > Soil...
TGCCGGCGCGCTTGATCAGCAATGCGGCGATCAAAACCATGATCGCAATCACGAGCATCCGCTGCTGGCGGCTCCGTGGAATGCGTGGACCGCGCCGGTGCGAGGCTGCGGTCTTGCGCCGGAACCCACCTATCGGCGAGGGTCCCGGCCGGCCGGCTTCGGGGTAGCGCTTGCGAGCCATGATGATGCTTACTTCCCGGTGGATTTCCACGCAATCTATGAAGTCTATGCGCCCACACGCAGCGGTAAAACGCCCCTGAAGGCGCGCGGGCGGCAACCGTTCAGCCACCGCCCGCGCGCATCATTCATTGAGATCATGGTACCGGATTATAACAATCCGTATCCCGGTACCGGGTTCGCGACCGTTTGCCGAGGACCCCGCTCAGCTCTCCGGATTGATCACCGTGTACAGCGTGGATGAGCCGCGCTGCACCAGCAGCAGCGCCGACTGCTTGTCCTTCTGCGCCGCCCTCGCCATGCTCGCGAAGTCGTCCGCATTGGCCACCTTCTTGTGATCGATTTCGAGCACGAGGTCGCCCGCCTGCAGACCCGCTTCCGCCGCCACCGAATCAGGCCGCACGCTGCGAATCACCACCCCCTTGGCGTTTTGCATCTTGAGCTGCTGCGCGATCTCGGGCGTGATGTCCTGCACCTGCATCCCCCAGCTCGTGCCCGGCTCTTCGGGACCCTTCGCGCTCGCGACCTGCGCGTCCTTGAGTTCCGCGATGGTCGCCGTCAGCGTAAGGTGTTTGCCGCCGCGAATCACCTCCACCGGCACCGCCCGGTTGAGCGGCGTCGAGGCCACCATCTCGGGCAGTTCATGCTCGTCGTGGACGGTCTCGCCGTTGAACTTGACGATGATATCGCCGCGTTGAATCGCCGCCTTCGCCGCCGGTCCGTCCTTCTGCACGCCGGCGATCAGCGCGCCCGTCGGGGCCGCCAGTCCAAACGACTTCGCGAGCGCGGGCGTCACTTCCTGGATCTCGACGCCGAGCCATCCGCGGACTACCTTGCCGTGCTCCTTGAGCTGCTGCATCACGCTCTTTGCGAGATCGATCGGTATCGCAAAGCCGATACCCGCGTTGCTGCCGGTGCTGCTGTAAATCGCGGTGTTGATACCGATAACCTGGCCCGAGGTGTTGAAGAGCGGGCCGCCGGAATTACCCGGATTGATCGACGCGTCGGTCTGGATGAAGTTGTCGTAATTGCCGCCGAGCGCGCGCCCCTTGGCGCTCACGATGCCCGAGGTCACCGTCAGGTTGAAGCCAAACGGGCTGCCGATCGCCATCACCCAGTCGCCCACTTCGATCGCACCGGAATCGCCGAGAGTGGCGGCCGGCAACGGCTGATTGGTGTCGATCTTGATCAGCGCAAGGTCGGTCTTGGGATCCTTGCCGATCACCTTGGCGGTGAATTCGCGCTTGTCGAGCAGGGTCACGTGGATTTCATCTGCATGGCCGACCACGTGGTTGTTGGTCAGGATGTACCCGTCGGGCGACACGATCACGCCGGAGCCCAGACCGCGCTGCTTGAACTGATGGGGCATCTGGCCGAAGAAATGGCGGAACTGCTCAAAAGGATCTCCACCGTTGCCATTACCGCCACCGCCAAAGGGGCTGTTGGGCCCAAACGGATTGCCCGGAACGCCGGGCGCCGGAGCACCGCCGCCGCCCTGGTCGCCACCACCTTGATCGCCACCCTCGCCGCCTTGATCACCGCCGCCCTCGTCACCGCCCGGTCCGGCGAATGGATACCCGGTGGACTTGACTTCCTGTACGACCGCGACGTTGACCACCGTCGGCATCACCTGCTTGACCAGCGGGGCCCATGAAGGCAACGCGATCGTGCGCTCGGTGGGCTCGGGCGCGTTGGGCGGCGCCGGTTGATGATTGCCCGCGGACGCAGAGGGCGCGCTCTGCCCGACTTGCGGTTTGCTCTGTGCCTGAGCGTCGCCCGAACCCCAAAATGGAAACGCTCCCGCGTTCGCAAACGCGATTAAAATTCCGAGACCAACGCCGCCGACGATGGCAGCGACCGTCTTGCTCATGCAATCCTCCTGAAAACGCCGTGCCACCCTTTGGATGACTACAACGGCGAAACTCTTAATTTCAGACGATAATCGGCGGCCAAAATTCATCCCAGCCGTTCATAGACGATCCGGCACTTGCCCCGCCAGGGCGCCACAAACGGCCCGTCGCGATGCGTCACAACGCCGACGCATGGGCCGCTTAAGCTGTTAAGTAAAACAGAAACCGGCCGTCATTAATACTATCGAATTTCATGGCGATACGACCCCCCGACACGATCCGCGGCCGCGCTTCGCGCCTAGCCTCAAGCGTCTCCCGACGCCGTCCCGCCCCGTCCCTCGGGTTTTTTGATCGCGAACTTGTCGAGCCGATATTGCAGCGTGCGATAGCTCATGCCGAGCATCTTGGCCGCCTTCGCGATCACCCAGTCGGCCTTCTCCATCGCCTGCCATATGATGTCGCGCTCGAGATGTTCAAAGTTGATACCCTCGGCGGGAATCTCAAAGCGATCGCCGCCGCGTGCGCGCTCAATCCGCCCGGTGCTCTTGCGCGTGAGCACCTCCTGCGGCAAATCGCGCGGCGTAATCGCGTCGCCCTCGCATAACAGGATCGCGCGTTCGATCGCGGATTCCAGTTGCCGCACGTTGCCCGGCCACGAGTAGTCAAGCAGCCGTTCCATCGCCTCGCGGCTGATTTCCCGCACCCGTCCCTCGGCCAGATGGTTGAAGCGGGCGAGCGTATGATTGGCGAGCAGCGGAATATCCGAGCGGCGATCGCGCAACGGCGGCAGCGTGATCGTCACGACATTCACGCGGTAGTAGAGGTCCTCGCGAAAGCGCTCTTCGGCGACTTCCTCGGCCAGGTTGTGATTGGTCGCGGCCAGGAGCCGCACATCAACCTTGAAGGAATCGTTGCCGCCGACGCGCCTCACCTCGCGCTCCTGCAGCACGCGCAGAATCTTCGCCTGCACGCCTGATCCGAGGTCGCCGATCTCGTCGAGAAAGAGCGTCGATTTGTCGGCGCTCTCGAACAGCCCGATCTTGCGCTCGGTCGCCCCGGTAAACGCGCCGCGCTCGTGGCCAAATAATTCGTTTTCGATCAGGTTGTCGGGAATCGCCGAACAATTGATCGCGACAAACGGACGCGACCCGCGCGGCGAAAGCCGATGGATGCCGCGCGCGATGACTTCCTTGCCGGTGCCGCTCTCGCCCTGAATCAATACGGTGGTGTTCGACGGCGCGACCTTGCGCACGATCTTGATCACTTCCTGGATCGCCGGGTCCTGGCCAATAATCCCCTCGACCTGCAGCTTGCCCTCCATCTGCGTGCGCAGGATCTGGTTCTCCTGCTGCAGGTTCGCGAGCTCGGACGCCTTGCCCACCGTCATCACCAGCGCCTCGCGATCGGTCGGCTTGGTGAGGTAGTAGAACGCCCCGTTTTTCATCGCCTGCACGGCGCTGTCGATCGTGCCGTGCGCAGTCAGCACCACCACCTGGGTCGCCGGATATTGCTGTTTGACCTTCGCCAGCAGCTCTTCGCCCGACATCCCGGGCATCATCAGGTCGGTCAGCACCACGTCGAAACGCGAGAGCGCCAGCAGGTCGAGCGCGCGCTTGCCGATCGGCGCCTCCTCCACCGCGAAACCCTCGTCGCGCAGCGTCTCGGCGGTAATCTGCCGTTCCAGGTCGTTATCTTCGACCACCAGTACCGAGGCCTGACTCATCACTGTTTATGTACCCCGCCATTCGGAAACGTGAAAGTAACGGTGGTGCCCGGCGCCGGTTCGTTCGGCCCAATCGTGATCGTCCCGCCATGTTTTTCGACGATCGCCTTGGAAAAAAACAACCCGAGCCCGATACCCTCGCGCTTGGTCGTAAAGAACGGCTCGAACACGTGATCGACCACCTGCGGATCGATCCCCTTGCCCGTGTCGGAAAACTTGACGACGAAATTGCCGTTGTTCTGCGCGAACCTGATCAGCAGCACCCCGCCATCGGGCATCGCCTGGGTCGCGTTGCCGACCACGTTGACGAAACACGTCCGCACTTTTTCCGCATCGACGTTGAGCACCGCCGGTACTTCCATGCCCTCTTCCTCGACCTTGATCGACTGGCTCTTCATCTTCGACTCGGAAAGCGCCAGCACGCCCCCGATCAGGCTGTGCAGATCGGTCGGCGCCGGATGAATCTCGATCGGCTGCCCATAGTGCAGAAAGGTCTGCACCATCTCGGACAGCCGCCGAATCTCGTCCTTCATGATGACCAGTTGGCGCATGAATTCCTCGCGCCCGCGCGGCAAGCTCGGGCCGTAACGTGTGCGCAACTGATCGAGCGCCAGGCTGATGAAGTTCAGCGGATTCTTGATCTCGTGGGCGAGCGCGCCGGCCAACTGGCCGAGCGCCGTGAAACGCTCCAGTCGGTTGAGCTCCTGCTCGCGTTCCCGCGCCCGGCGCAACTGCGCCACCATGTCGTTGAAGCTGCGCGTCAGCAACCCGATTTCGTCGCGGCGGCGCGCCTCGGGCACCGGCTCGAGCCCGCGCGCCGCGATATTCTGCGCGGCGTCGGCCACCGCATGAATCGGCTCGACGTAGCGCTCGGCTAGGATGTACGCGAACACCAGCCCCATCGCGAAGATCGCCAACCCAAGCGATAACAGCCGCAGACGATAGTCGCGCAGCGGCTGATCGAAATCGCTGAAGTTCGCCACCACCTGCACGTACCCCAGCAGATGGTCCTCGACTTCGACCGGGATGAAATAGACCGTGCTCTCGGTGTCGGGCAAGCCGAGCATCGCCGCCGGTATTGCCACCGGCCCGCGCGGACTGCCGGCGCGCATCGCCATCAGCGAGCGCACCGTTTCCGGATTCAGCGCCGCCCCGATCAGCTTGGGATTCGAGCTGTTGATGATCAGGTCCTGGCTGGACGCGATCGAAACTTCGAGCCCGCGTGTATGCAGCCGCTCGACGTAGTCCTGCAGCCGGTCGCGGTCGGTGGTCCCCACCGAAGTCAGCTCCTGCACGCTGATCTGAATCACGCTCGCCAGGTCCTTGACCTTCTCCTGCGTGGTGTTGACGATTACCTCCTCGGCCTTGAGACTGACCAGCATTTCCGCGCCGAGGGTCAGCGCCAGCAGCCCGACCATCAGCGCGATCAGCTTGGCCTTGAGGTTGAGAACCGGGAACTCGAATCGCATATTGAAGCGCGCGGCCTTCGCCGCGGCGAACTTGGGCAGTCTCAGGTGGGGTCCGCCCCGCGCTCACGCGCGAAGATCAACGAACGGCTGGCGTACACGATCAGCGAGCCTAACGCGACGATCCAGATCAGATGCTCGAAGCCGCCCATATAGCGGAACACCTCCTCGATCTGGCCGCCGAAAAGAAACCCCAGCGAGACCACGATCGGCACCGAAATCAACGCGCCCAGAAGATCGAAAAAGACGAAATTTGCGGGGCTGACGCCGAGCGAGCCCGCGGTCAGATAGATCAACGCGCGCACGCCGGCGAGAAATCGCGCATAAAAAATCGCGCGATTCCCGTGCCGGTTCATGAAGCCCTTCAGCCGATCGATCTGGACCTGCGAGGACGGCCGTCCGAGCTGAAAATATGATACCAGTCCGGTGCCGAAGCGCCGCCCGATAAAGAACAGCCAGTTGTCGCCCGCCACCACGCCGAGCAGCGACACCGCCAGCGTCATCGGTAGCTCGGTGACTCCGCGATGGACCAGAAAACCGCCCGCCAGCAGCGCTACGTCCTCAGGCAGCGGCAGCCCGAGCCCGCACAGCAGCAACACGCAAAACAGCCCCACGTATGTGAAATGCTGGATGTAGATGGAGACCAGACCGGTCAAAATCAGCCTCCATGACCATAGCGGGCGCGCAACGCGTCGCGAATCTGATCGATCGGCGTACCCTGCGCGAGCATCTTCCCCGCCGTCACCGCCTCTCCCGTACAGATGTCGCAGGACGCGCCGTGATTCGTGCGAAAACAATCAAGCAGGTTCTTGTGCCCCTCGTTCTGCTCGCATCCGCAGTAACAATCGAACTGCGCGAGCAGCTCCGGATGGTCGCGCGCGACGATATAGGCCTGACGGGTCTCGCCCTCGTAGAGCGACGGGTCCTGCGTGAGACTGGCGCTCGCGCCGGTGGCGTTCGAATCGGCGGCCGCGCGCATCCGCTGCGCACCGAACCCGACGATTACCACCAACCCGATCACTACGGCGCCGATTGTCCACCGCGCGCGATTATTCGATCCCTTTGCCATGGCCGTAATCCCTGCTGCCAACTATAGCATTTCGATCGCCTGAACACTGCGCTGCCTGAAAGCGTAGAGGGCGGCCGGCCGATGAGCGCCACGGCGCTCGCCGGGCAGCCGCTTGAGCAGGCCCATCGCCATGATCCGGCGGCGGAAGTTGCGGCGGTCGAGCGGTCGTTCGAGCACGGTCGCGTAGAGTTCTTCGAGTTCCGCGAAACTGAACGTCGGCGGCAGCAGGTTGCAGGCGATATTGGTGTATTCGAGCTTCGACTTGAGCCGGCGCAGCGCGTACTCGGCCACTATCGAATGATCATAGGCCAGCGCCGGTAGCTGCGCCACCTCGAACCAGCGGCTGGCCGCGTACTTGCGCGAACATGAGCTCGCGGCGCCCGCGTCGTCGATCAGACCCAGGTAGCCGACCGAGACCACGTGCGCCCCTGGATCGCGCGACGGATCGCCAAAGCTGAAAAGCTGCTCGAGGTAGAGCTCGCGCAGGCTGGCGGCGTCCTGGAGTTCGCGCCGCGCGGCTTCGTCCAGGGTCTCGCCGACGCGCACCAGTCCGCCCGGAAAGGCCCATTTGCCCGCCGCCGCGCCCGCCATCAATTGCACCAGGTAACACTTGAGGCGGTCGCCCTCGATCGCGAACAGCACCGTATCGACGGCCACCTTCGGCCGCGCCACTTCCGCGTCGCGTGCGTCCCGCGCACCGCTCGCGCCGCTACTCACGTGATGTTGTCCGCTCTCGCCCGTCACGTCATCCAAGCGCCTTCGGCAGGTCTCCCGCTCTCCTTCTCCAGAGCGTCGGCCGGCGCGGCGAACTCCTGTTCGTCGCGCCGGCCCGAGTGAGCGCAATGCTCTGATTTCGCCGCACCGTCACGCGCCCAGTTCGAGCATCCGCTCCAACGCCCGCTTCGCACCCGCGCGCACCTCTTCCGGCAATTCGATCTCGTAGCGCAGGTGCTTCATCGAATCGAGCGTGCCGTCGAGCGTGATCATCTTCATGTAACGGCACAGTTTACAGGCCTTGTAGAAATGCTTATCCGGCACTTCCAGCAGCAGCCGGTCCGACAGCCCGCACTCAGTCACGATCAAAAACTTGTCGGCCGGGCTTTCCTTCGCATAGCGCATCATCGCACTGGTCGAGAGCACCGCGTCGGCCAGCGCGAGCACGTCCTTGCGGCATTCGGGATGGGCGATCACCACCAGCCCTGGAATACCGCTTTTGACCTTGTTGATCTCGTCGGGCGTGATCTGATGATGCACGTAGCAGTTGCCGTCCCACGAGATAATCTGCCGCGTGGTCTGCGTCTGCACATAGTTGGCGAGGTTCTGATCGGGTACGAACAGGATATGCTCGGAGTCGATCGCGTTGACGATCTTCGCCGCGTTCGACGACGTGCAGCAGGCGTCCGACAGCGCCTTCACGTCCGCCGTGCAATTCACGTATGAAACGATTTTCAGGTCCGGGTAGAGCGGCAGCAATTCGTCGCGCCGATCTGCCAGCGCCTCTGCCGTCACGCTCTCGGCCAGCGAACATCCCGCGCGCCAATCCGGAATCAGCACCTTGCGATCGGGATTGAACACCTTCGCCGTCTCGGCCATGAAATGCACGCCGCAAAAAACGATCACCTCGGCGTCCTTTAACTCGCGCGCCTTGCTCGCCAGCTCGAACGAATCGCCGATAAAATCCGCGACCTCGAAAATCTCCGGCCGCTGATAGTTATGCGCCAATATCACCGCACGCCGCTCGCGCTTGAGCGCCGTAACCTCCGCGATTGTCTCGGCAAACTGCGCGCACGACTGCGCCGTGTACGTCTCGCGATCCAGCGGCCCGAGCTTGCGTTCGAGTTCCGCCGCGCTGATCGATGCTTGTCCTTCCATTGGTCAATCCTCTGCCACTGATTTCGCGATTTCGCCGCCCGGCCCGCTCGCCGTCCAGCGTTTTGCAGCGGCGGTGTTAGCGCACTCCGGTCGCGCCACCCCCCGTGCCCACCCTCTCGAACAGGTTTGCGTCAATTTGACGCTTAGCGCCACACGACGTTAACACTGGTCGCCGCCCAATCACAACCCCCGCCGCGAACCGATCGGACCGCGGGTGCTTGGCGCGCGGCTCCCGACGCGCCCATCGCTTGCGATTGACATCCGCGTCCGGCGCTGCCACTCGTTAGCCGCGTAGCAGTGCGAGGATCACAGCGGAAGGCCGGCTGACCGCGCAAGCGAGGATCGCGGCCTGCCTTCCATCGAAAATCCACCACGGTCGCAATCGCCGGGACCGTTAACCCTGGGGAGGTAACACTCGATGGCGTTGCTGCAGACGTATGCGTTGACCGCGGTCGTACTCGAATTCAAGATGGCGGCGATTGCGCTGGTGCAGGGCCGTGGCCGGCTCACCACCGGGCTCTTCACCGTTCCCGAAGATGCACTGCTCTTCAGCGGCACCGAGTCGCCGCATGAGGCCCCGATCGTTGACCGGGCCTCGAAGGCCTGGCGCAACGACCTCGAAAACATTCCGATCTTTCTGATCCTCGCCGGCATCTACGTCGCGGCCGGCCTGTCGCAAAAAGCCTTCACCCTCTACTGTACGGTTTTCATGGTGATGCGGATTTTGCACACCTACACCTATATCAAGGCGATGCAGCCGTGGCGGACGGTGGCCTTTACGATCGGCGCGATCGCGATGTTCGCAATGATGATCCACATCCTGACCGAAGTCGTGTTCTAACCACCCCCGCGGCGCCGGCCGAGGACCACTGCCTCGCCGGCGCGCCCCGCGGCCGCGAAGGGTCACCGGCATCGCCCAAGATTGATCAAACCTGTTTATTGGAGTGCGTGACCTGTTCCCGCTTTCGCGTGGCGGCCGCTCCCGCCGATTTGATATCGTGACGCCGATCGGAGCGTCACCCATCTCCGCATCCATCGAAAGGAACCGTGCAGTAATGGATCAATCAATCGACCGCGAAGTGGTCGAGGCGGTGCGCCGCTTCGTCGATCGCGACGTTATCCCGGTGGCGAGCGAGCTCGAGCACAAAGACGAATATCCGCACGCGCTGGTCGCCCGCATGAAGGAACTGGGTCTCTTCGGCGCGACCATTCCGACGCAGTACGGCGGCCTCGGCCTGAGCTTCGTCAATTACGCGCGCATCATGGCCGAGCTTTCGCGCGGATGGATGTCGCTGGCGGGCGTCATCAACAGCCATCTCATCATGGGCTACATCATCGCAAACCACGGCACCGAGGCGCAGAAGAATTACTTCCTGCCCGAGATGGCCGCCGGTATCAAGCGCGGCGGCCTCGGCCTGACCGAGCCGCACGCCGGCAGCGACGTGCAGTCGATCAAGACCGTCGCGACGCGCCACGGCGACAACTACGTGTTGTCGGGCGCCAAGATGTTCATCACCAATTCACTCAACGGCACGATGCTCGCGGTCGCCGCCAAAACCGATTCCAGGGCCAAGCCCGCCTATGCCGGTATCAGCATGTTCGCGGTCGAAAAGAACGAGCGCGGCCCGACCGTCAGCCGCCCTCTCAAGAAGCTCGGCTACAAGGGTATCGATACCTGCGAAGTGCTGTTCGAGGACCTCGAAGTACCGGCGGCCAACCTGATCGGCGGCGCCGAAGGCCAGGGCTTCAAGCAGGTGATGAGCGCGCTCGAGGTCGGACGCATCAACGTCGCGGCGCGCGCGGTCGGTGTCGGCGAGGCGGCCTTCGACAGCGCCATTCGCTATGCGCAGCAGCGAACAGCGTTCGGCAAGCCGATCTGCGATCACCAAGCGGTACAACTCCTACTCGCCGATATGGGCACGCGTCTGCAGGCGGCGCGCCTGATGGTCGAGAACGCGGCGCAAAAAAAGGACGCCGGCGAGCGCTGCGACGTCGAGGCCGGAATGGCCAAGCTGTTCGCTTCGGAGGCCTGCGCCAAGATTTCGCTCGACGCCCTGCGAGTGCTCGGCGGCTACGGCTACATGGCGGAATTTCCGGTCGAACGCTTTTACCGTGACGCGCCGCTGATGATGATCGGCGAAGGCACCAACGAAATTCAGGCGCTGGTAATCGCCCGCGGACTGATCGCGCGCAACAAAATCTGACCGCCTAGCCGCAGCCGACGTAACGATGTCTTCTGCTTTACGTCTTATAGCTACGCACGTGCGCTCGTCTGGTCATAGACGTACGTCGCGCGACGGAAACTAAGTCGGGAACAGCTTATGCACCCTGTCAGTACATGAGGAAGTCGAAGTTGGCTCGTGCAGGCGAAGACACACGCTATCCGGGCCTTTTTCGGCGGCTCACATCGATGAAATCGCAACTCTCCAACCCGTTTCGGAGCGCCTTGCACGATAACGTTAACGCCGCCGGCAACGTTTTGACGCGGCCTCGGCGCAATCGCATATGTGTACGGATACTTGCCGCGATAGTCGCACTGGCGCTGCCGCTGACGCAAACGGCAACCGCCGTCGCGGATGAACAGGTCCTGGAAATTCCCCAGGCCGTCGCGACGCCGACCGCTCATCGCTCGCATCATCATCACATGCCCGATCTGCATGATACGACGCCCGCGACGGCCCCTGCCCCCGACGCTAATGTGAATGCGATGCCGGGAGACCCCACCGCTTATGCGAACGCCGGGGCACCCGAACCGGCGGCGCAGCCGACGGCCATTGCCTCAAACACTGAGTCGTATCCGCCTGATCCGAACGTCGGCTCGATCAACGACTATCAAAACCAGCCTGGCGAAAATGGCCAGCCTCCGTCCTTCTCTTTCGGCGGCCGCGCGCCCCACTCCGAACCGCCCGCCTCGATGACCACCAGTCTGATCGTCGGCGGCATTCTCGTTGGCATGATGGCACTGGAAATCGCGTCCGCACACCACCATCATCGCTAAAACTGCGCAATCGAGTGCGCTGACATCTGAACTCCGCGCGAGGGCGATTCAATCCCGTCATTGAATTTAGAGCTTCGCGAGCAAGCACGGCGCGCCAAAGCCTCTTACCTCAGCCCCGCAAGGCGATGAGTATCCATTTTCCAAGCCTCTTTTTGCCAATCTAGTCTTTACTGGCGCATGTGATGTCTGTATCAGTCGTGATCATTCATGCCGACCAAATACGACAGATTTGTAGCTGAGCAGCTACTATGGTAGTTGGCTTAACGTAAATTCTAGCCTATACATGCCCATTACGCCTCGGCATTATTATTGCTCATCCCCATTGAGCGTAAATCTTCTACGGATGCCAACACCTCTAGGCTGTGAATAAAATGGACAATCAAGTAACCAGCGGTCCCATCGTTCCGAGTGCCTCTGTCGGCAGGCCGCGGCCGCGCGCCGAGCGTTTCGCTCAAATAGCCTATCTGGTCGTTGCGATCGGCCTCTATTCGCTGATGTTTACCTCGAAAGCCGTCGCCGCGGAGACTACGGCGCTGGCGGGTAATCATTCGGTACAAGCCTACGACCTGACGACGCGAGCGCCCGCCAACGCCACCTTGAAGGTCGAACTGGTGTTTGCGCTGCGCGATCGCGCGAAGCTCAACGAACTGCTGGCGGCGCAGCAGGATCCGGCCTCGAAGCTGTATCACCATTGGCTCACTCCAGCCGAGTTCGATGCGCGCTTTGGCCGCAGTCCAGCCGAGGTCGCCGCGGTCAACGGTTGGCTCGCGAGCCAAGGCCTCCATGCTGACCGATCGTCTGCCCGGAGTGTGACATTTACGACCACCGTGGGGCAGGCCGAAGCGACTTTCGCGACCACCATTGCGGCGTCCCCCGACGGTGCGGTCTTCGGCAACCTCAGCGACCCACAAATCCCGGCACAATTGGCTGGTGTGATTGGCTCGGTCGAAGGCCTCGATAATCTGCGTCATTCGACGCCCAACGGCTTCAGGCTACCGCAACCCGCCCACTCGTATTCGGCGGCGCTGCAGCCGTCGATCGACCTCGATCGTGTCGATCAACCGGCCGGCGCAGTCCATCTAGCGTCAATCGCCGACTACAGCAACGGCCTCGGCAAAGCCTTCGGGCCCGCCGACCTCTACACATTTTACGACGAAAATCCCCTGCTCACCGCCGGTACCAATGGCGGCGGTGGTGACTGCGTTGCGGTCGCGGAGGATTCCGACTATCTCGACTCCGCGGTGACGCTGTTCGACACTAATTTCGCGCTGCCCACCGCAAGCATCACGCGAGTACTGCCCGACGGCAGCAGTCCCGGCAGGACCGGAGACGAACTCGAAACGCTCATCGATATCGAATGGGCGCACGCGGTCGCTCCCGGTGCTCCGATCCGGGTTTACATCGGTAACGGCGGGAATGCGTTGTTTGATGCGATCAACCAGGCGGTCAACGACAACGCCTGCGGCGCGATCAGCATCAGCTTCAGCTATTGTGGCGGCGCGTCCTCATTCTATACCAGCACGCTCGATTCGATCTTTGTGAAAGCGGCCGCGCAAGGCCAGTCGATCTTCATCTCTTCGGGCGATGAGGGTGCGGCAGGTGTCTCGCTCAATTCAACCGGCAACGCCTGCATCGTCGGAACCACCAGGAACGTCAATGAAATGGGCGCTGACCCGAACGTCATCGCGGTTGGCGGAACGCAGTTCTCGCCGGTTTACGATGGTTCCAACAACGACGTCGGCAACGTCGCGGAAAGCGTATGGAACGATGCCTCCGGATCGACCGGCGGCGGCGCCAGCGCATACTTCTCCAAGCCCGCCTTCCAGAGCGGGGTGACACCTGCCGACGGCAAACGCGACGTTCCCGACATCTCCTACGGGTCGAGCCCGTACTCACCCGGCTTCTATTTTGGCAACGACAGTTCCGGCAGTGCGGTCATCACTTGCTGCGTTGGCGGTACTAGTATCGCGGCGCCAATGTGGGCCGGCCTCGCCAAGCTGATCGCACAAGCGAGCAATGGCCGCCTGGGCAATCTGGACGCCAAAATCTATCAACTCGGAGCGCTTGGAAATTCCTCGCAATCGGGAATCCGCGACGTGACCTCAGGCAATAATAATTATAATGGCGTAACCGGCTTCACCGCCGGTAGCGGCTACGACCAATCCACCGGATGGGGTACGGCCGACATGGCGACCTTCGCCTCGGCGTACACCGGAGCCGGCACGCCGACCCCGACGCCGACCTCCACGCCGTCGTCCACCCCGACACCGACCTCGACGCCGTCGTCCACCCCGACGCCGACCCCCACCCCAACGCGTACGCCGACTCCGACACCGACCCCGAAGGGGAAGCATTCGCCGACGCCGACTCCAACGCGGACGCCGACACCAACGCCAACCTCAACACCTTCATCGACGCCGACGCCCACACCGCTGCAGATCAGCACCAGGTCGCTGCCGAGCGGCAAGGTCGGCTCAGCCTACTCCGCCGCGCTCAGTATCAGCGGCGGCAAGCCTCCGTACACTTCGTCGATCTCGAGCGGCTCGCTGCCGAAGGGACTCTCGCTCAATTCGAGTACCAATACGATTGCCGGCATCCCGACCACCAGGGGCTCCTCTTCGTTCACGGTCAAGGTGGTCGACTCGGCGAGCGCGTCGGCCTCGAAGGGGCTGTCGATTTCGATCAAATAATCATGCAAATTGTCATAACGCTCGGCTCCGAGCGATTAGACAACAATGAAACTGTGGGGCCGAATCACCGAGCGTGATTCGGCCCCGCTCTCATCATGATTGACGCTAGCGCAATGATTGACGCTAGCGCAGGCGGTGGGAGGCGCTGCCGAATCGAAACAGCATGCGCACGTTAGTCGGACCAGAGAACGGCCTCGTATGCTTGACGTCATCGCGCAGCGCACGCATCTCGGCCCCGCCGATCTCGCTCGATAAAACCCAATCCCACAGCGCATTCGTCACACCGAAGCACCGGTCTGATGCGCGATAGTGATGCACCAGGTGGCGCTCGCGCAGGTACTCCTCGATCCAGTTTTGCGGTGTCCGGAAATGCACCCGGTAATGGATAAATTCATAGAGCGCGAATCCCGCCACCATGCCGCTGTAAAAGACCATCGCGGGAGCGAGACCCCAAAACGCAAGCCCGATCAACCAGCTTGCGCCGACCGGAATCCACGCACCAATCGTAAAGACGCGCCGCGGGTCCTCGTGATGCACCTGGTGGAGCGGCGACGCGAAGGTCCGAAACCGATGACTCAACCAGGCGTGAATCACGTACTCGACGAAAGTCCACGCGGCGAGTCCGCCGATAAAGTTGAGAGCGGTCATGACCACGCGTTCCATACTACATCATTGGGCGCGACGGGCCGCTCGCCTCAAGCACTCAGGTCGGCGCACCGGACGGTAAAAATTATTCGGCGGCCGCGGCCCATCTGGTCGGTAAATAGACCCAGCAGCGGATGAGCGCCCCGTCCATATCAGCCACTTCGACCTGCTCGCGGGTGTAGAGCGTCGGCAGGTCCTCGTAACGGTCGAGGGTGGCGAAATCGCGCGCGTTGAGGTCGCTCAGTACGAGGCCCGCGGTCTCGGCGCCCTCGCGCCGGATGATGTACCAATAGCGCGAGCGGCCCCGCGCGTAGCCATGCAGAATCGCCGGAACTCCGTCGGCCAAATGGCCGAGGACCTCGGCGCGATGTATCGGATCGATTAGGCTGCCGTACACGAATAGTGGCAGCGCGGGATTGCCTTCCGACTCCATCTTCTGGCTCCGTTGGTGGCGGCAGACGCGAAAACTCGACACAAAAATCTACCGCACGCGCATCGGGCTGGCGAATCCCCGGAACCTTCGGCCCGGCCTGAGCGTTTAGCTGCGAGCGATGGTACGGCCGCTCTTTGAGGAGATACACGCAATGCTCGATCATGTTTCGCTGGGAGTGGGAGAGATCGCGCGGAGCCGGCGCTTTTACGACGCTGCGTTACGGCCGCTGGGCCTCGTGCGCACACTCGATTTCGAAAATCGCGGCTCGGATTACGGCGCGATAGCCGGACAATTCGGCGTGGAGTTCACGATCACCGCGGAAGCAGGCCGTATTGTGCCCGCGCGCGGGATGCACCTCTGCTTCCGTGCACGCGATCGCGAGGCCGTGCGCGCGTTCCATGCGGCCGCAATCGCGATGGGCGGTCGCGACGACGGCGGACCCGGCCTGCGCTCGCAGTATCATCGGGATTATTACGCCGCGTTCGTCCTCGACCCGGACGGTAACCGTCTCGAGGCCGTATGCCATGCTCCTGAGGCACCGGAAGTGACGCCATGAAACATCGCCTCGACAGAACCCTGCACAAAGAGACCATGGACGATTGCAGCGCGATCCAGATTCGGCCTGCGCGCCTCGCCGACGCAGCAGACCTGCTGCCGCTGATTCGAGCATACTACCGCTTCGACGGTATTCGCTTTCGCGCGCGTCCGATCGCGTTGGCGCTCGCGCGGATGCTCAAAGATCGGCGCCTCGGCTGCGCTTGGATCTTTCGCGACGGAACCAGGCTCGCCGGCTACGTCCTGTTGTCGTTTAACTTCGACCTCGAGTTCGGCGGCTTCGAGGGTCTCGTCACGGACTTGTTCGTGCGCGAGGAGTATCGCGGGCGCGGACTGGGCCGGCGCGCTCTCGCGATAGTTGATGAGTATTGCCGATCGATGGGGATCACGACGGTCGAGCTTCAGGTTGTCGAAGACAATCGGGAGGCGCAGGAATTTTACCGCGGAGTCGGCTTCAAGCGGCTCAATCGAATCGTGATGACGCGAGCGGTCAAAGCGCGCGCCGGTCGCGGCCGCGCTTCAGTGCTGGTAGAAGGGAAATAGCGGCGTGAATTCTTCCGGGCTCACCACCAAAGCACCATTGCGCCGCCAACCAGGAGCGATACCGCCATGGCCGTGCAAATCTACAGCATGACGTCGATTGCGGATGCGGTCGCGACAGCGGCGGCGGGAGCCGATCTGATCGGCGTGGTGGTCGCGGAACCGGGCATCGTGCCGGAAGGCGTCGGCGCAGCGATCGCGCGCGAAATTCTGGCGGCGATCCGGCCGCGGGCGCGCGGCGTCGCATTGTCGCTGGCCGACGATCGCGACGAAATCTGCGCGCTGGTGGACGTGGTGCGGCCCGACGTACTCCATCTGGCGGCGCGCGAAATCGAACCCGAAGACTGTGCGTGGATTCGCGAGCGCATCGCGCCCGTGCGCCTGCTGCGCGCGATTGCGGTGCGGGCGGGCGAGACCATCGCTGAAGCGCGGGCGCATCAGGGATGCGCCGACTACTTGATGCTCGATTCGGGCGCCAAAGGCGGCAAGTTCGCCGGCGCGCGCGGCGAGACTCACGACTGGACGATTAGCCGAGAGATCGTCGAACAGTCGCGTATCCCGGTGATTCTGGCGGGCGGACTGTCGGCGGAGAATGTCGGCGAGGCGATCGCGACGGTGCGGCCGTGGGGCGTCGATTCATTCACGCACACCGACGTCGCTGGGAATCGCGGCAGGAAAGATCTTGCGCGAGTGCGCGCGTTCATCGCAGCCGCACTGCGCGGCTTTGCCAATGTCCTCGACGCGCCGGCCTAGGCTGCCGGTTTCTTCAAGCCTAGCCGCTCGTAGTACTTCGCCGGGACCTTGGACTTGTCCTTGTAGATGATGAAGTTGCAATGCTGCTTGCCCAGTTCGTGGGCCGGCTCGATCACCACGAAGGGCGCGCCGTGCGCCTTGATGTCCTGCAATTCCATCAGCGGCTCGTGCGCGCAATAGACCGGGAAATCCTTGCGCCCGTAGGTAAGTAACTGTGGCCCCTCAACCGTGTACATCGCGTCGGGGCCTTCGTACTTGCCCTCGATCACCAACCGGCCACCGCTGCCGCACGGCCGCATCTGCATCACGATCTTCTCGTCGTCCTCCTCGATATGGAGCGGCTGCAGATGTGCCTTGATGCCGGCGGCGAACATCTTCACCCTCGCGCGAAGTGCGTCGGGCTCCCGCGGCATCTTTTCGAGGTTCGGCCCCCACCATGCCTTGACTCCGGCGTCCATCGCCTCCTCGAGCACCTTGTCGCCGAAGCGCCGGCCGACGAACGACAGCGTCGCGACCGTCCAATCGCGATAGAGGTCATGCATGCTGAGGAACTCATTATACATGCGTCGCGCGAGTTTCTTCGCGCCCTCGAGATTGCCCGCGTCGATCGCCTCGGTCAGCCGATCCACGGTGAGCTTCTCCATCTCGGCGATATCCTGGGCACTGAGCAGGCGATTCGGTTTGCCGGTTTGATCCATGACGATGCGTCCTCCCCTGATTACGCCGAGTCTCGTAAAGTTGCGCGCTCAGGGCAAGCCCTCGGGTGTTTCAGACACATCAGGAATGATGGAGTTGTTGGTGGGCGATCGGCAGGTCGGTGAACAGATAAGCGCACGATCGAGCAGTCCTGAAAATCAAGTAAAGGCTGTTGGGCTCGCCAACGCGAACCTAAAACACCGAAAAATACTGATAACCGTTTGCTTCCGTAAAAGGCTGCGCTATAGTCGGGACGTTTTGCATGCCGTCGGAAAGCTGATCTGATATTGTAGAGGCTTGACGGTTAGCGTAATTAATGCCGGATCGGTCGGAAGTGCGGACCGACAACGGATCGGAGAACGCGGTGGAAACGTCTGCGCATGACATTCTGATTATTGGCGGCGGTGGTGCCGGCTTGAGAGCTGCGATTGAAATCGCGGAGGTCAACCCGAAGCTCAGCGTCGCGATGGTTTCCAAGGTTTACCCGATGCGGAGCCATACGGTCTCGGCCGAGGGTGGCGCAGCCGGTGTGGCCGGTAAGGACGACACCCTCGACGACCATTGCTACGACACGATTTCGGGCAGCGATTGGCTGGGCGATCAGGACGCGATCGAATACTTCGTCGATACGGTGCCCAAGGAATTGCTGCGCCTGGAGCATTGGGGATGCCCATGGAGTCGCGAGCCCGACGGGCGCGTGGCAGTCCGTCCGTTCGGCGGCATGAAGAAAATGCGCACGTGGTTCGCCTCCGACAAGACCGGCTTCCACATGCTCCATACGCTCTTCCAGACTTCGCTCCAGTTCCCCTCGATCACGCGCTACGACGAGACCTTCGCGACGCGGCTGCTGGTCGAGGATGGCGCAATTCGGGGTATCGTCGCGATCGAACTCCGTACCGGAAAAATCCGCGCGATCCAGGCCAAGGCCGTGATCATCTGTACCGGCGGATGCGGCCGCGTGTTTCCGTTCACCACCAACGCGAATATCTGCACCGGCGACGGCATGGCGCTCGCATATCAGGCAGGCGCGCCGCTCAAAGACATGGAGATGGTCCAGTACCATCCAACCGGCCTGCCCTTCACCGGCATTTTGATTACGGAGGCCGCGCGCGCCGAGGGTGGCTGGCTGCTGAACAAGGACGGCTATCGCTTTCTGCAGGACTACGACCTCGGCAAGCCAACGCCGACGCCCGTTCTGCGCAGTATGGAACTCGGGCCGCGCGACCGCGTGTCGCAGGCGATTTTCGGCGAGTTCGAGAAGGGGCGCGCGTTCCACGGCCCTTACGGGGACTATGTTCATCTCGATTTGCGCCACCTGGGTGAGCACAAGATCGAGGCGCGTTTGCCGATGGTCCGCGAGCTTTGCCTCAAGTACGAGAATATCGATCCGATCAAGGAGCCGATTCCGATCCGCCCGGTGCAGCACTACATGATGGGCGGCGTCCATACCGACATCAACGCGGCGACCCCTCTGAAAGGACTTTACGCGGCGGGCGAAGCGGCCTGCGTGAGTATCAACGGCGCCAACCGGCTCGGCTCGAACTCACTCGGCGAAATCCTGGTGTACGGCGCGCGCGCGGGACGCTCTGCGATGCAATATATCGAGGGCGCCGACGGTCGCACCCTGCAAAGCGCGATCCTGACGCAGGCCGCCGATGAGGAACGCCGGCTCGAACAACAATACCTGCGCAAGACCGGCGGCACCGAGCGCATCGCGAAGCTGCGCGACGAGATGTCGCATACGATGGAAACCGGTTGCGGAATTTATCGCGAGCGCAATTCGCTGGTGGAATCGGCGAACAAAATCAGCGAGCTGAAGGGACGCTACGCCAACGTCGCGATCGACGATCACACGCGCACCTTCAACACGCAACTCACGTCGGCGCTCGAACTCGGCTTCATGCTCGAAGTGGCCGACACCATCGTGCATAGCGCGCTGAATCGCGAGGAATCGCGCGGGGCCCATCAGCGCCGCGACTTCCCCAAGCGTGACGACAACAAGTACCTGGCTCATTCGGTGGTCTCGCGCAGTGCCGAGGGACCTCCGCGAATCGAATATCTCCCAGTTGTGATCACTCGCTGGCCACCGGGCGAGCGGGTTTACGGAAGGTAGGCCGGAGACATGGCGGATACGATCATTCTGGAAGTCGAGCGCTTCCATCCGGAACGCGATACCGAACCGAGTTATCAAAGCTTCGAGGTTCCGTTGCGCGCGGACTGGATGGTGCTCGACGCCCTGAACTACATCAAGGACCAACTCGACGGCTCGCTGACGTTCCGATGGTCGTGCCGGATGGGGATTTGCGGCAGTTGCGGCATGATGATCAACGGCGTGCCCAAGCTGACCTGCGAGACCCTGCTGACGAACTTTGCGCCGGGCCCCGTGCGCGTCGGGCCGCTCGATCATTTCCCGGTGGTCAAGGATCTGGTGGTCGAGATGGACGATTTCATGGCCAAGCTGCAAAAGGTGCGGCCGTGGATCGTGCGCAAGGACGACTTTGAGCCGCAGCGCGAATTTATCCAGACGCCCGCGCAGCTCGAAGCGTTTCATCAGTTCAGCCTGTGCATCAACTGTACGTTATGCTACGCGGCGTGCCCGGTGTCCGGCCTCGATTCGAACTTCATCGGACCGGCCGCGATCGCCCTCGCCCATCGCTACAACCTCGACTCGCGCGACCAGGGCCAGGAAGACCGGCTCGATATCATCTCGCAGCACGAGGGCATCTGGGATTGTACGGTGGTCGGTGAATGCTCGGTTGTGTGTCCGAAGGGCGTCGATCCATCGCTGGCGATTCAGCAGTACAAGCTCACCGCGACCAAGGAATGGTTCAAGTCGTTTCTGCTGCCGAGAGGAAAGAACTGACCGCGATGCCTCAGTACATGACCTTCCAGCCCAAGCCGTACCGGCCGCGCATGTCGGCGTACTGGTACCTCGACCAATGGCATTATCTGCGCTACGCGCTGCGTGAGTCGTCGAGCTTTTTCGTCGCGTATTTCTGTGTGATCACGCTGATTCAGATCGCGGCGCTCAAAGCCGGGCCGACCCATTACGCGCACTTCCAGGCGCTGATGCGATGCCCCGTCGTCATCGTCGTGAACGCCTTCGCGCTGATCTTCATCCTGCTGCACGCGGTCACCTGGTTCCTGCTGGTGCCCCGCGTGGCCCTGCGCCAGATGCTCAACAAGCCGACGCCTGACCTGATCGCCTCTGCACCCAACTTCATGGTGTGGTTCGGTGCGACCGTGATCGTTGCACTCTTCATCCTGGGGGTCTTCTGATGTCTTCGGCGAAGCGATCGAACGAACCCATCGTATGGTTTTTGTTCGGGGTGGGCGGGTTTTTCGCCGCCTACTTCCTGCCGATTCATATCGCACTGTACGGACTGGCATTTCCGTTGGGCCTCGCGGCCGATCCCGGTTACGACAAGACCTACGCGCTGCTGCAGAATCCGCTCACCCGGATCTATTTGGCCGTGCTGTTGACGTTCTGCTTTTTTCACGCGGCTCATCGGATCCGCCTCACGTTGTCGGACATCCTCAACATGCGCCACCTCAATACGATTCTGGCGTTCGTCTGCTATGGCGGCGCGATCGCCGGCACCGTCTGCGCCCTCTGGATGCTCGCGGTCGTACACTAACCCGACTATCGCACTTCATCGAAAATAAAAGGGCTGCCGGAGAAATCCCGCAGCCCTTTTGATTACCTCGTGTCGCGCGATATCCTTCATTTATAGTTCACTATCGATCTACTTTAGGATATGCTAGGAATATCCTACCATGGCACAAGTTACTGTCGGCAAATGGGGTAAGAACCTGGCCATCCGTTTCCCCGGCGAGATCGCGAAGGCCGCCGGGCTTAACGACGGTGAGCGCGTCGAGATCGAGATCGACGGCACGAATATCTTCATCCGGCGCGCGATCCCGCATTTCACGCTGGAGGAGCTCTTTCGGGGCAAGTCTCCCGACCAATGGCGGGCGCTTTATGCGGACGCTTACGAATGGGGTCCGGACGTTGGCCGCGAGCTGATCGAAGAATGAAGCCCGCGGCCTATGTACCCGGCACCGGCGATTTGATCTGGACTGACTTCGACCCGACGAGGGGCAGGGAACAGGTGGGCCGCCGTCCGGCTCTGGTGGTTTCTTCGGCCGGCTTCAGCCGCAATACCGGCTTGGCCGTCGTATGCCCGATCACGTCCCATGTGCGGCCGTTTCCAACGAGCGTAGTTCTGCCGCCGGGATTGCCGATCGCCGGCGAAATCCTCACCAGCCATATCCGTAGCATCGACACGATAGCCCGGCCGATTCGCTATGCGGGTGCGGTCGTGCCATCGCAGATCGCGCAACTCGTCCACGCGAAGCTGAGCACCTTCATCACGATCTGACGGCGATAATCTTCAAATCATTTTCGGCGCACGAGTCCCGGCCATTACCAAAAGGAATTCTGAAACCTCACTGAGGTTGCAGTTTCCCGAAAAATTACGAGTTCCGCTCTCCCCAACCATTCTCGGACTACCTGCCCTTGGCTTCCGGTACGCCGACGCCGGCAAGGAAATTCGTGCGCGCGCTCATCGGATCCTTCGCGACTTCGGCGTTGTACGCGTTCATAGTCGTGCGGGCGTCCTCGGTGCACATCACGTCGCGCATCTCGGCGCGTTCGATATAAAGCCCCTCGGCGAGGGGCAGGTCGGCGCCGAGATAGACCGCGCGCTTGATCGCCGCGATCGAGCGCGGCGGCCGTTTGGCGAGCGTGCGCGCCCATCCCAGCGCAAACGAAATCAGCGTCTCGGGCGCGAGCACCCGGTTCACCATCCCCATGCGCTCGGCCTCGCGCGGAGGATAGACGTTGCCGAAGAGCATCACTTCGAGCGCCCTGCCCCGTCCGATCAACCGCGGCAGACGCTGCGTACCGCCGCCGCCGGGCAGGATTCCGAGCACCGCCTCGGGCAATCCAATTTGATAGGGGCCGTCAGCCGCGAGGCGGAAGTCGCACGCGAGCGACAGCTCGTAGCCACCGCCCATGCAATCGCCGTTGATCGCCGCTATCACCGCCTTCGGCATCAGCATGATGCGATCGAGCATGCGATGGAATCCGGTCTCCATTTCAGGAAAGACGCGCGCGCATTCGGCGGGGTCGGCCGCCATCGCGGCCAGTTCATCGACGCTGTAATGGGTGATGAACTTGCCCTCGATGCCGCCGGTAATAATTATCGCGCGCAAATCGGTATCGGTCTCGGCCTTACCAATCAACTCCTGCAGCTCCATCGCACCCGGCCCGATAAAGTAGTTCATCGGCGGATTGCGATAAGTCCACACTTCGACCCGCTCGTGACGCTCGACGCTAAAATATTTCATCGCTATTCTGAACCTCCCGGCTGGCGTAACCTTGTGACAGCGATGCTGTCAAGCCGAACGTGCCTTCAAGGTCATTTGCCCAACGCACGACTGGATTTCTGGGGCGCGATGAAAATCGATATCGATCTTAAAGCCGGATTCCTGCAGGAGCTGAAGCGTGAGGTG